>Ga0214469_1000662_pt1 | contig 12133 bp, 6 predicted proteins | sample RVTome_10_FD_187340 | JGI IMG/M metagenome (GOLD analysis project Ga0214469, IMG submission 187340) | Soil microbial communities from uranium-contaminated site in the Upper Colorado River Basin, Wyoming, United States - RVT153D57 HiSeq ... | reverse complement strand
GGTCAGCCGCCGTGCTCGCGCAGGAGCTCGCGGGCCGGTCAGCCGCCGTGCTCGCGCAGGAGCTCGACCGCGTCGTGGCGGCCGCCGAAGTGCGCCCAGCCGGCCGGGGTGCCGCCGTGGATGTCGTCCTTGGCGGTCGGATCCGCGCCGAGGGCGAGCAGCGCGCGGACCGCGTCGAGCTTCCCGGCCTGGGCGGCGAGGTGCAGCGCGGTCGTCCGGTCGCCGTGATCGGGCCCGCCGAACGTCGTGCGCTGGTTCGGCTCGGCGCCGAGCCCGACGAGCCGGTGGATCGCCGCCACGCAGCCGCACGCGGCCGCCCAGCTCAGCGCCGTGCCGCGGTAGACATCGGCGGCGACGTCCGCGCCGCGCTCCACGAGCGCGGCGAGCGCCTCGGCGCGGTCGTTGCGCGCCGCCCAGGCGAGCGCCTCGTCGAGCACCTCCTGGGCGTCGTCCGACGGTCGCCAGGCGGGGAAGCCGCCGTGCGGCCGGTAGAAGCCGCGGTGGTCGCCCGCCGTCCCGTCCGCGAGCACCGCCTCGATCAGTTCGAGGTCGCCGACCCCGGCGGCCGTGCGGAGGTTGCGCGGGTGCAGGCCGCGCTCGGCGAGCAGCTCGGCGATCGTGCGGTTGCCCCAGAACAGCGCGACGACGAGCGGCGTGCCGCCGTCGCCGCGCGCCTCGGCGTCGATCGCCGCGCCGGCGTCGAGCAGCATCCCCGCCATCACCGGCAGGTCGCTGTAGGCCGCCTGGTGAAGCGGCGTCCAGCCGTGGACGTTGGCGCGCGTGACGTCGGCGCCGCGCTCGAGCAGCACCTCGACGAGGCGCGCGTCGCACGTGGCGCTCGCCATCCCGAGCAGGTCGTTGCCGTTCGTCCCCTCGACCGCGACGACGTCGGGATGCGCGGCGAGCACGCCGCGTAGCGCCTCGAGGTCGTGCGCCTCGACTGCGCGGTAGGCGCGCACGAAAGGTCGTCGTCGATCCTGGTCAGGTGCTCCTCGAGCGCCTCCCAGTCCGCGAAGCCGTGCTCGCGCGCCAGGACGCCGCGGGCTCCATCGATCGTGAGCGGCGCGTCGTGGCGCGCGAACGCGGCCACCGCGTCGCCGGTCCCGTCGTTCGCGGAGGCGAGCAGGCCCTCGGCGCGGCCCTCGTAGTACTCGGGGTCCGCGTGGTAGGGCCTCACGACAACCGGTGCCGGTGCGCGACGGCCGCCGCCTCGGTGCGCGAGCGGACGTTGAGCTTGGAGAGGATGCGGGAGACGTGGACGCTCGCGGTCTTCTCGGCCATGAAGAGCTGGGCGCCGATCTCGCGGTTGGTCGCGCCCTCGGCCACCAGCGCGAGGACCTGGCGCTCGCGCGACGTGAGGCCGAAGCGGTCGTCGTCCTCGTGCTCGGCGGGCTCGGCCGGTTCCGGTTCGGCGGCCAGCGGCAGCCGCGCGCGGGCGGCGAGGCCCTCGACCTCGCCGCGCAGCCAGGCCGCGCCGAGCCGGCCGGCGATCTCGTGCGCGGCCAGCGCGGCGTCCGTCGCGGCGTCGCGGTCGCCGGCGGCGATGTGGGCCTCGGCCGCGCGCCAGCGCAGGGTGGCCGTCCGCTCGGGGCGGGAGAGGTCTTCGTAGGCGCGCGCGGCGCGCGCGAACGCGGCCGGGTCGGGGCGCCTGGTGGCGCGGCCGGCCTCGGCACGCGCCTCGAGCAGCATCGCGCACTCGATCGGCCGCGTGCGGACCGCGGCCGCCGCGACGCGGGCCAGCAGGTCGTCGACGCGGCGCACGGCGGCGGCCTCCGCCTCGGCGTCGCCGAGGTCGCGCGCCCGCTGCGCGGCGTCGGCCTCCACGGTCACGCCGGCCGTCGCGACCGCTGAGACCCGCGCGGCGTCGTCGGTGCAGAACTCCATCTGGTCGAGCCCGCGGTCGATCGCGGCGCGCGCGGCGTCGAGGTCCCCCTCGCGGCGCCGCAGCTCGGCCGTGAGCAGGGCGACGGGACCGACGAACTGCGGCTCGCTCGAATCGGCCGCCAGCTCCTGGAGCTCGGTGAGCAGCTCGTGCGCCGCCTCGTGCCGGCCGCGCCCCAGTTCCAGGTGCGCCTTGCGCAGGCCGAGGTTCACGCGCGTGTGCACGCCCGTCCAGCGCTGGGGATCGGGCAGTCGCTCCTCCGAGACGTCCCATTCGCCGACGTCGTACGCGAACTCGGCGAGCTGGCAGTTCAGCCACAGCGTTGCGATCGGGCGCCGGCTGCCGACCGCCTCGAGGCCCTCGGTGGCGATCGCGCGCGCCTCGTCCGAGCGCCCGAGGACGTGCAGCATGTCGGAGTAGTTGACGTAGGCGTCCCCAAGGTCGGGCAGGTCGTCGCGCTCGCGCGCGATCCGGATCGCCTCGCGCAGCTGCTCCGCTCCCGCCTCGACGTCGCCGGTCATGGCCAGCGAGAAGCCGAGCGTGTTGCGGGCGTGGCCCTCCGCCCAGCGCATGCCGGCGGCGGTCGTCGCCTCGAGCGCCCGCCGGGCGACCTCGACGCTGTCGGTGAAGCGGCCGTCGAGCATGCGGCCGCGCGCGAGGCCCGCGAGCAGCCGGGCCCGCGCCTCGCCGTCCGAGCCCTCGGCGGTCTCGACGAGCTCGAGGGCGCGCTCGAGCGTCGCGATGCTCGACTTGGGGCGGTTGAGGCTGCGCTGCGCACGCGCGACGCCCTCGAGCAGCTTCGACGCCCGGTGCGGGTCGACCGCCGGGTCGAGCTCGTCGAGCGCTGCCTCGTAGAGGGCGAGCTGGCGGCCCGGATGGCCGAGCGCCCACGCCGCCTGGCCGGCGCGCCACATCAGCGAGACGTGGTCCGCGCCTGCGCGCGCCTCGGCGTCGGGCACGCGGTCCCACAGCTCGAGCGCCCGCTCGAGCAGCGCCGCCGCCTCGCCGTAGGCGTACACGCGCTCGGCCGCCGTCGCCGCGCGAACCGACCATTCCAGCGCGGCCGGCTGCTCGCCGGCGGCGGCGAAGTGGTGTGCCACGGCTGCGGTCAGCACGGCGCCGGCGCGCTCGTCGACTCGCTGCTCGAGCGCGCGGGCGAGCGCGTGATGGAGCGCCGTGCGCTCGCCGGGCAGCAGGTCGTCCTCGACCACCTCGCGCAGCAGCGCGTGCCGGAACCGGTGCCGCCCGTCGTCGTCGGCGACGAGGATGTGCGAGTCGACGGCCTCGCGCAGCGCGTCACGCAGCGTGCGCTCGTCGAGGCCGCTCGTCTCGGCCAGCAGCGGATGGTCGACCCGCTGGCCGACAGCGACGAGCCGCAGGATCTCCTGCCCCGGCGCCGACAGCGCCTCGACGCGCAGCATCAGCGCGTCGCGCAGCGTGTCGGGAGCCGCCCCGCGGCCGTCGAGCCCCGCCGCCAGCAGCTCCTCGCAGTACAGCGGGTTGCCGCCGGAGCGCCGCCACAGACGCTCGAGCAGGTCGGCCGCGGGCGGCGCGCCGAGGATGTCCGCGAGCTGGTCGGCCAGCTCGTCGCGCGTCAGTGGCTCGAGCGCGACGCGGCGAGCGCGCGGGTCGCGCTCGACCTCGGCCAGCAGCGGGCGCAGCGGGTGGCGGCGGTGCAGCTCGTCCGGCCGGTAGGAGCCGACGACGAGCACGCGCTCGGCGACCAGGCTGCGCGCCAGGAACGCGAGCGCGGCGCGCGTCGAGCGGTCGGCCCAGTGCAGGTCCTCGATCAGCAGCAGCACGGACCGCTGCTCGGCGAGCGCGTCGAGCAGCGAGAGCAGGCCCTCGAACAGGCGGGACTGCCTGCCGTCGTCACCCGGGTCGGCGGCGGCCGGCGCCAGGCCGGGCAGCAGCGGCGCGACGGCGGCGCGCACCGGGTCGGTCAGGGCCGGGTCCCCGGAGCGTGCGAGCGGACGCAGCGCGGCGACCAGCGGCACGTACGGCAGCTCGCTCTCGCCGAGGTCGACGCAGTCGCCGGACAGCACGAGCGCGCCCTGGTCGGTCGCCCGCCGCTCGAGCTCGGCCAGCAGGCGCGACTTGCCGACGCCCGACTCGCCGGCCACGACGACCAGTGCGGGCCGCCCGGCGGCGGCATCCGCGAGCGCGGCCTCGAGCTCGGCCAGCTCGGCCGTGCGACCGATCAGCCGGGAGCTCGTGACCCGCGCGCTAGTCAAGGCGCTCAGATGATCTTCCGAATGCGAGCGGGCCGCATTCCATCGTGCCTAGCCGGAGCCGAAGTCGAGCGCGCAGGAGTTGATGCAGTAGCGCATGCCGCCGGCGTCGCGCGGCCCGTCGTCGAACACGTGCCCGAGGTGGCCGCCGCAGTTCCGGCACAGCACCTCGGTGCGGTTCATGCCCCACGAGCGGTCCTCGCGCAGCTCGACCGCCTCGGCAACCGCGGGCTCGGTGAAGCTCGGCCAGCCGGAGCCGGAGTCGAACTTGGTGTCGGACGAGAACAGCTTCGCTCCGCAGCCTGCGCAGCGGTAGGTGCCGTCCTCGTGGTTGTTCCAGTAGCGGCCGGTGAAGGCCCGCTCGGTGCCGCCGTTGCGGAGAACCTCGTACTGCTCGGGCGTCAGCTCCTCGCGCCACTGGACATTCGTCTTCGTCGCCATGCACTGAATTCTATTTGGCGGCGAGGCCCAGCCGATGGGCCACGGCCGCCGCCTCGACGCGCCCGCCGACGTCGAGCTTGGCGAGGATCCGCGACACGTGCACGCTCGCGGTCTTCTCGCTCATGAAGAGCTCGGCGCCGATCTCGCGGTTTGTGCGCCCCTCGGCCACCAGGAGCAGGACTTCGTGCTCGCGCGGCGTGAGCCCGAGCGGGACGGGCTCCGGCTCGGGCGCCGCCTCCGTGGCGTCCACGCGCACGCGCGCGCGGCGCGCGAGCGCTCTGGCCTCGGCCGCCAGCGGCGCCGCCTCCATCAGGGCGGCGGCGTCGAGCACGGCGGCCAGCGGACCTGCGGCCGCGGCCCGGTCGCCCGCCGCGACGTGCGCCTCGGCGGCGTTCAGCCGCGCGTAGGCGGCCGGCCAGGGGAGCGCGATCGCCTCGAACGCCTCGGCCGCTGCGTCCCACGCGCCGGGATCGGGCTCGCCCCGGCCGAGCGCGTGCTCGATCCGGGTCAGCTCCGCCGCGGCCAGCGCCGCGTAGCACGGGCCCTCGGCCCACTGGCCGGGGCGCGTCACCGCTGTCGCCAGCCGCGCCCGCAGCGTCTCGGCGTGAGCGTCGTCGAACGGCTCGCCGAGCGCGGTCGCGCGCAGCGCGTCCTCGGCCTCGACCATCAGCGCCGCCCACACCATCTTGACCAGGCGGCCGCCCTCGTCGGTTCCCTCGACGAGCGGGAGCCCGCGGGCGAGCGCCGCCCGCGCGTCGTCGAGCCGCCCCTCGCGCACGGCGAGCTCGGCGGCCATCGTCTCGAGCGCCTCGACCCACTGCGGGTGGCGGCTGGCGGCCACCTGCCGGCGCACCCGCTCGAGCAGCTCGCGCGCCTCGTCGTCCTCGCCGCGGATCAGCGCGATGCTCGCGCGCAGGGCGACGTGGAACGTGGCGGTCGAGCCGATCGCGTCGCCGGGTACACGGTCCGGGATCGCGGCCGCCGCCTCTGCGGTCCGGCCGAGCCGCAGCAACTCGCTCGCGCCCTGGAGCTCGAGGAACGTGTCGTAGATCGAGCGCTCGGCGTGGCCGCGGGCCACCGGCAGCGTCGCCTCGACCTCGGCCAGCGCCTCCTCGGTGCTGCCCGAGAGGTCGAGCAGCTCGGCGAGGTTGCACACCGCGCGCACCTGCTCGGCGGGCGCGCCGAGCTCGACCGCGAGGTCGCGCGCGTGGCGCAGCAGCCGCGCGCCCTGCTCGACGTCGCCGAGCGCGCCGCGCGAGATGCCCTCGGTGTTGGCGGCGCCCGCTTCGAGGTCGGGCGCGCCGAGCCGCCGCGCCTCGGCCGCGACCGTGGCGGCCTCGGCCGCCGCCTCGCGGAAGTGGCCGCGCAGCATCAGGCTCTTCGAGCTCTGGTCGCGCAGCCGCGCGCGCTCGAGCTTGGCGTCCTCGGGCAGCAGGTCGAGCGCGATCCGGATCTCGTCGTCGCTCTCGTCGTGCTCGTTGGCGTGGCGGAGGTAATGGGCGAGCTCGGCGTGCATGCGCGACCGCTCGACGGGTTCGGCGCCGTCCGCGTCCGCCACCGCCTCGCGCTGGAGCGCGATCGAGCGCGCGGCCTCGAAGCCGTCGTTGGCCGCCGCGGCGGCCGCCCGCAGCACCTCGCTGCGCGGCATGCCCGCGCGCTGCTCGGCGTCCGGCACGCGGTCCCACAGCGCGAGCGCGTCCTCGAAGTGCCGCAGCGCCTCGCCGTGGGCGTACAGGCGCCGCGCCTCGACGCCGGCCGCGACCGACGCGCCGAGCGCGCGCGGCAGGTCGTGCGCGGCGCGCCAGTGGCAGGCGACTTGGGCGGGCACGCCGCTCTCCGGCACGTCGCCGAGCAGCGAGTGGTCGCGCTCGATCGCCGCGCCGATCGCCGCGTGCATCGTGGTCCGCTCGCCGGGCAGCAGGTCCTCGTAGATCGCCTCGCAGACGAGTGCGTGGCGGAACGCGTAGGTACCGTCGCGCTGCGTGACGAGCAGCTGGTAGGCGACGGCCTCGCGCGCGCCCTCCAGGAGCTCGGCCTCAGGCAGCCGGCACGCGGCTTGGAGCAGCGCGTGCGACATCGGGCGCTCGGAGACGGCGGCGACGCGGACGACCTCCTGCGCGGCGGTGGGCAGGCGCTCGAAGCGGCCGAGCAGGGCGTCGCGCAGCGTGGCGGGGAGCTCGCCGGCGCCGTCGGCCGAGGCGGCGAGCAGCTCCTCGGTATAGAACGGGTTGCCCTGGCTGCGGGCGTACAGGCGGTCGATCAGCGTGTCGCCGGGCCGGTCGCCGAGGATGCCGGCGAGCTGCTCGGCGGCCTCGTCGCGGCTGAAGCGCTCGAGCGCGACCCGCCGCACGCCCGGGACGCGCTCGAGCTCGGCGAGGACCGGCCGCAGCGGGTGGCGGCGATGCAGCTCGTCGGAGCGATAGGTGACGAGCAGGCAGAGCGATTCGGTGCGGGCGCTGCGGACGAGGAAGACGAGGAAGTCGCGCGTCGACTGATCGGCCCAGTGCAGGTCCTCGAGCACGAGCGCGACCGGGCCGAGGCGGTCGAGGAGCGCCAGGAGCTCCTCGAACATGCGGGCCTGGCTCTCGCCCTCCGGGAAGCGCTCGCCGGAGCCGCGCAGCGCGTCGACGAGCGGGGCGTAGGGGAGCACGGTGCCGCCGAGCTCGAGACAGTGGCCGACGAGCACGCGGCCGCCCGCGGCGGTCGCGCGCGCCTCGAACTCGGCCACGAGGCGGCTCTTGCCGACCCCCGACTCGCCGGCCACGAACGCGAACGCGGGGATGCCGTCGGACGCCCGCGCGAGCGCGGCGTCCAGGACGGCCAGCTCGTCGGCACGGCCGACGAACGTGGGGCTGGAGACGCGGCGGAGCACGACCTCCATGATGGAGGTCCGCTCCGCCGCGTCCCAGACGGGGAGCGCGGTCACCGCCCGGCGTCGCTCGTGCGGAGCCGGCCGGGCGGGACGGGGGAGGAGGGAGCAACGCGCCGCTCGCGGCGGGTGAAGCGGCGGCGGATGCGGCCGAAGCGGCGGCGGCGCGAGGCGCTGTCGATGCGCTCGGCGACGAGTTCGCCGGCGAAAGTCGTGGCGTTGAGCGAGTGCATGAAAGCCATCATGCGGCTGAGCCGGCCGGCGCACATCGGGAGGTCACGCCGACTAAGGGGGTCAGACCCCCTTACCTGCGGCTGACAACCCCTTAGCGCCCGGGTCGCGTAGCCTGCGATGCGGCAACCGACCAGGAGAGAGAGCCGCATTGACCCAGGCGACGGAGACCACCCTCGACGAGCTGTGCGTCAACACCATCCGCACGCTCTCGATGGACGCGGTCCAGAAGGCCAACTCGGGCCACCCGGGCACCCCGATGGCGCTGGCGCCCGTGGCCTACCTGCTCTACGCGCGCGTCATGCGCCACTCCCCCGAGCACCCCGACTGGCCGGCGCGCGACCGGTTCGTGCTGTCGGCCGGGCACGCCTCGATGCTCCTGTACTCGATCCTGCACCTGACCGGCTACGGGATCTCGCTCGATGACATCAAGAACTTCCGCCAGCTCGGGTCGCCGACCGCCGGCCACCCCGAGTACGGCCACGCCCCGGGGATCGAGACCACCACCGGCCCGCTCGGCCAGGGGATCTCGACCGCCGTCGGCATGGCGCTCGGCGAGCGGATGCTCGCCGCCCGCTTCGACGAGGCGATGGTCGGCCACTTCACCTACGCGATCGTCTCGGACGGCGACCTCGAGGAGGGCATCGCGTCCGAAGCCAGCTCGCTGGCCGGCCACCTCGGCCTCGGCAGGCTGATCGCGTTCTACGACGACAACCACATCTCGATCGAGGGCGACACGGCGCTGGCCTTCTCCGAGGACGTCGGCCAGCGCTACGAGGCGTACGGCTGGCACGTGCAGAACCTCGGCGAGGACATCGGGCTCGACAACCTGGAGGCCGCGGTCGAGGCCGCGCAGGCGGAGACCGGCCGGCCCAGCCTGATCATCATCCGCACGCACATCGCGCCCGGCTCGCCGAACAAGCAGGACACGCACGAGGCGCACGGCGCCCCGCTCGGCGAGGAGGAGATCCGGCTCACCAAGCGGGCCTACAACTGGCCGAGCGAGGAGCCGTTCTTCATCCCCGACGAGGCGCTCGCGCACTTCCGCGAGGCCGTCGACCGCGGCCGCGAGCTGGTGCGCGAATGGGAGCAGCGGTTCCCCGGCCGCGGCGAGCTGGACCGCATGCTCGCCCGCGAGCTGCCCGCCGGCTGGGACGCCGAGGTCCCGAGGAAGGGGCCGGACGCGGGCATGATCGCGACACGCAAGGCATCCAACGAGGTGATCCAGTGGGCCGCCGCCCAGGTGCCCGAGCTGGTCGGCGGGTCCGCGGACCTCGCGCCGTCGACGCTGACGCTCATCAAGGACGGCGGCAGCGTCGAGGCGGGCGAGTACGGCGGCCGCAACCTCCACTTCGGCATCCGCGAGCACGGCATGGGCGCGATCGTCAATGGGCTGACGATCAGCGGCTTCCGCGCCTACGGGGCCACGTTCCTGATCTTCAGCGATTACATGAAGGCCGCGATCCGGCTGGCAGCGCTCATGCGCATCCCGTCGACATTCGTGTTCACGCACGACTCGATCGGCCTCGGCGAGGACGGGCCGACGCACCAGCCGATCGAGCAGCTCGCCACCCTGCGGGCGACGCCGAACCTCGACGTCGTGCGGCCGGCGGGCTTCAACGAGACCGCGCTTGCGTGGCGGCACGCGCTGCGCCAGACCGACCGGCCGACTGCGCTCGCACTCTCGCGCCAGGGCCTGCCGGTGTGGGACCCGTCCGGCGTGCCGGACGACGCGATCGAGCGCGGCGCCTACGTGCTGCGCGACAGCGAGGGCGAGCCGGAGCTGATCCTCATGGGCACCGGCTCGGAGGTCCACCAGGCGCACGGGGCGGCGAAGCTGCTCGAGGCCGACGGGGTGAAGGTGCGGCTGGTGAGCATGCCGTGCCTGGATCGCTTCGCCGAGCAGGACCAGGCGTACCGCGACCGCGTGCTGCCGCCGTCGGTGCGGGCGCGCGTGGCGGTCGAGGCGGCGAGCCCGCTCGGCTGGCACCGCTGGGTGGGCGAGGCTGGGGACGTCGTGGCGATGGAGGGCTTCGGCGCCTCGGCTCCGGCCAAGGCGCTGTACGAGCACTTCGGCTTCAGCGGGCAGGCGATCGCGGATCGCGCGCACGCGGTTCTGGAAAGGACGAGGTCATGAGCGTCACATCGGTGAACGAGCGGCTCGCGGCCGTGACGGCCGCGGGCACGAGCGTGTGGCTGGACCAGATCCGGCGCGGCATGATCGAGGACGGCGAGCTGGGCCGGATGGTCGCCGAGGACTCGCTGCGCGGCGTCACGTCCAACCCGGCGATCTTCGAGAAGGCGATCCTCGGCTCGTCCGACTACGACGAGGACATCGCGGCCGCGGCGCGTGAGGGCCTGTCGGCGCGCGAGGTCTACCGCCGCCTCGCGGTCCGCGACGTCCAGCTCGCGGCCGATGTGCTGCGTCCGGTCTACGACGAGACCGCCGGCAAGGACGGCTACGTGTCGCTCGAGGTCGCGCCGCGGCTCGCGCACGACACCGCGGGCACGCTCGAGCAGGCCCGCATGTACTGGGAGCTGGTCGACAGGCCGAACCTGATGATCAAGATCCCGGCCACCGACGAGGGGATACCGGCGATCGAGGAGGCGCTCTACGAGGGCCTCAACGTGAACGTCACGCTGCTGTTCGCGGTGTCCTACTACGAGCACGTGATGGAGGCCTTCATACGCGCCATGGAGCGCCGCCGGGAGGCGGGCCGGCCGCTCGACCGCCACTCGGTCGCGTCGTTCTTCGTCTCGCGCGTCGACACCGAGGTCGACAAGCGGCTCGAGGCGCTCGGGCGCACCGACCTCACCGGCCGCGCCGGCCTGGCCAACGCGCGCGCCGCCTATCACGCGTTCCGCCGCGTCTTCGAGGGCGAGCGCTTCGCCACGCTGCGCGCGGCGGGCGCCCCGGTGCAGCGGCCGCTGTGGGCGTCGACCGGGGTGAAGAACCCGGCGTACCCGGAGACGATGTACGTCTACGGGCTCATCGGCCGCGACACGGTCAACACGATGCCGCTCCCGACCCTGACCGCCGCCGCGCGCGATGGCGAACTCACCGGCGAGACGGCCGCCCTGGACCCGGCGCCCGATCTCCAGGCCCTGCGCGACGCCGGCATCGACCTCGACGACGTGACCGACAAGCTGCTGCGCGACGGCATCGACGCGTTCGTGGTGCCGATGAACAAGCTGCTCGACGGGATCGAGAGCAAGCGCGAGGCGATCGTCACCGGCCGCCCGGACACGATCGACGCTGACCTCCCCGCCGCGCTCGAGCAGGCCGTCGCGGGGCGACTCCGGCGCGCCGCCGACGATGACGTGGTGCACCGCATCTGGCACCGCGACGGCACGCTGTGGGCGCCCGAGGGCACGCCCGAGGTCACCAACCGGCTCGGCTGGCTCGACATCGCCGAGAAGATGCTCGACTGCGTCGACGACCTCGAGGGGCTCGCCGACGAGGTCCGCGCCGCCGGCTACACCGACGTCGTGCTGTGCGGCATGGGCGGCTCGAGCCTCGCGCCCGAGGTGTTCCGCCGCTCGTGGCCGGACCAGCGGATGACGCTGCACGTGCTCGACTCGACGCACCCCGAGATCGTGCAGGCGACCGTCGACGCGATCGACCTCGAGAAGGCCCTGTTCGTCATCTCCTCGAAGTCGGGCGGCACGATCGAGACGCTGTCCCAGTTCAAGTGCTTCCACGCGCTCCAGACCGACGGCGCGCACTACGTCGCCGTCACCGACCCCGGCAGCGGCCTGGCGGATCTCGGCCGCGCCCACGGCTTCCGGCGCGTGTTCGAGAACGACCCGGACATCGGCGGGCGCTACTCGGCGCTCTCCTACTTCGGGCTCGTCCCCGCCGCGCTGATCGGCGTCGACATCCGTGCGGTGCTGGAGACGGCCCAGCTCGCGGCCGCCAACTGCCAGCGCAAGGAGGACAACTCGGGGCTGTGGCTGGGCATCGCGCTCGGCGAGCTGGCCCGCAACGGCCGCGACAAGCTCACGTTCGTGGTCGACGAGCCGCTCTCCTCGTTCGGCCTCTGGGTCGAGCAGCTCGTGGCCGAGTCGACCGGCAAGCAGGGCCGCGGGATCCTCCCGATCGCCGACGAGCCGCTCGTCGATCCGTCCGCCTACGGGCTGGACCGCGTGTTCCTGCACATCGCGCTCGGCGACGAGGGCAACGCGACGAAGGTCGCCGCGCTGCGCCTGGCCGGCCACCCCACGATCACCGTACGTGCCGAGGGCCCTGACGACCTCGGCCGGATCTTCTTCCACTCCGAGTTCGCCACCGCCGTCGCGGGCTGGGTGCTGGGGATCAACCCGTTCGACCAGCCGAACGTGCAGGAGGCCAAGGACAACACGGCCAAAGCGCTCGCCGAGGGGTCCCAGGACCTCGAACCGGGCAGCCTCGACGAGCTGCTCGACGGCCTCGAGCCGCCGCACTACGTCGCGATCCTCGCCTTCCTGCCGTACAGCGAT
>Ga0214469_1000661_pt1 | contig 12141 bp, 11 predicted proteins | sample RVTome_10_FD_187340 | JGI IMG/M metagenome (GOLD analysis project Ga0214469, IMG submission 187340) | Soil microbial communities from uranium-contaminated site in the Upper Colorado River Basin, Wyoming, United States - RVT153D57 HiSeq ... | reverse complement strand
AATCTGGACGACTGCGCGGCCGTCCTCGGAGCGGCCGACCAGGCTTTCGGCCGGATCGACGTGCTCATCAACAATCTCGGCGTCATCGACAGCAGCACGTTATGGGAGACCTCGCCCGAAACCTTCGACAATATCTTCGCCATCAACGTGCGCGCGCCGTTCTTTTTCATGCAACGCGCCGCGGCGATCATGAAGCGCGAGCGCATCCCCGGCACGGTGATCAACATCATCAGCCTGTCGTGCCAGAAAGAACCACCGCTGATTCCGGCCTATCATGCGTCCGAGGGAGCGTTGGCCAGCATGATACAGAGCGTCGGCCTGGCGCTCCTGAATGACGGCATTAGCGTGTTCGGGCTGAACGTCGGCTGGCCGGGTAGCGAGTTGGACGCGTCGGACCGGCTTGAATTCGCCCTCGACTGGTCCGGCCGGACCGCAGGATGCGCACGAACGCCTCAAGAAGCAGCACAAGCGATCGCACTCCTCGCCTCGACCCAGGCCGGCGTGGATTCCGGCTCGATCGTCGATTTCAACGGGGATCCGACCGGTGAGTGGCAGGCGTCGCCATCGCGACCGGCCATGGTCTGACTGGGGATCTCCCAATCTTCCCGAGGCAAACTCGGACGTGAGGACGACCGATCGGGTGCACGCGCTCGGTCACATCCATGGGCGCCGGTTCTGGGTCGGGCAGATTTCCCTCGGCGGATTGGCACCCTCCATCGAGGCTTGGCGATAGCCCGTCGATGGCCGGACGGACCGGCCGATCATGAGATCGACGCGCTGCCGGGAGGTCTCCGCGAGCGCCTGATTAATCTTCAAGCCCGATGAGCGCGAATCCTCACCCGGAACCCAGGCCGGCAGCGACCCCGGTCAGGGTACCTTCAGGGTGCCAGAAGCACGTCCCGTAGCACTCGGCCATCGAGCCGGAGAGCGGAACTCCCCGCTGGCCGGCGCGTTCCTGAGCCGAGCACGCCAAGGCAGGCATGAATCCTTCGGCAGCAGGGAGGGGCGCCATGACCGCAACGAACGATCAGGCGGTCGCCGAGCAAATTCCGGCATTGCACCGCTATGCCCGTTGCCTCGCCGGAACCGCCGACAAGGCCGACGATCTCGTCCAGGACTGCCTGGAGCGAGCGGTCGCGCACTGCGATCAGTTCCAGCCCGGCACCAATTTTCGGGCTTGGCTGTTCACGATCCTCCACAACCTGCACTGTGACCAGAGGCGACAAGCCGCGCGGCGCGGCGTGCAGGTGTCGATCGAGGACTGGGTTCAGGAGCTGCGCTCTCCCGCGCCGCAGCCCAAGCAGCTCGAGCTCAGCGACCTTTCGCGTGCATTCGATTGCCTGTCCGAGCCGCACCGGCAGGTCCTGGTTCTCGCAGGACTGGAAGGTCTGAGCTGTGAGGAAGCTGCCGAACAGCTGCACGTCGCCGTGGGCACCGTGAAATCCCGTCTGTTTCGAGCACGCGCGACCCTGCGCGCGGTTCAGGGCTCGAGCGAGCGGCCCGAGTGGCGCCGGGCCGCGTAGGCGCACTTGCCCTCAAGGTGCGCCCGCAGGCTGACATCGACTCCCTGTCTCGAGCGTTCGGGGGCGCGGAAGCTCTTAGCACGCGCCTAATCGAAGCCAGCCAGACGATGATCGTCAGATCCAGTACGGCGGCCGTCCGTAGTGGTGGTAGAGGTGCTCCTGATAGCTGCGGTCGAGGGTCTGACCGGGGTCGTATTCCGGGCTTTTCCTGATCTGATCCTGCGTCAGGTCGACCCCGATCTGCTGATTGGCCCACTCGACCCGCTCGAGCCAGTCCGTCGCGACGAGCACCTTCTTGCCGGGCAGCCAGTTTCGAGTGTCGACGACGATGTAGCGGATCGCCCACTCGTGCTCATCGACCAGCAGGTCCTCGACATGGCCGATGTCGCCGTTCCGGGCCTCCACGTAGTAGCCGATGACCTCCCGAGCGCTGCGCAGATGCGGATCCCACCGTGCGCGTTCGGCCTCAGCGGCCTCACGCTCGACCGGATTCTCCTCGACCCGGCGGCTCGGTTCGGCCATAGGGAAGCCTCCCCAGTAGGGAGCCGGGCCGTAGACGCCCGCCTGGTGCCAGTAGGGCGACCAGGCATAGTGATGGTGCAACTCCTCCTCATGCTGGCGCGAAACCGGCTTGTCGGTGTCCACCGGAGGGCTGCTCTCGACCTGCTCCTTAATGAGATGCGTGGTGATCTCATGCTTCGCCGGGTCAAGGTTGCCAAGGGCGCTCGGCGCCACCAGCACCCGCCGGCCGACCAACCAGCCGCCCGCGTCGGCCACGAGGTAACGGACTCTCGATGTCGTATTCTCGAAGAGCAGGTCGTGCACGCTGCCGATCTCACCGTCCACCGCGCGGACCCGATAACCGATCGTATCATTGACGCTGAACAGCATGATGCATCCCCAAAAACCAGCGCAACGCGCGGCCTGCCGGCATCAGTAAAACGTTCCCCGCATATGCGGGTTCCAACGGCTGGTCAGCTTGGGGCGACGACAGCGGGGCGGCAGGCGTGACCCTGCTCGCCACCAGGCGGAGCGAGGAGGGCTATCTGAATGCCGGAAGCGTTCGCCTGCGCTTTACCGCCGAAGGCGACGGGCCGCCGGTGCTTCTTTTGCACGGCTTCGCCGTGAGCGGCGACCTGAACTGGCGATGGTCAGGCATCATCAAAAGGTGGCGCCGTCGTTACATGGTGATCACGCTCGACCTCCGCGGCCATGGTCGGAGTGACAGGCCGCGTGGCCCCGAAGCCTACGGTCTTGTATGTTTCGAGATGTCAGCCTGACCGGGCTTGGTGAGGTTGGCCGGTGGGCAGGAGCCCGCGCTGAGCCCGTGCTTGAGTGAGGTGCCCTGTCCACCAACGCATCCGTGAACCCGAACAGTCGCTTGGGCCGCACCGCGAGCCCGCATTTGCAAGCGAGGGTCATGCCAGCAACTCCGTCATCACCACCGGTCTTCGTCGGCATCGACGTTGCCAAGGATCGCCTGGACGTCCATCTGCGGCCAAGTGGGGAGGCGTTCAGCCTGCCGCACAACGCAGATGCTTTCGAAGAGCTCGTAACACGCTTCGTCGGCCTGGCTCCGGAACTCATCGTCCTCGAGGCGACAGGCGGTTTCGAGGCTGCGGTTGCAGCGGCGCTGGCGAGCGCCGGGCTACGGCTCGCCATCGTCAATCCGCGCCAGGTCCGGGCCTTTGCACGCGCCATAGATCGGCTCGCCAAAACTGATCGGCTTGATGCCGAAGTCATTGCCTTGTTCGCTGAGCGCGTCCGGCCAGAAGCCTGCGCCATACCCAGTACGCAGGTGCGGGCGCTCGCCGATCTGGTCGCGCGCCGACGCCAGATCATCGATATGATCACGGCCGAATCCAACCGCCAGCGACCGACCCACGATCCACGGCTCCAGAAGAGTCTCGAACGTCATCTTGCCTGGCTGCAGCACGAGCTGCGTGAGATCGATCGGGATCTCGACGGCACGGTCCGCGGTACCCCGGCGTGGCGGGAGACCGAGGATCTTCTCGCTTCCGTCCCAGGCATCGGTCCGATCACCGCGCGGACGCTGATCGCAGAGCTACCCGAGCTGGGCCTGCTCGACAGGCGGCGGATCGCAGCCTTGGCTGGGGTCGCGCCCATCAACCGCGACAGCGGTGCGATGCGCGGCCGGCGCATGATCATGGGGGGTCGCACGACGGTTCGGAACGCCCTCTTCATGGCCACCGTCAGCGCCACCCCGTGGAACCCCATCATCCGTGTCTTCTACCAACGCCTCACCCAGGCCGGGCGACCGGCCAAAGTCGCGCGCGTCGCCTGCATGCGGAAGCTCCTGACCATCCTCAACGCCGTCCTCCGGGACCGGCGGCCCTGGAATGTGGCTTGACAGGCAACACAGTCACTCAAGCTTTTCGATGACGTGCTCCTCCTGCTGGACCATCTGCGGCTCGATCAGGTCGCGCTGGTCGGCTACTCGCTCGGCGGGTTCGTCGCGCTGAAGCTCACGACCGGCCATCCCGAGCGGCTGACTTGCCTCTGCCTGATGGGCGCCGGCTACGAGCCACCGGACAATCGCGAGTTCCTCGAGGCGCTGCCCCGCTTAGCGGCCGATCTGCGGACGGGCAAAGGGGTGAGGCCGCTCAGCACCTACATGGGCGCAGGGCATACCGAGCCAGGGCTGCTTCACACCTGGGTGGTCAAGCTGCTGACCCGCTATCTCGTCGATCGCGAGGCGCTCGCCGATCTCGTCCTGTCGCTACCAGAGCTCGCGGTCGCTGAAGCGGAGCTGCGGCGGATCGCAATCCCGGTCTGCGCGATCGTCGGCAGCCGCGACCCGTTTCGGCACAGCGCCGGGCGGCTGATCCGGCGGATGCCCGACTGCCGCGTGGTCGTCGTCCCGGGCGCCGATCACGTGAGCCTGATCCGCCAGGAAAGAGCGCGCGTCGCGCTCGACGGGTTCCTCGAACGAGGCGATCCCTTCTTTCGACATCGCCGGTCTGAATCGGGGTCGCGGCCCGGCAGGCCGAACGATTGACGCGGGCGGGGTCCCGGCGCTAGCGCCCGGCGGGAACATCGGGCGTCGCCATCGATACTCCCAGCCTTTGCGGCTCGGACGACCTGGTCTAGGGTAACTTCCGACCAACGGGACGAGGATGCACCGAGGGAGGCCAACGATGCGATCAACGCTCTGTCGCTTCGCTGCACTGGGCATGCTGCTGGCCGGCCCGGTCGGCGCCGCTCAATCGGCCACGATCTCGATCTCTTGCGGCGCCGTCGGCCTCGACCTCGAGCTTTGCCAGGAAGCCGCCGGGGCCTGGGCGGAGCAGACCGGCAACCAGGTCGAAGTGGTCTCCACGCCCAACTCGGCGACCGAGCGTCTGGCGCTCTATCAGCAGATCCTGGCGGCCAACTCCTCAGACATCGACGTTTTCGAGATCGATGTGATCTGGCCCGGCATCCTGGACAATCACTTCATCGACCTGAAGGAGCACGTGGACCAGGAGACCCTCGACCAGCACTTCGAGACGATCGTTGAGAACAACACGGTTGACGGGCGGCTGATCGCCATGCCGTGGTTCATCGACGCCGGCATCCTCTACTATCGCTCCGACCTGCTCGGGAAGCACGGCAAGGAGCCGCCAGTGACCTGGCAGGAGCTGACCGAGACCGCCAGCGAGATCCAGGACGCCGAGCGCGCCGAGGGCAACGAGCGGATGCAGGGCTTCGTGTTCCAGGCCAAGGCCTACGAGGGCCTGACCTGCGACGCGCTCGAGTGGATAGACAGCTTCGGCGGCGGCACCATCGTCGATGCCGAGGGCGCGGTCACCGTCAACAACGAGCAGGCGGTGGTGGCGCTCGAGTTGGCTGCGAGCTGGATCGGCACGATCGCGCCCGAGGGCGTGCTGAACTACGCCGAGGAGGAAAGCCGGGGCGTGTTCCAGTCGGGCAACGCGGTGTTCATGCGCAACTGGCCCTACGCCTGGGCGCTCGGCAACGCCGAGGACAGCCCGATCCAGGGCAAGATCGGGGTGACGCCGCTGCCCAAGGGCGGCGAGGGCGGCAAGCATACCGGGGCGCTCGGCGGCTGGCAGCTGGCGGTCTCGAAGTACTCGCAGAACCCGGAGATCGCGGCTGATCTGGTGAGCTATCTGACCAGCCCCGAGGAGCAGAAGCGGCGCGCCATCAAGGCGTCGAAGAACCCGACCATCGAGGCGCTCTACGAGGACCCCGAGGTGCTCGAGGCGGCGCCGTTCTTCGGCGAGCTCTACGCTACCTTCACCAACGCCGTGGCGCGGCCGTCCCGGGTCACGGGCGACAAGTACAACCAGGTCAGCGCCGAGTTCTTCAATGCGGTGCACGCCGTCCTTAGCGGCAGGTCGGACGCCGCGTCCAGCCTGGCCGGCCTGGAGCGAAGCCTGGACCGGATCTCGCGCGGCGGCCGCTGGTAGCGAGAGGATCGGAGCCCATCGCCCACGCCCGGCCGGGGCGATTCCGAGCGGTGAGGACGGGTGAGCCCAGCAAGCGCAGAACGATGACTGTCGGGGGGCCGCGCAAGCGATGAGCACGCTCGCGGTCGCCTCGAAGGAGGAGGTCTCCCGCCAGACTCCCGAGCGCGCTTCGCGTCTCACGCGGCAGCGCGTCCGCTCGGCCTGGCTGTTCATGGCACCGATGCTGGTCGTGCTCGCTCTGGTCGCCGGCTGGCCGCTGTTCCGGACCATGTGGTTCGGGTTTACCGATGCCAGCCTGTCGGACATGAGCGCCGCGGAGTTCGTCGGGCTCCTCAACTACCAGTATTTGCTCCAGGATCCCGACTGGTGGACCGCGGTCTGGAACACCGTGGTGTTCGCCACGGTCTCGGTGACGCTCGAGACCGTCCTCGGTCTGGTCATTGCGCTCTCGCTCGACGCCCATTTCCGCGGACGCGGCCTGCTGCGTGCCGCCGTGCTGATCCCGTGGGCGATCCCGACCGTGGTCTCGGCGCAGATGTGGGCCTGGATGCTGAACGACGTGTTCGGCGTCATCAATCACGTGTTCCTGGCGATCGGCCTCATCGACCGGCCGGTGGCCTGGATCGCCTCGCCCGATACCGCCCTGATCGCGGTCATCCTGGTCGACGTATGGAAGACCACGCCGTTCGTGGCGCTGCTGCTGCTTGCCGGCCTGCAGATGCTGCCGCAGGAGTGTTACGAGAGCGCCCGGGTCGACGGCGTTCATCCCATCAAGGTGTTCTTCAAGGTGACGCTGCCGTTGCTCAAGCCGGCGCTGATGGTAGCGATCATCTTCCGCATGCTGGATGCGCTGCGGATCTTCGATCTGATTTACGTCATGACCGGTAACAACCGAGAGACCATGTCGATGTCGGTCTACGCCCGTCAGCAGCTGGTCGACTTCCAGGACGTCGGCTACGGCTCGGCGGCGTCGACGCTCCTGTTCCTGATCATCGCGCTTTTCACGGCGGTCTACCTGACCCTCGGCCGGGTCGGCCGGGAAGACTGAGGGCGAGCGCCGTGGGCCGCAAAACCAAACGAGTCCTCGGCCGGGTCGGCTTTTATCTGCTGCTCGCGCTCATCATCTTCTACACCGTATTTCCGTTCTACTGGGCAGTCATATCCTCGCTTGAGACCGGCTCAGCCCTGTTCCAGGTGGACTTCTGGCCGACCGACCCGGCGTGGGACAACTACCTGGCCGTATTCCGCGAGCAGCCGTTCGGCCGCAACATCCTGAACTCGATCATCGTCGCGGTCTCGACCGTCCTGCTCTCGCTCGGGCTCGCCGTGCTCGCGGCCTACGCGCTCGGCCGCATCCGCTTCCGCGGCCGCACCGCGCTCCTTTTCGTCGTGCTTGGCGTCTCGATGTTCCCACAGATTGCCGTGCTCTCGGGCATGTTCGAGCTGATCCGCTGGCTCGGCCTGTACAACAATCTTCTCGCGCTGACCCTATCGTACATGATCTTCACCCTGCCCTTCACGGTGTGGGTCTTGACCACCTTCATGCGCGAGCTACCCAAGGAGCTGGAGGAGGCGGCGATCGTCGACGGCGCAAGGCCGTTCACCATTGTGACCCGGGTCTTCATGCCGCTCATGGGCCCGGCGCTGGTGACGACCGGGCTGCTCGCCTTCATCGCCGCCTGGAACGAATTTCTGTTCGCCTTGACCTTCACGCTCTCGTCCGAGATGCGCACCGTGCCGGTGGCGATCGCCCTGATCTCGGGCGCCTCGGCCTACGAGCTGCCCTGGGGCAACATCATGGCGGCCTCGGTAACCGTCACCGTTCCCCTGATCGTCCTGGTGCTGGTCTTCCAGCGCCGGATCGTCTCGGGCCTGACCGCGGGGGCAGTCAAGGGATAAGGCCCACTACAGCACGGGCCATCCCTCCCGGCAGCCTTGACGCCCGCATCCGAGATGCGCACCGTGCCGGTGGCCGATCGCCCCTCCCCGATGCAGGTCGCCGGGCCAGAACAGTTTCGAAGGAACCGAGACAATGGACGCGGAGCTGCCAGGCCACGCGCGTGCGGTCGTCATCGGCGGCGGGGTGGTCGGCTGCTCGGTCGCCTATCACCTGACCAAGCTCGGCTGGCGGGACGTGCTGCTGCTCGAGCGCAAGCGGCTGACCTCCGGCACCACCTGGCATGCCGCGGGCCTGATCGGGCAGCTGCGCGCGACCGAGAATCTCACCCGCCTCGCCAAATATTCCGCCGAGCTGTACACGCGCCTCGAGGCCGAAACCGGCCAGCCGACCGGCTTCAGGCAGAACGGCAGCATCAGCCTCGCGCGCACCGAGGAGCGCTTGGTCGAGCTCAAGCGTGCCGCCTCCATGGCCAGGACCTTCGGCCTGGAGGTCGCGGTCATCACGCCCGCCGAGGCGAAGGCGCTCCACCCGCTGCTTGCGGTCGACGACGTGGTCGGCGCGATCTTCATCGCCAGGGATGGCCAGGCCAACCCGATCGACATCACCCAGGCGCTCGCCAAGGGCGCCCGCACGGGCGGCGCCCGCATCGTCGAGGGCTGCAAGGTGGAAGGCATCCTGGTCGAGCGCGGCCGGGTCGCCGGCGTCTCGACCCAGAGCGGGCCGGTTGCGGCCGAGGTGGTGGTCAACTGCGCCGGTATGTGGGCGCGCGAGGTCGGGCGCATGGCCGGGGTCGCGGTGCCCCTGCACGCATGCGAGCACTTCTACGTGCTGACCGAGCCCATGGACGAGGTGCCGGCCGACCTTCCGGTGCTGCGCGACCCGGACGGCTGCCTGTACCTCAAGGAGGACGCGGGCAAGCTGCTGATCGGCGCCTTCGAGCCGGTCGCCAAGCCCTGGGGGACGGACGGCATTCCCGACGACTTCGAGTTCGGCGAGCTGCCCGAGGACTGGGACCACTTCATGCCCTTCCTCGAGGACGCCATGCGGCGGGTCCCGGCGCTGGAGCGGGTCGGCATACGAAAATTCTTCTGCGGACCGGAGAGCTTCACGCCCGACGATCGTTATCATCTCGGCGAGGCCACGGAGCTTGCGGGCTTCTTCGTCGCCGCCGGCTTCAACTCGATCGGCATCCAGTCGGCCGGAGGTGCGGGCATGGCGCTCGCCGAGTGGATCGTCGAGGGCCATCCGACCATGGACCTCTCCGACGTCGACATCCGCCGGATGCAGCCATTCCAGAGCAATGCGCGCTATCTGCGGGATCGCGCGGTCGAGGGCCTCGGCCTGCTCTACGGCATGCACTGGCCGTTCCGGCAGTACGCCACCGGGCGTCCGGTGCGCACCTCGCCCCTGCATGAGCGGCTCAAAGCGCAGGGTGCCTGCTTTTCCGAGACCGCGGGCTGGGAGCGGCCGGGCTGGTACGGCGCGCCGGGCACCACGCCCGCCTACGAGTATTCCTATGGCCGGACCGCCTGGTTCGAGAGCTGGGCCGCCGAGCACCGCGCGGTCCGCGAGAGCGCGGGTCTGTTCGATCTCTCATCGTTCGGTAAGTTCCTGCTGCAGGGGCCAGACGCCGAGACGGTGCTGCAACGGGTGTGCTCGGCCGACGTAGCGGTCGAGCCCGGGCATGTCGTCTATACTCAATGGCTGAACGAGCGGGGCGGCATCGAGGCGGACTCCACAGTCACGCGCCTCCATGAGGATCGCTTCATGGTGGTCACCAGCGCCGCCAGCCAGACCCGCGACCTCGCCTGGTTGAAGCGGCACCTCCCGGACGACGCCCGCGCCCGGGTTACCGACGTCACCTCGGCCTTCGCCGTGATCGGAATCATGGGCCCGCGAAGTCGGGAGCTGCTGGCGCGCCTCACTCCAGCCGATCTCTCGAACGAGGCGTTCCCATTCGGTACCTGGCGCGAGATCGAGCTCGGCTACGCGCTCGTGCGCGCCCAGCGCACCTCCTATGCCGGCGAACTCGGCTACGAGCTGTATGTGCCGAGCGAGTTCGCCGCTCCGGTGCTCGACGTCATCCTGGAGGAGGGCGCGCGCTCAGGCCTGCGGCTCGCCGGCTTCCACGCTCTGGATTCCCTGCGCCTGGAGAAGGGCTTTCGCCACATCGGCCACGACGTCGGCGGCGAGGACACGCCCCTCGAGGCGGGCCTCGCTTTCGCGGTCGCCTTCGACAAGGCCATACCCTTCATCGGCCGCGACGCCCTGGCCGAGCGGCGCGGAAAAATCCCGAAGAGGCGCCTCGTGCAATTCAAGCTGCGCGACCCCGAGCCGCTCCTGTTCCACGACGAGCCGATCGTCATGGATGGCGAGCGCATCGGCCTGCTCACCTCCGGCTCCTACGGCCACACGGTCGGCGCCGCGATCGGCATGGGCTGGGTGCGCCACCCGGGCGGCGTGAGCCTCGACTTTCTGCGTACCGCGCGCTTCGAGATCGAGATCGCGACCGAGCGTTACCCGGGCGAGGCGAGCCTTGCCCCCTGGTACGATCCCAAAGGCAGCCGCATGCGGAGCTGATGGCCGGCGGGGATGCTCAGGCGCGACCGGAGCTCTCGCGAAATGCCTGGTAGCGGCGCCGGGTCTCCTCGTCGGGCGGATACAGCCCGAAGGTCGACCGGCCGGCCCGCACCTCGTCCAGCACCCAGGCCTCGAAGCGCTCCTGCTCGACGGCATCGCGCGCCACCTCGTCGGCCAGATGGCGCGGTATCACCACCACGCCGTCGGCATCGCCGACCAGCACGTCGCCCGGATAGACCGGCACCCCGCCGCAGGCGATCGGCACGCCCGCGTCGACCGCCGCGTGGCCATGGAAGCTCGCCGGCGCCGACGGCGCGCCGATGTAGACCGGCATGGCGAGCTTTGCGATGTTCGGCGTGTCGCGCATGCCGCCGTCGGTCACCATCCCGGCGACCCCACGCCCGGCGAGCCTGGTCAGCAGGATGTCGCCGCCCGAGGCGGCGCGGACGTCGCGCCGGCAGTCGGCGATCAGGACTGCCCCGGGCGGGCACTCCTCGATCGAGCGGCGCTGAGGATGGCTGCGGTCGGCGTACTCGCCCGGACCGTTCAGGTCCTCGCGCGCCGGGATGTAGCGGAGCGTATAGGCCTCGCCGACCATCACGCCCGACCGATCGTGGTTGAGCCGGACCACGCCCTGGATGAAGGTGTTCCTCAACCCTCGCTTGAATAGCTGCGTGGTCAGCGTCGGCGTGCTGGTCTGCGCCAGTAGACGTTTCGTTTCCTCCCCCAAGGCAGCCATCTCTCTCCCACCATGTGCATTCGGCATCACGGCAGCCAATCGCCGGTGATCTGGTCGAAGCTGTAGGGACAGGTCGCGGGCAGCGCATCGGCGGCCGCGTGCTCCCCGTGCTCGCGCAGCGCCACCGCCGCCTCGGTCCGCGCCATGTCGTAGAACCGAGCGAGGTTGCGCTCGACCCGCGGCTGCAGAGACGGCGTCAGGTCCTCAGCGAGATCGGCCCGAGCCGTGCGGATGGTCCTCTCCCAGCCCGCGCGCGGCTCGGCGGCAGGTGAATGCTCCAGCTTCAGGAGATGCTCAATGACCGTCCGCACGCGCGCCCGGACCTCGCGATAGAGGCTACCACCCACGTCCTCGATCTCCTCGATCAGGTGCTCGAGGTCCAGCTCGGCGAAGCGCCCCGCGCGCAGCAGATCCGTCTGCGCCTTGGACCAGGCGTAGATGTCCTGCTCGTAGAGATCGCTCGCTCGCGCCTTCAGCCGGGTCGCCATGTCGGGGCTCCGTGCAGCATCCCGAGGCAGTCTAGCATGCGGCTCCTCCCAAGGAAGCCACTCCATGCCTGACGATCGGCGCCCGCTCGCCATGAGCCGGAGAAGCCCATGAGCGTCGGCGCATATCGCCGGGCCGTGCCGCGGACTTGCGCGGGCTTGGCCAGCTGGCACATACGTTAGCGGCCGATGAGCCTTGCCGTCCGGCCCCGGGTGGCCAGTGCGGCGTCATGGAGAACCGGTTGGCGACATTGCGCGCGCAGATCAGGGCGATCCTGTTCGACAAGGACGGCACGCTGATCGATTACCGGGCGAGCTGGCTGGGCGCGAACCGTGCGGCGGCGCGCGATCTCGCGGTGGCCGCCGGGTGCGCGCCGGCGTTCGCCGACGAGCTGTTGCGGCGGCTCGGCTACGAGCCGGCCGAGGACCGCTTCGTCGAGGACAGCCCGCTGCTCTGGGCGAGCATTGCACAGCTGGCCGA
>Ga0214469_1000658_pt1 | contig 12178 bp, 11 predicted proteins | sample RVTome_10_FD_187340 | JGI IMG/M metagenome (GOLD analysis project Ga0214469, IMG submission 187340) | Soil microbial communities from uranium-contaminated site in the Upper Colorado River Basin, Wyoming, United States - RVT153D57 HiSeq ... | reverse complement strand
CAGGCGATGGAGAGCTCCCGGCTGATCGGAGATCCGCGTGCGGAAAGCGAAGTACCGGCCGGATGCCGACAAACCGAAACGGATGACGCGCAGCAACAGCAGCGGATCGATGTTGCCGCCCGAGAGAACGACCACGACCGGCGGCTTGAGCTCGCCGAGACGGAGCATCCCGGCGGCCACTCCGGCGGCGCCCGCCGGCTCGAGCACGAGCTTCATGCGCTCGGCGGTGAACACGAGGGCTTCGGCTATCTGTTCGTCGGTAACCGTCACGACCTCGTCGACCAGGGCACGAACGTGAGCGAAGGTCCGTTCCCCGGGAGTGTTGCAGGCGATTCCGTCCGCGATCGTGGACATCTCATCGAGGGTGATGGGTTGTCCCCGTTCTAGCGAGGGGGGAAAAGCGGCCGCTCCCGCAGCCTGGACGGCCACCACGCGGACGTCGCTTCTCTGTGCCTTCGCGGCCGCCGCGATCCCGGAAACCAGACCTCCCCCTCCGGCCGGAACCACGATCGTGTTGACGGCCGGCATCTGCTCGAGAATCTCGAGGCCGCACGTTCCCTGGCCGGCGATGATGTGCTGGTGGTCGAACGGATGCACGAAGGTAGCGCTTCGTTCGCGCGAGAACGCCATAGCAGCTTCATAGGCCTCCCCGAAGTCCTTGCCGGTGAGGATCACTTCGGCTCCATAGCGCTTCGTCGCCTCGATCTTCGGGAGGGTCGCGCCGGTGGGCATGAACACCGTCGACTTGATGTCGTTCAGAGAGGCCGCCAGGGCGGTCCCCTGGGCGTGGTTGCCCGCCGAGGCGGCTACGACGCCGCCTTTTGCCTCGTCGGGGGAAAGGCGGGAGATCCGGTTGTACGCCCCCCGTATCTTGAACGAGCCCGTACGCTGGAGGTTCTCGCATTTGATGAAGACCTCACCACCGATGAGATCGGACAAGGCACGAGACCTGTCGAGCGGAGTGCGCACCGCGACGGTGGCCAGCCGCTGCCTTGCGTCCTCTATGTCCGCTAGACTCACGAGTTCTGCGGTCCTCATGACTTCATCGTGCCACGCCGAGGGCGCGACCACATAAATTCTTCTCCATGACCTCCACCTGGACACCCGCATCGTGGTCTGGCCGGCCCGCCGCACAGCAGCCGGAATGGCCAAACGCGGCCGAGTTGGACGTCGCGTTGGAGGAACTCAGAAAGCTGCCGCCTCTCGTTTTCGCCGGCGAGGCCCGCAGGTTGACCGACTCCCTGGCTCGAGCCGCCAGGGGTGAGGCGTTCGTGCTGCAGGCGGGTGAGTGCGCCGAGGTCTTCGGCGAGTTCTCGGCCGACGACATACGCGACAAGCTGAAGGTCATCCTCCAGATGGCGGTCGTGCTCACCTACGGCTCGGGCCTACCGGTCGTCAAGATCGGCCGGATCGCCGGTCAGTTTGCCAAGCCCCGCTCATCACCGACCGAGAGCGCCAACGGTCAGAGTCTTCCGTCTTTTCGGGGGCACGCGGTCAACGACGCGATCTTCGACGAGAAGGCGCGCCGCGCGGACCCAAGGCGACTCGTCCGCGCGTACAACCAGAGCGCCGCGACGCTGAACCTGCTGCGAGCCTTCACCAAGGGTGGCTTTGCGGACCTCCGACAGATCCACGTTTGGAACCAGGAGTTCGTAGCCAGTTCGCCGCAGGGCCGGCGATACGAGCAGATCGCGGGCCAGATAGACCGCTCGATGCGGTTCATGGCCGCGTGCGGCGTCGACCTCAGCCGGGATCCCGTCCTCCACGAGGTGGATTTCTACACCAGTCACGAGGCATTGCTCCTGCCGTTCGAAGAGGCCCTCACCCGCAAGGACAGCCTTACGGACGAGTGGTATTGCTGCAGCGCCCACATGCTGTGGGTGGGCGAGCGCACCCGTCAGTTGGACGGCGCGCACCTCGAGTTCCTGTCGGGCGTACGCAACCCCGTTGCCTGCAAGCTCGGCCCCGCCGCGACCCCCGATGAGGTCGTCGAGATCTGCGAGCGCCTGAATCCAAACAACGAACCGGGCCGGCTCACGTTCATCACACGCATGGGGGCAGCACAGGTTGAAACCAAGTTGCCGCCATTGATCCGAGCCGCGGACTCCACCGGCGCCGTCGTCACTTGGGTCTGCGACCCGATGCACGGCAACACGCTTACGACCAAGTCTGGACTCAAGACCCGGCGTTTCGACGACATCCTCAGTGAGATCAAGGGCTTCTTCGCGGTGCACACCCAGGAGGGCAGCGTGCCAGGAGGCGTCCACCTCGAACTGACGAATGAGGACGTGACCGAATGCCTCGGAGGCGGGGGAGTGCAGGCATCCGAAAACGACGGCGAGCGTCTCGGAGACCGATACCGGGCGCTGTGCGACCCGCGCCTCAACGTCCAGCAGAGTCTCGAGCTCGCCTTCGAGATCAGCGAGATGCTCCAGCCCTGACCGGTCAGGTGCGGTTTCTCAGTAAAGCGAGGATCTCGTCATCCTCGGGAAAACGGCGCTGTTGCTGTTTGGAGAAGACGAGGTCGTCGTCGAAACTGACCTCGAAGGCACCCTTGGAGCCGGGGACGAGTTCGATCGCGCTCAGGTGGTCTTGAAACTCGAGGATGGAGTCCGCCAAACTGACGGCCCTTGGTCCGTAGTTTCAGGCGGTGCAGAACTCGATTCGGACTCTCATGAGCCAGCATCCTATCCACCCTCGCCCGAGCCGCTTGTAATTCTCGCCACCCTGCACCACTCTGGAGGGCTCGCGTACTCAGGCGCGTATCCAAGGAGGCTTTTGTGACCGCGACACTGATAATCATCGGAGTGATCGTCCTGCTGGCGATCATCGGGGTGGTGTTCTACAACCGCCTCGTTCAGCTCCGGAACCGGGTGGAGGCCGGCTGGTCCCAGATCGACGTCCAGCTCAAACGGCGCTACGACCTGATCCCGAATCTCGTCGAGACCGTGAAGGGCTACGCGGCGCACGAGCGCCAGACACTCGAGGCCGTGATCGCCGCTCGTCAGCAGGCGGTGTCCGCCAACGGAGTAGAGGAGCAGGCGCAGGCCGAGAACATGCTTACCGGCGCCCTGCGGCAACTGTTCGCCGTGGCCGAGGCGTATCCGGACCTCAAGGCGAACCAGAACTTCCTCGCCCTGCAGGAGGAACTGACCGGGACCGAGGGTCGCATCGCCTACGCGCGCCAGTTCTACAACGATCAGGTACTACGGTACGACAACGCGCGCGAGCAGTTCCCCAGCAGCATCTTTGCGGGGATGTTCAACTTCGAGGAGGCCAAGTACTTCGAGGTCGAGGAGGCCGCCAGCCGCGAGCCGGTGCGGGTCGACTTCGGCCAAGGGGGTGGAACCCCTCAGCAAACTCCTCCGCAAGGCGCACCACCTGTCCAGGGAACACCACCAGGGCAACAGCCACCGAGCCGGTAGAGGACTCGTTCTCAGCTCATGCACCAGCGAATCCAATCGAACGTCCGCAAGACGTGGCTGCTGATATTCATATTCGTTCTGATCACGGTGGCCATGGGCTTCGTCTTCGGGTACATGACCGACACGGGTCCGATCGGACCCGGAATCGCCGTGCTGGTCGCGGTCGCGATGAGCTGGGGAAGCTATTTCAACTCCGACAAGATCGCGCTGAGAGTCAGCCGCGCAGTGGAGGCCGACCCGGCCCGCTACAACAAGCTGCACAACCTCGTCGAAGGAATGGCCATAGCATCCGGTCTGCCCAAGCCGCGCGTCTACGTCGTCGAGGACGAGGCCCCCAATGCATTCGCGACCGGTAGAAACCCCGAGCACGCTGCGATAGCAGTTACTACGGGGCTGCTCGACAAGATGGATCGCGACGAGCTCGAGGGAGTGATCGCTCACGAGATGAGCCACATCCAGAATCGCGACATCCTTGTGATGACGATCGCCGTGACGCTGGTCGGAGTCATCGTCCTGCTGGCGGACTGGTTGCTGAGAGCAATGTGGTGGGGAGGCATGTCGCGCGGGCGCGACAACAACAGCAACCTGGGAGGCGTGGTTGCGATCTTCGGTCTCGTGTTGATGATCGTGGCGCCGTTGGTCGCGCAACTCATGCACTTCGCGGTATCGCGGCGACGGGAGTTCCTCGCCGACGCCGACGCGGTGAACTTCACCCGCAATCCCGCCGGACTCATCTCTGCGCTCAACAAGCTGAAAAGCGACCAAACCGTCGTGCGCTCCGCGAGCCGCGCCACGGCCCACATGTGGATCGAGGAGCCGAACGCTCTGAAGGCCCAGGAGGGCGGTCCGGGAGTCAAGACGCGGAAATCGGGGGCCTGGCTGAACCGCCTGTTTGCCACACATCCACCCCTCGACGAACGCATCGAGGCTCTCGAGACCATGACCTTTGGGTACTCCTCCACGGCGGGGACCACCCCCGTGCCACCGCCACCGCCCGCGCAAGGGTAGAAGCCAAACGTGTAATCCCTGGATTGACACCCTTTGCGCGCGCCGCCAAACTGTGCTCCGAGGTGGCCCTGCTTCGGGCGCGGGGGCCGCCACCGCGGGTGGGAGGAGAGTTCGCCATGACGGAGAGTCTTCCCGGCGACGTCTACCAAAACATCGGTGACGAAATCGGTGATCTGCTACAGCAAGCGCACGATTGGGCTGACAGAACCCGAGCGGAGGCCTCCGCCGAGGCCGCGCGCGTCACGCAAGAGGCCGCCGCAACGGCCGAACGCCTCGTAGCCGAAGCCGAAACCAAGGCGGCGCAGCTGCGCGGGGAGGCCGAAGCAACCGCCGAGCGACTCCGTTCGGAATCCGAATCAACCGCCGAGCAGCTGCGCTCGGAGTCCGAATCAACCGCCGAGCAACTGCGCTCGGAGTCCGAGGAGAGAGCGTCCCGGCTGCGCTCGGAGTCCGAGGAGAGGGCCGAGTTGCTGCGCTCGGAATCGGAGTCGGCGGCGACCAAACTCCGTGCAAATGCCGAGACCTATGCAGAGCGTGTGCGAGGCGACGCGGAGGAGGAGGCTCGACGCAGGCTTCATGAGGCAGACGCACGCGTTGCCGAGCTGCGAGAAATCGAGACCGAGGTGCGCCAGCGCGTGGGCGTTCTCACCGAGCGCTTGACGACGATCGCCGAGGAACTCGCCGAGGAGGCGAGGGCGAGCGGCGACGTCGAGGAAACCGTCGCGCTCCAGGAGGCCGAGGTCGAACGAGTCCAGCCGGACGAGACGGACGACGAACTTCGGGTCGAGACGATGCGGGGGGACGAGGACGAGGCGATCGACGTCGAATCCGAGAGTCTCGCAACGGAGGGATCCAAGGCATGAACGAGGACATCGAGGTAGCGGGCGAGGTGCCCGAGCGCGAGCCGGACGAAGACGGGATCGACCAGCCTTTGCCGGGCCAGCGGCTGACGCCCCAAGACATCCACAACGCCGAGTTCTCGACCCGCGTCCGCGGCTACGACCGGGACGAGGTCGACGCTTTTCTGCAAGCGCTCGCGTCCGACCTGGAGCAACTGATCGAGAACCAGCAGTTGCTCCAGAATCAGCCGGCGGCGGTGGAGGACGAACAAGAGCCCTACGCGAGGCTGGGCTCCGACGCCGGCAAGCTCATGCAACTCGCCCGCGATCACGCAGACCGCATGAAGGCCGAGGCGCTCGCCGAGATCGCCGCCGCCCGCGCGGCGGCGGACAAAGAGGCCTCCGAGCTCCTCGAGCGGGCGGAAACAGAGGCATCGGCGCTGCGCGAAATGGCCGAGCGGGACGCCAAGTCGATGAAGGACGACGCCGATCGCTTACACGCCGACGCACAGACTCGGGCGCGCGAACTCGAGATCGAGGCCGAGAATGTGCTGAGTCGTGCCCAGTCCGAGGTCGAGGGCATTCGGTCGGTGGCGGAGGCCGAGGCACGGGCGGTGAGAAAAGACGCCGATGAAGAGGCCAAGCGGATCAAGACCAAGGCGCGAGCCGATCACACGGTCGTGACGCGCGAAGCTCATCGAGACGCCAACCGCGTCGAAAGGGAAGCTCGCCAGAGAGCCGAGTTGCTCAAGGACGAAGCGGAGGAAAAGGCCAACGAACGAGTACGCCACGCTCGTGCCGAGGTCCGGAAACTGAGCGAGGCCGAGTCAACACTCAAGAAGCGAATCCAAGCCCTGCAGGCAACCCTCGACTCACTGAGTGATGCGGTCGATGACATCGACGCGTCGCAGGACAAGTCATCGACAACCGTCGACCTCACCAATACTCGAAGCGGTCCCGCCTAAATTCGGGAACCCTCGGGCTCGCGCAGGTCGAGCAGCCAATCCTGGCCCACCAGGTCACGCCCGAAACTGTGGTGTGGTTCTTCTTTGATCAACTTAAACCCCGCGGATTCGTAGATTCGGCGGGCCGCGTGCAGCACGTCGTTGGTCCATAAGGTGATGCGGTCGTAGCCCGCTCGGCTGGCGAACCCGACGCACTCCCTCACGAGCCGCCGGCCTATTCCCATCCCCCGCGCCCTCGGCTCGACGAGTAGGAGGCGCAACCTTGCGATCTCGTCGCCGTCCTCGACACAGAATACGCAGCCCACCGGCTCGCCATCGACCTCCGCTATCCAGGCGTTCTCCCTTCGCGGGTCGCGCTCGTCGACGTACTCCGCGACGACACGCGCCACCAGGGCCTCGAAAGTCTCGTCCCACCCGAACTCCTGCGCGTAGATGACACCGTGACGATGCACGACCCAGCCAAGATCCCCGACTATCGGTGAGCGGATTACGACCGCCTTCGGTCCGGATCCGGGCTCGAGCAGCTCTCGAATCGTAGCCATCGCCGAGGCGAGCCGCCGCCGGTCTTCCTTCGTCAGAGCCGACTGGATCTCCAGGGCCTGCGCGGTCGAGCGGGCGTCGAGGTCATCGAACGCCTTGGTTCCCCTGTCGGTCAGACGCAGCACCCTGCGACGGCCGTCGGAGGGCGAGGGCGTGGTTTCGACGAGGCCGTCGCGCTCGAACCGTTTCACGATTCGACTCAGGTAACCGGCATCGATGCGGAGCTCGCGCCGCAGTTCCAACACCTCGGTGCCGCGGACGGAGCCCGCGGCACCGCTACGGTTGTGGCGATTGCCAAGCTCGAATATGAGGCGCGCCTCGGTTAGCGAGTAGGGCGTGTCGAGCAGCCCCGCGTCGAGCACGCCCATGTGGTTTGTCCAAAACCGGTTGAACGCCCGGATGGGCTCGGCTTCCTCGGCCTGCGACATTGATACATGCCTCCGTCAAAGAGTTTGTTGACTTTGGCAACTATATCAGCCGCCCGTCCGGACGATCCAGGCCCGGATCGCCTCGATCGCCTCGCCCCACGCCTGCTTGGTCGACCGGCCGGAGGACTTGCGGACCTTCAGGGAGTGATCTCCGTCCTCGATGACCACGACGTCGGCGGTGAGCCGGAGGCGGCCGATCACGTCGCTCAGGGTGTCGAGGGGGCAGAAGGGGTCGCGGGTTCCCTCGACGAAAAGCTGGGGCACCTCGATATCCCCCAGATGACCATCCCGGATCCGCTCGGGCCTGCCGGGCGGGTGAAGTGGATAGCCGAGGTAAACGAGACCGTCCGCCTTGGTCCCGCTGGCAACTATGTGCGAGCCGATTCGGCCCCCCATCGACTTACCGCCTATGAATAGGCGGCGCGGAGAACGCTCCTCAACGGCCTGTTGAACGGCTTCCCGATAGGTGTCCTCGAGCACGGATTGCTTGTCCGGCGCGCGTTTCCCCGCCTCGATGTACCGGAAGTTGAATCGCCCCACCGCCAGCTCGTCGGAGCCCAGCTCGTGAGCGAAATAGGTCATGAACTCATGGTTCATGTCCGCCCCCGCCCCGTGGGCGAGCAAGAGGACGGTAGGGGCCCGCTCCGAGCCGTTCCAAAGGAGATTCACGCTAGAGATTATCCGTCGCTGATCGGTGGTGCGATGAACGTTCGTCTTCCGGCTCGTTCGATCAGCTCTGACTTGAGAACACGGCGCACTCGGCGGACCTCGCGCAGCGGAACGAGTGCCGTCTCGTCGTGACGATCGACGAGTTGTTGAAGATCGTCGATCGCGCTCTCGAGTTCGCCTACCGCGTCGTTATGCCGCCGGCGCAACACGTCGAGCTGTTGCTCGAGATCGAGTATGCGCATGACGCCCGCAAGATTCACTCCCTCGGCGGTCAACTCCTGGATGCGGCGAAGAAGGGTTATGTCTCGATCGGAATAGCGACGCGTGTTGCCCGCCGTCCGCTTGGGTTGCACCAGTCCCTTGCGCTCGTAGATACGAAGAGTCTGAGGATGCACCCCGGCGAGTTCGGCCGCCACGGAGATGACGTAGATCGCTCGATCCTGCTTCATGCCGTCGGCCATCTCGGTCTCCCTCAGGATGCTTTCTTCGTACTCTTTGCCAGATACGCTTCGAGGTGCTTGCGCGGGCTGTCCTTGTGAATCTCTTGGAACTCTTCGAGCAACTGTTTCTCGCGACGTGACAGCTTCTTGGGCACCTCGACGACCACTTTGACCAGTAGGTCTCCGGTACCGCCGGCCTGGCGTGTCGCCCCCTGTCCGCGGACGCGAAGCGTCTTGCCCGTGTTGGTCCCTGGCGGCACCTTCACCGTCACCGGGGTATCCAGAGTGGGCACCTGGATCTTGGCGCCGAGTGACGCCTCGGCAATGCTCAGCGGCAGGGTCAGAACGAGATCGCCGTTCTTGCCGAGCTCGAACACGTCGTGGGGACGTACGTGAACTCGAACGAACAGATCCCCCGGAACTCCGTCGGCGGGAGCGCTCTCGCCTTTACCGGCGACGCGGATGCGCGCTCCGTCCCCGATGCCGGCTGGGATGCGTACCTTCGTCGAGTTGTCCGGCAGGGTTACCGTTGCCCCATTGACCGCGTCTTCGAAATCCAGCGTTACCTCGGTTTCGATGTCACGGCCCTGCCGCTGTCGCCCGCGGCTGCGAAACCCGAAGAGATCCTCGAAGACGCTTCCGCCGCCGGTGGCTTCTCCGCCGAAGAGATCCTGCAGGTCCTCGACGTTGATACGGACGTTTCCCTGCCCCCCTCCCGGAGCGCGCGGGTCGAAACCGTAGAAGCGCTGCCCTCCGGCATCGACGAACGCTCGCATCTGGTCGTACTCGCGTCTCTTGTCGTCGTTGGACAGAACCGAGTGAGCTTCGGAGATCTCCTTGAAGCGACGCTCGGCCTCCTTGTCGCCTTTGTTGGCGTCGGGGTGGTACTTCTGGGCAAGCTTCCGGTAGGCGCGCTTGATGGCATCCTTGGGGGCGTCTTTGTCCACCCCAAGAATCCTGTAGAAATCCTTGTCCATCCAATCGCGCTGCGCCATTCCGCCTATCCCTCTGCCTCTACGTCGCCGTCTTCGTTCTGCGGATGTGCGACCACGACCATCGCCGGTCTCAACACGTGGTCGCCCATGCGGTAGCCCTTGCGGTACACGGCCGTGACCACGGTGTCGTCGACATCCGGACTCGGGTGCGACTCGACCGCGTCATGGACGTGCGGGTCGAAGCGCTCTCCCTCCGCCTCGATCTCCTCGAGTCCCTCGGACTCGAGTGTCCTGAGCAACTCCTTGTGTAAGAGCTGAAGGCCGGTAGAGCCGTCGTCGTGTTCGAGAGCTCGGTCGTAGTTGTCGAGCAACGGCAGCAGGCGTTCGAGCATCTCCCGCTTGGCGCGGTCCGAGGCCATCGCGGTTTCCCTCATCAGTCGCTTTCGCCGGTTGTCGAAGTCCGCCTGCAACCGCAGGTAATCGTCCAGAGGAACCGTCTCGGTGGCCTCGTCCGCCGGTGGCGCCGGGTCGGCCGCGGGCGCGTCGGGGGCGCCGACGTCTTCGCCCGAGAATCCGATTGCGTCCCCCTCGGGGGAAGGCGACACCGCCTCCCCCTCCTCGGGGGCCTGAGCTCTGCTGGTTCCTCGCCGATCCGTCACTCGAATGCGCCGAGGTTCATTGTCGTTAGGTTCCATATCGTCTGGTCCCCTTCACGATCCGCGCCGTTCGCGGGCGGCAAACGGCAAGACCGCTCTAGGCACTCTGCTCCTTACCGTCCTCGTCCACGACCTCGGCGTCCACCACGTCTTCGTCCGGTGAGTCGGAACCCGCGGTGTCGCCGGCCGGCTGGTTCTGGGTGCTCTGGTAGATCACCTGCGCAATCTGCTGCGAGGCGGTCATCAGCGCCTCGGTCGTCTGCTTGATGCGATCGACGTCGGAGCCCTTTAGAGCCTCTTTGGCATCGTCGAGGGCCGTGTTCACGTTCGACTTGGTCGACTCGTCGAGCTTGTCCGAGTGCTCGGTCAGCGACTTCTCGGTCTGGTAGATGACGTTGTCAGCCTGGTTGCGGGCCTCGGCCTCCGCGCGGCGAGCCTTGTCCTCGTCCGCGTGCGCCTCGGCCTCCTTGACCATGCGCTCGATCTCATCGTCGGCAAGCTTGGTGCCACCCGTGATCGTCATCGACTGCTCCTTGCCCGTGCCCTTGTCCTGGGCGTGAACGTTGACGATGCCGTTGGCATCGATGTCGAACGTGACCTCGATCTGAGGCATGCCACGCGGGGCAGGAGGAATGTCCGTGAGCTGGAACTTACCGAGTGACTTGTTGCGGTAGGCCATCTCGGCCTCGCCCTGCAGCACGTGAATCTCGACCGACGGCTGGTTGTCCGCGGCGGTCGTGAACGTCTCGCTGCGCTTGGTCGGGATGGTTGTGTTTCGCTCGATGAGGCGGGTGAAGATGCTTCCCTGTGTCTCGACACCGAGGCTCAGAGGGGTCACGTCCAACAGCAGGACGTCCTTGACGTCGCCCTTCAGCACGCCGGCCTGAACCGCAGCACCGACCGAGACCACCTCGTCGGGGTTGACGCCCTGATGTGGCTCCTTTCCGCCCGTCAGGCTGACGACCATCTCGCGCACCATCGGCATGCGGGTCGAACCACCCACCAGAATGATGTGATCGATGCTGTCGACGGAGATACCCGCGTCCTTGATCGCCTGCTCGAACGGCGAGCGACAACGGTCGAGGAGGTCCTCGGTCATGCGCTCGAACTCGCTGCGCGACAGCGTCTCCTCGAGGTGAAGGGGGCCCTGGTCGCTTGCGGTGATGAAGGGAAGGTTGATGGAGGTGCTCTGAGTCGTGCTCAACTCCATCTTGGCCTTTTCGCCGGCCTCCTTCAGACGCTGCATCGCCATCTTGTCCTTGGACAGGTCGATGCCGTTGGCGTCCTTGAACTTCTTGACGAGCCAGTCGATGACCCGCTGGTCCCAGTCGTCGCCGCCGAGGTTCGTGTCCCCGTGGGTGGCCTTGACCTCGAAAACACCGTCGCCCAACTCGAGCAGCGACACGTCAAAGGTGCCTCCACCGAGGTCGAACACCAGGATCGTCTGATCGGTGGTGTCCTTGTCCAGTCCGTAGGCGAGTGCGGCCGCGGTCGGCTCGTTGATGATGCGGAGCACCTCGAGTCCCGCGACCTGCCCGGCCTCCTTCGTGGCCTGTCGCTGAGCGTCGTCGAAGTAGGCCGGCACCGTGATGACGGCCTCGGTGACCTTGTCCCCGATGTAGGACTCGGCGTCGGTCTTGAGCTTGGCCAGGATGCGCGCCGAGATCTCCTGCGGCGTCCACTTCTTGCCGTCGATGTCCACCGAGTGGTCGGTGCCCATCTCGCGCTTGATCGACCGGATCGTCCGGTCGGGGTTGGTGATGGCCTGACGCTTGGCGACCTCGCCGACCAGAATCTCGCCGCTCTTGGAAAAGGCGACGACCGAGGGCGTGGTACGCGCCCCCTCGGCGTTGGGGATGACGTTGGGCTCTCCGCCCTCGAACACGGAGACGACGGAGTTGGTCGTCCCGAGGTCGATTCCTACCGCTTTAGGCATTGGTGGTCCTCCTGTGGGGCTCTTGGAAGCGTTTAGTGCTCTCCGGACATGGTCTAACTTGAGTGTGATGTTGTCAACTCTGATACTGCAACCACACTCAGCTTAGGTTATTCCGGGGCGCGGCTCCTCCAGGACCCCCTCTAGAGCCCCCTCGAGGGCTCCGGCCAGCTCCGAGCGTTTGGCGATACCGAGTTTCCGGTACACCTTTCCCAGGTGGGCCTCCACGGCCTTCACGGTAACGAACAGGCCCTCGGCGACCTCCCGGTTGCTGAGCCCCGATGCCACCATCTGGGCCACCCTGCGCTCTGCCGGCGTTAGGGCCTCGACGCCGGTGAGC
>Ga0214469_1000657_pt1 | contig 12180 bp, 21 predicted proteins | sample RVTome_10_FD_187340 | JGI IMG/M metagenome (GOLD analysis project Ga0214469, IMG submission 187340) | Soil microbial communities from uranium-contaminated site in the Upper Colorado River Basin, Wyoming, United States - RVT153D57 HiSeq ... | reverse complement strand
GCTGCTGCTGATGCAGATGCGGCCGATACAGAGAAAGAAGAGGAGTAACCGGTCATGTTGATGCCCAAGAGGACGAAGCACCGCAAGGTGCATCGCGGGCGCATGTCCGGCGTCGCCAAGGGCGGCACGAAGGTCAACTTCGGTGAATACGGGCTGCAAGCCCTGGAGCCGGGTTGGATCACCGCTCGTCAGATCGAGTCGGCTCGTGTCGCCATCACCCGTGCGGTCAAGCGTGGCGGGAAGGTGTGGATCACCATCTTCCCGGACAAGCCTGTGACCCAGAAGCCTGCAGAGACCCGAATGGGCTCGGGCAAGGGGAACGTGGAGTTCTGGGTGTCGGTGGTGAAGCCGGGGCGCGTCATGTTCGAGTTGGCAGGTGTGGACGAGGAAATGGCCCGGGAGGCCATGCGGAAGGCCGGGCACAAGCTGCCGATAAAGACCCGCGTGGTGACGAGGGAGGACTCGTGAACATCGCCGACATTCGCGAGCTCACCATTGATGAGCTGGTCGAAGCCCTGATGGAGGCCAAGGAGGAGAGGTTCAACCTCCGCTTCCAGGTGGCCACCAACCAACTCGACAACACCGCTCGACTCAAGACAGTGAAAAAGGACATCGCTCGGATCCTCACCGTCATGCGTGAGCGCGACGTCGAGGCTGACGCTGTGGCACCTGACAGTGCCATTGCTGCCGGTCGCACCAAGGAGAATGCCTGATGGTTGACAACGCAACCAGGAACAATCGCAAGATTCGCGTCGGCGTCGTCATCTCCGATGCCCGGGACAAGACGGTGACCGTCGAGGTCCCGAGGTCGACCCGCCATCCCCGTTACGACAAGATCGTGCGCACTTCCACCAAGTTCCATGCCCATGACGAGGCCAACGACGCCCACCTTGGCGACACGGTTCGCATCATGGAGACACGACCGCTCTCCAAGCAGAAGCGCTGGCGAGTGATCGAGATAGTGGAGCGGGCTCGATGATCCAGCAGGAGTCCCGTCTCAAGGTCGCCGACAACACCGGCGCACGCGAGCTGCTCTGCATTCGCGTGCTCGGTGGGTCGTCGCGCCGCTACGCGGGGATAGGCGATGTCATCGTGGGCGCCGTCAAGGAGGCGACTCCGGGCGGCTCCGTGAAGAAGGGCGAGGTGGTCAGGGCCGTGGTGGTCCGCACCAAGAAGGCATCGCGCCGCCAGGACGGCACATACATCCGTTTCGACGACAACGCATGCGTGATCATCGACAACAACCGCCAGCCGAGGGGCACCCGGATCTTCGGCCCCGTGGCTCGCGAGCTTCGCGATGAGCGGTTCATGCGCATCGTCTCCCTAGCCCCCGAGGTGCTCTGAACATGGACGGCCGACTTTCCCCGCGTGCCTCCCAGCGTGGCGAGCTCTCGCGCGGCAGGGGGTCAACCCCCACGAGCGGCGTCGCTAGATCTGATTGCCGGGGAAACAGACGCCGGTCGGCCGACAGCGGCCGCTCCCGTCGGACGTTCTCCGAGGAGGTGTACTCATGAAACTGAAGAAAGGTGACACTGTGATGGTCATCGCCGGCAAGGATGCCGGCAAGGAGTCGACCATCACCCGTGTCCTCACCGGCAAGGACAAGGTGCAGGTCGAAGGGGTCAACACGGCCAAGCGCCACACCAAACCGACCGGCCAGACGATGCAGGGCGGGATCATCGACAAGGACATGCCGATCCATGTGTCAAACGTGATGATCGTGTGCGAGAAGTGCGGTCCGACCCGGATCGGCCACCGTGTCGACGACAAAGGCAAGAAGCACCGCGTGTGTGTCAAGTGTGGGGGTGACTTGTGAGCGAGCCGCGTCTCAAGACCAAGTACCAGGAGGAAGTCCACGCCAAGCTGATGGAACAGCTCGGTCTGGACAACCCGATGCAAGTGCCCACTCTCGAGAAGATCGTCCTCAACATGGGTCTCGGCGAGGCGATGCAGGACAAGAAGGCAATCGACGAGGCTCTCGACGAGTTGGGCCTGATCGCCGGTCAGAAGCCCCGGGTGAACAAGGCGCGCAAATCGATCGCCAACTTCAAGCTGCGCGAGGGCTCGCCCATCGGGGTGTCCGTGACTCTGCGCGGCACCCGAATGTGGGAATTCTTCGATCGGCTCATCTCGGTCGCCATCCCGAGGGTGCGTGACTTCCGCGGCCTCAATCCCCGAGCCTTCGACGGCAGGGGCAACTACAGCGTCGGTGCCTCAGAGCAGTTGATCTTCCCCGAGATCGACTTCGACCAGGTGACAACCACCCGGGGCATGAACATCACCATCGTGACCACGGCCGAGAACGACGAGCAAGGCAAAGCCCTGCTCGATGCCTTCGGTTTCCCGTTCCGCCGGGTCGAAGCCCAGGTCTGAGGAGGATTCAATGGCTAAGAAATCAATGATCGCCAAGGCCCAGCGGAAGCCGAAGTTCAAGGTGCGCGGCTACAACCGCTGCAAGCGCTGCGGCCGCGCCCGTGCCTATCTGCGCGACTTCGGGATGTGCCGAATCTGCGTGCGGGAGCTCGCCAGCCGCGGCGAGCTGCCCGGTGTGAGAAAGGCTTCATGGTGACAATTACCACTGATCCCATCGCCGACATGCTCACCCGCATCCGCAATGCGGTGGCCGTCGGGCACGAGCGGGTCGCCATGCCGGCCTCGAAGCAGAAGGTGAACATCGCCCGGATCCTCGTCGACGAGGGCTTCATCGACCGATTCGAGCTCTCGGAGAACGGGCACCGCAGCGAGCTCGAATTGGTGCTCCGCTATGCCGAGCGTCGCCGTCCGGTGATCCTGGGGCTCAAGCGGGTGTCCCGACCCGGTCACCGTGTCTACGCCGGCGCCGACGAGCTGCCCCGCGTCCAGGGAGGGCTCGGTGTCGCCGTCGTCTCCACCAGTCAAGGCCTCATGCCTGATCGCGAGGCGCGCAAGCGCCGACTCGGCGGCGAGATCGTCTGTGAGGTGTGGTGATGAGTCGCGTTGGGAACAAGCCGGTGGACCTGCCCGACGGCGTGAACGTCGAGATCGACGGCAACGCGGTCACCGTGAAAGGCACGAAGGGCGAGCTCGCCAGGGAGTTCAACGAGCGGATCGGCTTCGACATCGACAATGGTGTCGTCACAGTGACCCGTCCCGACGACACGAGAGAGTCACGTGCGCTTCACGGCTTGAGCCGGGCACTTCTGGCCAACATGGTCACTGGTGTGACCGACGGGTTCCGCAAGGAGTTGGAGATCCAGGGTGTCGGCTATCGCGCCTCTTTGAAGGGCAGTGATGTCGAACTGCTCGTGGGCTTCAGCCATCCCGTTGTCGTGGAAGCTCCGGACGGGATCACTTTCGAAGTTCCCGAGCAGACCAAGATCATCGTGTCGGGGATCGACAAGGAGCAGGTCGGCCAGGTTGCCGCCAACATTCGCAAGGTCCGTCCCCCCGAGCCTTACAAGGGCAAGGGGATCCGCTACTCCGGCGAGTACGTAAGACGCAAGGCCGGAAAGGCCGGTAAGTGATGAGGGGCTCCAGGAAAGACGCCCGCAGTCGCCGTCATGTCCGCTCCCGCAAGCATTTGCGCGGGACCCCGGACCGGCCCCGGCTCGCCGTCTACCGGTCCAACAAGTACATCTACGCCCAGGTGATCGACGACAGCGAAGGCGTCACCGTGGCAGCAGCGTCGTCACAGGAGGCCGACCTTCGTGCCGGCCGTCTCGATGTGGACACCGCCGCCAAAGTGGGCACTCTCGTTGCCAGCCGCGCCAAGGACGCCGGGGTCACCACCGTGGTCTTCGACCGTGGCGGTTACAAGTACCACGGAAGACTGAAGGCACTCGCCGACGCGGCGCGCGAGGCGGGGCTGGAGTTCTAGAAATGTTCGACCGCATCGCCATCACACAATTCACGAATGCAATCAACGAGACGGAGCACTAATGGCCAGACAACAACGTCCCGGCTCGGAGCAGTCCCAATTCGACGAGCGAGTCATACAGATCAACCGGGTCGCCAAGGTGGTCCAGGGTGGTCGTCGGTTCAGCTTCACCGCCCTAGTCGTGGTCGGTGACGGGAACGGCAAGGTCGGAGTCGGCTACGGGAAGGCGAAGGAAGTGCCGGCCGCCATCCAGAAGGGGATGGAGCAGGCGCGTCGCACGATGGAGGTCGTCCCGATGGCGGGTCAGACCATCGTCCACCAAATCACCGGCGAGCACGACGCCGCCCGTGTCCTGATCAAGCCGGCCGCGCCCGGAACAGGTGTCATCGCCGGTGGGGCCGTGAGACAGATCCTCGAGGCTGCCGGCATCAAGGACGCGCTGGCCAAGTCGCTTGGATCGCCGACCCATCTCAACGTGGCCAAGGCCACCATGAACGGCCTGCTCGGTCAGCGACGCCCCGATGAGGTGGCGCGTCTGCGAGGTAAGAAGGTCGAGGACATCACACCACCCGGTCTGCTCCACGCCTACAACACAACGGAGTCCCTTCGCGCCGCACCGTCGGACGCCAAGTAGGTAGGCCATGGCGAAGAAGAAAGAGCAAGTGGTGAAGGTGACACTTCGCCGGAGTGTCATCGGCGAGAAACCGAAGACCCGCGCCACAGTCGAGGGTCTGGGGCTGAAGCGGATCGGGCAGACGATCGAGCAGACGGACACGCCGTCTTTTCGGGGGATGCTGGCCAAGGTCCGACATCTGGTCGAGGTCGAGGAGGCCTAGGCCCGGACGCCGAGTCCGCTGTACGGGAGATTTGAAACATGAGTGAAGACAAGAAAGAGCAGCTGAAACTGCACCATCTGGCACCGGCCACCGGATCCAAGAAGAAGAAGATCCGCGTCGGCCGTGGTGAAGGTGGGCGTCGTGGCAAGACGGCGGGCCGAGGAACCAAGGGGCTCAAAGCCCGGAGCAAGCTCCGTCCCGGCTTCGAAGGTGGTCAGACCCCTCTCGCCATGCGGCTACCCAAGCTCAAGGGTTTCACGAACCCGAACAAGGAGCACTTCGCCATCGTCAACCTGAGCTCTTTCGAGGGGTTCGAGGCAGGCTCGGAGGTGACGCCGGAAGCGTTGCGCGAGCGGGGCCTGATCAGGCATCGTGGGCGAGTGAAGGTCCTGGCCGAAGGTGACCTGGACAGAGCACTCACCGTGAAGGCCCACGCTTTCAGCAAGACGGCGAAAGAGAAGATCGAATCGGCCGGCGGCACCATAGAAGTCATCGAGGGATGAGTCTCATTGCCGGCGACCGGTATCCGCTGACATCTAGTACAAAGAACGCGTCACCTGCCCGGTCGGCCGGGTAGATCGGCTTTTTCCATGCTCTCCATATATCGCAACATGTTCAAGATCCCGGACCTCCGGGCGAAGATCCTCTTCACCCTGGCGATGTTCGCGGTCTACCGGCTCGGCGCCGCCATCCCGGTCCCTGGGATCGACCTCGACGCCGTCAGGCTGTTCCAGAGTCAGCAGGAAGCTGGTGGGATCTACGGCCTCATCAACCTCTTCTCAGGTGGGGCCCTCGAGCAGTTCTCCGTATTCGCCTTGGGGATCATCCCTTACATCACGGCGGCCATCATCATGCAGCTGCTCACTGTGGTCATCCCCAGGCTGCAGGCGCTCCAGGAAGAAGGAGAGTCCGGCCGCAAGGTGATCACCCAATGGACCCGTTACATGACGGTGGTCCTGGCGCTCATCCAGTCGACCGGTTTCACATTCCTCTTCCACTCGGGCCAGTTCACCGGTGGCATCGACCTGATCCCCAACTACACGCCGGGGCGGGTCATCCTCATCGTGCTCACCATGACGGCGGGGACGGCGATGGTCATGTGGCTTGGGGAGCTGATCACCCAGCGCGGGGTCGGCAACGGCATGTCGTTGATCATCTTCGTGGCCATCCTCAGCCAGTTCCCATCGGTCTTCGTCAACATCTGGGGACAGACCTGGGAAGTGGGCCGGGCCGCCCGCTTCATCGTCATCGTCGCCATCTTCCTGATCATGATCGCTGCCATCATCTACGTCGACCAGGGCCAGCGTCGCATCCCCATCCAATTCGCCAAGCGGGTGCGGGGACGCCGGGTCATGGGTGGCCAGTCCACTTACATCCCGCTCAAGGTGAACACGGCGGGTGTGATCCCGGTGATCTTCGCCACCTCGGTGTTGCTGATCCCGTCGCTCATAATCACCTCTATCCCATCGGACGCCGCCTGGCTGCAGAACGTGTACCGCTGGATCGACGACAACCTCGGTGCCGGGGCCCAGGCGGTGAGTTGGTGGTACATCGCCATCCTGTTCGCCCTGATCGTGTTCTTCACCTACTTCTACACGGCCATCCAGTTCGACCCGGAGCAGCAGTCGGAGATGATCCAGCGTCAGGGCGGGTTCATCCCCGGGGTGCGGCCGGGGCGGCAGACATCGAGGTACCTGGCTCACATCCTCAATCGGATCACCCTCCCCGGGTCGATCTTCCTGGCCACCATCTCGATCCTGCCCGCCATCGCCGGTGCCGTCTGGAACATCCAGATCGCCTTCTCCGGTGTCTCCATCCTCATCGTGGTGGGGGTGGCCCTCGAGACGATGAAGCAGATCGAGAGCCAGCTCACCATGCGCAACTACGAAGGCATCTTGACGTGACGACTTCTCTCTCTGCTCGCGAGCACCATGTGTCGCACAGCGACACGCCCTGCTCGCGAGCAAGGAGACATAACCCATGAAGCTCTTGTTCATTGGGCCTCCCGGGGCGGGGAAGGGGACTCAGGCGGGGAAGGTGGCGGCGCGGCTCGGCATCCCACATATCTCAACCGGTGAGATGTTCCGCGATCACGTCGCTCGGGGCACCGACCTCGGCCGGCAGGTCGATGCGATCATGGCAGCCGGGGACTACGTCCCCGACGAGATCACAGTCGCCATGCTCGAAGAGCGGATCGCCCAGGACGATGCTCGCCGTGGGTACATTCTCGACGGCTTTCCTCGCACTGTCGCTCAGGTGATGTCATTGGACCAGCTCTTGGGAGACGAGGGCCTCGACGTCGTCGTCGTCCTCCAGGTCGAGGAGAACGAGCTCGTCGAACGTCTCCTGGCACGGGGCCGTGCCGACGACACCGAGGAGACGATCCGCAACCGATTGAAGATCTACTTGGAGCAGACCCAGCCGCTCATCGACATCTATGACGACCGCTCGCTGACCGTCGAAGTCGACGGCCTCGGCGATGTGGAGGAGGTGACCGAGCGGATCCTCTCCGCCATAGGGGAAGGCTCGTGATCACCATCAAGAGCCGCCGCGAGTTCGCCAAGATGCAAAAGGCGGGAGCGACGGTCGCCGAGGTCCACAGGGCGGTGCGTGAGGCCGCGGTCCCGGGCGCCTCCCTCCTGGATTTGGAGTCGATCGGGGCGCGCATCATCGAGAAGAACGGATGCACCTCCTCCTTCCTCAACTATCACGGGACCTATCCGGCCACGCTGTGCCTGTCCCCCAACGACGTCATCGTCCACGGCATCCCGAACGAGTATCGACTTCGAGAAGGCGACATCCTCTCCGTGGATGCCGGTGCGATATATGAGGGGTTCCACGGTGATGCCGCATTCACCTTGGGCGTCGGTGAGATCTCAGAGGAGGCGAAGCACCTCATCGACGTCACCGAGGAGGGCATGTGGGCGGGCATCCGCCACGTCCGTAAGGGGAGCCGGCTCGGAGACATCGGCGCCGCGATCTCAGCCGTCGGGGATGCATACGGCTACGGGGTGGTCGAGGAATACGTCGGGCACGGCATCGGTCGGGCGATGCACGAAGAGCCCCAGGTCCCCAATTACGGCACGCCCGGGACCGGGATGAAGCTGAAGACAGGAATGGCCCTCTGCATAGAGCCGATGTTCAACGTCGGGTCACGGGAGACGAAGGTCGATGCGGACGGCTGGACGGTGCGCACCAAGGATGGGTCTCTTTCGGCGCACTGGGAGCACACGGTGGCCATCACCCCGGACGGCCCGATGATCTTCACCGCGGCCGTCGAGCCGGTCCCTGTAGAGGAAGCTGTCGACTCGCTGTCCCAGCTCTGATCGAGAGTGGTCAGTCTCTGCCACGATGGTGGGTGAAATCTCGGGCAGGACGAGGTGGGCGGTCGTGGGCCGGAGCACGCCCATACACCAGGCTGAGGAGCTTCTGGGTCAACACTTCGTCGTCGAATGGTGAGAGCTCCAATGCCGATAGAAGCGCAAGAGCCTCGCGGCGAGTCACCCGCAACGAGCGGGTCCTGTTCTCGTCGTGGCGCTGTTCACCTCCCATCGTCTGTATTGAACAGCCTCGACACCGATAGCTGCCCGATCTCGCTGGGCCATGGGACCCATTTGTGGCCGGCGATATCGGCAACCCCGTCGACTTGAGGAAGAATCTGAGCCTCGTTATCATTACGAGGTCTTTACCGCTCTTTCTGTGGCCGAAAGGCGGTTGTAGCCAGGGCACTGTCGCCCGCAACCACACTCGACGCTCCGGTTGCCCTTGATAGTGGCCTGGCAAAAAGTGTTGGTTGATGAAGGATGGCGGTCCCGACTGCTCGACGGATTTGTCCTCGTGCCTCCTCTGGGGCCATCAAACAACACTTTTTGATTGCACGCGTGCACAACGAAGAATTGGAGAACGAACACGATGAAGGTGAGACCTTCCACCAAGAAGATGTGTGAGAAGTGTCGGATCATCCGGCGCCGTGGCCGCGTCTGGGTGATCTGTTCGAATCCACGTCACAAGCAACGACAGGGTTGATCGAAACATGGCTCGAATTGCAGGAGTAGACGTCCCCCGGGACAAGCGTCTGGAGATCTCGCTGACCTATATCTACGGGATCGGCCAGACCACGGCTCAGAACATCTGTGCCGAGACCGGCATCGACCCTTCCACGAGGGTGAGATCGCTGACGGACGACGAGGTCGCTCGCATCCGTCGATTCATCGAGACGAACTACAAGGTCGAAGGTGATCTCCGCCGCGAAGTCCAGCAGAACATCCGGCGCAAGATCGAGATCGGCAGCTACCAGGGCATCCGCCATCGTCGCGGCCTGCCCGTGCGGGGTCAGCGCACCCACACCAACGCCCGTGGCCGAAAAGGCCGACGCGTTGCCATCGCCGGTAAGAAGAAGGTGACCAAGTAATGACCTCCCGCCAGCAAGGCTCCAAGCGCGTCCGGCGTCGTGAGCGCAAGAACATCTCCCACGGTCAGGCCCATATCAAGGCCAGCTTCAACAACACCATCATCAACATCACCGACCAGACCGGAGCCTCCGTCGCCTGGACGTCGGGTGGGTCGGTGGGATTCAAGGGCTCCCGCAAGTCGACTCCATACGCCGCCCAGGTCGCTGCCGAGGAAGCCGCCCGTAGGGCAGGTGAGCACGGTATCCGCAAGCTCGATGTGATCGTCAGCGGAACCGGGTCGGGCCGGGACACCGCGGTCCGCACCCTGCAGAACATGGGCATGGAGGTCACCTGGGTCAAGGACGTCACCCCGATGCCCCACAACGGTTGCCGGCCCAAGAAGCGGAGACGCGGCTAGTGGCTCGTTACACCGGTCCCAAGTGCAAGGCGTGTCGTCGGGCGCGCACCCAGCTCTGTCAGTCGAAGCGCTGCGCCGTCGAGCGTCGTCCCTACCCCCCCGGCGAGCACGGCCGTGGCCGTGTCCGGGAGAGCGACTACCAGATCCAGCTTCGGGAGAAGCAGAAGCTGCGCACCATGTACGGCGTCCTGGAGAAGCAGTTCCGCCGCTACTACCAGGAGGCTGCCCGTCGCCCCGGCATCACCGGTGAGCACATCCTGCAGATGCTGGAGCAGCGTCTCGACAACGTCGTGTGGCGCGCCGGTCTCGCTGCAACCCGCCCCCAGGCCCGCCAACTCGTCAACCACGGTCACTTCCGTGTCAATGGCAAGAAGGTGGACATCCCGTCCTATCAGGTGCGACCGGGTGAAGTCATCACCATCAAAGATCGCTCCAAGGAGCTGATCGTCATCCAGCATTCGATCGACACCCAGGATCGGGTAGTACCCGACTGGATCTCGGTGAATGCGGATGAGCGCCAGATTTCCATCATCGATCGTCCCCGCAGGGATCAGATCGACACAGACATCAACGAGCAGTTGATCGTCGAGCTCTACTCGAAGTGAGGTAACCCACTTGTTGATTGTCCAGCGCCCCCAAATCGAAGTCGAGGAAGTCGGCGAGAACCGATCCCGGTTCGTCATCGAGCCCCTGGAGCCAGGCTTTGGCTACACGCTCGGCAACACGATGCGCCGCACGCTGCTGTCCCGGATCCCCGGGGCGGCCATCACCTCGATCCAGATCGAAGGAGTCGAGCACGAGTTCTCGACCGTCGGTGGCGTCGTCGAAGACGTCGTCGACATCATCCTCAACATCAAGCGGATCGTCGTCAGCATGGATGGCATCGACGAGCACACGCTCTACCTGTCGGCCAAGGGCGCCGGCGATGTGACCGCCGCCGACCTCAAGCTCCCGGCAGGTGTCGAGGTGATCAACCCCGACGCCCACATCGCCACCCTGAGCGCGTCGGGACGCCTCGAGATGGAGATGACCGTGGCTCCCGGTGTTGGCTACCGCACCGCAGACGCCAACAAGAGTGGCTCGACTTCCATCGGTGTCATCCCGGTCGACTCGATCTTCTCGCCCGTGCGCAAGGTCGCCTACCGGGTGGAGAACACCCAGGTCGGCCAGATGACCAACTACGACCGTCTCGTCCTCGACGTCGAGACCAACGGAGCCATCGAGCCGCAGGATGCCGTCTCGTCCGCGGGCAAGACCCTCGGCGAGCTCATGGACATCTTCGCCGACGTTGGTCAGGGCGAGGGTCTCGAACTGGTCGATGTGGTTCCGGAGACGTCGGGCTCACCCGACCTCGAGCTGCCCATCGAGGCGCTCGATCTATCGGAGCGTCCCCGCAACTGCCTCCGCCGCGCCCAGATCAAGACCGTCGGTGAGCTCGTGGAGCGCACCTCGGACGACCTGCTCAACATCACGAACTTCGGTCAGAAGAGCCTCGACGAGGTGATCGCCAAGCTCGACGAGCTCGGCCTCAGTCTCGCCGATGCCCCGTCCGGGGGCGGCGACTGATGCCGCGTCCCCGCAAGGGCCCTCGCCTCGGCGGCTCGCCTGCGCATGAGCGACTGATGCTGGCCAATCTGGCCACCGATCTCTTCGTGCATGAGAAGGTGACCACCACCGCCGCCAAGGCGAGAGCGCTGCGCCCCATGGCGGAGAAGCTCATCACGAAGGCGCGCAAGGGCGACCTACACGCCCGCAGGGTCGTGCTGAAGACCATCCACGACAAGGCGGCCGTGGCCAAGCTCTTCGAGGACTTGGCGCCCCGTTACGCCGACCGTCCCGGTGGTTACACACGTATCACCAAGCTCGGTCCCCGTCGCGGTGACGGCGCCGAAGAGGCAATCATCGAGCTGGTTTGACGGTCGGCCGACTTTGCTCGGCTGTCTCCCGGACCTAGAGGTTCGGGTGCTGTGGGGGGCTACCCCGAGGTATCGCGTGCCGAAAGGCGTTGCTATAGCGTCAGGTCTCGGAAACCACGACCTCTTGCTATAGCAACGCTGAGCGAGGTCTCGGCTACCGGGCGAGGACGCCGAGGAGGACGCCCATCATGAGGATGGCGACTCCGAAGAGGAGGACGTGTTGGGCGGTGGTCCGGCCGGGGAGCCAGCGTGAGGCCAGCATCGTGTCGCTGTAGACGATGGCACCGAAGAGGACCATCACCGCGCCCGCTATGAGCAGGAAGGTCGACACCAGGCCGGGAAGCAGGATCATGAGCACGAGTGCGCCGAAGGCGATTGCGAACATGGCTCGTGTGAACATCCAATCGGGCAGGTAGGGCCCCAGCTTCTTGTTGGCTTTCGCCAACGTCCCGTCCACGAAGGAGAGCCCCTTCTCCGACCACCCGGAGGAGCGCGTCGATGTGGTCTCCAGGGGAGGCAACGAGATGCCGCTCTCCCGCTTCTCGGTGTCGGTGCTGGGTCGAGACAATGTGACCGGCTCGGTGCCTTCAGGTCGGCGGGGCAGGTCGGCCTTGCGTCGTCCGAAGGGAGACCGCTTCTTGCGCTGGCCGGCCAACTCGGTGGCGAATCCGTCGAGGTCCTTCAGCTCGATCAGGATCTGCTCGCCTTCGGCGGCGAGACGATATCCGGTCGGCATCTCCTCGAGGTTCACTTCGGTGAGTAG
>Ga0214469_1000656_pt1 | contig 12182 bp, 7 predicted proteins | sample RVTome_10_FD_187340 | JGI IMG/M metagenome (GOLD analysis project Ga0214469, IMG submission 187340) | Soil microbial communities from uranium-contaminated site in the Upper Colorado River Basin, Wyoming, United States - RVT153D57 HiSeq ... | reverse complement strand
GCCCTCCCAATATGTCGAATACGCCGCCCTGCGTGGCGACACCTCGGACAACCTGCCCGGTGTCCCCGGGGTGGGGGAGAAGACCGCCGCGAAGCTCATCGCCGAGTACGGCAACATCGACGGTGTTTTCACGGCCATCTCCGAGCAGACCCCCAAGCTGAGGGAGAACCTGGCGGAGCATCGCGATCAGGTGTTTCTGAACCGGGAGCTCATGGCGCTGGTCGACGATCTCGACATCCCGCTGGGAACCGTCGAGTTCTCCACCCGGGAGTGGGACAGGAACACCGTCAAGGACCTGTTCGACAGTCTCGAGTTCCACACCATGTGGAGCGACCTGGAGGAGGCCCTTCCTTCGACCGGCGGGGCCACCGAGATCCTCGAGGTCGACTCCGAGTTGGTCACCACCGCCGACCGTCTCGCCCCCCTCGCCTCTGCCGACGAGTTGGTGGTTGGCCTGGTCAGCGAGGGAGGGCACCCCTATGGCCTGGCCGTGTCCACCGCCCCCGGAGAGGCCATCGTGGTCCCGTTCGAGGCGGCCGAGCCCATCCTCGATGCCATTGGGGAAGGCAGAGTGGGTGTCTCTGGTCACGATCTGAAGGAGCTGGCACGCACCCTTCTCGATCTGGGGCACGACCTCGCCCGCCCGGTCATGGACACTGCGCTTGCGTCGTACATCGTCAATCCCAGCCAACGCACCTACGGGCTCGAGGAGATCGCCGAGAGGTTGCTCGGCCTGGAGCTCGTCTCGCCGGACGAGGAATCTGCCGACGGCATGCTCCCCTTCGACGAGGGACCCGATGTCGAGTTGGAAGGCAGACGGGTCGAGGCGGTGCGGCGTCTTGTCGACACCCTTCACGAGGAACTGGAATCGCGTGAAGAGCTCGACTTGTTCCTCACCTACGAATTGCCTCTGGTCCCCGTGTTGGCACGCATGGAGCATGCCGGCATCGGGGTCGACCGCGAGTACCTGGAGACGATGGGCGCCGACCTGCGCGTCCAGATCGCTGCCGTCGAGAAGCGGCTCCACGAACTGGCCGGTGAGCCATTCAACGTGAACTCCACCGATCAGCTCCGCAGCATCCTCTTCGATCAGCTCGGGCTGCCCGTACTCAAGAAGACATCCACGGGGAAGCCCTCCACGGACGCCTCGGTCCTCACCAAGCTGGATCACCCTCTCGTCACCGCGCTGCTCGAGTACCGGGAGCTGGAGAAGCTGCGCTCCACGTACGTCGACGGATACCTCCCGCTCATCGCTTCCGACGGCCGTATCCGCACTCGTTTCAATCAGATGGCTGCAACTACCGGCAGGTTGTCCTCCGACAGCCCCAATTTGCAGAACATCCCGGTGCGCTCCGAGTCGGGGCGAACCATCCGGCGGGCGTTCGTCGCCGGTGAGGGAAGTGAGTTCCTCGTCGCTGACTACTCCCAGATCGAGCTGCGTGTGCTCGCCCACATGAGCGGAGATCCCTTCCTCATCGAGGCGTTCCAGGCCGGGCTCGACATCCACACCGCCACCGCCGCCCGGGTTTGGGGCGTCGACACGTCAGAGGTGACCTCGGAGCAGCGGCGTCGGGCAAAGATGATCAACTTCGGGCTCCTCTACGGGATGGAGGCCTTTGGCCTCGCCGACCGTCTCGGGATCAGCCGCGACGAGGCTCGCGAGCACATCGACGCCTACTTCTCCCAGTTCCACCAGGTGAAGGAGTACATGTCGTCGGTGGTCACAGCTGCCCGCAACCAGGGCTACACCACCACGTTGTTCGGCCGGCGTCGCTACCTCCCCGAGCTCAAGTCCGACAATTTCAGGATCAGGCAAATGGGGGAGCGCATGGCCCTCAATGCGCCGGTGCAGGGGACCGCCGCCGACATCATCAAAGCGGCGATGATCGAGTTGGACGCCACCCTGCGCTCGGAGAAGCTGGCGACGACGCTGCTTCTCCAGGTCCACGACGAGCTGATTCTCGAGGTGCCCGACGATGAGAAGGTCATAGCCGAGAAGCTGGTCGTGGAGACGATGGAAGGAGTCGCCGGTCTCGACGTGCCCCTCGTGGTCGACATCGGCTGGGGCCCCGACCTCGCCTCGGTGAAGAAGTAAGGCGACTCCAGCGGGCGCGGCAGCTGCCCCCGCCGATCCAATCGGCGGGCACCGTCCGGCGTCTGTTTGGCTGGGTGATCCATCTTGCAGCGGTCGCGGCTTGACGTGAGCCCCAGCGTCCGGTGGCCCGGGATGGTCTTGGAGGCCCCCGGCCAAAGTCGGTCGGCCATCAATCAGTCGGTCGGCCAACTAATAGTGGGTTGGCGAATCGTCAACGTCTGCGTACACTTCGAAAGCCTGTCGGCCGTTCGCGTCGACAGAGATCTTCCCAAGAGGTAACTACCCACACATGTCCAGCCCCCAAGAAAACGCGTCCGTAGCCACTTCGGAGAACGAAGAGATGGCAGAGACGCCCGAGACCCCGGCGGTAGAAGAGGCCGCACCCGAAGCGCCCGCCACCGAGGAGCCAACCAACGAGGCGCCGACCCCCGGGGACACCGAGACCGAGCCCGTCGAGACGAGCGAGACGCCGGGCCCAGCAGCCGAGGCCGATCAGCCCGCAGCCGAAGCCCCGCCCGAGGCCGATCAGCCCGAGGACGAGGCCCAAACCGAGGCCGCGGCACCCGCTCCGAGATATCAGGAGAGAGAAGCGCTCGTCGCCCCCGACCTGAGCGACCTCCCAGACGACATCGGCGACGACTTCGAGAAGGCCATCGCGGCAACCGTGCTCGAGTTCCGCGAGGGTGACATCGTCGAGGGGACCATCGTCAGCGTCGACTCCGAGGGCGCCCTCGTCGACATCGGATACAAGTCAGAAGGGTTCATCCCCACCCGCGAGCTCTCGATCCGCAACAACATCGACCCCGAGGAGACCGTCGCCATCGGCGATCGCGTCGAGTCGGTCGTCCTCGACAAGGAGGACGACGAGGGCCGTCTCATCCTCTCCAAGAAGCGCGCCATGTACGAGCGCGCCTGGGGCCGGATCCAGAAGGTCGCAGATCAGGACGGCACGGTCGAGGGCACCGTCATCGAAGTCGTCAAGGGCGGTCTCATCGTCGACATCGGCCTGCGTGGCTTTCTTCCCGCCTCTCTGGTCGATCTGAGACGGGTACGTGACCTCGATCCGTTCATCGGCGACACCATCACAGCCAAGGTCATCGAGCTCGATCGTGCCCGCAACAACGTCGTCCTCTCCCGTCGGGCCCATCTGGAAGAGGCTCTCGCCGAAGAGCGCACCGAGTTCCTGGACAACCTCCAGGAAGGTGAGGTCAGGGATGGCACGGTTTCTTCAGTCGTCAACTTCGGAGCATTCGTCGACCTCGGTGGCATGGATGGGCTCGTCCACGTCTCCGAGCTCTCCTGGCAGCACGTAAACCACCCCAGCGAGCTGGTCAAGGTCGGTGACGAGGTCAAGGTGAAGGTGCTCGAGGTCGATCGTGACCGGGAGCGGATCTCACTGTCCATCCGGCAAACCACCGAAGATCCCTGGGACGTCTTCGCAGGCGCCAACGAAGTCGGCGACGTCGTCGAGGGAACAGTCACCAAGACCGTACCGTTCGGCGCCTTCGTGTCGGTGGCAGAGGGAGTCGAAGGACTCGTCCACGTGTCGGAAATCGCGGTCCATCGGGTGGAGTCACCCGAGCTGGAGCTATCCATCGGACAGAAGGTCCAGGTGAAGATCACGGAGAAGGAAGACGAGCGCCGCCGGGTCTCCCTCTCGATCAAGCAGGCCCTTCCCGACTACAAGGAGCGAAGCGCCCAGGTCGAGGAGAAGAAGAAGCCTCGCAAGCAGCAGCGTGAGTTCGAGCGGGAGTTCGGCGCCGAGGCCGACGAGAGACCGCCAATGCCAGTCGACGCCTCCCTCGAAGCGATCCTCAAAGAGCTCAAAGAGCGCGGTATCGGCCGTCGCTGATCCTTCGGATCGCACTTCATCGAGCCCCCTGGCCTGGGTCGGGGGGCTTTGTGATTACTGGACGGAGTAGGCCGGTGTACCCATAGATTTGTAAGCGAAAAACTCAAGACTGTCAGAGACAGGTCCGACAATCTCTGTGTTATCGAACCTGAAAAGCATGGCGGGCTTCGGCTCGTCGGTACTATGCCCTCCCACCTCTCGCGACGAAACGCGATGAGCGCAAGAGGGGACAACCGAAGGGGACTCAATGGGTAGGAGAGCCATCGTTCTTCTAGTGGCCTTGGTACTGGCCGGTTTGGCGGCCTGGGCCGTCTGGAACTTCATGCAGAACGTCCGAGAGGACGCCACTGCTGGCCAAGAGCAGGTCACTGTTTTCCGCGCTGGTCTCGGCGGAATCGCCGAGGGCACGGAAGGTGACATTCTGATTTCCGATTTCAACTCGAACGGAACGCTCATCAGCGAAGGTGTCGACCAACTGGAGGACACTCCGCCCGACGCCATACAGAGTGAAGACGAGTTGCGCACCATCCTCACGGGGAAGGTCGCAGCCGGCCCGATCTCGGAGAATGGCATCCTCACCCGGGGCCAGTGGACCGAAGTCACAGTCGACGTCCGGCCACTCGCCGAGTCGATCGGCTCGGGCAACCAGGCCATCACCATCTCGACCAGCGACGTGCAGGGCGTCAACGGGTTCGTCGAGGCCGGTGACCGGATCAACATGATCATCACTCTCGACATCGAGTTCGACCAGATTCCGATCGAGGGAGCCCCGACGCTTCCCCCCGCTGAGGGCGAGACGCCCGAAGAGGAGGCCGAGACCGTCGTCGTCACGTACACCCGCTACGTGCTCCAGGGTCTCAATGTCCTCGCAGCCGGGCGCGACATCCGTGTCGAGGAGGACGGGGACCAGACCGGTGAGATCGATGCCGGCGACACCCCGCCCACCGGCGAGGACCCTGCCACCGGGACGGAAGGCGAGACTGAGGAGGAGTCGGGCAACTCCACGGTGTTCACCCTCGAGGTGACCCCGGACCAAGCCGAGCGTATCGTGTACGCGTTCGAGAATGGCTCGATCTGGCTTACCCTTGTGCCCGAAGACTTCGTCGAAGTCGAAACCGACGGTGTCACGATCGACAACCTCTTCGGTGGCGACCTCGAAGATGCGATCTTCGGCGAGTAAGAGCTAACAAAACAGAGGCAGATCTCATGTCAATGGCCGAGCACAACCTCCTGGTGGTGGACCAGGACGACGACTTCGTCGCCAGCGCCAAGCAGCTGTTCGACGGAAGTCTCCCGGTTGCGCGCACCCTGGAAGAAGCAGCTCAAACCGTTTCCTCGGGAGACGTGCGGATGCTCCTCATCGGCCCGTCGTACAGCACCGACACGGCGATGGAGCAGATTCGCCAGCTGCACAACCAGGACCCCTCACTGGTTCTGATGCTGGTGGCCGAAGAAGTGACGGCCGACCTGCTTCGCAAGGGAATGAGGGCCGGAGTGTCCGACGTGCTGGAAGCACCGTTGGACGAATCGAAGATCGAGGCTGCCATCGAGCAGTTCGCCCACGACGTGCTGCGTCGCAAGTCCTCGGCGGCCGCACCGGTCGTCGAGGACAAGGGGCGGCACGAGCAGGGCAGGATCATCACGGTCACCTCGGCCAAAGGCGGGAGCGGCAAGACGGTCCTGGCGACCAACCTCGCCCTGGTCCTCAACCGCTTCCCGGATACCAAGGTGTGTCTGGTCGACGCCGACCTGCAGTTCGGTGACGTCTGCCTGGTGCTTCAGCTGGAGCCCCGCTTCACCATGGTCAATGCAGCTCACGAGCTGCATCATCTCGATTCCGAGTTGCTCGACTCATTGCTCACTGAGCACCCGACCGGGCTCAAGGTCCTCGCCGCTCCGCTGGAGCCAGCGTTTGCGGACGACATCACGACGGCCGGGCTGATGCAGATGCTCGACGTGCTCAAGGAGAACTACGACTACGTCATCGTCGACACCGCGGCGATGCTCGACGAGCTGATCCTGTCGCTCATCGAGAAGTCCGATGACATCCTCATGCTGGTCGACATGGACCTCCCCTCCGTGAAGAACGCCAAGCTGGCGCTGGAGACACTCCGCCTGCTCAAGTTCTCCACAGCCAACGTCCAGTTGGTCATGAACCGCTCCAACTCAAAGGCGAAGCTCGACAACAAGGAAATCGAGGGAGCGCTCAAGATGCAGATCGCGGCGTCGATTCCTTCTGATGCGGTCGTCGCCGCCTCGGTCAACGAGGGGCGCCCGGTCGTGGAGACCGACCCCAAGTCGAAGGTCGCCAAGGGATTTGAGTCTGTCGCCGAGCTGATCGCAGGCAAGGTGCCGGACGCCCAGGCAAAGTCCGGCCTGTTCGGACGTAAGTAGTAGTAGGGAAGGGGGCCGAAATTGCCATCACTATCTGAAAGAGTCGCTGCAGCCCGTCAGACGGAGACAGCTGACGTCAGCATCAATCGAACCGACGCTCTAGGCGAGCTTCGAGGGCGACTCCACTTCAAAGTGGTCGAGGAGCTGGGCCCCACGCTCTACGACCGTGGAATGTCCGATGCCGAGCTCCGTCTCCGCGTCCTCGAGATGCTGGAGTGGGCCGTCGACCAGGAGCAGGGTCTTCCCCTCACCTCCGCCGATCGTCGCGCCCTGCTCAACGAGATCGCCTCAGACGTCCTCGGCTACGGCCCGATCGACCCGCTGCTCAACGACCCGGAGATCACCGAGGTCATGGCCAACGGGCCCTACGACATCTACTACGAGAAGGCGGGCCGCATCCTCAAGTCGGATGTGCGTTTCGTCGACGAGGTGCATCTGCGCAGGATCATCGACAAGATCGTGGGCCAGATCGGCCGTCGTGTCGATGAGGCCACACCAATGGTCGATGCCCGTCTCCCCGATGGCTCTCGTGTCAACGCCATCATCTCCCCACTTGCGATCGGTGGTCCGTACCTGACCATTCGAAAGTTCGCGGTCGACCCCTATCAAGAGGCCGATCTGATCAGCTTCGGGACGCTGACTCAGCGGACTGCCGACTTCTTGCGGGCGTGTGTGAGAGGCCGTCTGAACGTCATCATCTCCGGTGGTACAGGCTCGGGCAAGACGACCACGCTCAACGTGGTCTCCGCCTATATCCCCGGTGACGAGCGCATCATCACCGTGGAGGACGCCGCCGAGCTCCAGCTCCACCAGGAGCACGTGCTCACGCTGGAGTCCCGCCCGGCCAACATCGAGGGCCTCGGATCGGTGACGATTCGCGACCTGGTCAAGAACACACTGCGTATGCGCCCCGACCGCATCGTCGTCGGAGAGGTTCGTGACGCCGCCGCCCTGGACATGCTCCAGGCCATGAACACCGGTCATGACGGGTCCCTGACCACGGTCCACTCGAACACTCCGCGTGACACCCTGTCTCGTATCGAGACCATGGTGCTCATGGCGGGCTTCGACCTGCCGGTGCGGGCCATTCGTGAGCAGATCTCTTCCGCGGTCGACCTGGTGGTCCATGTGTCCCGACTCAAGGACGGCACCCGCCGTGTCACCCATGTGACCGAGGTAGAGGGCATGGAAGGTGACATCATCACCCTCCAGGACCTGTTCCTGTTCGACTTCGGCATGGGTGTCGACGACGACGGCCGTTACAAGGGTCGTCTCAAGGCCACAGGCATCCGGCCCAGCTTCTCCGAGGAGCTGGAGAACCAGGGCATCCGCCTGCCTGCCGACCTGTTCGATCCCGAGCCCTTCGCCCGGAGAGGCGGCTGATCTTGAGGAAGCTCTTCGCGGCCCTGGCCGCAATGATGCTGCTCGCTGTGCCCGCAATGGCACAGGAGGCGGGCCAGGGCATCGAGATCGTCGACATCAACGGCTCCCGTTACCCCGAGGGCGGGCAGACCCAGATGGTCATCGAGTTCAGCAACTTCACCGAGGAGCTCGACCCGGCCGCGGTCGAGATCACAGCCAACGGTGACCCGGTCTCCGACCTGATCGTCGAGCCGGTTGGCGCATCGACCGTCCCGGTTGGTGTTGTCCTCGTCATCGACACTTCGGGCTCCATGGAAGGCCCTCCCATGGAGGCAGCCATCGGAGCCGCGCAGAGCTTCGTCGACCAGGCTCGTGCCGAAGATCGGATCGCCATCGTGACCTTCTCCGACGGGGTCCAGGTCGTGTCCGGGTTCACCAACAACAAAGAAGCGCTCAACGCCACTCTCGACGCCATCGTGGCGGCGGGGGAGACGTCGTTCAACGACGCCGTGATCCAGGGCATCGCGCTGTTCGACCAGCCCAACGCCAGGGACCTGTTGCCCAACATGATCGTTCTCACCGATGGCGAGGACACGGCCTCCCTGGCGACACTCGAAGACGCAGTGGCTGCGGTCTCCGAGAGCGACGTCCGCACCTTCGGGGTGGCGCTGGAGTCGCCCGACTTCAACCCCGAGCCGGTGCAGCAGGTGGCTGAGGCAGGCGGTGGCCTCTTCCTCTCGACACCGGAGCCGGAGGCTCTCGAAGGTCTCTACGGGGAGATCGGGCGTGAGATCAACAACACGCTGGTCGCTCGATTCGTTTCGCCGATCTCCACTCCGGGCGAGGTCGACTTCGAAGTCAGCTATCAAGGGCTCACGGCATCTCAGACCTTTGCCGTCTCCGGCTATGCGGTGACCACGACCACCGTGGCCGGCGAGACCACCACCACCACTCTCTTGCCTCTGACCACCATGGTGGTGGAGAGTGGCGCAGCTCTCAGCATCGAGACCCTCATGCTCATGGGCGCAGCCGGGCTCGGGCTCACCCTGTTCCTCTTCCTCATCATCCTGTTCGGACGGGAGGAGGACGACGACCCGGGCCGTTTCTCGAAGCGTCTCCAGGCCTATGGCCGGCGCGGCTCCAAGCCCACAGACGAGGAGAAGGGGTCGTTCATCACCAGGATCCCGTTGCTCAATCGGTTCACCCAGGCGGCTGAAGAGGAAGTCAAGAGGCGTGGTCTGCTCTCGGGTGTCAACTCGGCCCTGGAGCAAGCCAACATCCCCATGACCCCTGGTGAGGCGGTCCTCGGCATGATCGGGCTCTCCGCAGTGGGTGGCATCCTGGTGGCGATATTCAACGGGGTAGTCACTGGTGTGATCGCCTTCGCCGTGTTCCTCGTGTTGGCGGTGTTTCTCATCAACTGGGCAGGGGCCCGGGAGAAGCGGAAGTTCGAGAACCAGCTCCCTGACACGCTGACTCTGATGTCGACGTCACTCCGCGCCGGCTACTCGCTGCTCCAGGCCACCGAGGCAGTGTCGTCCGAGGCTCCCAACCCGACCGCTCGTGAGTTCCAAAGGGCGATCGCCGAGGCTCGTCTCGGTCGCACGGTGACCCAGTCGCTCGAGGGAGTCGTGGACAGGACCCAGTCGGGAGATTTCGAGTGGGCGGTCATGGCCATCGAGATCCAGCGTGAGGTCGGCGGTAACCTCGCCGAGGTCCTGCAGACCGTTGCGGACACGATGCGGGCCCGCAACCGTCTCAAGGGTGAGATCAGGGCCCTCACCGCAGAGGGACGCATCTCGGCCATCGTGCTCGGCGCTTTGCCCTTCCTCCTGTTCATCTTCCTCTGGTTCTCGAACCGTGACTACCTGCAGCCTTTGATTGAGAACACATTCGGCCAGATGGCACTGGGGGTCGGCGTCATGCTGATTCTCGCCGGCCTGTTCTGGCTCAAGAAGATCGTGGATATCGAGATATGAGCTCATTCGACCCAATCCTCCTCGCGGTTGTCGCCGTCTTCGCCCTGGTCCTGTTCATCATCGTGTGGGCGGGCCTGGGCGTCACTCGGGCCCGTGAGGACATGGCCAACCGGCTCGAGCTCTATGGCCGGGAGACGGTGACCGGCCTTCGCGACGACGAGCTGGCCAAGCCTCTCGCCCAGCGCACCGTGGGGCCGGTGGTCATCAAGGTCGGCAACTTCCTCAAGCGCTTCACCCCGGTCGGCTATCTGGAGAAGAAGCAGCGCAAGCTGATGCTCGCCGGTTACCCCGGCAATCTCGACGCCCCGGCGTTCACGGTCATCAAGTTGCTCACCACGACGGTCGGTCTGATCGGCGGCTTCTTCCTCATGGACTATGGCGCCGACTCGCTGCAGAGGATCGCGCTCTTCATCATGCCCATCGCATTGGGCTTCTTCGGCCCCGATGCCTGGCTCGAGCGCAAGGTCGACGAGCGCCGTCAGGCAATGCTCCGCGCCCTTCCCGACGTGCTCGACCTGCTGGTCATCTCTGTCGAGGCCGGTCTCGGTTTCGATTCGGCCCTCTCCAGGGTGGTGGCGACGGTCCCCGGTCCGCTCTCCGAGGAGTTCTTCAGGATGCTCCAGGAGACCCGGGTCGGTGTCAGCAGGCGTGATGCCATGCGTCACTTGATGGACCGCACCGACCTCGACGAGCTTCGCTCGTTCCTCCTCGCCATGATCCAGGCCGAGGCGTTTGGTGTCACCATCGCCCGGGTGCTTCGGGTCCAAGCCGACGAGATGCGTATCAAGAGACGTCAGCGAGCTCAGGAGAAGGCATTTGCCGCCCCTGTGAAGCTGGTGTTCCCGCTGGTGTTCTGCATCTTCCCGGCGTTGTTCATCGTGCTTCTCGGCCCTGCCGCCATCTCGATCTCAGAGAACTTCATCAACAGATGACCGTGACGGCTGCCCGGCCGTCTCGAGGTCGCTTCTCGATCGCACACCTGATCCTGGTCATCCCGTGGGTGGCGCTGGTGATCGACGCCTGGGCTCCGATCAGGGACAACAGCTTCCTATGGCACATCAGGGCGGGAGAGCTCCAGATCGATGGGGGAGCCGTCCTCACCGAAGACCCATTCTCTTTCACCATGTTGGGCGAGCCCTGGCTCACTCAGAGCTGGCTGGCCGAGCTCTTCTACTCCTGGGGTGAGGATGTGACCGGCGGCCTCGGGTTCGTTGCACCGATGCTGCTGGTCCTGACCGTCATCGCCTTCGTCGCCATCTCCCTGGTCGCCTACCGACGCTCCGGGAGCACCATGTCGGCGGCGATCGTCTCGCTGCTCACCGTCGTGCTGATGATCTCATTCCTGGTGCCCCGCCCCGTCGTCTTCTCGTTTGCGCTCTTCGGCCTGGCGCTGCTCGCCTGGGAGAGCCCGAAATTGCGCTGGACCTTGCCTTTCATCTTCTGGATCTGGGCGTCGACCCACGGCAGCTTCGCCATCGGGCTGGCGTACATAGGCCTTTCACTGATCGCTGAGAAGGAGTGGAAATGGCTGCCCACCGCCTTCGTCTCCGGATTGGTGACGCTGGCAACGGCCCATGGACTGGGTGTCGTGACCATGCTGCTCGACTTCGCCGAGGTCGGGGACACCCTGGCCTTGCTAAGTGAGTGGCAGAGGCCGGGTCTCACGTCTCCGGTATTCATCCCGTTTCTGATCGGCCTGGCGCTGATCGTCGGCGGGCTGATCACCAGACGCCTACCGCTTCGCCAGCTGATCGTGATCGTCCCATTCGCCATCCTGGGGGCCACCTCTCTGCGAGCGGTTCCTCCGGCCTGGATGGGTCTCATTCCCGCCGTTGCGGCCTCCTTGGGCCCACTTCGGGTCGGGACGGCTCGTCGTCTCGGGACGGTGCCGGCGGCCATCTTCGCGATGTTCGTGTTGCTCCTTCCCTTCCTGATCAAAGGTGACGGAGGGTTGAGCGAGGAGCGGTTCCCGGTCGCCGCCGCGGCGGGCCTCGAGAACGTGCCCACCTTCCATGACGACCGCACCGGGGGCTACCTGATCTGGGCGGAAGGCCCCGAGTTCCTGGTGTTCATCGACGACCGTGCCGAGCTCTACGGCGACCATATGGCCGAGTTCGTGGCGGTCAGGGACGGTGACGAGCCCTGGGAGCCTCTCTTCGAGCGCTGGGAGATCGCACAGGCCCTGCTGCCTGCCGGGTCCCGTCTCAGCGACGAGATCGTGGCGGCCGGCTGGGAGACCGTTCACGAGGACGAGGAATTCGTCCTCCTCCGCCCCTGATCGCCCCGGTGGGTGGGGGAAAGTGCGAACCTAAGGTTGCTGGACCCACATCCGGGTCCAGCAACCTTAGGTTCGAGGGGCCCGTGACCAGCCCCAGACGCAGAAAAGCCCGCCGAAGCGGGCCTTTCTGTCTTAGATGACTATCTACTAGTCGAGGCTTGAGCCGATCTCGCTGAAGGTCTCGGAGACAGCATCGCCAGCGAGTGTCACTGCAACCAGTGC
>Ga0214469_1000655_pt1 | contig 12183 bp, 11 predicted proteins | sample RVTome_10_FD_187340 | JGI IMG/M metagenome (GOLD analysis project Ga0214469, IMG submission 187340) | Soil microbial communities from uranium-contaminated site in the Upper Colorado River Basin, Wyoming, United States - RVT153D57 HiSeq ... | reverse complement strand
CCGGTTTATACTACAGAATCAAAGGAAAATGCGTTCATGCAATTTAGATTATTTGATGCAAAAACTAACGAAACCATTAATTTCGTAACCTATGATATTGCTGTTAGAAAAGGAGCGAATCCATCTTCTGACGACAAGCCTCTTTTGCGTGACTTTTTCCAATCACCAAGTGGACTGCTAACATTAAGAGTGGATCCGACCAATGATACCTCACTAACCATATTTGGCAACCAAGATCCGTTCTTAGGTGCTTGGATATCTGATCCTGGAGGGACAATAAATATTAGAGGACCGCTTCTTCAGGAAGGTGGGCTGTATCGCTTCGATATTCAGGTGTTTGGAATAGACAACCCGAGAAATATCTTTGTACCGGAAGATGCGCCAAAGTATGAAACTTTTCTTAGTGTAGGAGATGTTTACAACTTTGAAGATCTCCAGTATAATGGGGAGACATTCAATAGCACTCTAATCTCTTATTATGATGAAGTACAAGACTTTAATTTTGATTCAGAGACAGGGTCCTTTTCCTGGGCTATGCCGTTTTACTACAATATAACTCGTCTTACAGACAACCCTATTTTTGTGCACGAGGAAATCAAGCTTCCCAAGGCTCTATTTGGGGACAGCACCTTTAACGCTACAGTAAATGGCGACCCTGTCACTGGAAGAACGTTAGCCGTTGACCCGTTTTCCGACCCGAATTCGGTTATCCTTCATTACCTGATAAACAAGAATGATATTGTGCAATTAGCTGAAAATTGGTTACAGCGAGAACAACAACAACTACAACAATTCACATCCGACACCGTCAGTGACAATGGCAGCAGCAGCAATAATCAAACAGGTGTTATGAGCTTTGTATTAAATACGACTGAGATTAGTCAGCCCGCAGAGGGACAAGAACAACAACAACAGCAACAGTCCTCATCTACAGATCTGATTTCTGATACCGGTGGTTTACATGCATCTGTTTCATGGTCGCCCGTTCCCTTGTTACCTGATTCGAATTCTACTGTTACATTTAATTTTACTGACGCATTTTCTGGGGGTCCCCTGAATGCTGATGTAATGTATGATCTAGTAATATTGAATGGCAGTGGAACTCAGGTCATCAACAAGGAACAATTACTAGCTGTAAACTCAACAGACACTCAAACACTCATTTTTCCTGCAGAGGGCCAATATCAAATTGAACTGCACATTACTGGTCTCATTGCAGAAGGTGAAAGAATACCTGATTTGACAAGAAATGGAATAGCAAGAGGAGTAGTTATTATCTCTGATTCAACGTAGAAGTATAACATTTAATCACGACATAGATCGGATTCTGATCTGTAGAACCATTGGACACATGGAAATATTGACTCAAGAATAATTAACCAGAACCCTGCTCTTGCAGAAGGTAAAAAATATCGAGCAGGAAAACTTCGTTTTCCGCGCCATTGGAGATTGGCGAACGCAGTTCATCCACGATGGAAAGGGACCTCCATGGATACTTCAGTTCCTAAACATGGAGAAGGGCACGTTAAGGCTAGTCAGGTGACACCTAAAAACAATAGGAACGCAGCTCATGCAAACGTCCATGCTAGACACGGCGAATCATCCTCGACAAATTAGTCGTCACGTAGCATACCCCCTTATAAAGGAAGAGACAATTGCGCAAGTGCCAGAAGGCTCGGACTCACTCAAACCAAAGAAGCGATAGCCAGCCACGAATCAAGACCTAATGGAGATGATAAATAATGCTATGGGAATGCCTATGCCATGGGAATATCTACCATACATGTTAGCAAATTATGGTATGATGTTTTTGTTAAAGCGTGAAATGAAACTAGAGAAGATGGAGGGATCAATGTCTTCACTTATCCTGCAGACTTGGCAACACTAATCTCGGATGCAAGAATGAACGCGATAGATAAATATTCTCCTCAAATCCCACCACCCACTGTATATGGTTGAACACAATGGTGAAATAGATACGCTAGGTCAGTTAGTTGTTAGCCTTACTAAAGAACTAATCGAGACAAACCGCAACGTCTTAGAACTGGAGAAACGAGTCTCAAAACTGGAGAAAAAATAAGACCAACCATCAAAGGCCTAAGACTGAGAACATAAGCATAAACAGAGTTCTCTTCCATTTTTTCACCCTCTTTATTCCACTCTTCTATCATTCCTTAGGCTAGCATCGCTTGTTCACTTTATTTCTTCGCCATTCTCAGTCGCACCTTTGAAATCTGCAGGTATCCATAATCTATCTATCTTGCTCACTGCGTGGAGTGACATGTCCATTACTGCAGATATACCACGGCAACTTAATCTCAGCATTAAATTCAATAAAATCCCCATACTCATTCCAGTATCCGTCAGTAAACTTCATCTTTGGAATAGTTTGGCCTGGATATAATATTACCTTACTCCTGCTTCCTTCCGTCCGACACTGTGGACAGAATACTTTATCGTTTCCGCTCATACTCTTTACAATTCTTTTACAAAACATTTAACAGTTCTTAATGGCAGAATTGCAAGGACAATTGGAAAACCAAAGGAACCGTTATTATTTACGCAATCCGTCCACTAATTCAACGCCTCCGGAAGATCCTAGTCCTTTTCAGCTTACCTTTTGGCCGTCATCGTTATCGTAGCCCCCTCGCCTCCTATTGCGCCAACCACACCGGGAGGCACACCACCAACACCACCAGACGGTACCGATCCACCATCACCACCTCCGCCCGATAGTAGTAATAGTGATGGGAAAGTAATTTCAAAAGACAACTTGTGTTCATATTTCTAATTCGGATCAAAAAGAAACTAATGGTGATAATATAGCTGATGCATGTGATACTGCACCTGGAGGAACACCAACACCAACACCACCAACAATAACAACCCAACATCTATTATACCAATTATATCAACACAAGAGTTGCCCATTGAGGAGTCGCTAACACACGACGGAGATTACGATAAGGATGGAGTAACACACTCAAATGACAAATACTTCGAAACAACCAAACTAGCTACAAATATTCTTATAAAGCTGAAATGCGCAGTTTTAGTTATGGGAAGGTGGGATTCTGGCACAGGTGTAAGATTTCCTAGCATTAAAGGAAACTATATCAGAATCGCCAAGTACGTAATAATTGCTGGCTTCATTGTCGTAGCAGTGGTTGTTCTTTCAGTGTTTATCCCACGATCAGGCTTGAATGTAGAGATCATAGAAAGAAGTGAGGTAATGGGAACAATGCAAACAATTAGTGTAAGGATATCAAACAATAATTTTAACACACTTAACAATGTAGAAGTACAGTTTGGTGAGCAAGATGGGGTTCAGTCAATCGGGGACATGGGTCCATTTTCGTCAATAATGATCACACCTCCAGATCCAAATAATTTAGATTTTGACAGAGTAATTGTAACGGCCAATAATGGGGAAGTAGAAACAATAAAGTCAAGATAGCTGGGACATTTGTTCATAACAAACACGAATCCTAAAGGAGCATACTAGTTTCAATTAATTGCCTCTGTTTGTCCATCTGTATAGCAGTCAGATTATCTTCACATTAGTCTGCAAATATTACCATCTAAAAGATTTGTAGGAGGAGGGTCATGGTCCAAGTCTCCGAGAGCAAACGATACTTCTTGTAGTGTAGCTGTATTCTTACAAATAGCATGCATACTAATAATATAAGCTGTGCAGGTAGGATACTTTCTCATGTCATTCTCGACGATAGCTTCACCCTTCTGCCATTTTCTGGTCAAGAGGGAGTGGGTGTGTTAATGACAAACAGCCCGACCAAGAATCAAGCTCATATTCAGACTTTGAGATTGATCACGAGAACAAAATGTCTTACTCCTCATCAAAGATTTTTTCCCTGTTACGTGATGAAGACTGCGTCAAAATGCTTCAGATGATTCTAGAACATCGACATCCAAGGATAGGTGATTTTGGAACTCGCAGACGGTATTACGATCGGTTGGCAAAACTAAAAAAGGCTCGCCTAATCGCCAAAAATTGTACTTCGAGCAGGCTATGAGGTTACCCCTCTTGGTGCCATCATGTATGAAGGGCTCCTAACCCTTAGGCGAGCAGAAAGCCTTCGCTGGAACTTTCAGGCATTAGACGCGTTAGACGAAACGGTTCCTTCAGAAGAACGTGATAAAATAATGGAAACGCTCGTACCTGATGAGGCTCTAAGAAAGCTACTGCGTTCAAAAGTTAAAAAAACAGGATCTGACCGTTGGGATGAACAATGATATGTTCTTATTTAGATATCTTTTCGACCATCTGCGATGTGATTGGTTGCTGGAATGAGGGAATTTATGAAAAAAGAAATTACAGTCCTCGATACGCTTAACGTACCTTTTACTTTAACCACTTACGTTTGTGAAAAGTATGGAGATGGTTAGTACACCTCCAAGGGGATGAAAGACTGAAGACGGTGGAGGTACTCAGTTACTCAGTTGCCTCTAACATTCTCCAGAGGCTTGTCAGCAATTTGACCTACGCCCTCAGTCTAGGCTTGTAAGGATCTGGCTCCGGGAGTCAAGGGCAAATGACAGCTACTTTGCAAAAAAAAGATTTGCATTGCTCAACGAATTCTTCACTCTTTCCCCTAAAAGAGTGTCTAGAGTGCAGATATTCCTGCAGAAGGTAAGCCATACTATATATAGAAAATAGAGCGAGTGAGAATGCAATACTTTAATGGCATTAGGAACACATGATCCTTTCATGATAACAAATGATACATCGCTCTCGAGCATCTTTTCAGTTTTATCTGATAGCGATTCACTTAAGATAATTGGTACGATAGCTAGCCATCACCCCCAAGACCTAAAGATAGGCGACTTTGATACTCCTAAACGGTACTACAGTCGTTTGTCCAAATTAAAAAAAGCCACGATAATAAGAAAAAATGGAAAATCATATGCTCTCACGTCATTTGGGTCCATACTCTATAATACAATCCAGACAGTTAAGCAAGCCCAAGGACTCCAGTGGAAGCTAGAGGTTGTTGACGCGATCGATGAAAACCTTCCGCAGACAGAACGCACATCGATAATCGAATCTCTGATACCTAATGAGTCGATGAGAAATATCTTGATCGAACCAAGAGCCACACTTTAGTACTGTTTTCATTCAACCAGACCAGATATTTTTCAGCTCAACACTGAGGCAGGCTTGCCTTGGTTCCAGCTGGCCTACAGCCCAATCACCGATGAGGTTAAAGAGTGCGGAGCATTACAAGCAGAGTATATTTATTATACTTATGGTAGTCGTTATATGGACAACTCAGATATCGTCTGGATTCAGATTCAACATTATAATCCATCATTGAAGGTTGATGTATTCTTGTATTTCGCATTATATTGAACAGTAGCTCATCAATAGATTCACTTCATCAAGAGGTATTTGGGATGACTTGACATGGCTTTCAGCTACCGCTACCTCTGCTATGCCTGCGTTGTGTTGGGGTTATAGGCTCTCGTAAATGTGATACTTTCCTTCGCTTATTTCGTCTATGTAATTCTCGACACTTGAAGGACCTGTTATCTCTTTGAATATCTCCTTTTGTTCCTTTTTTAATTTATTGTATAACTTTTCACCTACGACTATATGATCTGGTTTTGCAATTGATGTCATCTTCACTGCAAAGCTAATCGTAGAGCCGATCATATCAATATGTGGCCTTGTAAATACTGCCTTTCCATCCAATTCATCAATATCTACGCCATACTGGACAACTCCAATCTCGCCAAAATCAATTCCAATTCTGACTTGCAGTTCAGGATAATCATATTGATTTAGTATAGGGTTGAGGCCCTGTTGGATTACTCTAATCATAGTGCATGCACAACTTATTACATTGCTACTTTGCAATGAATACGGTGATATGGTGCCTTTGTCATCGTTACTAGATTTACCTCCTCCTCTCTCCACGACAAAGAATGCCAAAACTGCATCTCCAATATATTTTAGTACATATCCTCCATACATAGATACTACTAAAGATATTTCCTGAGCAAAAGCTCTAATTATGGCCGAAAGCTTATCGATAGACAATGTCATTGACATCTTTGTAGAACCTACTAGATCTATATGCAGTATCGCAAGATCAACTTTGGATTCCACAAATTTTTCTAGGATGCGTTGGGTTTCGTTAAGCGATATCTTAAACTCTGGCTTTACTTTTAAAGCCTTCCACATTCTAGTTTGTGAATCTTTAAGTACTGATTCGATATCAATTACTGCATCAAGATATAACTTATTGATGAGAAGGTTTTCAGTTTTAGATTTAGATTTCAGAAACGCTCCCTTGTTAACTTCACCTTTCCTATCCTCTTCCTCATGGATGATCTGCAAAACCTTGTCCTTAGTGGTATCCAGTTCTAGTGCGATTATCTCGGGATTGATTCCCGAATTATACAGATTAAGTATAGTAATCCTCTTTTCTGATTTGGTGGACATATTAAATCACCTTATGTATTTTCAAAGCATGGCACAGTGAGATAAAGCTCTACTTAGAAGCTGCGCCTTATCACTTGCCTTTCTCCCACATGTAGTATGGGGTTTGTTCCTTTGTTTGTGGATCTAGAACCAACGTCTGGAACACCCTCCTTTGAGATACTAGCGTTCGTAACGCTCCTCTAATCTCCGCCAGCTTCTCAAGATCTTGTTTTGAAGAAGGGATATCATCGTCGGTGTCCAGTTTAATTTTTAGAACCTCTTTGATAATATCGCTCTCCGAATGTGGGATGACTCGACCCTTGAGGTATTGTTCGATAGGTTGGGCATACGTGCTAACATTATTTTCGCTGTCTTTTGTCTTCTCATTATCAATATCCTCCAACCTTTCAGGCATACCTTAAGTGAGATCATATTATCCTTATAAGTATACATTACTAATGGTATTGTCATTTCAAATTTTTTGGATACAACATATCCTATTTTCTTGACAATGAAAGCACTATACATATAGCCCTGCTATTCTTTTCCTTAGCGCAGATGATTCATGGTACAGGACTAAAACTTGACGAATAATCTCTCATTACCTTAATGACCGTACGTTAAATGAAGTCAGCTCAAGGGGAAACTCACTCTCTAGCTCCATCAATCTACTTAAAGAACCATCATATTCTCGGAGACTAGAATATGAAGTATCGTTGCGAATTTTCTGCAGAAGCAAAAGAAGGTCATCGTTTGTGGCTCCATGTTTTATGTCATATCTTATCTGCCTGCTAACATTGGCGATTCCACCATAGCGTTTATGGTTTCTTCGTTCCCACGAAGTAGCGTTTTCTGACAAACCCTTCACAAACTTTACAATTATTTTTTCCATATGTTCAACATGCCATTCTCTCAAAGGAAAACTATTCTGTGTCAAAAACGGTAATCACGCAACATAAACCAGTGCAGTATACGTTATCCAAGTATTTATGTTAGTAGTGTCCCTTTTTGTTGGCTTTCATATAACCCCTCTAAAGCGCGTTCCTGATGCCACGGTACAAGCAGCCACAGAAATATGGTTTTGTCGCTTGGCATCAATGATAGTTACGGTGCTAAGGCTATTCATTCTCTATTATTATAATTATAATTATATTTATTATTATCTGCCGGCTGTTCGGTAAGAGGAATATAAATCCCATCATCTTTTACTATCAGTTCTAGTCTGTGTCCTTTTGCCAAATTAAATCCGTCTACAACTGGTTTTGGCAACACGATTACTGAACTAGTACCCAAAGCCGTGATTGTAACAGTATATTTAGTTGGCATTATAATTGAAATATATGAGCTATTTTATATTTAATGTTTATGTTAGATATTTATAGAGAAATATATTCTAACTTAGATAACCATAATAATGGGTATATGTATATACTAGCATATGCTTCTTGAACCAGAATCACAGTTTCCATCTATTCTGCTTGTCTCACCGGAATACCCACCTATGCCCGGGGGAATAGGGCGATATACTCATAATCTGAAAAAGAAATTGATCGAAATGGGGTTTAAAGTCCAGGTGGTGTGTGATAAGCGAGGAAATGGGGAGTTTTCTGGGATTTCGCAACACAACCCCAGAAACTCAGAGATACTTTTGGAAATAGTAGATGAGGTAAAACCAGATCTTGTTCATGTTCAATACGAACCTGGATTGTATGGATTGAAACTTGACAGACTTAGGCCGGCAGTGACGGCCACCAACATTGACCCCTTTTACAAATCTTGCAAGGTCCCGATAATAACTACATTCCATTCTGCCTATCCGTTCAAACAGTGGATGAGCCTTCCCATTCCAATTTATGAGGGACCAAATGATGGCTATTTGACAAAAAGAGCAAAACGTCTCATCAGCTACTGGACTAGGTTAATTAATTATCATTCTTTTCACAGGCTAAACAAGGAGAAACTTGCACAGAGCGCTGCTGGTATAGCATTTTCAGGATTCATGTCAAGGACTATAGGACAAAAAGGATGCCATGTGTTTTATCATGGTGCTGAGAGGCAAAAGTTTTTGCCAGTGCGAAGCAAGAGTGAATTAAGAAAGTCATTTTCGATACCAGCACACGGTCGTATCGCTCTAGCGCTGGGCTATGCGACGGCGACCAAGGGGTGGGATGTAATAGAGAAAATGGATATCCCTGAGCCCTGGACAATTGTTATTAATGCTTCAAAGAATGGATATAGCAAAGAGGATTACCATCTAGATAGTAGCAAGAAGAATTTGATCAATTTGCATATGGATTTCCTCAATGAAGAACGGCTTTCTGCGTTATTCTCATGTGCGGATGCAGTCATCTTGCCCTATAAGGTCAGCTCAGGTTCAGGTATCATGTTCGATGCTTTATCATATGGCCTACCTTTTATCGCTACTCGCCTAGGATTCTTTGTTGAGTTTGCTTCTCGTGGCCTCGGCATCACTGTTAGGCGTAACGCTTCAGCATTTTCAAAGGCACTAATATACCTTGAAAAAAATTATGATAAGTATGCTGAAGCTGTTGATGACTTCAAAAAGGAAATAACATGGCCTGCTGTAGCGAAGAGACATACAGAATTGTATCGTCGCGTTGCAAGAACAGATGAACGACAAGCCGTTTATCCCCTGAAGGTCGAAAGCAAAAGCAAGAGAGCCAGTTAGAAGAAATATATCAGCTGATTTCTTTGCTGGTACTTACTGGATCCCCAGGAAGAGTTCCATGCTGAAGTGTTCATCCAGATGATGATGATGCTTTCGCCTATACGATCTGTATATCTTCTGATAATATTCTCCTAATCCTCATTTTTCGTCTTCTCTCCCAATCTCTTGTTTGCCTATACAAATCTTACAATTGAGATTTCTGCCCTGATTTTGCACTGTGAACATAATTGTGCCAAAGTCTACGTGTGGAGAGAGGACCACATAATGCTGAATATGAATTATGTTATTGTCTAAATGCGGATAGACTACATTTAGGTAGTACCTTATATATCTCAGTCACTACACAAAGAAAGAAGACAATTGAAATTCAATTTTTCATCTTTCTTTAGCAAGAAACAAAAAAGCGCTGGATATGACTGTAAATTGTGTAGCAGCAAGTTCCAAACAGATCAAGAGTTAGTCAAGCACAACGAAATAGCACATCAAAAATAGGGAAATTGGTCGGAGTACTGGTTTAGCTACTAAAGATTCAGGCAGCCGTAGATGTCAGAATAGACGACAATAAAATTTGTTCTTTGGCAACAACAATAACAAAAATTTCAAGGACTAAGTCCACACCTCTCCTGCCTGATGAAGGGCTATCAAAAAAGGGCTCCAAGTGAATAATAGTTGTTCAGCATCATCATTAAATTATCCATTCCAAGTTGAACTCTATCCATTTCACTTGAAGTAGATCAACTCGCAGTATCGGCACCCGTACCGGTACGTGCGCTGACACCCTCGGCGGATCTTCGCAGATGAATTCCTATTTTGTCCTGCAATCCTTGTTCGTATGCTCTTTACACCTAAAATCGTGCCACCAGCTTCCATTAACAAACACTTGCAAGTGGTTAACTCCCTCATTATTTGTTACTACTCTTTGATGTCCATTCTTAGGGTTTGATGGACCTTCCCATGATCGTGACTGAAAATATCCCATTACTGTTACTTAGCAACCATTGCTTAAGAAGCCTTGCTTCTTGCTGCTACTTAGACTATCGTTATTGTGGGTTGGCGAGAGGGTGTTGCTCACTGGCGAGAGATGACTTTAGAATGTCTAAAAAAGGAAATACCTATTGATATGGTGTTCATTGGTGAAATGATATACGACAATTTAAAGTGTATGTTTGAGGGTAAGCCATGCTAACAAACGTGCAGTTATCAGTACCGTTTCGCTATACCCTCATGAAAGTCTGCATTGAGTCTCTCCTTTAACTTCATGATTCGCGGTTTCAGCCTTAGTCTAGTTCCACAACAAGGGCAGTGTAAGCCATTCCAGTTAATAAACACACAGCAAATTTGGCATCTCTTTTGTCCTTGGACATATCTGCCTGTATCTGTCCCATGAGGTCGTAGCGCTCTATGACTAATACAGATGCCTTTGCAGACCACTAGTCCAACCTTTGGCATATCCTCATATAAGTGGTGAACTACATCTGCCTCTAGGATTGTTTAAAGATATGACGAAAGGAAATATTAGGTTAGCCGCTGGAATTGTGTCATTTGATGATGAAAGAGGATTACGGCGATGTTTGAAATCAATTCATGATCATGTTGATTTAATGATTGTCATAGATGGAAAATTTAGGTATTTTGAAGATGATCATGATCTTAGCATTGATAATTCAAGAGAGGTCGTAGAATCATTTTCCAATTCAGTATATTGCTGCTGGCCCAACCTTACAGAGATCGAGAAAAGAAACAAGTATCTTGAATTTGCAGGCGAAAAGAACGTAGAATTCCTTCTTGTCATTGACTCGGACGAGTATGCAGTCATAGACGGAGCGGAGTTTCTGCATAATCTGGAAAAATTAAGAAACTTAAAGATGACTAATGGTTTTCATGATGATGGCGGTAACACTGATGTTTATGGAATCAAGATTTTTGAGAAACATATCGAAAAACCAGATTACATTAGAGAAAGGTACATAGAAAGGCTATTCTACAAACCCGGAAAGCTAAGGTATCAGTCCATTCATTGCAACTTGGTGGATGTTGATAATCCATCAAGAAATTTTACAACTGGAAAATATTCTTCCGAGATTCATGGTATAACCTTATACAACGATGATGATCTCAGGACCAGTAACTATTTAAAAAGAAGTATACAATATCAAAGCCGTCTTCTGGAGGGTGAACGAGTCGCTCGTAAAAAGATATTCAACTAAAGAGGATCGAGTTAACAAACAAACAAACAAACATCTGGAATATCTAAAACAAATTCACATGGGGTAAAATATCACCACTAATTTAGAATTAATTTAAAAATGAAAATAAATTGGATTACAGTAACAGATACTGATGCGAATATGCATAACTATGGGAATAAACATAAATGCAGCAATCTTTTTCAGTGTTGACATACTTTGACTTTGAGTTCGATCAATATCCTTCCCGCCGACTTCGGAGGTATCAGTCTTTCAATGTTCCTATAAGCAACTTCACTCTCATAACAGAACTTTGACATAACTAACTTCTCACCAGCTACATCGACTGGATTGAATAAGGTCGGTATAAAGGGACAACTGATAATAGGTGCTACTACAGATACACAATTTGGTAGCGATGTGAGTTCATTCTATCTCTTTAATGTATAAAGAAATCGCAATGAATACACTCAAGCTATGAAAGTCGACAAATACACTCTGACTATAATCCCACCGTTACCCGCCTGCAGTTCTATAACCATATTACCTGTTCATAGCTAGACCATTGAAGCCATAATCCTTGTTCACACTACGACCGCAACAACAACATAGCTGATAATGCTGTTGCCGTTCTTCCCAATGTCTTTTTAATTTTATAAGCAGTATCTTATTGAAACTGATATGCAATCAATCTAGCATCCACCTCATTTAGCAACGATAATAAATATGAACCAGAAAAAAAAGAGAGGAAGCCAGATGATAAATCCTATATCGATGATAGCAGGAATTGTATTATTTTCCTTTGTAATATTATTTTCTTTGATCTCTGAACAAATACCTATCGCTTATTCTAGCGAAGATCG
>Ga0214469_1000652_pt1 | contig 12202 bp, 11 predicted proteins | sample RVTome_10_FD_187340 | JGI IMG/M metagenome (GOLD analysis project Ga0214469, IMG submission 187340) | Soil microbial communities from uranium-contaminated site in the Upper Colorado River Basin, Wyoming, United States - RVT153D57 HiSeq ... | reverse complement strand
GCGCCCCCCAACCGCGACTCGCCCCCGGTCTCGGCGACGTACTACGCTTCAATGGACGAGCCGAGGATCCTCCAAAGGGGTGGGGCCATGCCGGATTCACCGTTCTGGAACAAGCGACACGAGACGATGCCTCGCGACGAGCTCGAGGCGCTGCAGGTCCGCAAGCTCCAGAATCTCGTCGGGTGGACTACCGACCAGGTGCCCTACCACGCAAAGAGGCTCGCGGACGCGGGGGTCGCTTCCGATTCCATCCAATCGCTCGACGACCTCCGGCGCATCCCGTTCATGACCCGCGAGGAGTGGATGCGCTCGCAGGTCGAGCATCCTCCTTACGGACCGATCCTCGCGGCCCCCGAGGAGGCCGCCATTCGCTACCACATGACCTCGGGCACGACCGGCCGCACGCCCATTCGCGTCCTCGACTCGATGAAGGACTGGGAGTGGATCGCCGAGATGTGGTGCTACGGCTTCTGGGGCTTCGGTGTCCGTCCGACGGACACCGTTTTCTTTGCCTTCAGCTACGGAACCTTCGTCGGCTTCTGGGGGGCCCACTACGCCTGCGAGAAGATCGGCTGCCTCGTCCTTCCCGGCGGGAACATGACCACCGAGGCTCGCGTCAAACAGATCGTCGACATGAACGCGACGGTGGTGTGCTCGACGCCGACCTACGCGCTCCGAATGGCCCAGGAGGCCGGCAAGCTCGGAATCGATCTCGCGAACGGACCCGTGGAGCGCCTGATCCTCTCGGGCGAGCCCGCCGGCTCGATCCCCGCCACGAAGAAGCTCATCGAGGACCAGTGGGGAGCGGTCGCCGGCGATACCGCGGGCATGACCGAGCTCGGGACGATCATGATTTTCGAGTGCTCCGACCAGCCCGGGGGCACGCACATCATCGAGCCTCACTTCATCGAAGAGGTCATCGACCCGATCACCGGGGACCCGGTGGGCTACGGCGAGCAGGGAGAACGAGTGGTGACTTCGTTCGGACGCGGCTTCATCCCCGTGCTTCGCTACCGCACGCGCGACCTGGTGGTGAAGGTTCCGGCAGATCGTTGTTCGTGCGGACGCACCCTCGACATCTACGAAGGCGGCATCGTGGGACGCGTCGATGACATGAAACTCGTGCGGGGGACAAACATCTACCCGCGTGCGGTCGAGGCGATCGTGCGCGAGTTCACTGAGGTGGACGAGTTCCAGATCCACCTCTATACGGCCGAGGGCATCCGCGATGAGATCGAGGTCCTGGTCGAGATACCGGACTCGAGCGCCGACCGCGACGCCATCCTCGGCAAGATCTCCTCCGAGTTGTCGGAGGCTCACGAGGGCCTGCGTTTCGGGGTGAAGCTGGCCCCCGACGGCTCGCTTCCGCGTTTCGAGTTGAAAGCCAAGCGCCTGAACGATGAGCGAGAAGTGATCGGCGGAGCCGGCGAGAAGAGGGGGGCCTAGATATGCCAAAGACGTGGGTGGTACCGCCGAAGGGGCTCAACGAGGCCGAGCTCGCTCTCGTCGAGGCCTACAACACTCTGGTCAAGACGCTCGATGAATCGGGTGACGCTCTAGAGCCGTTCGAGCGCCGCAACGCCTTGAAGGCGGTCGCCGCGTTGTGGCAGGTGATGAACGGCCTCGACCTCGACCCCGGTCACCTCTACGACATCGGCGCATGACACTTTCGCGCTCGAGGTACCTCGACGCCCTCGAAAGGGAGTCCGCGGCTCTGGTCAGGGCCGCACGCGGGAACTTAGATGCCCACGTGCCGTCCTGTCCCGAGTGGAACGTGGGCGACCTGCTCGGGCACCTCGGTGAGGTGCATCGCGCGTGGAACGGACTGGCTACAAGGGCGCTGGCCCACCCCGGTGAGACCGAGGATGAACAACGCGCGGCTAGCCGAGCTTCCCGACAGCGCGGGGACCACGATCCTCCGGAGGGAGTCGATCTGGTCGACTGGTTCGCCGAGGGCCCCGTTCTCCTCGAGCAAACCCTTGCCGACGCAAATCTGGAGCAGCCGATGTGGACCTGGTCGCGCGAGAAAACGGTGGGCTTCTTGCCGCGACGCATGGCCCAGGAGACCGCAATGCACCGGTGGGATGTGGAGAACGCGGCGGGCGAGCCATCGGCGATCGACTCCGACCTCGCGGCCGACGGGATCGACGAGCTCATGTACGTGTGGCTGCCGGCCATGGCCCCGCTGAAGGAGCCGCCGAGGACGAGCGTCCACGTCCACACAACGGACGCCGACGGCGAGTGGCTGGCCGTGCTCGAGGAGGAGCCGGTCGTCACCCGCGAGCACGCAAAGGGCGACGCGGCCCTGCGGGGGCCGGCCTCGGACGTGCTGTTGTACCTGTGGGGGCGAACCGATGCCTCGTCGGTGGAGATTCACGGAGACCCGGCGGTGCTGGATGGCTTCCGTTCGGTATTCGACCTCGAGTGACCCGGTTGCCCCCTCCCATCGAGCAACCGGCCTGGCGTGAGCTGCGGACTCATTTCGAGCAACTGCGCGGGGTTCACCTTCGCACGCTCTTCGATCAGAGTCCCCAGCGGGCCGAGGTGATGACCGTCGATGCCGAGGGGATACTGCTCGACTACTCGAAAAACCGGATGATCCCCGAGACGATGGCTCTTCTCGTACAGCTTGCCGAACAGGCTGGATTGCGCGAGCGCATCGATGCGATGTTCGCCGGCAAACGCATCAACATCACCGAGAACCGGCCGGTCCTCCACGTGGCGCTGCGCGCCCCACGGGGCGCGGACATCCGGATCGACGGGACGAACGTCGTGCCCGAAGTGCACGACGTGCTCGATCGAATGACCTCGTTCAGCGACCACGTCCGCTCCGGCGAGTGGAGGGGCCATACGGGACGACGTATTCGCAACGTCGTCAACCTCGGCATCGGCGGATCCGACCTGGGTCCGGCGATGGCGTACGAGGCCCTGCGTCACTACAGCCAACGATCGTTGACTTTCCGGTTCGTTTCGAACGTCGACGGTTCCGACTTTGCGGAGGCGACCCACGACCTCGACGCCTCGGAGACACTCATCATCGTGGCCTCGAAGTCCTTCACCACCCTCGAGACCCTGACGAATGCCCGTACCGCCCGGACCTGGTTGCTGGATGCCCTCGGAGGCGATGAATCGGCGGTCGCGAGGCACTTCGTCGCGATTTCGACGAACGAGAAACTCGTTGCGGACTTCGGCATCGACACGGACAACATGTTCGGGTTCTGGGACTGGGTGGGTGGCCGGTATTCGGTTGGCTCGGCGATCGGACTGTCGTTGATGGTCGCCATAGGGCCCGACCGGTTCCGTGAGTTTCTCGACGGGCAGCATGCCATCGACGAACATTTCCGAACCGCCCCCTTCGAATCCAACCTTCCCGTCCTCCTCGGGCTGATCGGGATCTGGTACGACAACTTCTTCGAGGCCGAGAGCACCGCGGTGCTCCCCTACGACCAGTACCTCAATCGCTTCCCCGCCTACCTTCAGCAACTCGACATGGAGAGCAACGGGAAGTCCGTCACCCTGGACGGCCGGCGCGTCGACTGGCAGACCGGGCCCGTCGTGTGGGGCGAGCCGGGGACCAACGGCCAGCACGCCTTCTACCAGTTGCTCCACCAGGGGACGAAGCTCGTCCCCGCCGACTTCATCGGCTTCTGCCGGAGCCTCAACCCGCTTGGAGAGCACCACGACTTGTTGATGGCGAACTTCTTCGCCCAGACCGAGGCGCTGGCGTTCGGTCGTAGCGAGGACGAGGTACGCGCCGAGGGCGGCGAGGCGCGGCAGGTGCCCCACCGGAGCTTCGAGGGAAACCGTCCGTCGAACACGATTTTGTTGGACGAGTTGACTCCCTCGGCGCTCGGATCGCTCATCGCCCTGTACGAGCACAAGGTCTTCACTCAGGGAACCGTCTGGAACGTCAACTCGTTCGACCAGTGGGGCGTCGAGCTGGGCAAGGCTCTCGCGCAGCGCGTCAAGCCCGAGTTGACGCAGGATGACGGTTCGAGCCTCGCTCACGACGGCTCGACGAACTCTCTGGTTCGCCACTACCGGGCGCGCCGGAGAAGCGGGTAACTCAGGCCGGGACGAGGGCCAGCGCACGGGCGGGACTGCCCGAACCCTCGACGATCTTCAAAGGAGCGGCGACCAGCAGGGCCCCCGTGGCCGGGAGGTGTTCCAGGTTGGCGAGCTGTGTGAGCCCGAACTTCCCCGCGCCGTGCATGAAGTGGTGACAGGGAAACGCCGGGTCGAAACTGTGGGCGATGCCGGCGTCGGTACCCACGGTTTCGACCCCGAGACCCACGAAGGGTGACTCCTCAGCGAGCCAGCGCGCGCACTCGACGTCAGGCCCGGGAGTGTGGGGGCCTCTCTCGTCCGCGTTCAAAAAATCCGCTTGGTCGGTGGCCCGCGCGTCCCAGCCCGTGCGCAATAACAGCCATCCGCCCTGCGGAAAAGCGCCGTGCTCGTTCTCGAACGCCTTTAGGTGCTCCACCGTCAGCAGGAAATCGGGGTTCGCAGCCGCCTCCGCGCTTTTGTCGATTACCACTGCCGGGCCGATTAGCTTCGCCGCGTCGATGGACGCCAGGTCGTCGGAGTCTCTCCCGGTGATCCAGTGGATCGGGGCGTCGAAGTGGGTTCCGACGTGCTCGCCCATCTCGATTCGGTTCCAGTACCAGCCGGGCCCCCTGTCGTCGTAGCGGCTCAGCTCCTCCAACTTGAAGCCGGGCGTGTTCACGAACGGTTCCGGCAGTTGGATGATCGGAGTTGATTCCGACAGCGGCTGGGTCAGATCGACGACGCGCACCGAACCCGAACCCAGCGACTCGATCAATGCATCAAGAGCGGCCAAAGCCTTCCTCCTTAAGAGCTCTCCGGGCGCAGAGCCCGCGCGAATTCGAAGCGGTTCTCCAGCAACTCCAGGTCCATGTGGAAACCCGCAGGTCCTACCGCCTCGACCTTCGCTACCAGATTGTTCATCTCGCTCGACGCGATGGCGGATCGGGTCGCGGAGGCGAAGTCCTCGACGGTCGTGTAGGTCCCGGTGCTGGCTATTCCGGCGCCCCGAGCGATCGCGCTCAGGTCCGAGCCCGTCGAGGTTGCCGTCGGAAATCCCCCGACGCTCAGGAGGGACTCGTTGTCGAACACGATATGGGTGAGGTTTCCCGGCGCGTAGCGCGCCAGCGTCGTCAATCCTCCGAGGTTCATCAACACCGAGCCGTCGCCGTCGATCACGACGACTCGTCGCTCTGGCTGGGCCAGCGCGATTCCAAGCCCCACCGACGATGCCAGCCCCATCGCATGCTCGAGGTAGAAGAAGTTCGCCCTGTGGCCGAGCGAATACAGCTCGGCCGCGACCGCGCCCATGATCGTCACGACGGCGCACTCTTTCAGGTCGTCATAGATCGCCCCGAGGCAATCGATCCGCTTCATCGAGGTGTCTCCCACATCAGGTCGCGAGTGAGCAGCAGTGCGACGGGTGACAACGACGAGAGGGCAAGCGTCATCGCCTCGGAGATCTGGTGCTGGACCGTGTCCTGGTCTCTCAGCTCCGAGTGGACGATCCGCAGCGCATCGAGAACGTGACGCGTGTAGCGGCCCCCCTCGGTCTGCCAGGGATCCGGCTCTCCGAGATGACCCCGGTCGCTGATCAACATCAGCAGCGGGACCTTGTAGAGCAGCGAACACGAAACGATTCCGTTGATGGATTGAAGAAAACCGTGGTTCTGCATGAGCATCGCCGACCGGGCCCCGGCGAAGTGCGCACCGGTCGAGACCCCCACTCCCTCCTCTTCCTTCGCGAGCCGGACGAGCGCCATCTCCGGGTCGTCATCCGCCATACGGATCAGGTGCACGAGCCACGTCTCGGGCAGGGCCGAGATGACGCGGGTGTCGGCCGCTTTCAGCGCGTCGTAGATGGCCTTGGAGCTGGTCTCGGAGACCGGCAACCTTCCCCCCTGGCTTGTTGACCTGCCTGGACCGCGCGGCAGGTCTTGACAAGAAACTATGACCGGGGCGTACGGTCAAGGTCACCAAGTCAGTTGCGCTCGAACAGGGGGAAACATGCCACGCACCGATATCGTCAAGGTCGTCCTTCCCGAGTCCGACATCCCGACCGCCTGGTACAACATCCTCCCGGACCTCCCCGGCGAACCTCTTCCCCCACTCCACCCCGGAACCGGCGAACCGGTCGGACCGGCCGACCTCGCTCCCCTCTTTCCAGAGGCGCTCATCATGCAGGAGGTTTCGAGCGAGCGCTGGATCGACATTCCCGGCGAAGTGCTCGACGTCTTCAAGTCATGGCGCCCTTCGCCGTTATACCGGGCGCACCGGCTCGAGCGAGCTCTGGGACTGACTCCCGGCAAGCAGCGCATCTACTACAAGTGGGAGGGCGTGTCGCCGGGCGGATCGCACAAGCCCAACACCGCTGTACCGCAGGCCTTCTACAACAAGCAATCGGGGACCAACAAGCTCACGACTGAAACCGGCGCCGGCCAGTGGGGCTCGTCGCTCGCCTACGCGTGCGCGTTGTTCGATCTCGAGTGCGAGGTGTTCATGGTCAAGGTGAGCTACGAGCAAAAGCCCGGCCGGCGAACGCTCATGGAGACCTGGGGCGCCACCGTCCACGCGTCTCCCACGGACAGGACCGAGTCGGGTCGCAAGGTGCTCGCCGAGCACCCCGATTCCACCGGCTCGCTCGGGATCGCGATCTCGGAGGCCGTCGAGATCGCCGCCCAGAACGACGACACCCACTATTCGCTCGGCAGCGTGCTCAATCACGTCTGTACGCACCAGACGATCATCGGGCTGGAGGCGAAGAAGCAGATGGAGGCCTTCGAGGACACCCCCGACATCGTGGTGGGTTGCGTCGGCGGCGGATCGAACTACGCCGGCCTGTCGTTCCCCTACGCGGCCGATGTCCTCGCGGGCGACGCCAACACGCGCTTTCTTGCCGTCGAGCCCGAGGCCTGCCCCACGCTCACGCGCGGAACCTACGCCTACGATTTCGGAGACACCGCGGGCATGACTCCGCTGATGCCGATGTACACACTGGGCCACGATTTCGTCCCGGCCCCCGTCCACGCGGGCGGTCTCAGGTATCACGGCGACGCCCCCAGCCTCTGCGGACTCGTCAAGGCCGGTGTCATAGAGGCGAAGGCCTACCCCCAGATCCCGGTGTTCGAGGCCGCCGTCCTGTTCGCCCGGTCGGAGGGCTGGCTCCCCGGTCCCGAACCGGCGCACGCCCTCAAGGGGGCCATCGACGAGGCCCTGGCGGCGCAGAAGGCCGACGAGGAGCGAGTCGTGCTGTTCAACCTCTGCGGGCACGGCCACTTCGACATCAGCGCCTACGAGGCGTTCCTCGACGGCAAGCTCGAGGACCTGCAACTCAGCGAAACCGACCTGGCCGCCTCGCTGGCGACGCTGCCACCGCAACCGGCCAACGCATAGGCGAAACCGGGTCCGGCGGCCCGGGGCTCGAATATCATGCGGGCTCTATGCCTGAGGTCCGACCCTTCCGCGGGATGCGGTACGCCGACTCCGATCGCCTCAAGGAGCTCGTGTGCCCGCCCTACGACGTCATCTCCAAGGCCGAGCAGCAGCGGCTCCACGAACGCAACCCGGCCAACGCGGTTCACCTCGAGCTGTCGCAGGCCCACGAGGACCGAGATGAACGGAACCGCGAGGTCGCCCAGGTCTGGGGGCGCTGGATCCAGGAGGGAATCATCTCCAAGGACACGGCCGCTTCCTTCTACGTCTACCGGCAGGACTTCGTATCGGGCGACGGCCGTCGCTGTCGCGTCGCCGGGGTGATCGGGGCGCTGAGACTCGGTCCCTACGGCGAGGACTCCGGAGTGTTGCCCCACGAGCGCACCATGCCGGGCCCGATTGAGGAGCGCCTGTCCTTGATGAAGGCGCTGCCCGTGAACATCTCGCCGATCTACTCCATCTATCGAGGCGGTGGAGGCCTCACGCCCTATCTGGACGCGCTCGAGAACCGACCCACCGCGGCCCGCTTTGCCGACGAGCACGGCACCCTGCACCGGCTCTGGGTGATTACCGCCCCCGCAGAGTGCGACATGATCTCAAAGACCCTCGGAGGCGGCCCGCTAGTGATCGCAGACGGGCACCACCGTTACGAGACGGCCCTGGCCTACGCCCAGTCGGTCGGCGGGACCGGGGACCACGAGTCCGTCATGAGCTTCTGCGTCGACGCCGACGACGAGGACCTCGTCGTCTTCCCCTACCACCGTGCGCTGAAGACGAGCGTCGAGCCCCGCGAGATCGAGCGAAGGATGGCCGCCCGCTGGCCGGTACAGACCATCGGCAACGGTTCCAGTGGCGCCGCGGCACTGACTGGTTCGACCGCCGACCATCCCTTTCTTCTCCACTCGAAGGAGGGCGAGACCCTGGTCGAGGTGGGCGACGCGACCGTGGTGGAGCAGGTCGGGACGCGGGCGCGCGCCTGGAGGGACCTCGATGTGGTCGCGCTCCACGAGGCGGTGTTGCCTCTCGTGCTCCCCGAGGGAGTGGACGACCTGCGTTTCTCGAAGGACCCCGCCGAGATCCTCAGGCTTATCGAGGAGGAGGGTTGGACCGCCGGCGTCCTATTGCGTGCGCTGCACCCGGCGCAGGTGGTCGAGGTCGCCCGGTCGGGCGAGAGAATGCCGCAGAAGGCGAGCTACTTCTGGCCCAAGGCGCTCACCGGCCTGGTCTTCAGGAACCTCGCCTGAGGCCACCCCCTTTCGGGGGGTCGGGAAAAGGCAAAACCGGCATCTACGGGGGGAAATTGGGTGGGGTGCGCAGCTTGGTAGGCCCGCTTTGCGTTGGTCTCGGGCTCGAAAACCGGCAAACGGCTTCGTGTGGCGAGAATGTGGCCTGTAGCGACTCGGAATTGCCTTGGGATGGCTTTTCGGCGTTCGGGAAACGGGCTTTGGGGCTTTCAATGCGATTGAGTGCCGCTAGACGGCACTGAATCTCCATGGAACCGGACATCCCGGGATCCAAAGCCGGAGCGGGCCCACCAAGGCCCACACCCCACCAACTCACCCGTAGATGCCCGGTTTTGTTTTTCCGTGGCCCAAGAACCCAGCCGGAGCGGACCGCACCCGGGCTACGGCGGCGGGGTCAACCTCAGCTCGCGCCAGGCATCCGGCTCGCCGAGATCCAGCTCCAGTCTCGGGTCGCCCGCAAGGTCGTCCGCCGCGTCGACGGCCTCGGCCAGCGCCTCGGGTGGCAGCGCGCTCCTTCGGCCGAGCAACCCCCGGCGTTTCGGCTTGAGCACGACGAAGGCCAGCTTCGAGGCCCTGAGAGCGTCCAGGGCGCGGGGCTGAGGCTCGCCCAAGACCACCAGCCGCATCTCGCGGGAGGCGAAGCCGCCCCCCTCGATGACCGCGTCCATCAGCTCGACGGGATCCCGGTCGTGGCTGTCCCCGACTACGATCGTGCGCACGTTCTGAGCGGCCCGTTCGACTAGATCCGCGTCCCACCGGGGCCCCGACGCAACGTGTGCTCCCATGGAGCTCCAGCGTCCGCCCCCTTCCTCGCCGGCCTCGAGGACCCGGACCTCGTCCCCCTGTTCGGTCAGGCGGCGGATCAGCGAGGGCAGTAGGTCGTCGCCCAGACCGACCAACAGGATGCTCATGCCCGCACTCTCAGGGCGCCTGCGGCGATCTCGAACTTCACTCGGTGGACCGGTGGCAGCGGCTCTCCGTCGACATGCCGGTGGAACGGCTTCTCCGAAGAGAGCTCGAAACTCTCCTGGTCGCTCGCGTAGAACACGTCGGGGTGGTGCACGAGATCGCCCGAAACCGCGACGCGCCAGGCGTAGGCGGGCAATGACTCGATCCGCATCGACCGGAGAGCGAAGACGTCGATGCCCTTGTGGAGGTCGACATTCGGGGTGAGGTTGACCGGCCGGTTCGCGAGGTAGGCATAGGGGCCCGCATTGCACACCACCGCCATCGCCACCGGCACCACCCCGAAATCCCCCCGCAGCGTCATTGTGGGTTTCCGGTGCCGGTAGGTGCCCGCGAGCACTCTGAAGGCGCTCCAGTAAAAGAACAGTTCGCCGAAGCGTCGCTTGGAGGGAACGTAGCGCTCGACGCGATCGGCCGCCTCCGCGTCGAAACCGCATCCCGCGGAGAAAGTGAAGTAGCGCTCGTCCATCCGCCCGAGCGGTACCTGGACGACGTCGCGCTCGAGGGCCTCCTGAAGGTGCTGGACGGCCGCGAGCGGGTCCAGGGGAATCCCAAGGACGCGTGCGAACACGTTCATGGTTCCACCCGGGATGATCCCCAGCGCGGTGGAGGTGCCCGCCAGCCCGTTGGCGACCTCGTTGATGTGGCCGTCACCTCCGAACGCGATGACCAGCCTCGCCCCCGCGTCGGCCGCCTGGGCGGCGAGCGCTATTCCGCTGTCCCGTCCGGTCGTGCTGTGACCCTCTATCCGAAACAATGAGCGGAGTGCCTCGATGACGCCGTTCCTGGTGACGTCCGCGAGGCGCCCGGCGTTCGGATTCACGATGAGAACGGCTGGCGGTTTTGTTCGAGTCATCCGGCGCAAACGCTACCCTCTCGGATGACGACGATGCCCATCCGCTCACTAGAGAGGAGACGATGAGCCCGCCAGCGCAGGTCATCGACACCCGGATGCACGGTTTGCCCGGTATCACGGGGGCCTTCCTCATAACCGACGAGCAGACCGCCCTGATCGAGACCGGCCCGAAGTCGACGGTGGAGCACGTTCTGGGCGGTCTCCGGGACGCCGGAATCGAACGGCTCGATTGGATAATCGTGACGCATATTCACCTCGACCACGCGGGTGCGGCCGGCACACTGGCCCGGCGGTTCCCCGAGGCTCGGGTAGCGGTGCACGAGGTGGGGGCCCGACACCTGGTCGACCCGTCGAAACTGTGGTCGAGTGCCTCCCGTATCTACGGTGACGCGATGGACCGGATGTGGGGTGGAATCGACCCGCTTCCCGAAGAGCGCATCGTTTCGCTGACGGACGGGGACAAGATCGAATTGGGGGCCACCACCCTGCAGGCCGTCGACACTCCGGGTCACGCGAGCCACCATCACGCTTTCCTCGACTCTTCATCGGGCGTTGCCTTCGTCGGGGATGCCCTCGGCGTTCGTCTTTTAGATGTTGGGGTCATGCGCCCGGCGACTCCCCCGCCGGAGTTCGATCTGGAGAAAGCCGTCGCGTCCATCGAGCGCCTCAAGGAGCTCGAGCCCACCGAAATCTATCTGACCCACTACAGCTCTCCCGCGCACGGAGTCAACTCAGCCCGGCCCCAAGAGGTTTGCGACGAAGCCATCGACGCGCTCCGTACCTGGGCATCCTGGATCGAGGAGGTGCGCACGCAAACCGCCGATCTCGATGAAGCCTCACGGCTGGTAACCGAGCGGTCGCGGGCGGACATGGGCAAACAGGTCGGCGACGACGCGATCGAGCGAATGGACCAGACAACCAGCTACTGGATGAACACGTCGGGGTACATGCGCTACTTCGACAAGAAGTCCGGATAGATACGACGCCGACGCTTGCATCGCGCATCGGCGCGGCATAAAGTGCTTGAGGCCGTGACGCACCGGGCGTCGCGCAGTTCGACTCTTCTTAGGAGGTGGGTGCCGATGACCGATAGATCTCCGAGCTTTCGCCCCGCCTTCATGGGCGGCTAGAAACTCCCCTCCGCCGCTCGGCGGATCCGTTCTGACCGTTTCCCGCTTCGCGCGCTAAAAGCGCGCTCTCTCAAGGAGTCGACAATTGCGCCGTTCAAATCTCTTGTATGGGCTCGGCTGGGATGACCAGCGTGAGCACGAATTATCGAAATGGCCCCGAGATATGACGCCCGGGCGGGTCCTCGCAGAGCATCGCGGGGCCTACTCGGTCCTGGCCGCCCGGGGTCAACTGTGGGCACACCTGACCGGCAGACTGAGACATGAATCGGAATCGCGCGCCGACCTCCCGGCGACGGGCGACTGGGTTGTCGTCGAGGTTCACGACGGGAACCGGGCTTCGATTCACGCCGTCCTTCCGCGACGTACGAAGTTCTCTCGCAACATCGCGGGAAAGGCGACCGATGAGCACGTGCTCGCGGCCAATGTGGACGTGAGCTTTCTCGTTGCATCGCTCGACCACGAGGTGAACGTCCGGAGGATCGAGCGCTACCTGACCCTCGCCTGGTCGGGCGGCACCGATCCCGTTGTGG
>Ga0214469_1000651_pt1 | contig 12203 bp, 10 predicted proteins | sample RVTome_10_FD_187340 | JGI IMG/M metagenome (GOLD analysis project Ga0214469, IMG submission 187340) | Soil microbial communities from uranium-contaminated site in the Upper Colorado River Basin, Wyoming, United States - RVT153D57 HiSeq ... | reverse complement strand
CCTGGTCGCGAACGGCTTCGCGGTCGTCGCACCCAACGTCCGCGGATCGACCGGCTACGGGCGCGCCTACCAGCACCTCGATGACGTCGGCAAGCGGCTCGACAGCGTCGCCGACCTCGCGGCGATCCACGACTGGATCACCACCGCCGGCGACCTCGACGAGGACCGCTGTGCGCTCTACGGCGGCTCCTACGGCGGCTACATGGTGTTGTCGGGCCTGGTCCATCAGCCCGAGCGCTGGGCGGCCGGCGTCGACGTCGTCGGCATCGCCAACCTCGTGACCTTCCTGCAGAACACCTCGCCGTACCGGCGCGCCTGGCGTGAACGCGAGTACGGGTCGCTCGAGCACCATCGTGAGATCCTCGAACACGCGTCGCCCCTCACGCATGTCGACCGCCTGCGTGCACCCCTTCTGGTGATCCACGGACGCAACGATCCACGCGTTCCGTTGAGTGAGGCCGAGCAGATCTCGGCGGTCGCACGGTCCAAGGGGCTGCGCAGCGAGACGCTCGTCTACGACGATGAGGGCCACGGGTTGTCCAAGCTCGCCAACCGTCTCGACGCGTACCCGCGCGTCGCCGCGTTCCTACAGGAAGTGCTGGCCGCGAGGCACTGAGCCCAGCGTTCCCCGCCGCCCGCGCCTGGCGCCCGGGCGCGGCCCTCAAGCCGCGCGTTCACCGGCCGACAGATGGCCCGAAGAGGCCACCTCCCCGGACCAAGGAACGTCGACGATGGGTGTTCGCCTGTCCCTGCGCGGCAAGAACACCGCCGCGGCCGCGCTGTCCGGGTGAACCCGCCGTGGAGCGCACACGAGGTGACGGTCCCGACCCGATGACCGCCAGTGGGCAGCCGGGTACACAGGTTGTGCGCAGCATGATGTCGGTGGCGCAGGTGTGCCTGGTCATCGCGCTGGTGTTCGTGGTCATCGGCACACAGGCGTCGTCGTACCGGCCGTACCTGATGCCGGCCGTCGCCGCCCTGGTCGTCGGCATCGGCATCACCGTCGCGTTGCGGCGGACGGTCGGTACGGACTACGACCGCGCGTACGCCCGGCTGGTCGAGGTGGCCGGGGACCGGGCGGCCGCCGAGGCGGTGGCGGGCCGCAGCGAGGAGCGGTTCCGGGCGCTGGTCCAGCACAGCTCCGATGTGATCCTGGTGCTCGACGCGTCCGGTGTCGTCCAGTACCACAGCCCGTCGTTGCGCGACGTGCTCGGTGACCGGGCCGACACCGTCCTGGGCAGCCTTCCGTTGGAGGTCGTCGCAGCGTCGCACCGGCAGCGGGTGCGCGAGGCGTACGAGCGGTGCCGCGACGCGCCGAACGGCCCCGTCGTCATCGACCTGCCGCTGGCGCCCCCGCCGGACGACCGCCACCGGCCGCCGGACAGGTTCTTCGAGATCACGCTGACCAACATGCTCGACGACGATGTGGTCGGCGGCATCGTGGTCAACGGCCATGACGTCACCGACCGCATCGTTCGCGCCCGCGAACTGGAGCGCCTGGCGTTCCACGACTCGATCACCGGCCTGCCGAATCGGCTGGCGCTCGAGCGCAGGCTCGATGACATGACGGCGCGGCGGGCGTCGGCAGCGCTCCTCGTCGTCGACCTCGACCGCTTCAAGACCATCAACGACGCGCATAGCGACGTGACGCCCGAGCACGTGCTGCGGGTCGTCGGGCTGCGCCTGAAGGATCTGGTCGCCGCGCAATCGACGGTCGCCCATCTGGGCGCCGACGAGTTCGTGATCCTGATCGATGGCATGGCCGACGGCGACCGGGCTGCGGCCGTCGGCGACGACGTGCTGAACATGCTGCGGCGGACATTCCGGATCGGGATGCAGCAGCTTGCGCTGACTGCGAGCGTCGGTATCGCCGCGGGCCGGTGTGACCGCGTGCACGGCCACGAGCTGCTGCGGCGCGCCGACTCGGCGATGCACCAGGCCAAGGAGCGTGGTGGGGACCGGCTGGTGGTGTTCGACGAGCAGCGCTACCTGCGCCGTTCGCAGCAGACGGCGATCGCGGATGCACTCGTCCACGCGCTCGAGCACGACGAGTTCGTGGCGTACTACCAGCCGTGGATCGCCGCCGGCACGCAGTGCATCGTCGGTGCTGAGGCGCTCCTGCGGTGGCGGCGCGACGGACGGCTGGTCTCACCCACCGAGTTCGTCCCGATCGCCGAGTCCAGTGGCCTCATCGTCGAGCTCGGCACGTGGATGCTCGATCGTGCCTGCGCGGACCTGCACTGGTGGCAGTCGGTCCATGGAGACCGCGCCCCGGCGATCTCGGTCAACGTGTCCGCGCGCCAGCTCCGTGACCCCGACTTCGTGCGCCGGGTGGAGGACATCATCGTCCATCGCCAGGTCGACCCCGAAGGCCTGATCATCGAGCTGACCGAGAGCGCCCTCGTGGACGATCTCGCACGGGCACAGCGCGCGCTCGGCGACCTCAAGGCACTCGGCGCGCGTGTCGCCATCGACGACTTCGGCACGGGGTACTCGTCGCTGGCGTACCTCATGAGCATGGCCGCCGATGTCGTCAAGGTCGATCGTGCGTTCGTGGTGGAGGTGACCACCAACCCCCGCGCTGAACACCTCCTTCGCGCGGTCGTTGACCTCGCACACGGTCTGGGCATGCGCGTGACGGTGGAGGGCGTCGAGACCGAGCAGCAGTTCGAGATGGTCACCGCCCTGGGCTGTGACAGCATCCAGGGGTTCCTGTTCGGCAGGCCCGGGACCCGGGAACAGCTCGACAAGCTGCTGGCACGCACCCCGGCGATGCAGCCGCCGGAGCTGGGGGATCAGCGCCGGCACACCTGACGGGACGTCACGGGAACATCAGGCGGATGCCCACCACCACGCCGAACACCACCACCATCCAGCGCAACGCCTGATCGTTGAGCCGCCGGGCCATCGCGACGCCCACCCGTCCGCCGATCAGCGACGCCACCGCCATGATCGCGACCGCGAACCACACGACCTCGGCGAGGAAGGCGAAGTAGACCGCGCCGACCACGTTGATGACCAGCGACATCAGGCCCTTGAGGGCGTTGAGCCGCTGCAGGGTGTCGGCCAGGAAGATGCCGAGCACCGCGAGCATCATGATGCCGAGGCCGGCGCCGAAGTAGGCGCCGTACACCGCGCCGATGAACTGGAACGTGTGCAACGCCACCAGGTTGGTCCAGCCCACGGGCCGGTCGCCAGTGCCAGTGCGCTGTTGGACCATCTTCGCGAGCGGCGCCTGGACGGCCAGGAGGCCGCATGCCGCGAGGATGAGGAACGGCACGATGCGCTCGAAGACCTCGGGCGAGCTGACGAGCAACAGGTACGACCCCGCGACGGCGCCGACCGTGCTGGTGAGGCCGAGCATGACCGCACGACTGCGCTGCCCCGTCAGCTCGTTGCGGTACCCGATGGTGCCGCCGACGTAGCCGGGGCACAGCGCCACCGTGTTGGTCACGTTGGCGGTGACGGCCGGATAGCCGACGACGAGCAGTGCCGGGAACGAGATCAACGAACCGCCGCCGGCCACGGCGTTGACCGCCCCGGCGAGGAGCGCTGCACCCGTCAGCAACGCGATTCCACCAATCCCGAGCTCGACCAAGTGGTCCCTCCATGCCTGCAGCGAGCAGTGACTGGAGAAACCCTACGCACCTGCCGCTGCTTTGACCGCCACGGCCCGTCCGTGCTCGACGACCGCGCGCTATCGTCGTGACAGGTCTGGTGAGGCCTGCGGCAAGCGGGTGACCGATGAACGTCAAGGCCCGGCTGATGCTGCGCGGCGTGACGGTCGCGCTGCTGGTGGGCGCGCTGGTGCCCGCCGTCGCGGTCGCGGCCGACGCCGCGGGCACCGACGTCGAGGATTCCTCGGAACAGTCGCTGGGGGAGGGGTCCACGGATGCCGCGGCCACCAGGTTGGTCCTGCGTCCGGTGTGCACGAGCGATGATCTGCACCGCTTCGCGGTCGTGAACGAGGCCGGACCGGCCACGCGGTTCACGGTGGAGGTCGCCGCTCCGTCCGCCGATGCCCTGACCATCGCTCCCGGCGAGACGGTGGGCTTCTGGGTCCACGCCGATCACGACGGCCCGGTCGAGATCTCGTGGCCCGACGGCACCGCGTCGGCCACCCCCGCGCAGCAGGCGTGCACGTCAGGCAACGAGGTTCCGGTGGCCGAGCCGTCCGAACAGGAGCGCGCTGAACAGCCGGCCGAACCCGCACGATCGACGGCGTCCCAGCGGAGCGGGCAGGCGCGACCGGAGGGACCGCCGCCGCCGGACACGCCGTCCGCGGACTCGGCGGCGGAGCCCGCACCGCGCGCCGCCGATCCGCCGGCACCGGCTGGACCGCCCGCTCCGGACGAGCCCGCCACATCCGCCGATGGGACCGCTACCAGCGCGGCGCCAGGAGCACAGACGACGCCGCGTCCCCGGCCGAGCGGCGCGGCGTTCGCCTGTCCCGACAACTGGGTGGCGGTCGACGGTGACGGCGACGGGACGATCGACGGCGGGGACGAGTGCGAGCTGGTGGTCGAGACCGGCGCCGACGGCGGCTCGACGGGCACCATGCTCACCACGGCGGCGTTGATCATCACGCTCGGGCTGCTGATCGCCTCGGTCGGAGTCGGTGCGGTCAGTCGGCGCGCTATGAGGTGACGCTCGCGGCGTGGGCGGCGCCGGGTGACGCAGCGCTCCTGGCACACCGCTCATGCCGATGGTGTGGCCAAGGTGGCAGACTTCTCGCATCCACCGAGACGGACCGGGGTGCACATCCATGAGCGAACGCAAGCGTTGGAGCGATCTGTCCAGGCCACAACGGTCATTCCTCAGCGTGTCCGGCGTGATCCAGGTGGCGCTGTGGCTGGCGGCGCTGCGCGACCTGCGGCGCCGTCCACCGGAGCTGATCAACGGCAGCAAGCGCCTGTGGACCGCTGTGGTGTTCGTGAACTACATCGGCCCCATCCTCTACTTCTGGAAGGGCCGTCGCGCCGAACCGGCTTGATCTGATCGGCGCACCGATCGTGCGCTGCGACCGGCCGGCGCGGATCAGGCCAGGTCGAATGCGACCTCGACGGTCACGTCGACGGCCACCGGTTCGACCGCGATGCGGACTGCGAGTGGCTCCCCCGGTTCGGCGCCGTCCTCCATCCCGAACGCGGCCGTGCGCGCTGCCATCGGCTGGTAGCCGGTGACGGCGTCGGGATCGCGCCGCAGTCCGGGTTCGGCGATCCAGCGCACGGCGCCAACCCGCCCGTCGATGCCGGCAGCGTAGGCTTCCGCACGCCGTCTGGCGTCGATCACCGCGGCGGTGCGCAGCGCGTCCCAGCCTGCCGTGTCGGGTCCGACGTGCCAGCGCGGACCTGTCAGCCGGATGCCATCGTGCGCAAGTGCCGAGACCAGCACGGTGAGCCCGTCGGCATCGGGTGCGCACTCGACGCGGGTGCCGCGCTCGGCCGTCCAGCCCACCCGCCGGCGCTGCCCCTGCGGACCGTGCTCCCAGCTCTCGGCGGTCCTGATCGACGACGTCTCGGCGATCTGGATCAACGGGTCGGGTCCGTGCCGGCCCCGTTCGACCGCGGCGTCGACCACTGCGCAGGCCTGCGCGGCGCGCGCCAGTGCCGCGTCCTGGGACGACGGATCCCTGCCCACCGCGGTGATGTCGAGCACGGCGTGGGTCGGGTGCAGGCGCGCCTCTGCACGGCCCCGAACCAGTAGGTCACCCATGACCGACAAGCCTAGTCCTGCCGCTGGGTGATCAGTCGCCGAACGACGTGCGGACCTGCCGTGCGCTGGCGATCCACGGGTGATCGAGCGGGACCGTCTTGCGCTTGCCTACCACGTCTTCGAGTGGGAGCGCCTCCCAGCCCTCGCCGCGGGCGGCGACCATGACGCCGTACTCGTCGCGTGCGACAAGATCGGTGCACGCGGTCCCCAACCGGGTCGCCAGCAGGCGGTCGGCCGCTGACGGCGCGCCTCCGCGCTGGAGGTGGCCCAGGATGGTGACCCGCGACTCGAGACCGGTCAGTTCCTCGAGTTGGTCCGACAGCGCGAGCGTGTTGCCCACGGAGATGCGCTCGAGCTCCTCCAACCGCGCCTTGGCCTTCTTGCGGTCCGATTTCTTGTCCGCGTTGTCGGCTTGCGCGCGCACCTCCGTCATCTCGGCCGCCGCGGTCCGCGGCAGGGCGCCCTCGGCGACCGCGACGATGGAGAACCCGGTGCCGCGGCGGTTGCGTTCGCGGATGTCCTCGGCGACCCTGTCGACGTCGTACGGGATCTCTGGGATGAGGATGACGTCGGCTCCGCCCGCGATGCCGGCGCCCAGGGTCAACCAGCCGGCGTTGTGGCCCATCACCTCCACGACGATGATCCGGTGGTGGCTGTGGGCGGTGCTGTGCAGGCGGTCGATCGCCTCGGTCGCGATGCCCATCGCCGTGTCGAACCCGAACGTCACATCGGTGCCGGCGACGTCGTTGTCGATGGTCTTGGGCAGCGTCACCACGTTGAAGCCGCGCTTGGCCAACCGGTAGGCGTTCTTCTGCGTTCCCCCGCCGCCGAGGCACACCAGCGCGTCGAGGTGGTGGTTGCGGTAGTTCTCATAGATGACGTCGGTCATGTCCATGGTCTTGCTGCCCACCGGCATGCGGTGCGGTTTGTCGCGACTGGTGCCAAGGATGGTTCCGCCGATGGTCAGGATGCCCGACAGGGCGGCGCCGTCGAGGCGGACCGTGCGGTTCTCCATCAGCCCGCGGAACCCGTCGCGGAACCCGATGACCTGCATCCCCCGCGAGAGCGCCGCCTTGCCGATGCCGCGGATGGCGGCGTTCAGTCCGGGACTGTCGCCCCCCGCCGTGAGCACACCGATGTACTTCGTCATCTCGCTCGCTCGATCCCTCGCGGCCCCCGGGGCCCTGGCGGCCGGGGCGAATACGCACCACGGTGCCCGTCGGCCGCGACGAACGCTACTCGACGATTCGTTGCGCATCGTGGCGGACACGGCCGACGTGCCCGCACCCGTCGTGGCTCAGGCCCATGCCGGCGAAGCCCCGGTGGCACCGCGGCCGGCATGGCGCACCACCGAGGCGACCGGCAGGTGCTGTCAGAAGGGGTAGCGCGAGATCTCACCCTGCATCGTCAGCCACTGCGTGTCGGTGAAGGCGTCGATGTTCGCGGCGGGTCCACCCAGGCGTGCACCGGTGCCAGACGCACCGACGCCGCCGAACGGCGCGACGGCCTCGTCGCTGACGGTCTGGTCGTTGATGTGGACGATGCCCGACGGGATGCGGTCGGCCAGTTCGACACCCTTCATGACGTCGCGTGTCAGAATGCCCAGTGACAACCCGTACTCGGTGTCCCGGGCCAGTTCGATGGCCTCATCGATGCTTGAGAACGGCGTGATCGGCGCGACCGGCCCGAAGACCTCGTTGGCGTACGCGGGACTGTCGGTGGAGATGTCGGTCAGCACCGTCGGCCGGTAGAACAACCCCTCATAGGTGCCGCCGGCGGCCAGCCTGGCGCCCGCGTCGACGCTGCCGGTCACCATCGAGTGGATCTTGTCGCGCTGCGACTCGTCGATGATCGGTCCGAGCGCGACCTGCTCGGTCGCGGGGTTGCCCACCGGGAGGCTCTCGGCCTTCTTGGCCAGGCGCTCGACGTAGTCGTCGGCCACACCACGCTGGACCAGGTGGCGGCCCGTGGTCATGCAGATCTGGCCCTGGTGCATGAACGATCCGAAGGCGCCCGCGCTGGCGGCGAGGTCGAGGTCGACGTCGTCGAGCACGATCAACGCGGAGTTGCCGCCCAGTTCGAGGTGGGCCCGCTTGAGGTTGCGCGCCGCCGCCTCACCGACCTTGCGACCCGCCGCCGTCGACCCGGTGAACGAGATGACCCGCACGCGTGGGTCCTCGACGAGCGCCTGGCCGACGTCGGCGCCGCCCGGTACCAGGTGCAGAAGCCCCTCGGGCAGTCCGGCCTCCTGCAGCAGGCGTGCCACGATGACGCCGCCGCTGACGGCTGAGCGGGGGTCCGGCTTGAGCACGACCGAGTTGCCGAGTGCCAGCGCTGGGGCCACCGACCTGATCGACAGGATCAGCGGCGCGTTGAACGGCGAGATCACGCCGACGACGCCGACCGGGAGACGCCGGGCCAGGCTCATCCGGGGCTGCTCACTGCGGAGGATCTCACCGGTCGGATGTGAGGCGATCGCCGCGGCCTCGAAGCACTCCTGGGTCGCGATGTGCGTCCCGAGGCCCGCCATGGCCGGGACCGAGCCGGTCTCGCGCATGATCCAGCCGTGCAGTTCCTCCGCATGGCTCTCGAACAGTTCGCCGGCCCTGCGCAGCACCGCCGCGCGGTCCTCGAACGAGGCGGCGGCCCAGTCGCGCTGCGCGTCGGCTGCGCGCTGGGTTGCGTTCGCCACGTCCTCAGCGTTGGCGAGGCCGAACTGTCCCAGTTCGTCGCCGGTGGCCGGTTCGCGGACCGGTGACGAACCACCCGACGACGTCACCCACTCTCCGTTGAAGATCTTGCCGTTCCAGGTGCCCTCGTCGAGGTATGTCATGACACGCTCCCGTTGCTGCGGCTCAGCACTGTTCGCATAGCGAACATGTGTTCATCGTCAAGCATATGGGTGGGAGCGGTGCCCGTAAACGCGCGGTGGACCTTCGGCCTGCAATCGGCGCGGAGCCTGGTCCGCTGCCATCACGCTGTCGGCGTGGTCTCCGCGACCTCACGCAGGATGTACCACTGCTGACCGACCTGCCACAGGTTGGTCGTCGCCCAGTAGATGACGACCCCGACGGGGAAGTTGACGCCGGTCACGACGAGCACCACCGGCATCACGTACAGCATCATCTTCTGGATCTGTGCGGTCTGATCATCGGCGGCCGCTGCGGTCGTGTTGCGCGCCATCATCTGCCGCTGCTGAACGAACATGGTGATGCCCATGACGAGGAGCAGCGCGTAGGCCAGCGGGCCCGCCGTGCGCACGACCTCCTGCAGCGTCGCGCCGAACGCGAACGGTGCGTTCACGAGCTCCGGGACCACGTCCGGGCTCCGCAGCACCGTGAACAGCCCGAACAGGATCGGCGCCTGCACCAGCAGGGGCAGGCAGCTCGACGCCGGGTTCACGTTGTGCTCCTGGTAGAGCGCCATCAGCTCCTCCTGCTGCTTCTGGCGCTGCGTCCGGAACTTCTCGGGATCGGTCCGCATCAACCCGCGGTCGGTCTTGTAGCGGTCCTGGATCTCTTTCATCTGCGGCCGCAGCTTCTGCATGGCCTGCATCGACCGGAACTGCTTGATCGCCAGCGGAGTCAGCAGCACGCGCACGGCGACGGTCAACAGCACGATGGCGACCAGCCACGCGTAATCGTCGAACACCGCCACGGTCGCATCGTGAAAGAACCGCAGGATGCCACCGAGCAACTGCTGAAAGCCCGTCCACAGGTTCATGTGGGTATCGTCATGCAGGTAGTCCGAACATCCGGGTCTCGCGGGCACCACACCGTACCTGTTCGCGGCCTGGCGTCGCTTCGCCGGCGATCGCCGGACGTCGACGGTGCGCCCTTGCCCGGCGTGCGACCGTCGCTCCGCGAGGGCATGGCCCTGTGGGGTGACACGCTGCGTGGCTCCAGGGACCGACGATACCGGCCCGGTGTGCTTCTAGCCTGAGGGTGTGCAGTCACCAGGCCCAGACCAGCGGCGCGGCGCGACGACCGCGCGGGCGCGACGCGGTCGTGCCGTGACAGCGGTGGCTGGACGCCAGCTGCGGTTCCTGGCGCGCAGCGTCATCGCGCCGCTGACGGTGGGTGGCGGGATTGATCCCGGCGCTGCGCGCGGCCGGCGTCGTGTCGACTGGCTCGGACTGATCGACGTCGTCGCGGCGGCGGTCCTCTACGGGGTGACGACGGGGGTGTTCATCACGGCGAGCAACGGTCTCGCTGAGCCGTATCCGCCGCCGCTGATGCACCTGCTGGGCGCGGGATGCGGCCTGCCTGTGGCGCTGCGCGGGCGCTGGCCGCTGCTGGCGTGGCAGATCTGCCTGATCTCGGTCGTCGCGGCCGGCGGGTGGTTCGCACCGCTGTTCCAGGGCGTCCCCTTCCTCCCGACACAGGTCATCGCCTACATGCTGTGCCTGTACTCGGTCGCCTCGCGGCACTCCCGCACCGTCACGATCGGCGCGTGGCTGTGGTCGCTTGCCGGCCTGGTCATCGTCGCCAGCGCCGGCCCTTCGCTCGGACCGCAGGCTGCGGTGGTGTGGACATGGGGCGTGGTGTTCGTGACCCTGCCGCCCGTGTTCGCCTACAACGTCGGCACACGCCGCCGCGTCGAGCGTGCGCTCGATGAGCAGGAACGCCGCAGCCGGCTGGAGCAGGCCGAGCGGGCCAGGCTCGAGGAGCGTTCACGGATCGCCCGCGAACTGCATGACGTGGTCGCCCACAACATGTCGGTGATCGCGATCCAGGCCGAGGCTGCGCCCCTGAAGGCCGCCGACGACGCCGCCGCGCTCGCGGAGGAACTGGCGGGCATCCGGGCCACCGCGCTCGAGACGCTGAACGAGATGCGTCGCGTGCTCGGTGTGCTGCGAGACCGCGACGAGGCGGCCGACACGGCGCCCGCGCCGGGCATCGACCAGCTCGACGCCCTGATCGACCGGGTGTCCGCGGCGGGCGTGGACGTGCGCATGACCATCGCCGGCGCCCCACGGCCGGTCGCGCCCGGCGTCGGCGTGTCGGCGTACCGCATCGTCCAGGAGTCGCTGAGCAACGCCTTGCGCCACGCTCCCGGGGCGCCTGTCACGGTGGTGTTGACCTACGAGGACGCGCCGCCAGCGTTGACGGTGCGCGTCGAGAACGGCCCGCCCCCCGCAGCCGCGCGGCCCGCCGAGTGGAGCGGAGCGCGTCACGGCGTGGTCGGCATGCGTGAGCGGGCTGCGATGCTGGGTGGGCAGTTTCGTGCGCAGCCGACCACCACTGGAGGGTTCGTCGTGGAAGCGACCCTACCGCTGGAGGCGCCACGAACGGAGCCAGGTCGGCTGGAGCCATGACATGACCATCCGCGTGCTGATCGTCGACGATCAGGGGATGGTCCGCACCGGGTTTGCGGCGTTTCTCAACGCGCAGGTCGACATCGAGGTCGTCGGCGAGGCCGCCGACGGCCAGCAGGCGGTCGAGGCCGTCGCCGAGCTGGCGCCAGACGTCGTGCTGATGGACATCAGGATGCCGGGGATGAACGGGTTGGACGCGACCCGCACGATCGTCGCCAACGATGTGCCGGCCTCGGACCGGAGCAGGCCTCGCATCCTCGTCCTGACGACCTTCGACCTCGACGAGTACGTCTACGAGGCGTTGCGCGCAGGCGCGAGCGGGTTCCTGCTCAAGGACGCGTCAGCCCGCGAGCTCGCCGAAGCGGTGCGCGTGGTCGCGGCCGGGGACGCGGTGATCGCACCGTCGGTGACCCGCAGGCTGATCGCGGAGTTCGCCCACCTCGGTGGCCCGCGGGCGCCGACGCGGACCAGGCTCGAAGGGCTGACCGACCGCGAGACCGAGGTACTCGCGCTGATCGCTCGGGGTCTGTCCAACGCCGAGATCGCCGCCGAGCTGGTGGTGGCCGAACAGACGATCAAGACCCACATCGGGCGCATCTTCGCCAAGCTGGGTCTGCGCGACCGCGCCCAGGCGATCGTGTTCGCGTACGAGAGCGGTCTGGTGCTACCGGGCGGCTGAACCCCATACCCCGGCGCCATGTCAACAGATGGCACGCCGGTGTGACGCGCACGACAGGGACCGCTTCCTACCTTGCCTCTCAGAGACGTTGGATCGGGAGGATGAGATGTTCAGTGGTTCCAGGCCCGCCGCGTGCGCCGCGGACCCAGGGCCGGCAGCGCTCCTGCTGAGACATGACGGCGTCGCGCTGCGCCGCGAAAGCTCATCTGGCCCGGCAGCGACGTCGGGGCGGTCACACCGGGTGATGGTCCTGCGCTGGGCGGCTGCAGCGCTGATGGTCGTTCTGGTGGGACGTGTCGGTGGCCTGGGCCGCGACGAGATCACCGACGCGCTGGCGCTGTTCGCCGGTCTCGATCCCTGGCTGATGGGTGCGGTGCTCGCGCTCGAGGTGGGCTGGGCCATCACCCTGGCCCGTACCCAGCGCAGTGCGGTCCTGGCCGTCGGCGGCCACCTCGGCGGCCTGCAGGCTCAGCGGATCTCGATGGCGGGGTT
>Ga0214469_1000648_pt1 | contig 12219 bp, 12 predicted proteins | sample RVTome_10_FD_187340 | JGI IMG/M metagenome (GOLD analysis project Ga0214469, IMG submission 187340) | Soil microbial communities from uranium-contaminated site in the Upper Colorado River Basin, Wyoming, United States - RVT153D57 HiSeq ... | reverse complement strand
GAGGTCATCGGTGGTGCAGTGGTCCTGGCGATTCCCGCCATTCTCGGCGCCGAGATCAGGTCGTGGTCCGGCCGACGGAGGCGTGAGCGGGGCCAGATCAGGCTCAAAGAGCGAGAACTGCTGGCACGCGAGCTCCACGACACGGTCGCTCACCATGTCTCGGCCATCGCGATCCAGGCCCAGGCCGGCAAGGAGCTCGCCAGGACCGACCCCGACGCCGCTCTCGCAACCCTGTCGGTCATCGAAGGGGAGGCGAGCCGTACCCTCCACGAGATGAGGACCATGGTGGGCGCCCTCCGGGATGGGGAAGAACCGGAGCTGGCACCACCTCGAGGCGTCGCCGATCTGCATCGACTCGCTGACACAGCCGGTGACGCTCCCCCCGTCTCAGTCGAGTTGATTGGCGAGCTCGACAACGTCCCACCTGCCGTGGATGCAGCTCTCTACCGGCTCGCCCAAGAGTCCATCACCAACGCCATTCGTCATGCCCGAGCGGCAACCCGGGTCGAGGTGAAAGTCGTCGAGCAAGGGCAAACGGTCATGTTGACCGTCGAGGACGATGGTGAGCCATCCCTGCTGCCGGCCGAAGCGGGTTACGGGCTCCTCGGCATGCAGGAGCGAACCAGGCTGTTGGGGGGCATCTTCAGGGCCGGCCCTGCCCCAGGGAAGGGCTGGCGGGTGATGGCCGTGCTCCCGAAGAAGGGGGCGGCAGATTGAGCACCAGTGTCCTCATAGCCGACGACCAGGACCTGGTTCGCACCGGGCTGGCGATGATCCTCAACGCTCAGGACGACATCGACGTGGTAGGCGAGGCAGCTGACGGCAACGAGGCGGTGACCCTAGCCAGGGAGCTAAGGCCCGATGTCTGCCTCTTCGACATTCGAATGCCGGGGATCGATGGCCTGGAGGCGACGCGACTGCTGGCCGGCCCCGGCCTGGACGATCCGATGGCGATCGTGATCATCACCACCTTCGATCTCGACGAGTACGTCCATGGGGCGCTGAAGGCGGGCGCCCGCGGGTTCCTGCTCAAAGACGCCGGGCCGGCGCTATTGGTCCAGGCCATCCACGCCGCGGCCAACGGTGATGCGCTGATCGCCCCCAACGTCACCGCCCGCCTGTTGAAGACCTTTGCCGAATCCTCCGCCGGTGGTGAGGCCCCGCCACAACCGAGATTTCCGCTCACCGACCGCGAGGAGGAGGTGCTGGTCACCGTGGCCCGCGGTCTCACCAACGCCGAGATATCCGAGGAGCTGCACATCAGCTTGAGCACCGTCAAGGCTCACCTGTCGAGTCTCATGACGAAGCTCGATGCGCGTAATCGTGTCGAGCTCGCCATGTGGGCATATGAGACCGGGCGTATCTAGAGGCGTGTGACCGTGCTCGATCCGAGGACACCGATCCGGGCTTCAGCCGACCTCATTAGCTCGCAGGTCGCCTAACGCTGCCTTTCAGCCAGCCGGGCGCACACCAGGCCGATCAGAGCAGAGACCACAGCCGCTCCCCCGTAGACCAGGAGGGTTCCACTTCCGAAGACTTGGCCAAGTTCATCTTTTGCGAATGAGGCGGCGGAGATCCCCGCCAGGGCAGAGAGAACGGCAAGGACGTAGAAGACGTACGAGGCAGCTTTCATGCAGGCGATGGTAGATGAGGGTCCCATGCGTTCGGCAGAAGTCGTCCACCCTCAGATCAGATGTGACTGCTCATGCCCCTGTTACCGACCATCAGATGGCTCCCAAATGCGACGATGTCGAGCTAGGTCTCGAAGCCATGCTGGGTGCCGCTGTTCCGATATGGGCCGCCGCAATCAGTCGTCGTCATCGTCGCCACGACGACGCTCGTCGGGCGGGGCCGCGAGCTCGACCTCCAACTGATCGGCCAGATCCTCAAGGAGAGACATCGCCTCGTCCCGGGTATCGCCTTCCAGTTTGTCGTCGACCTTCCTCGCCACCTCCGAGAGCTTTTGTTCCGCCTTCCGGTCGTCGCCACTGGTGGACGCGGCTATCGCTTCGTCGACCTTCTTCATCATGTCCCTCACCTCGGGCGGATTCAGATCCGATCTCGGGGCATCCATCAGGACGGCTTCCAACTCGTGTCGGGTCTGCTCGACTGACGATGGCGTCGTCGTCGGTGCCGCACTGGTGGTGGGCGCCGCCAACGTCGAGGTTGGAGCCGGCGTCGTGGACACCACCGCCACGGTGGTCGTCACCACAGGTGGAGCAGCGGCGTCTGCCGAGACTTCGGGGTCGGCCTCGGTCAGGCCGAACAGGATGAGAGCGATGGCGAGGACGGCGAGCAGCCCGGTAGCCAGGAGGGCGGGGGACACATGGCGCTCGGAGACGTCGGGCTCAGGGACGGGTGGGCCCGGCATGGTGGGCGCGAGCACCAGGGTCGAGTCGCCCGCTCCCAACCCGGTCATGGTGGGAGCACTCTGGCGGATCGCGGCGGCCAATTCCGCCGCACCTGGTCGGTCCGCCGGCGATGGGGACATCGCCCGCCCGAGGATGGCCCCGACATGCGCGTCGGGAGCGGACCCCGACCTACGGATCAGCTCGTCGACGGTCGTGGCCAGCGAGTACACGTCGGACGCGGGTGTCGACTCCCCTCCAGCCAGGACTTCGGGTGCGGCGTAGGCAGGGGTAGCCAAGACCTCACCCGGTTGGGTGAGCTTCGACGTGGCATCCGGGACCTGAGCGATCCCGAAGTCGGTGAGCAACGGTCCGCGGTCGGACATGATCACGTTGCCCGGCTTGACGTCACGGTGCACCACGCCCACGGCGTGGATGGCGGCGAGGGCGTCTGCCAGACTCGCCCCGGTTTCGACGGCCTCGTTTGCACTCACCTCACCGGAGGTCTCCTGGAGCGTTGGACCCTCCACCAGCTCCATGACGAGATACGGGCCCGACTCGTCGCTCCCGTAGTCGTAGACAGTGACCAGATTGGGATGACTGAGCGAGGCCGCGGCCCGGGCTTCCCGGCTCAGCCTGTCTGTCGAGGGATCGCCCGGGGCGCTCGGATGGGGGCGCTTCACGGCCACGAGACGGTTCAGTCGGGTGTCACGGGCACGCCACACGGTGGCCATGCCTCCCGAAGCGATCACCTCGAGCAACTCATAGCGATCGTCGATGAGGTGCACGGGCCCCCCACTTACCCCGGCAACCCACCTCGCAACCCCGTGCGGCTCATGCACTAGTTGGCCCGGGCCCAGGTGGAAACCACACCTCTCATTGCCAGACGCCAGCAGTCGGTATCCGAGTCAATAGAGACGGAATTCGGACACTTTGGACCGGTTTCCCCCGTCCGGGCGGCGGGTATCTGGCGGCGCACTCGACAGCCCACCGCACACAGGAGGACACAAATGGATCGCTCGACACAGACAAGACCCGATCAGGAAGGGGTCGGGGAGGAAGGGTCACATTTGGTGAACACGGCCCGGGACGAGGTCGGCCGAGTTGCCGACCAGGCCAAGCATCGAGGCCGGGAGCTCTATCACGAAGCTGCCGACAGGGCCCGCCAAGAAGCTCAGCAGCAGACGAATCGCGCCGCCAACGGCATACGTTCGTTCTCTCAGGACCTCCGCTCGATGGCGGAAGGTCAAACGAACGCGCAGTCGCCGGCCGTCGACTGGATCAGGCAGGGGTCGCGTCAGATCGAGTCGTTCGCCGACCACGTAGATCGACGAGGCTTCGACGGTCTGATGGACGATGTGAACAGCTTTGCCCGCCGCCATCCGGGCACGTTCCTCGCTGTGACATTCGGAGCCGGCGTGATGGCTGCGCGGGTCTTGCGAAACATGTCTGGAGACAACGGTCAACAAAGGGCGGCTGCCTCCGATGACTCCGGCTACCAAGCACCTCATGGAGGTGCGTTCCACGAGGACCTCCAGCCGGGCGAGGCCGCAGGGAGCCCTCCCCGAGCTGAGGAGGACGACTTCTCGAGGGAGGAGTACCCGAGATGACTGAGATACGAGGTGAACCGTACCCCTTGGCGGAGCCCGAAGCGACGCTGGGCGACCTGGTAGGCCGGGTCGCCGGTGACATGGGGGCCATGCTCCGCGACCACATCGAGCTGGCCAAAGAGGAGATCACCGCTGAGGTGAAGAAGGCCGGTACCGGCGCCGGGCTGGTCGGCGGCGGGGCCATCGCAGGCTGGACCGGCGTGCTCCTGGTGTCGTTCTCGGCGGCATGGGCGTTGGCGCTTGCCATCGAGACGTGGCTGGCCTTCCTGCTCGTCGGGCTGGTGTGGCTCGGCGTTGCCGGGTTGATGGCGATGGCAGGCCGCAGAGAACTATCGGAGGTCGACCCCAGGCCGCGAGAGACGATGAATGAGATCGAAAAGGACAAGCAATGGTTGAAAGAGCAGACGAACTGAGACAAGACATCGAATACCGGCGGGAGAGCATCGGGCAAACGGTCGACCAGATCGAGAACCGGGTGAGTCCCCGCCGGGTCGCGGCACGAGGCGGCTACCGCCTCCGTCGACGACTGATCGATATGAAGGATCGCATCATGGGCAACGACAACCCCGACTATCCCTGGCAGGCCGGGTACCCCGATGACACGCAAGGTGATGAGAGGACCCTCTCAGACCGCGCTGCCGATCTGGGTACTGCGGCTTCGGAAGGTGTGTCCAAAGCGGCCGATCAAGTGTCCAAGGTCCCAGACGTCGTGCGCACCAAGACACGTGGCAACCCCTTGGCCGCCGGGCTCATCGCAATGGGCAGCGGTCTGCTGGTGGGAGGTCTGTTGCCGGGGACCCGCGCCGAACGGCGCCTGGTGGAGCAGGCAGAACCGGCGCTCTCCCAGGCACGAGCAGAGGTGAAGGAAACCGGTCGGGAGATTGCCGACGACCTCAAAGACTCCGCCCGCACCGCTGCCGAGGACGTCAAGGAGACGGCCCAGGAGGCCGGCGAGCGGGTTCGTGAGCAGACCCGGGACACAGCTCAGGCTGCCACGCACAGCGCGGAAGACTGAGGGTCCGCGGACCAAGCTCAGCTCGCTGTCGGGATCGAGCCCGGTCCGTCGACACGGTCCGGGCTCGACATGAGGAACTTCGCCGCGACCCACACCGCTCTTCCGCTGGGGTGAGTTGAGTAGATTCCGCTGATGTTCCGTCAGGCGTCGAGTCGGGAGTGGCGGGTGATCGTCGCTTCGGCCCTGGCCCAGGCAGGGATCGCCAGCTGGGAATACGACCTGACCACCGGCGAGCTCTGGTGGTCCGATAACGCCGGTCCCCTCTTCGGCAGGCCCGAGGGATTCACCCCTGCGGGCTTCGACGAGGCAATCGCCTTGGTGGATCCCGGTGACGGCCGTCCCTCGGACATCGATGAGATCGTGGCGGCATTGGAGCCCGGCCCGGTGGAAGTCGAGCGCCGGGCTGTGCTACCCGATGGGTCCACTCGCTGGACCCTCAACAGGTATTTCGTGATGCGGGATGCCTCCGGCGAGCCGGTCCGGCTGGCCGGGATGATGAGCGACATAGACGACCGCAAGCGACGCGAGCAGGAAGACGAGCTCCTTCACCACGCCAACCAGGTCTTGATGGAGTCGGTCGAGTTGAACTCGACGCTGCAGGCCACCGCAGACCTTCTGGTCCCCGATCTGGCGGATTGGTGTGTGATCGATCTCTTGCGAGACGGGGGTCTCGAACCCATGGCGCGGGCGCACATCGACGTCGAGAAGTTGCGCTGGGCCGAAGTGATCCAAGCGGAGTATCCCCCCGACATGGATGCCGCGTTGGGAGCCCCCAACGTGGTGCGGACCGGGGTGTCGGAGCTGTACACGGAGATCCCAGACGAGCTGCTGGATTCAGTGGCGGAGGGCGACGAGCGCCTGTTGGAGATCTTGCGCGCGGTCGGCTACCGATCGGTCATCGTCGTCCCGCTTCGCGGTCGCAGAGCTGTCATCGGCACCATGACACTGGTGATGGCGGATTCCGCTCGGAGCTACGACGAGGCGGCATTGGGATTCGCAGAGCGAGTGGGCAGGCAGATCGGGGTGGCATTGGAGAACGCTGAGCTCCACGCTCAGTTGAGCGAGGCCCTCGATCGAGAGACAGCGGCGGTTCACACGTTGCAGGAGGGTCTGGCTCCCGACCCTCTTCCAGATCTGGACGAGCTCGAGTTGGCCGCCCACTATGAGATCGGGGGCAGCAACAACGTCGGCGGTGATTGGTACGACGTGTTCATGCGGGCGGAAGGCTCGATTTGCCTCGTGATCGGCGACGTGGTGGGAAGAGGCATTCCCGCCGTCGCATCGATGTCGCGCTACCGGAACAGCCTGCGAACACTCCTGGTGGAAGGTCATTCCCCGGGACGCGCCCTCACCATTCTCAACGGGATTCACGAACTCCACGCCACGGGGGAGGGGTTCGCCACCGTCCAGTGCATCACATATGAGCCGTCGGCTCGAACGTTGACGTGGTCCTCAGCCGGCCATCCGCCCGCCCTGCTTCGAGACAGCGCCGGCCAGGTGTCACGGCTGTGGCGAGAGCCCCAGCCTCCTCTCGACGTCGCCCCCGGGTTCGAGTACGAGGAGGCGATTGTCGAGTCAGAGCCTGGCGGCCTGCTCGTGCTGTACACCGACGGGCTCATCGAACGACGCGGCGAGAGCATCGACATCTCGGTTCGGAGACTCGTCGAGGCACTGGAATCAGCGCCCGACAGCCCGAAGGCGGTTGTCGACCAGCTCCTGGAGCGGCTGCCGACCTACCCGTCGGAAGACGATTTGGCCGTGTTGGTCGCTCGATTTCCTCGATCGCCGAACGAGTGAGGTCAGCGACTCACGTGATTTCGCCGTTCCGTGGGCTCCCGGCGAAGGATGGTGGATCCGACGCTGGAAATGATTCGGCGATCGCTTCATCGACAGGATCGTCCATCGAGTCCGGCGAAGCCGGGGCGGCACTCGTGCTCATCGACCTGTCTCCCTCGATGTGCTCTCTTCCCCGTCGCTTGAACCAAGCGACTCCGGCGGCAGCCACACCAACCAACGCGAGCACCCTTCCGAAACCCATCTCCTTGACCTCCTTGGCGAGTCGTGCACGGGTACCCCCCTCCGACTCCCGGGAAACCAAGCGATCGTGAGTGTTCGCGCTGAGCGCCACAAACCTCCGATCTGAGCCACCCGGCTTTCGTCTCGAGGCGGAGAACGCCCTTCCCGCTTGCCTGGACTACTCCCCAGCTCAGTAGGCGTGCCCCCAGGGACCGACGCCGTAGATCCGCTCCACGGTCACCCGGGTGACGAAGCCGGGAGGCGCATCCCGCATGGGAAACTCGGAGCCGGGCCCGATGTAGACCTCAGAGAGGTGGTCCATCCACTCCAATGCATTGCCCTCGGTCACCGTCCCGGTTCCCTGGACGACCGCGTAGGGATGCAGGCCTGGACCATGGTGCTCCTTGGCGGCGAACGAGACGACCACCCGGGGATCGCGGCGGATGCTCTCCAGCTTGTGCTGGTCGGGGAAGGTGGCGAAAACGAGATCGTCGCCGTCGAACCCGGCCCACACCAGGGTGATGTGGGGAGTTCCGTCATCGTCGAGGGTGGCCAGATGACCGAGCGGGCCGGTGGCGAGCAGGTCACGCACAGACTGAGGGATCTCCATCGCCTCGAGGCTAACAACGCGCAACTTCCTTCGGATGAGCTGGCCAGGGCACGTCTCCGAGCAGATGAGCCCGTTCAGTCGGAGTTGGATTCGGGCGCCACAGGCGCAGCCCGGCTCAGCCCTCGGTCGAATCGAAGTCGATCGCCGCCTGGAGGAGCGTCCGGAGCCGCTCCTCCCCTCTTTCTCCCAACCCGCCGAAGATCCGCTCCTCGAGACGGGTCACCTCCTCGTCACATGCCTTGAGCATCGCCATACCTTCGTCGGTGAGCTCGGTCAGCTGGATCCGGCCGTGGTCGGGCGACACACGCCGTGCGATGAGGCCACGCTCCTCGAGCCCGTTGACCACCTGATGCATCGCCTGGGCGGTTATGTAGGAGCGTCGGGCCAGTTGGGCGTTGGAGAGACCGGGCCGGTGCTCGAGCACGCTCAGCAGCGTGTACTGGGGCACGGAGAGGTCGAACGACTCGAGGACGTCGGACAGCTGGGAACGAACCAACCGATCGAGTCGGGCCACCAGATAGCTGGTTCGGGGTCCCTTGCCGACGCTTTCTCGGGTCATGACGTCATGAACCTAGATCCAGCCCGAGCAGGGCTGCGGCGTTGTCTCTCAGGATCATCCGCTCCACCGTCTCATCGACCTCCAGGGTGCGGAAGTCGTCGATCCAGCGGTCGGGTGTGATCAGGGGGTAGTCCGAGCCGAAGAGCATCTGGCCTTTCAGCGGGCCTTTCAGGTAGGAGACCAGTTGCGGTGGGAAGCGTTTCGGTGTCCACCCGGACAGATCGATGTGCACCTGTGGCTTGTGCAGGGCCACCGAGAGTGCCTCGTCCTGCCAGGGGAACGACGGGTGGGCCATGATGATCTCCATCTCGGGGAAGTCGACGGCTACGTCGTCGATCAGCATTGGGTTGCCGTGCTTCAGGCGGATGCCGCCACCCCCGGGGAGACCGGCGCCGATGCCGCTGTGCCCGGTGTGGAACAGGGCGATCGACCCGTGAGCCTCGATCAGCTCGTACAGCGGGTATGCGATGCGATCGTTGGGGTCGAATTGCTGGATGTTCGGATGGAACTTGAATCCCCTGATCTCCCCCGCCGCCAGCAACTCCTCGGCTTCGGCCACTCCCTCTTCTCCCCTCCTCGGGTCGATGCTGGCGAACGGGATCATCACGTCGCGGTGTCGACGTGCGCCATCGACGACGAAGCTGTTCGGGATCCGGGGCTGGCCGGTGGTCAGGGCCGAATCCACGCCGAAGACCACCGCCATCATCCGGCGCTCCCGGTAATGGTCGGCGACCTCGTCGATGGTCGGCAGATGGATCTCGCCTTTGAAGTACCGGCTCACCGCGGCCCTCAGCTCCGGGGAGAGATGGTCATCGCCCTCGGGGCCGACTTCGATGTGGACGTGGACATCTATCGCGGCCAGATCTACGGGGTTATCGATGAGAGCCTCCGGACCGAAGGATGAAGCCGGACAGGCGGCAAATCTCTGACTTCACCTACGACTCTTCCAAAGGCTCATTGCCTGACCGCGTCGCTTCGGTCGCCGATGAACTCTCCCGGCCGGAACCGAACAAAAGCCGACTCACCGAGGTCGAACGAAGAAGCCAAATCGTTCATCTTGCGAGGACTGACGCTTGCCCTACTCCAGCGACCCGTCTCGACTCTGTGCTCCAGCACCTTGACCCCGGCTACCAACTCGGCCGAAGTGAAACTGCAGTGTCCGTCGCGGTCAACGAAGGCCTGTCTGAACAGGCGGTTCTTGTGCTCGGAGCGAACGTCGTCGGCGTACTCCTCCTCGTGCTCGGCCGGAACCAGCGGGTCATAGGTCGTGTGGATCGATAGGACCGGCATCTCGAGGTCGCCTTCTGGCTGGGAATGACTCAGCACCGACCTCACAGCTTCCTCATCGAAAGGCACGTCGGCTGTTTTCGAGAGTGTCTTCAAGTCCTTCCACAGACTGAGCTCTGAGTCGCGGTATAGGTCCAGGACCTCCCGACGATACGGGGACTCCCAGAACAGACGTCGATAGTCGACCCCCTCATTCCACCCCGAGTCGCCGCCGGCGGCCGTGATCAGGTCGAACCTGGCAGGAGTGACGAATCCGACTATGCCCTCAAGATCGGACGGATCCAACTGATAGAAGGCCGACGCCAGAGCAACACGCGCCCGTGTCTCCGGGGTATCCGCGGTCACGGCCGCATTGACCGCCGCCTGCAGTGCTGCGTTGGCCGCGAAAGCGTCGTCTTGGGTCGCGTAGCCCGCGATCTGGATGCTCCCGTCGGACAGCAACTCGTTGATGGCATGGGCCCCATCGAGCTGATAGTTGTTCAGGTCGGCTCCGCCGGCCACGATGCCGCAGGTGGGCATGGCGCCGTCGATGACACCCCCGGCCGACTCCGCGAGTCGGGCGGTGACCAGCCCACCCATCGACGTTCCGTAGGCAAGCACCATTTCGGGTTCGGTGCCGATGGCCACGATGGCCGCCTGGAGAGAACCCAACTGGTCGTCGGGCGCTGTCGGCAAGGCCCAGCCTTTGTCCGCGTACGAAGAGGCAACAACGGCGTAACCGAGGTCCAGGAAGTCGGCCGCAGCGGGTATGGAGTCGATCGTCGGAGCAGGGTTGGGAAACGGGACGAAGGAGGGCAGATATCCATGGCTGTGGAGCAGGAGAATCCCATTCCAGTCATCCGGCACCACTGCGATCCATTGCGTGCCATTGTCCAGCGATCCGCTGAACTCTTCGTCGGCGAGTGCGAAGGGCGCCGGAGAGATGACAGTCAGGACCATTGCGAGCGCCAGAACGAAACCCGAGGCTCGCACCCTTCGAGAATGAGCGGAAGTCAACATCTGGGATCCTCCTTCCCGATTTCGACGCATCGTTTCGGCGGCCCCAACCGGGTTCCGTGAAAGCGATTCTCGAGTCACGAGTGTATTGGACAATCCATTTGAGTGTCAAGTAACTTGATACGCACGAGAAGTCACATGGTGAGTCATCGTGACATCGTCAAGGTGCTCGATAAATTCCGATCCATCGCTGACCTCGGAGGTGATCCGTTAGAGGCCTGATGCAGGACATCCCGCTGTCCATCCCGCTCATCCTTCGCAGGGCCATGTCGATCGGAGCCGACATGACCGTCACATCGGTCGAGCCGGCGGGGACCAACCGGCGCACCTGGGCCGAGATCGGCGACCGCTCGTTGCGGCTCGCCTCCGCCCTGGACACGCTTGGTGTCTCCCCAGGGGCGACGGTGGCGAGCTTCGCCTGGAACGGACACCGCCATCTCGAGCTCTACTACGGCGCCCCCAGCTCGGGGCGGGTGCTCCACACCATCAACGTGAGGCTCCACGGCGATGTCATCGATTACGTGGTGGGCCACGCCGGTGACGAGGTGATCTTCGTCGACGCCTCGCTGACCGCCACAATGGCGCCGTTACGCGACCGTCTCCCGGTCGAGACCTTCGTCGTCATGGAAGACGGCGCCGAGATCGACCCGGCTTTCGCCGACGACCCCCGCTACGAGGACCTGCTCGCCGCCCACGAGCCGGCTGAGCCTGCCGCGGTCGACGAGCGTCACGCCGCCTCGATCTGTTTCACCAGCGGCACCACCGGAAAGCCCAAGGCGGTCGTCTATTCGCACCGCTCCGTGGTCCTCCACGCCATGGGAGAGCTCATGGTCGACGGGCATGCGATTCGCCGGGGTGACGTCGTTCTCCCCTTGACACCGATGTTCCACGTCAACTGTTGGGGTCTCCCCTACGCCGCGGGGCTCGCCCCCGCCTCCTTGGTCTTCGCCGGCGCCGACACCAGCCCACCGGCGGCTGCCGCACTCATCGAACAGACCCGGCCCACGGTGCTCGCCGGGATTCCCACCTTCTGGGTGCAGATGGATGCCGTTTTCGCCTCGGGCGAACACGATCTGAGCTCGGTGGAGCGCATCCTCTGCGGTGGCGCCGAGGCGCCGCCCGCCCTGATCGAGAAGTACACCGACCGTGGCATCCACTTCTTCCACGCCTGGGGGATGACCGAGATGTCGCCGAGCGGGACCGCCAACTGGATCCCGGCCAACAGCGAGGACGTCGAACATGGCGCCAAGCAGGGGGTGGCCGCCCCGCTAGTCGAGCTCCGCCTGATGGTCGACGAGGACACCGAGGCGCCCTGGGACGGGGAGACCGTCGGCGAGCTGGAGGCGCGTGGTCCCTGGGTCGCTGCCTCATACTTCGAGCCCGACGACGACGCCAACGAGGAGAAGTTCAACGACGGCTGGCTGCGCACCGGTGACGTAGGTCGCATCTACCCCGACGGAACGCTGGAGATCGTCGACCGTACCAAAGACCTGGTGAAGTCGGGTGGCGAGTGGATCAGCTCGGTCGAGTTGGAGAGGGCGCTGGCCTCACACCCGGCGGTGCTCGAGTCGGCCGTAGTGGCAATACCTCATGAGAGATGGGGGGAGCGCCCGGCTGCATTGGTCGTCCTGGCGCCAGCTGCTTCGGTCAGTGCCGACGAGCTGAAAGAATTCCTGGCGACGAAGGTGGCCACCTGGCAGGTCCCCGATTTGGTCGAGTTCGTCGACGAGCTACCCAAGACCGGCGTGGGCAAGATCGACAAGCGGCGTCTCCGCGAC
>Ga0214469_1000647_pt1 | contig 12221 bp, 12 predicted proteins | sample RVTome_10_FD_187340 | JGI IMG/M metagenome (GOLD analysis project Ga0214469, IMG submission 187340) | Soil microbial communities from uranium-contaminated site in the Upper Colorado River Basin, Wyoming, United States - RVT153D57 HiSeq ... | reverse complement strand
AGATCTGCCACCACACGCTCTGGTCCAAGTACCAAAAGCCAAATACCAGGTACCAGGTACGTGAATCGGCCGGAGCCGTTTCACATATGCCCGATGATGGCGTCACCGAACTCGGAGGTCTTCACCTCGGTGGCGTCGTCGGTGAGGCGGGCGAAGTCGTAGGTGACCGTCCTCGCCGCGATGGCGCCCTCCAGGCCACGGATGATCGCGTCGGCGGCCTCGTGCCATCCTATGTAACGGAACATCATCTCTCCGGAGAGGATCAACGACCCCGGGTTCACCTTGTCCTGACCGGCGTACTTGGGGGCGGTGCCGTGTGTCGCCTCGAAGACGGCGACCCCGGTCTCGTAATTTATATTCCCGCCCGGGGCGATGCCGATCCCGCCCACCTGGGCGGCGAGGGCATCGGAGATGTAGTCGCCGTTCAGGTTGAGTGTGGCCAAAACGTCATAATTGGCCGGTCTGGTCAGGACCTGTTGCAGCATGGCGTCGGCGATCACGTCCTGGACCAACAGCTTGTCGCCAGGCTCGCCGCCGCTGTCCTCCCAGGACACCGCCACGTCGGAGAACTCGTCCCGGGCCACCTCGTAGCCCCAGCTGCGAAAGGCGCCTTCGGTGAACTTCATGATGTTGCCCTTGTGCACCAGGGTCACCGACTTGCGCCCGTTGGCCAGGGCATACTTGATCGCCGCCCGGACCAGCCGTTTCGACCCGGTCACAGAAACCGGTTTGAGCCCGATACCCGAGTCGAGGCGCACCTCCCATCCGTACTCCTCTTTCACGAAGTTGATGAGACGAATGGCGTCCTCGGTGTTGGCCTCCAACTCGAGACCGGCGTAGACATCTTCGGTGTTCTCACGGAAGATGACCATGTCGACCTGTCCCGGATCCTTGACCGGGGAGGGGACACCCTGGAACCAACGAACCGGCCGTACGCAGGCGTAGAGATCCATCAGCTGTCGCAAGGCCACGTTGAGCGAGCGGATCCCGCCTCCGATCGGCGTGGTCAGGGGGCCTTTGATCCCGACCAGCTGATCCCTGAAGGCGGCGACGGTCTCATCGGGAAGCCACGACCCGGTCTCGGTGAAGGCCTTCTCTCCGGCCAGGACCTCCTTCCAGGACACCGCCCGATCGTCGCCATAAGACCCTTTCACGGCGGCATCGAACACGCGGACCGAGGCGGCCCAGATGTCGGGCCCGATCCCGTCGCCCTCGATGAACGGGATGATCGGATCGTCGGGCACGATGAGGCCGTCTGCGCCCATAGTGATCGAAGTTGGCATGAGGAGCTCCTGGAAGCCGTCGGTGCCCCGAGGTTAGCGGTCCTCCCCGACGGCGATTCCGCCCGGCGGCCGGCTCAGATACCCGAGTCTTCGAGGGTCCCGGACACCTTTTCCAGGTCGAGGCGATAGATGAAGCACGTCACCAGCCGGTCGCCGGCCGCCCAGGAGTCAGTGGTTGGGACCAGCCATCCGAAGTCCAGCACCGAGCTCTGGTAATCGAGCCCGACGAAATCCTCGAAGGCGGCATGGCACACCCGATCGGCATGGTCTGCCACCTGCTGATCACCGGGGAAGCTGTCGCCCTCCACGGTCACCGTCGCGTACACCTCGTTGTCATGGGGCTCGGAACAGTCGACCACGGGGACATCCCCGATCTCCTCGACCTCCGATCCAACGGCGATGTCGCCGTCGTCGAAGCAGTCACCGGCTGCCAGGTCGAAGACGTTCCCGCTACAGGCGGCGAACACCAAGGCGAAGGCCGGGATCAACCAGCCCGGATTGGAGTAGCGCATCGGGAAGAGATTTCGACCGATCGGGCGAGCTTCTTTACCGGTAAAGGCACGACTCACGGCCAGTCCGGGTCCCCCGAGACACAGTCGCCGCGCCGACAACGTGTCAGGGCCGGCCCCACACTCCACTAACGTCGGCCCTCCAGCCAGGAAATCTATGGAAAAAACCTTGAGCCCCACCCGCGGCGCGAGGATGATGCGACTGTTCCATCGCAATGCCGCCCGGGCACGTGAAATCGGCATATCGCGCCAGCTCATCGAAGACGAGATCCTGGTTGGCGACTCCATCCACATCGACGGTCGGCGTTATGCCAATTTCGGCTTGTGCTCCTATCTCGGCCTCGGCGACGATCCACGGCTCAAGGCGGGTGCCCATCGAGCCATCGAGCGGTTCGGCACCTCCTACTCGTCTTCGATCGCCTACACCGCGATCCCGCTCTACGAGGAGCTGAAGCAGCGTCTCGACATGATGTTCGACGCCCACTCGGTCCTGGCGCCGACTACGACCCTGGCGCACTTCGCCGCCCTCCCGGTGCTGGTCCGGCCCGGTGAGACCGTACTGGTCGACGCGGTCTCGCACGCCTCGGTTCAGACCGCCACCCAGCTCCTGCAGGCCAACGGGATCGAGGTTCGCGTTGTGCCGCACAGCGACGTGGCCGCGGTCGACAGCATCCTCCTCGAGCAAGAATCACATGGACGGGTCTGGCTCCTCATCGACGGCATCTACTCGATGTACGGAGACATCGCCCCCGCAGCCGAGCTCGCGGTCCTTCTCGACCGACATCCGAATCTGCACATCTACTGCGACGACGCCCACGGTTTCGGATGGGACGGAGACAAAGGGCGGGGCTCCTACCTGGCGCGCGCCCCGTGGCACGAGCGGCTCGTCGTCGTCACAGGGCTCTCCAAGTCCTTCGGCGCCGCTGGCGGGGTGATCGTCACGCCTGATCCCGAGCTCGCCGAGTTCATCGAGCTGGTCGGGCCGCCGCTCACCTTCGGAGGCCCGATACCCCCGGCCAGCCTGGGCGCGGCGGTGGCTTCCGCCGACATCCACCTCTCCGGCGACCTCCCTCGTTTACAGGCCGAGTTGAGGAGTCGAATCGACCTGGTGAACCGGCTCGCCGTCGACATTGGGATCCCACTGGCTGACTACGACCCGTCACCGATCTGGTATCTCGAGGTGGGCGACTACGACCGCTCCGCGGCTCTGTGCGTCGCGATGATGGACGCCGGCTTCTTCCTCAACGGGTCGGCTTTCCCGGTCGTGCCCCATGGCCACGCCGGCGTCAGGTTCACGGTGACCCGCTACAACTCCCCGGAGCAGATCGAGGACATGTTGACCGCATTCCACGAGAAGATCCTGGAGGTCGTTGGGGGGACCGAGATCGTGGTCGACCTCACCGCCGAGACACCTGTCGTCGAAGCGCAGACAAAGAGCACCAAGCCTCAATAATCGGCCGGGACGTGCCGATCATATATTGTGGGTTCTTCTCATCTGTCTTCGCTTCGGCGTTGGGCCACTGCCGGACCGCTCATAGGCGCACTCATAGCCGCCGCCGTGATCTCCTGGACGGGGGCATCCTGGGCCGAGACGGTAGGGGTGACGGGGATGTTGGTCGGGTACCTGACGACCGGCGTGCTGATCGTGCGTCGATCCCGTGGCCTGGAACGTCGAGAACGGATCGCCTGGCAGTTCATGGCGGCCACCACGTTCGTGGTGTCGGCCGGTGTGCTCTTGGTGAGCGTTCTCACCCAACTTGGATACGAGGTCCCGGCATTCGGCCCCACCGACGTGTTCTTCCTCGTCGGGTACGGCCTCCTGATCGTGGCCCTGAACCGTCTGGCGCGAGCCGACGTGCAGGGAAGGGATTGGCTGCTCACCATCCTCGATGCACTGGTCGGGGCAATCGCACTCTCCGCCCTGGTGTGGACCGCCTTCTACCACCAGCTGGTACAGAGTCTCGAGGATGCCGACGCCTGGGAACGGGTGATCGCCAGCGCATATCCGGTCCTCGACGTCGCCCTGGTCATCGGTCTCATGATCCTGGTGATCCGTCGCAGCCACTTCCACATGGACCCAAGGCTCGTCTTCCTGGCCGCCGGCCTGACCATCCAGGTGGGCGCCGACCTCATCTACCTGTACAACGGAGCGGGGCGCACCTTCGTCGACGCAGAGCCGAGTTACGGTCTTCTGCTCCTCGCATCGGCCGGCTATCTTGCCGCCGCAGCCGTCGTGGATCGGACCCCACGGCGACGTGAGTTTCCGGAACGGGATACTCCCCTGCTCGCCCTCATCTGGCCCTATCTGCTGGTGGTGGGGCTTCTCGCCACACATGTGGTGCGCTACCACTCGGTGAACACGAGCACCGACGGCGTCCTCCTCCTCGACGCCCTCATCATCATCGGCGCGGTCGTCTTCCTCCGTCAGATGCTGATGATCCATCGAAATCGGATCAGGGTCGAGAACCAGCGCTCCGAGCTCGTGGCCTCGGTGAGCCACGAGCTGAGAACTCCCCTGACCGCCATGGTCGGTTACCTGAGTCTCCTCGACGAGAGTGGGGCCGATTTCCCGGTCGAGGCGAGACGCGAGATGCTCGCCGAGGCAAATCGACAGGCCAGGCATATGGCCAGACTGGTCTCCGACCTGGTGCTGCTGGCCCGCGGCGATCATCGTCAGATGGCGCTCGAGATCGGCGAGACCCGGGTGTCTGCGCTCATCACCGCCGCCGTGCGCCCGATCAAGCCGGGTCCGACACGCATCGAGGAGAGCTTCGAAGGGGACGCCGTGGTCCGGGTCGACTCCGATCGACTCCGCCAGGCCCTAGACAACCTGATGAGCAATGCGTTGCGATATGGCGGGGACCGGGCCCTGATCACCGGAAAGGTCAGAGGGCCCGACCTGGTCATCGAGATCCACGACAATGGAAAGGGAGTGCCCACGCGCTACGAGACGGCGATCTGGGAAAGATTCGAGCGAGGGGCGCAACGTCTCAATGCCGTCACCCCCGGGCTCGGAATCGGGCTCGCCATCGTCCGCGCCATCGCCGAGTCCCACGGTGGGCGGGCCGAATACCGGCGCTCCGAGCGGCTGGGCGGATCCTGCTTCGCGCTCATCATCCCAGGATGTGTCGTCGCCACGATCGCAACCGAAGAGAGAGAGCCGTCAGAGCCGAGCACGAGCCGGGCTCGGGCGCTGCGAAGCTGATCCTTCCCTGGAGGGCGGGGTTCGGCCGGTTTGACCACCGACTCGAGCGAAGTGCAGTGCTACGCCGACCCGGGTGCCTTGTCATCCCTCCGGGCGCGGGCCGCCTGCAAGGTGTTGGAGAGGAGCATTGCCCTGGTCATCGGCCCCACGCCACCGGGCACCGGGGTCAGGGCCCCGGCGATCTCGCTGACTGTGTCGAAGTCGACGTCCCCGATCAGTCCCTCCTCGGTGCGACTTATGCCGACATCTATGACTGTCGCTCCTGGCGAGACGAAGCCGGGATCGACCAGACCGGGGACTCCCGCCGCCGCGACCAGGATGTCGGCCTCCCTGGCCACGGCGGCCAGGTCACGGGTCCGGGAGTGGGCCATCGTCACCGTGGCGTCGACTCCCTTCCGGGCCAACATGAGGGCCAGTGGCCGTCCCACCAGAAACGACCTTCCGATGATCACCACCCTGCTCCCGGAGATCGGGATGTCGTAGTCGTCGAGGATCCTCATGATCCCGCTCGGCGTGCACGGTCTCAGACCGGGCCGGTCCTGAACCAGAAGGCCGAGATTGCGAGGGTGGAGGCCGTCGACGTCCTTGTCCGGGTCGATCGAGGAGACGACCCGCTCGGAGTCGAGACCCTCGGGCAGAGGCAGCTGGACCAGGATGCCGTCGATATCCGGGTCCCGGTTGAGGGAGCCGATCAGGTCGTCGAGCTCTCCCTGGTGGACGGTGGCTGGGAGCTCGTGATGGAACGAGACGATCCCAACCTCCTCGGCGTCGCTCCGCTTGCCCCTCACATAGGCGTGCGAGGCCGGGTCCTCGCCAACCAGCACCGTGGCCAGTCCCGGCTCGTAGTCCAATGCGGCGACGGCCGCCGCCACCTCGGACTTCACCTTCCGGGCCGACTCCTTACCGTCGAGGATCCTGGCAGCCATCAGTGCTTGAAATGCCTTCGATGGGTGAAGATCAGTGCCAGACCATGCTCGTTGGCGGCGTCGATCAACTCCTGATCGTTGCGGGAGCCTCCGGGCTCGACGATCGCCCCGACCCCGGCGCGGGCCAGGACGTCGAGACCGTCACGGAACGGGAAGAAGGCATCCGATGCCGCCACCCCGCCGGCGGCGCGCTCCCCGGCCCGGATCACCGCTCGTTCCGCCGCCCCCACCCGGGACTGGTCGCCGGCGCCCACTCCCACCGCGGCGCCGTCTTTTACCACGACTACGGCATTCGACTTGGTGTGCATGGCCACGGTCCAAGCGAAACCGAGCTCGTCTCGCTCCTGCTCGCTGGGGTGGCGCACAGAAACGACCTCCCACTCCTCTCCCCCGCTCCAGTCGCGGGTCTGGATGAGGAGACCCGACTCGATCCGTCGCAGGTCGGGGTCCCCTTCCCCTGGCGGCGCTGCCTCGAGGAGACGCAGACCGGTCCTCACGGCGAGGATCTCCCGGGCCGCGTCGGTGACTCCGGCGCAGACCACAACCTCGACGAAGCGGGACGAGATCGATCGGGCCATGGCCTCGTCGACCGAGCCGTTCACCCCGATGACACTGCCAAATGCGGATAGCGGGTCGCAGGCCCACGCCCGTTCGAAGGTCTCCGCCAGGTCCGCTCCGTAGGCCGCGCCGCAGGCGTTGGTGTGCTTGACGATGGCGACACAACCAAGATGGCCACAGGCGAGTCTCCACGCCGCCTCGGCGTCGACGTAATTGTTGAACGACATCTCCTTCCCCTGATGTTGGATCGCACCCGCCCACCAGGGGGCTGCCCCGTCCTCGACGTAGATCGACGCCGGCTGATGCGGGTTCTCCCCGTATCTCAACTCGGAGACGAGACGCAGCGGCACGACCCTGTTCTCACCGATCCACCCCACGATCGCTGCGTCGTAGGAGGCAGTGTGGAAGAAGGCCTCGGCCGCCAGCTCACGGCGCAAATCGTCGTCGGGACCACCGGCCTCCACAGCCTCGGCCACGGTCTCGTACTGACGGGGCGACGTGACCACCGCGACGTATCGATGATTCTTCGCCGCCGCCCTCACCATGGCCGGCCCCCCGATGTCGATCTTCTCGATGATCTCGGACGCGGTGACCCCGTGGGTTTCCAGCGTCTCCCGGAACGGGTAGAGAGTGACCACCACGAGCTGGAATGGGACTATGTCGTTGGCCTCCAGGTCGGCGACGTCGCCTTCGTCTTCGATGCGGGCGAGGATCCCGCCGTGGATCTTGGGGTGCAGTGTCTTCAGCCGGCCACCAAGTATCTCGGGGGCTCCAGTCACTTCGGAGACGGGCACCACCGGGATGCCGGCCACGGTCAGCGTCACCGCGGTACCTCCAGAGGAGACGATCTCCACTCCGGCAGCGACCAATCGCTTCGCGAAAGCGACGACACCTGTCTTGTCGTAAACGCTGATCAGGGCGCGCCGCACCTCGATCCGGCTCACTCCCATCGCACCTTCCGCCCCTCGACACTGATCTGACCGCGGGCGAAGGCGCCGACGACGCGCGGGTAGAGCTCATGCTCCTCCACCTGGATGCGAGCGTGAAGACTGGCCACGTCGTCGTCGGGGAGGACCGGAACTGCTCGTTGGGCGATGATTGGCCCATGATCGACCTCCTCGTCCACGAAATGCACGGTTACCCCGGTCAGCTTGACTCCGTGGTCGAGGGCGTGCTGGACGGCATGGGCGCCAGGGAAGGCCGGAAGGAGCGAAGGGTGGATGTTCAGCACCCGTTCCCGATAGGCAGCTATCAGCTCCCCACTGAGAACGCGCATGAAACCGGCCAACACAACCGCTTCGGCATCGGAGGTCTCGATCTCTCCGAGTATCGCCTTGGTGAAGTCGGCCCGCGAGTCGAACTCCGCCCAGGGCACGATCCGGTGCGCGATCCCGGCCGTTTCGGCGCGTCCCAGTGCGGCCGCATCCGGGCGATCGGAGACGACGAGACACACATCGGCACCCAGGTCGGGTGCGTCGATGAGAGCCTGGAGATTGGTTCCGGAGCCCGAGGCGAGGACTGCGATGTTGATGACGACCTCCACTCGAGCCGATCGCGCCGGGAGTGTAGAGGTTGCCGGGAGCGGATCAGTGGCCGGGACGACCCCGCATCGCCTGGCGGGCCCGATATAGGACGGACCGCACCGACGAGCGAGACGTGCCCATCACCCGAGATACGTCCTCGACCGCGAGCCTGGCCCCCTCCTTGAGGAGGAGAGCACAGCGATAGTTGGCCGGCAGGGCGGCCAACGCCTCGAGGAGATCCATACGGGTCTCGACACCCCTGGCCAGGTCGCGGGGGGGAACCCGACGATCGGAGTCACCGGCAACGAACGAGTCGAGATAGGAGTCGACCACGCTGGAGCCTCGCCCCTCGAGACGACGGGCTTCGGCCGAAGCGGTGCGGTGCAGCCAAAGACAGAGAGTCCCCACCTCGCGCGACGGGGCGGCACTCTGCATGACCTTTGCCATCAGGTCAGGCTCCCCGCCTGCTCCAATCTCAGGTGCCCTGAGCAGATGCTCGGACAGACCTTCCAACTCGAGGCGGTACTGCCGGAGATGTTCGTCGATCGACTTGAATCTGGGGAAAGCATGATCGAGTGAGGGATGACGCATCTCTCGTGTCTATTCCGATCGGAGCCGGTTGATGTCAATGGTCGAGAGCGTTCCTGCACCCGACTGGCAAATGTGGATCGCTGACAGCGGTGGGCGGATCCTGGACATACGCGAGCCGTGGGAATGGGAGAAGGGAACCCTTCCCGATGCCACGTTGATCTCCATGGGTGAGATTCCCCACAGGCTCGACGAGCTCGACACCGAGCAGGCATTGCTGGTGGTGTGCCGGTCCGGGAGTCGGAGCCACCAGGTCGCACTCTTCCTGACCATGAATGGGTTCACCAAGGTGGCCAATCTGGCCGGAGGTATGAAGGCACTCGGTCTCCAGGAATGAAGCAGCGGTCTGCGACAATGGGTGGACATGGACGACGACCGCAGGATGCCCAGCTGGTCATGGCCAGCGATCGGGCTCATCGCTGTGATCACGCTCGTGCTCATCGGCCTCAACCGTGAGCCGGTCGAATTCGATCCCGACACCCCGGAAGGCACGGTCCAGGTCTACATCGGTGCATTGGTCGACGGCGACTTCGAGTCAGCCGCCTCATACTGGGCAGACGAAGGGTGCACCCCTATCTCGACCATCCCGACCCGGGGCGCTCCCGAGGTGTCGGTCTCATTGGTGAGCGTCGACGGCAACGACGTCCAGGCCAGCGTGGTGGTGAGGATCACCGAGAATTCCGAGGATCCGCTCGGCGGGCTCGTCGAATACCAGGAGTGGTTCACCTTGACACGCCAGGACGGGGCGTGGAAGGTGCGACAGCCGTCCTGGCCCTACTACGACCTTGCATGTGAGGAGCAGACATGATCTTTCTCGGGCCTCTCTTGTCCTTGCTCGTGGTGGGCGGCCTCATCGCCCTCGGGATCCGGACCTGGCGGCGCCGGGAAGAGTCGGTAGGCGAGGGCGGCCTGGACCTGATCCCGTATCTCCTCTTGGCGCTGGCGGTGGGCGTCGCCGGGTTCTCCATCGCCCGCCTTGCCCGCGCCAGCCTGACTCCCGACCGGATCGCGGGCAGGCCGATCGGCGAGCTGGCCGGCGCCCTGGCCGGGCTGGTGGTGGCCGGGCCTACCGCATACCTGCTCTGGCAGTTCCTGGCCAAGCGGCGGAAGACCTTCCTGCGCAATCCAGGGTGGCCGATCTACCTCTCGATCGTCGAGGTGGTGTTTCTCATCGCCTTCTACGTGGCCGTCGGCCAGTTCGCCGATGCGCTGTCCGACAGCGCCGTCGCTCCCCGGTGGACCGACCTGATCGTCTACGGGGGGATAGTGGCATTCCACTGGTGGGCGGAGAGCCGGGAGCCCGCAACCGAGGAGGTGGGGGAGTTGCCCAGACTGGTGGGATCCGCCGTTTCGGTGGTCGCTCTCGCCGTGGGCGCCATCGGCAGCCTCAGCTGGCTGTTCTCGGAGGCCTACGAGAGCATGGGAGGGGCCGCGACCGTGCCGCCCGAGCCTGCGATCCCCCTCGCCCTCACCCTGGTGGCAGCCCCGATGTGGGCGTGGAGATGGCTGCCTGCCTGGGACGAGGAGTCCACTCCTTTTCGCAACCTCTATCTCTCCTTCCTGACCGCCCTCTCCCTCATCATCACCATTGGGGCGGCGGTGACGATCGTCGCGGTGCTCCTCTCGTTCCTGTTCGGCCAGGCGGGCCCGGTCGAAGACCACTTCGGCACCTACCCCACTGCGCTCTCTTTTGCGCTCGTGGGCGGTGCGCTCTGGATCCACCACCGCCGGCAGATCGGAGGGGTCCGGGGCGGGGCCGTGCGGGGTTATCAGTATGGAGTGGCGGCAGCCGGACTGGCCGGGCTGGTCGGTTTCACCGTGGCTCTGATCGACCTCGCCTTCGCACCACGTCTCGTCGGAGGTGACACCGGCGAGGCTCTGATCGTGCTCGGCTGCTCGGTCGTCGCGTCCGGGCTGGCTTGGCTCTGGTTCTGGCGCAAAGTCGAAGAGGCTCCCCGCGCCGAGGAGATCCGCACCCTCCAGCGCAGGTTGTACCTGCTCGGCATGGCGGTGATAACCGGGCTCACCGCCGCCGGCTCCTTGATCGCCTCACTGGTCGTGGTGTTCCGGGCCGTCCTCGGTGAGGGCGGCGACATTTCCGAATCGCTTCGAATCCCGCTGACCTTGACCGTGGTGCCCGGGCTCGCCGCCTGGCATCTCTACACCCACGTTCGCACCGACGGTGCAGCACTGAGGAAGACCGAAGCCAGACCCTTCTCGGTGACCATCCTCTGCTCGCACCCGGGCCAGATCTCGACGTTGTTCCCGAAAGAGGCAACGGTCCGTGTCCTCTACCGGGCCGACGACGCCGGTTTGATCGACGAAGCCATGGCCGAAGCCATCGTCTCCGAGGTCGGGGGACGCTCATCATTGGTCTGGGTCGACAGCGGCGGTTTTCGTGTCGCTGCGGAGAGAGAGCACTGAGCCCGACGAGCTCGCGGTAACCCTGTGACCTGGCTCGCGGAGAAAGGGCTGAAGTGGCGCGGCTGGCGCTTCGTCGGCGACCTCCCCGACCTGGACAAGATGATCATCATTGGAGCGCCCCACACCAGCAACTGGGACTTCATCGTCTACCTTGCGGCGATCTCCCATTGGCGGATGTCGCCGCGCTATGTGGGCAAGCACACTCTGTTCCGATGGCCGTTCGGCTACTTCTTCCGCAAGTTCGGGGGGATCGCGGTCGATCGCACCCGGCCCGGCGGCATGGTGGGCCAGGTGGTGGAGGAGTTCGAGAAGTCGGAGCGGATGATCCTGGTCATGGCGCCCGAGGGCACACGCAAGGCGGCACCACATTGGAAGTCGGGATTCCTCAGGATCGCCGCCGAGGCCAACCTGCCCATCGTGCCCGCCTACATCCACTTCCCGAACAAGGAGGTGGTGCTCGGCTCGCCGATCGTCTTCGAAGGCGACGAGAAGGCAATGATGCAACGACTTCGCCGGATCTACGCGGCGGGCGAGGGCAAAGACGGTCAGGGCAAAGGGCCGGTCCGGCTCAAAGAGGAACGCTCAGTCTGAGTGCTCAGCCAATCGCCTGAACTCCTCGGGTGTGACCCCTCGATCGGGGGCCGACCCCAGCTTGAGCAGACCCCGGCCGAAGCGCTCCCTGATCACATCCACCGAGGCATCGAGGGCGCGCCGTTTGAGATCGATCCCGCTCCCGGCCCGCAATACGGCTCCGGGATCGACCTCCAACTCGAGCTGGAGGAAGTCGTCGGTAGTGAGATTGGACAGCGACATCCCGACCAGGGTGACCGGCTCCTCCTCGCCGGCGATCGCTCGCCTGAGCAGAACGCCCCCGAGCTCTGCGAGTGCAGCTGTCGAGGCCGTCGGCGAGGGAAGGGTATGGCTCCGTGACACCAGACGCGGGCCCGGGAACCTGACTCGAAGGGTCAAGGTCGACCCGGCCCTCTCCTTCTTCCGCACCCGTCTCCCGATCCGGTCGGCCAGTCCGAGGACCACCACCGCCAGGTCGTCGGGGTCGGTCAAGCCACGACCCAGCGCCTGCTGGCTACCGACGCTGCCCGCCCGCCGCCCACCACGCACCCGACGGGGGTCCCGGTTCCAGGCCAGGGAATGGAGGGCGCCCGATGCGCCCGTTCCCAGCGAGGCGCCCAATGCGCCGGCGGGCA
>Ga0214469_1000645_pt1 | contig 12245 bp, 12 predicted proteins | sample RVTome_10_FD_187340 | JGI IMG/M metagenome (GOLD analysis project Ga0214469, IMG submission 187340) | Soil microbial communities from uranium-contaminated site in the Upper Colorado River Basin, Wyoming, United States - RVT153D57 HiSeq ... | reverse complement strand
GTGGGCGGCCGCCTCGACAACGTGCTGATGCGGATCGTCGACGGGTTGCAGAGCATCCCACCGCTGGTCCTGGCGCTCGCCATCGCCGGCCTGCTGGGCCCGAGCCTGCGGAACATCGTGATCGCGCTGGCCGTCATCTTCATCCCGGCGTTCGTGCGCCTGATCCGGGGACAGGTGCTCGCCGTGAAGGAGGAGACGTACGTCGAGGCGTCGCGCTCGGTGGGGGCGTCGAGTGGCTACATCGTGCGCAAGCGCGTCCTGCACAACATCGCGTCGCCCCTGATCGTGCAGGCGTCGATCACGCTCGGGTTCGGGCTCCTGGCCGAGGCGGGGCTCAGCTTCCTGGGGCTCGGCATCCAGCCACCGGAGCCGAGCTGGGGTGTCATGCTCAGCCGGGCCTATGACTACATCTTCGAGGCGCACTGGCTGGTGTTCCCACCCGGAGTGGCCATCATGCTGACGGTGCTCGCCTTCAACCTTCTGGGCGACGGCCTGCGCGACACCCTCAGAGGAGGCTGAAGTGGGAGCGAAGCGAGCGCTGCAGGCCGACGGCGCGAGCGCCAGCTCGCCCGGTGGCGGTGGGTGTGGGGCGCAGCCCCACGGGAGACACTGAAGTGGAGGCGATCCTCGAGGTGTCGGGTCTCACGGTCGACGCCGTCGACCGGCGCGGGGGAAGGCAGGCGCTTGTCGAGGACGTCGGCTTCAGCCTGGCCCGGGGCGAGACGCTGGGCCTCGTCGGGGAGAGCGGGTCGGGAAAGTCGGTGACGTCGCTCGCCATCATGCGCCTGCTGGCGCGCTCGCTGCGCATCCGCGCCGGTTCCGTGCTCCTGGGCGGCCAGGACCTGGTCACCGCGTCCGACAGGAACATGGAGGCCGTGCGCGGCGAGGAGATCGCCATGATCTTCCAGGAGCCGATGACGAGCCTCAACCCTGCCTTCACGGTGGGGAACCAGATCTCCGAGGCCGTGCTCGCGCATCGGGACGTGCCCCGGGCCGAGGCCCGGCAGCGCGCCGTCGAGATGCTCGACATGGTGGGCGTCCCGCATGCACGGGAGCGGGTGCGGGACTATCCCCACGTCTTCTCCGGCGGCATGCGGCAGCGGGTGGTGATCGCCATGGCTCTGGCCTGCGATCCCCAGGTCCTCATCGCCGACGAGCCCACGACGGCGGTCGACGTCACGATCCAGGCGCAGATCCTCGAGCTGCTGCGCCAACTGCAGGCGGAGCTCGGGATGGCGATCCTGTTCGTCACCCACGATCTCGGTGTCGTGGCCGACATCTGCGATCGCGTGTGCGCTCTGTATGCCGGGCAGGTGGTGGAGCAGGCGGGCGTCGACGAGTTCTTCGACCGACCTCGTCACCCCTACAGCGACGGGTTGCTACGGGCCACGCCCCAATCCACCGGTTCCGCCGATCGGCTGCACATCATCCCGGGCACGGTTCCCACGCCCGACGCCCTGCCCGCCGGCTGCCGGTTCCACCCGCGCTGCGAGCACGCCGTCGACCGCTGCGCCGAGGACGCACCGGCCCTGGAGCCGACCGCGGCCGGCGGGCTCGCCCGGTGCCTCCGTGAACAGGAGCTCCACCTAGGGGCGCGGGCATGACGCCGACCGAGGACCGGGACCAGCATCCGCTGCTCGAGGTGGCCGGGCTCCACAAGGCGTTCCCCATGCGGGGCCACCGGTTCGGGGGCGGTCCCGGCGCCGGCGCCGCGGTGCGAGCCGTCGACGGCGTCGACTTCCACATCCGGCGGTCCGAGACACTGGGGCTGGTGGGGGAGAGCGGCTCCGGCAAGTCGACCACCGGTCGGCTGGTGCTGCGGCTCATCGAGCCGGACCGGGGTTCCGTGCGGTTCGACGGGCGTGACGTGATGGCGCTGGATCCCTCGACGGAGCTGCGCACGCTGCGCCGCGACATGCAGATCGTGTTCCAGGACCCGTATTCGTCGCTCGACCCGCTGGCGCCCATCGCCAGCGTCGTGGGCGAGCCGTTCGAGGTCCACGGCGGCTCGTCCCGCCGGGAGCGCGACGAGCGGGTGGCGGCACTGCTCGAGCAGGTCGGTCTCGGTGCCACCCACCTCTACCGGTATCCGGCCGAGTTCTCGGGCGGGCAGCGCCAGCGCATCGCCATCGCCCGCGCCCTGGCCCTGAATCCCAAGCTGATCGTTTGCGACGAGCCCGTGAGCGCGCTGGACATGTCGACGCAGGCTCAGGTCATCAACCTGCTCCGGGACCTGCAGGAGGAGCACGGCCTCGCCTACCTGTTGATCGCCCACGACCTGGCCGTGGTCCGCCACGCCAGCCACCGCATCGCGGTGATGTACCTGGGGCGCATCGTCGAGGTCGGCGACGCCGAGGCGCTGTACCGGGAACCGAAGCACCCGTACACCGAGGCGTTGCTGTCGGCCGTGCCGGTGCCCGATCCGAGGGTGCAGCGGACCCGCAAGCGCATCGTCCTGCGCGGCGACATCCCGAGCCCCGCCGATCCGCCGAGCGGCTGCCGCTTCCACAGTCGTTGCCCCTACGCCATGGAGATCTGCAAGGAGGTGGACCCCGAGCCCTTCCCCTTCGCTGGGGGTTGGGCCGCTTGCCACCTTCACAGCCACGGACCGAAGCTGGCCGGCGCCGGGGTGGCCGGTCTGCCTGTCGGCGCCACCACCGGGAGGACACCTGATGCCAGGGACCGAATTGCCGTCGATCGGTGAGCTGCCGCCGGTCGGCGAGGTGCCGAAGCGGATGCGAGCCCAGGTCATCCGCCAGGACCGCTTCGGAGACCCGCGGGCGGCGTTCCAGGTCGAAGAGGTCGACGTCCCGCCCCTGGGAGCCGACCAGGTCCTGGTCGCGGTGATGGCCGCCGGCATCAACTTCAACAATGTGTGGGCCGCCCGTGGCCTGCCGATCGACGTGATCCGGGTCCGCCAGAAGGCGGGCGAGCCCTGGGACTTCCACATCGGCGGTTCCGACGCATCCGGCGTCGTCTACGCCGTCGGCGACGCGGTGAGCGACGTGGCCGTCGGAGACGAGGTCGTCATCCACCACGGTTGGTGGGACGCCGACGACCCCTGGGCCGCCGCCGGCAAGGACCCCATGCTGGCGCCGTCGGCGCGGATCTGGGGCTACGAGACCAACTTCGGCTCGTTCGGGCAGTTCACGGTCGCCCAGGCCCACCAGTGCCTGCCCAAGGCGCCCCAGCTCTCCTGGGAAGAGGCCGCGGCGGCGACCCTCGTTGGCACCACGGCCTACCGGATGCTCCACGGCTGGCCCCCGAACACGCTCCAGGACGGCGACCCGGTGCTGGTGTGGGGCGGGTCCGGGGGCCTCGGCACACAGGCCATCCAGCTGGCGGTGGCCGCCGGCGCCCGCCCGGTGGCGGTGGTGTCCGACGACGAGCGCGGCGAGTACTGCAAGAAGCTCGGCGCCGTCGGCTACGTCAACCGGCAGGAGTTCTCGCACTGGGGCATGGCGCCGCACTGGGAGGACGCCGACCGCCAGAAGGAATGGACCGCCGGCGCCCGGGCCTTTGGCGCCAAGGTCTGGGACGCTTTGGGCGAGCGCCGCAACCCCACCATCGTCTTCGAGCATCCCGGGGAAGCGACGATCCCCACCAGCATCTTCGTCTGCGAGGCCGGCGGTATGGTCGTGATCTGCGCAGGTACGACCGGGTACAGCGCGGTCGTCGACCTCCGCTACCACTGGGTGCGACAGAAGCGCCTGCAGGGATCGCACGGCACCAACGACGAACAGGCCCGCGCCTACAACGACTTGGTGGTGGGCCGGGTGGTCGACCCCTGCCTCGGCAAGCTCTACCGCTTCGAGGAGATCCCCGACGCCCACGCCGAGATGGAGCTGGGTGTCGACGTGTTCGGCAACCGCGTGGCGCTGGTCGGCGCCAGTGCGCCCGGCCTGGGTAGGCAGTGATGGACGGCAGCTATCTCGGCCTGCCGGTGGCCGCCGACGACCTCACGCACGGCCGGTTCCTCGGCCAGGTGGCCGAGCGCTACTCCGGGCACGAGGCGCTGGTGTCGGGCGACCGGAGGCTCACGTACGCGCAGTTGCACGACGAGGTGCGGGCGTTCGGGAAGGGCTTGCTGGCGCTCGGCGTCACGAAGGGCGCAAAGGTCGCCGTGATGCTCGGCAACCGCCCTGAGTTCGTGGTGGCCGCCTACGGGGCTGCGCTCGTGGGCGCGGTCGCCGTGCCCGTCAGCACGCTCGCCGCCGCCGACGAGCGCGACTACATCCTCGGGCACTGCGACGCAGCGGTGCTCGTCACCCAGGCGTCGCTGCTCAATCGGCGGTTCGTCGACGAGCTCGTCGCCGATCATCCCGGCGTCGGCGACGCCGAGCCGGGGCGGATCGCGGTCGCCCGCTTCCCCCATCTCCGCCGGATCGTGTGCGTCGGCGCCCACCCCGGTCCCCGCAGCGTCGACACCTGGGATGGCGTGGTCGCAGCCGGCGCCGCGGTGGACGACGAGCTGCTCGACGCCGGGGCCGCCAGTGTGGTCCCGAGCGACGACGCGCTCATCATCTACACGTCCGGGACCACCGCCCATCCCAAGGCGGTGCTGCACCGGCATCGGGGACCGGTGGTGCAGAGCTGGCGCTGGGCGGAGCAGCTGGGGCTCGATCCCTCCGATCGGGTCTGGAGCCCGTTCCCGTTCTTCTGGACCGCCGGGCTGGCGTTCGTGCTGGGCGGGACGCTGGCGTCCGGGGGCTGCTTCGTGTGCCAGGAGGCCTTCGACGCCGGCGAGGCCCTCGAGCTGCTCGAGCGCGAACGGATCACCACGGTCCATTCGTTCGCCCACACCGCTGCCGCCCTGGTGGAGCACGTGGACGCCCCGAAGCGGGACTTGTCGTCGCTGCGGCGGCTGGCGCACGACAGCCCGTTGCGGCGGCTCGTCCGGCTCGAGGGGGATCCGGGCGACCCGCGGGCGGCGTACGGCCTGACCGAGACGTTCACCATCTGCACGTCGATCCCTTCGGACTCACCGCTCGAGCTGCGGGAGACCACGCACGGCGTGACGTTGCCGGGCATGGCGATCCGCATCGTCGATCCCGACAGCGGCGCGCCGCTGGGCGTGGGGGAAACCGGTGAGATCGCGGTGAAGGGCGTGACCCTGATGCGGGGCTACTACAAGGTCGCACCCGAGGAGTGCTTCGACGACGAGGGCTGGTTCCGCACCAAGGACTCCGGTCACCTCGACGAGGCCGGCTATCTCCATTGGCACGGGCGCCTGTCGGGGCTGATCAAGACCTCCGGTGCCAACGTGTCGCCCGCCGAGGTCGAGGCGGCGGTGGCCAGCTGGGGCCGCTTGAGGCTGGGGAGCGTCGTCGGCGTACCGCATCCGCGCTTCGGGGAGGCGGTCGTGCTGTGCGCCGTCCGCAGCCTCGACCTGGTGTCCGCCGAGGACATCACCGGTCACGTGCGGGGCGTGCTGGCGTCCTACAAGGTGCCCAGGCAGGTGCTGTTCTTCGACAACGAGGAGCTCACCTACACGGGCAGCCAGAAGGTGCGGCTCGAAGACCTGCGTTCGCTGGCGGCGCGGCGCTTGGCGGAGGGCGACGACGACTGGGCGCGGTTCCTGCGCGAGCAGCACTCGGAGCTGCTCGCGGGGCCGGTCGAGGACCCGGCCGAGGACGGCTAGGTGGCGGAAGGCGCCGACGGTCCACCCACCGCCGTCGTCACCGGAGGCGGGTCGGGCATCGGCGCCGCCTGTGCGGCGCGGTTGGCGGAGGCCGGGCACATGGTCGTCCTGGTGGGCCGGCGCCCGGAGCCGCTCGCGGAGGTGGCCGGCACGATCGATGCCGCCGGCGGCGGGGCGCGGGCATTCTCCGCCGACATACGTGACTGGGATCGGCTGGGTGAGCTGCAGGAGGCGATCACGGGCTGGTCGGGCCGGGTCGACGTCGTGGTGAACGCCGCCGGCGGACAGTTTCATGCGCCAGCGGCGCAGCTGACACCCAACGCCTGGCGAGCGGTCGTCGACACGAACCTCACCGGCACGTTCTTCGTATGCCGACAGCTGTTCCCGCTCCTGTCCCGCCGGGGTGGCGCCATCGTGAACGTCGTCGCCAGCGTGTGGCAGCGGCCATTCCCTGGCATGGCCCACTCGGCGGCGGCGCGGGCGGGGGTCGTCGGCCTCACCCGGACGCTGGCCCTGGAGTGGGCGAGCTACGGCATCCGGGTCAATGCGCTGTCGCCCGGCTTCACCGACACGCCGGCGTTCCGGTCGCAGGTCGGCGACCTGTCGGGGCCGGCGGCTCGCGTCCCCTTGCGCCGTGTCGCCAACGCCGAGGAGGTGGCCGACGCCGCATGGTTCCTGGCCCGCTCCGCCTACACGACGGGCGAGGTCCTCACCGTCGACGGCGGCCTTCAGCTGGGCTGAACTGGCGCGCGGTGTGCCGCCGATGAGTTCCCGCGCGCAGCAACGTCCTATCGAGCACAGAACCGACGAGGCAGGTGAGGTGGTCGTGAGCGAGATCTCCGAGCGCTACCGGAGGGTGGCGGGGCAGTTCACCCAGCGTGTCAAGGCGGTGCCCGAGGATGCGTGGGACAACCCCGCGCCCTGCGAGGGCTGGGTGGCCCGGGATGTCGTCGGGCACCTGGTGGAGTGGCTGCCGGCCTTCTTCTTCGACCGCTGGGCCGTCGAGGCCTCCCCGATTCCGCCGGTCGACGAGGACCCCGTCGGGGCGTGGGATGTCGTCGACGGCACGATCCAGGCGGGGCTCGACGATCCCGAGATCGCCGGCCGCACGCGCGACACCCCGTTGGGGCCCTCGACCTTCGAGCAGACGATCGACACGATCTGCACCGGGGACGTCCTGGTCCACACCTGGGACCTGGCGCGGGCCACCGGGCTCGACGAGACCCTCGATGCCGAGGAGGTGCACCGCTACCTCGCGGGCTCGGAGCCCTACGAGGAGCAGATGCGCCAGTCGGGCCACTACGGCCCCCGGGTGGAGATCCCCGCCGATGCCGACGAGCAGACCAGGCTCATCGCGTTCACGGGCCGCCACCCGTAGGCCCGTGCCCACACCCTCCGGCCACGGTACGGCGGTGTGGTCGAGCGCGGAGTGGCGTGCGCACGCCGTGTCGTGGCTCGACGAGCGGCTCGCCAGCGCCGGCATCGAGCGGCGCGGCGACGTGGAGCAGCCGCACCTAGCGCCGTGGGCGACGGTCCTGAAGGTGCCGACCACCGCCGGGGTGGTGTGGATGAAGGCCGCCGGGCCAGGCACGGCGTTCGAGGCAGGCCTGTACGAGCTGCTGGCCTCAACGGTGCCCGAACGCGTCCTGACGCCGATCGCCACGGACGCGGCGCGTGGCTGGATGGTGCTTCCCGACGGTGGCCCGCCCCTCGGCGAGCGCCTGACCGGCACCGACCTGGTGGAGCCGTTGGTGGCGGCCCTGGCGGACTACGGCCGGATGCAGCTGGACCTGGTCCCGCACGTGGACGGGCTCCTTTCCGTCGGGGTGGCCGACATGCGGCCGCCCATGATGGGGGAGCGATTCGAGCAGGCGCTCGCCGCCACCAGGGCGGACTTCGACGACCGGACCGCGAATCGATCGATCCACCGGCAGGTGGCGGCCATGGGCGAGACGGTCGCCTCGTGGTGCGAACGGCTGGCTGCGTCCTCCCTGCCACCCAGCCTCGACCACAACGACCTCCATCCGTGGAACATCCTGGGCGACGGCGCCGGCAAGGTCAGGTTCTACGACTGGGGCGACAGCGTCGTGGCCCACCCCTTCGCCGCCATGCTCGTTCCCCTGGGCTTCGTCCAACGCCTCCTCGGGGTAGAAGTCGACGATCCCCGGTTCGCCGACGCCCGGGATGCCTACCTCGACGTGTTCAGCCCCGTCGCCCCCGGCGAGGACCTGGAGACGACGCTCGACCTCGCGTGTCGCGTCGCCAAGATCGCGCGCGTCCTCACCTGGGACCGGGCCCTACGGGCCGCGCGGGACGAGGGCCAGGAGGTCGACGAGAACTGGACCGGCGGGCCCATGGAGACGCTGGCGTCGCTGCTCGACGACTCCTATCTCGGGGGCGCGTGAGCCGGCATCGGCGGCACGAGGTCCTACGCGTCCCTGGCCGTGAGCTCCCAGACGTTGCCGTCGGTCCCCCGGAAGTGCAGCCACGCATACCCGCCCCCACGCTGGACCGGACCCAGAACGTCGATCCCGGCGGCCCGCAGCTCCGCCCCGGCGGCCTCGATGTCGTCGACGGCGAAGCCCACGACGGGTCCCGTGGTGAAGTGCTCGTGGTCGGGCTCGTCGGTCGTGAAGACCTCGACCGTGTCGCCGTTGTCGAGCCCGAACACCGCGATGCCCGGGAGCTCGTGGCTGCGGCGCAGCCCCAGGTGCCGTTCGAACATCTCGACCGTCTCGGCCCAGCGGTCGGTGCGAGTGCCGACCCAGGCGATTCCTTGAACATGCATGCCTTGCTCCTCCAGTCGCGTGGTGGCAACGCTGAGGCCATGGGACAGGTAACCATTCGGGCGCTCGGCGACGCGGACATGCCGTGGGCCGAGCGCCTCCTCGGTGGCTTCGGGGGGCGGCTCCAGGTCCGGCTCGGGTCGGTCGTCGACCCGCTCGCCTGCCCGGGGCTCGTCGCCGAACGGGACGGAGAACCGGTTGGCATCGTCACCTACGACGCCGACGGCGACGACGTCGAGGTGGTGTACATAGAGGTCACCGCCAAGCACCAGGGTGTGGGGACCAGGCTGCTGGATGCGATGGAGGCCAGCACGGAGGGGCAACGCCTCTGGCTCGTGACCACCAATGACAATCTCGATGCCCTCCGCTTCTACCAGCGCCGAGGGTTCCGCATCGCCCAGGTCCGGCCGGGTGCCGTCGACGAAACCCGCCGAACTCTGAAGCCCTCCATATCCGAGGTGGGCAGCTTCGGCATACCCATTCGCGACGAGATCGTCTTGGAACGCCTCCGCCGCTAGCCATGATTCACTGCCGGCTGGACTCAGCCCAGAGGTTGATGCCGGCGTCGGTGGCGTGCTGATCGATGGCGTTGAGCTCGTCGTCGTTGAACGCGAGGTTGTCCAGGGCCGCCAGGTCGGCCTCGAGCTGGGCGACGCTGCTCGCGCCGATGACAAGAGATGTCATCCGCGGGTCACGCAGTGCCCAGGCCAGAGCCAGCTGGGCGAGGCTCTGCCCCCGCTGCTCCGCCAACGTGGCCAGCGCCCGAACCCGGGCCAGGTTGTCGTCGGTGATCATGTCGCGGTCGAGCGCACCGCCCCTGGCGACGCGCGAGTCGGCGGGTATGCCGTCGAGGTATCGGTCCGTCAGCAGGCCCTGAGCGAGCGGGGAGAAGGCAATGCATCCCGCCCCGACGGTCTCCAGGGTGTCCAGCAGGCCGTCGTCCTCGATCCAGCGGTTGAACATCGAATACGACGGCTGATGGATCAGCAGCGGCACGCCCCGGTCGGCGAGCAGCCGTGCCGCCTCGACGGTACGCGCCGACGAGTACGACGAGATCCCGACGTACAGCGCCTTGCCCTGCGCCACCGCCGTCGCCAGTGCCGACATCGTCTCCTCCAGCGGCGTGTCGGGATCGAAGCGGTGTGAGTAGAAGATGTCGACGTAGTGGATGCCCATCCGCCGCAAGGACTGCTCGAGGGAGGCGAGAAGGTACTTGCGTGAGCCGCCCTCGCCGTAGGGGCCGGGCCACATGTCGTAGCCCGCCTTGGTGGAGATCACGAGCTCGTCGCGACGACCGGCGAAGTCCGTGGCCAGCAACCTGCCGAAGTTCTCCTCCGCTGAGCCGTAGGGCGGGCCGTAGTTGTTGGCCAAGTCGAAGTGGGTCACCCCCAGATCGAAGGCACGGCGGCAGATGGCTTGCTGGGTGGCGAACGGTTGATCGTGCCCGAAGTTGTGCCACAGCCCGAGCGAGATCGCCGGCAGCATCAGCCCGCTGCGCCCGCACCGGCGGTAAGGCGTGGTCTGGTAGCGATCAGCCGAGGGGATGTACTCCATGGCGATGAGCCTACGGAGGCGGCGTCACGCGGTCTCTCGCTGGTCTGGTGGCGCGGCGCTCAGGACCCGCGTGGCCGGGGGGCGGCCGGCGAGCTCATGTAGGTCGCCAGTTCCTCCAGGGAGACGAGCCCGTCGCCGTCGGTGTCCATCATCTCGATGGCCGTGGCCGCGGTCTCGTCGGTGAAGGCCACTCCCAGGGTGCCCATGAGTTCCTTGAACTCCGCCGCCGAGACGCGGCCATCGCCGTCTCTGTCGAGCATGGCAAACGCGGTTGCGTACCTGTCGGTGTCCACCATCGTCGTTGGGCCTTCCAGCGTGGGTGCGGAGCCCTGGATCGTACCCACGATGGCCCTGGCCAACCGTCGTGGTCCAACGTTGGTGCGCCGGCCGCGGCAGGGGCGAACCAGACGTCGGCTGGGTGAGGCATCCTGCCCACCGCCTGCTCACCGTGGGGGCGTCCCCAGCGGCAGGCGGGCGCCCTGGGGTACCAATCGCTCGGTGCCCGTGATCTGGAGCACTGCGTCGCCGTCGGCCAGCGCTGTCGAGTTGTCGCAGCCCCCGTTCGCGCGGCGTTGGTAGTTCACGTGCACGGCCACCGGCGCGACGACCCGGCCGTCCGTGGTCGTCGCCCGGAACCCCGACCAGCGCACGGCCACCGGGGGCGCGTCGCAGCGGGCGAACACCTCCGACCACACCATGAGCCCGTCCAGCCGGTCGCCGCCGACCGCCAGCCTGCGGACCCGCACGCCGCCGACGGCTCCGGCCCAGCCGCCCTCCGCGGCGCGCTCGATGGTGAGCGTGTACGACTGGGCGGGGCTCCACCACAGGTCGCGGGTGTTCGGGTTCCCGGTGGCGCTGGGCAGGGGCGAGGCCGAGCCGTCGAGGATTCGTCCATCGGGCCCGTAGCCGCCCCAGTTCACCGCCCGCGAGCCCGGGTGCGGCTGGTGCCACTGGAGCCCGATGTGACCGCCGCCGTGGTGCCGACCACCGCCGTCGCCGAAGGAGGCCTGGAGCGCCCAAAAGTAGAGGTCGGGGACGGACGGCGCGACCTCGACGACCAGCGCCACGGATGCTGCCACGACCGCGCCGGCTCCGGCCGGCAGCTCCCATCGCAGGTGCAGCGACGAGGCCCGGTTGGGTGACGTGGGGTAGCCGGCGACGCGGGGCGCGGTGCGCTTCGGCGCCAGCGACCGGACCATCCGTGACCAGACGCGTCCCACCCGTCAAGGCTCGCACGAGTACCGAGCGTCGGGGGGGAAGGGAGCTTCGCCGATGTGGCGCTAGTCCTTTCGGCGCGCTAGCCCGCCGGGCCACCACGTCACCCGCCGGCCGGGCGAACTAGAGCCGCGCCTCCCCCACCCACGACCGGTCGTCCGGCGCCGATGACCAGAGCCGGGAAGATCACCAGGTGCCTCACGGGCCGCGGCTCCTGCACCCCGCTGCCTGTGCTGGAATCGACGTCCGCGCCGCGCCCGTGTCGAACGTCGTCGGGAGTGAACCGGGCCATGTCATCAGTATCCGGGGCCTCGGTTGCCGGTCGCTTGGAGGCGAAGTGAAGAAGATCTGGAGATGCGCGGTGATCACCAACGGGACCGTCGCGTAGCTGGCCTGCGGCGTCGGCCCCACCATCGGGGTGGGGCTACCCCCACCCGGAAGACGCCGGGGCGCTCCATTCCAGATCCGGGCACCCGTCCGTACTGTCGTAACCATGAGTGCAGCCGACGTGAGGACCAGAACGGCGGGCCATGCGCGTCGGACCGGAGGACGGCACGGGTACGTACTCAGGGACGGTCGTGGTTGGCACCAGGGGACGATGTCGCCAACAGCAACCTCGTCGTACGGTCGATCCATGGCCGAGAACCACCTGCGCTTGCGACCGAGGGGTGGCGCGTTCGCCATCGACCTTGGGGTTCCGGAGGATGACAGCCCGACGTGGACTGACATCCTGCGGGCAATCGCTGTGCGCAAGCGGCGCGAAGAGATGTCACACGTCATTGCCTGAGTGGTGGTGGTGGTCGGCTGAGGTCGGATGGGGTGCTGGCCAGGATCCGGCCGTCGGGGGTGGTGATCTCGAGGGTGGCGTCGGGGAGGAGTTTGGCGTGCCAGCCGAGGGTGTGGAGCAGGTGGTGGTGGCGGGAGCATTGCAAGGTCAGGTTGTCGAGCGACGTTGGCCCGCCGTCGATCACCCAGCGGACATGATGCGCCTCACACCACTCGGGCGGTCGGTCGCAGCCGGGGAAGCGGCAGTGCTGGTCGCGGATGAT
>Ga0214469_1000643_pt1 | contig 12264 bp, 9 predicted proteins | sample RVTome_10_FD_187340 | JGI IMG/M metagenome (GOLD analysis project Ga0214469, IMG submission 187340) | Soil microbial communities from uranium-contaminated site in the Upper Colorado River Basin, Wyoming, United States - RVT153D57 HiSeq ... | reverse complement strand
CGTCGAACCACGCCTCGAAGTCCTGTCGCACGTCCGGCGACGCGTTCTCGTTCAGCGTCAGCGACGCCGACGTGTGCCGGATGAACAGGTGCGCAAGCCCCACCCGCAGCTCGCGGAGCTCCGGCACCGCCTGCTCGATCTCGTCGGTGACGAGGTGGAAGCCGCGCGGGCGCGGCCGCAGCGTGACCTGTCGCTGGGCCCACATGCGGGCCGTCGCCTCAGTCCGGCGTGATCGTCTCGGAGGTGCCCAGCACCGCGCCGTCCGCGTCGAGCGCGCGCACCGCGACGTGGCTCGGCTGATCGGGCACCGAGATCGCGGTCTCGAAGCCGGACCGCGACCGGCCCGCCACGCGCGTGAGCGCGTCGGGGCTGTCGCCGCCGAGCACCTCCCAGCGCGCGACCTCGGTGGCGCCGTTCCAGCTCGCCCAGACGGCCAGGCGGTCGCCGCGGCGCTGGGCCGCGACCTTCGGCGGCGTCGCCGGCTGGCCGACCCACGCGGAGCGGAGCGCGCGGTAGCTGCCGTCGGTGGCGCCCTTGAGGTGGGCGTCGAAGACGATGCGGCCGCGGCGGGTGTACTCGGTGATGACCGGGATCGCGCCCCAGCCGACGAGCAGGTTGCCGTTCGGCTGCGTGCGCGTGCCGCCCTTGTTGGCCGCGGCGAGCCGGTCCGGGTGCCGATAGGCCCGCTGCAGCCGGACGCGCTTGCGGCGCTCGTTGACCTTCAGGCGGATCGCGCGCGACTGCCCGCGGCCCTGGGAGCCGTCGACGTGGTTGTCGAAGATCGTCATCCGCCGGTTGCCGGCCCAGCGGGCGTCGTGCTGGCGGCAGAAGCGCGCTTTGCGCGGAAGCCGGAAGTCGCTGCGCTTGCCGCCGAGCCGCCAGTTGACCTCGCCCGTCGTGCGGTCGATCTCGTACACCGCGCAGGTGTTGCGCGCCGACACGAGGATGTCGCCGTCCGGGGCGACGTCCATCGAGTTGAGGTGGAAGTAGTCGAACGGCGAGTCGCGCTCTGGCCGGTCGTAGCTCTCGCGGATCGCGATGTTGCCGAGGCTGTGCCACTCGAACAGGAGGCGGCCGGTGTCGAGGTCGATCTCCTGGATGATGTTGTCGAGCACCTCGCCCTTGCGCCGCCCGCCGAAGCGGCGCAGGTCGTAGTCGACCAGGTTGTAGATCTGCACGAGCGCCGTGCCCTCGGGCGTGATCCGCATGTCGTGGATGTCGGCCCGGTAGCCGCTGCGGGCGCGGATGAGCTTGATCTCGCGGTAGGCCCGGTCGAGCATCACGTACTCGCCGTAGCCCCAGCCGGAGGCGAAGCGGCCGCGCCAGAACGTGAGCACGGGCTCCCCCTGGTACTCCTGCACGGCGACGTCGAAGATCTTCTCCTCGGCCGTGCGCTGCTTGAAGTACACCGGCCGCCCGCGGTCGTCGGCGATCAGGAGCCCTTCCGGACGGGGCCGCTCGTCGTCCCAGCCCGTGTTCAGGACCAGGTATCCGGGCGCGCGCCCGGCGCGCCGGCGGTCGACGACCAGGCGCGGCGTCTTGATCGAGTCCGAGCGGTAGGAGCGATACGTGCCGCGGCGCGGGCGCGGCACGCGCTCGTCCGAGCCGCTGGTGCCCGTCTCGAACTCGCCGCGCAGGATCCTGAAGTCGTAGTCGCCGTCGTCGGCGCCGCGGACGTCGAGCTCGGTGCTCACGGCGACGCGCTCGCCCGGGCGGAACTCGCCCGTCGGGACGAAGCTCGCGCCCTTGCCGTCCGGGTGCGGCTCGAGCGTGCCCTCGTGCTCGTCGCTGCTCGACCCGGTGACGGTCACCGTGCCGATCTCGTCCGGGGCCACGCCGCGCAGGCTGATCTCGGTGGCGCGCTGGGCGAATCGCGTGCCGGGTGCCGGGAACGCCTCGACCGGGCCGGCCTGCGTCTCGGTCGCCGTGCCGCCGCAGCCGAGCGCTGCGGCGCTGGCGGCCGCTCCGGCGCCGATCACCAGCATGATCGCCCCTCTTCCGCGCACCCTCACCATGTTCCTTTCAACCCCTTGCGGTCCTGAAGTTGCGCCACGTCACGGCAGCCGGGCCACTCGCATGTCGACCCGGTCACCGCGGAACGGGACGCCCTCGGCCTCCAGCAACTCGCGCTGGCGGGCGCCCTTGGCAAGCGACCCGTCGGCGCGCACGATCCGGTGCCAGGGTACAGACGGATCGTCGCAGCCGGCGAGCACGCTCCCGGCGAAGCGCGGCGCGCCGGGCGAGACGTCGCCGTACGCGCGCACGAAACCCGGCGGCGTGTCGCGGACGCGGGCGATGACACGGGCGGTCCGGGCGGACATGCCGGATATCCTCGCGCGGTGCGCCATGGGACGTACTCGATCGTCGCGCTCGACCCGGATACGGGCGAGCTCGGCGCGGCGGTCCAGTCGCACTGGTTCTCCGTCGGGTCGCTGTGCACGTGGGCGCGACCTGGGGTCGGCGCGGTGGCGACCCAGTCGGTGGTCGAGCCCGCGCACGGCCCGCACGCGCTCGACGCGCTCGCCGACGGCGCGGGAGCGGCCGAGGCCCTCGCCGAGCTGATCGCCGCCGACGCGCTCGGCGCCGTCCGGCAGGTCGGGGTGGTCGACGCCGGCGGAGGCGCCGCCGTCCACACGGGGCCGGACTGCATCCCCTGCGCCGGCGACGCGTTCGGAGCGCACTGGACCTGCCAGGCCAACATGATGGAGCGCGACACCGTGCCGGCGGCCATGTCGGCCGCGTTCGAGCGCGCGGACGGCGACCTCGCCGGGCGGCTGATCGCGGCGCTCGAGGCGGCCGAGGCCGAGGGCGGCGACGTGCGCGGGCGCCAGTCGGCCGCGCTGCTGGTGGTGCCGCCGGAGGGTGAGGCGTGGCAGACCCGCGTCGACCTGCGGGTCGAGGACCACCGCGACCCGCTGGGCGAGCTGCGGCGCCTGCTCGTGCTCCAGCGCGCCTACGAGCTGGCCGGCCGGGCCGACGAGCTGATGGCTGCCGACCGCGCGGAAGCGGCCGGCGCGCTCTACCGCCGGGCCTCCGAGCTGGCACCCGAGTCCGACGAGCTGCTGTTCTGGGCCGGCCTCGCGCTCGCGCACGCGGGCGACCTCGAGGCCGGCGTCGACGCCGTGCGCCGAGCGATGCAGGCGCAGCCGAACTGGGGGATCCTGCTCGACCGGCTGTCGGCGGACTTCGCGCCCGCCGGACCCGAGGTCCGGCGAGCGCTCGGTCGCAGCGGCTAGCAGATCACCTGAAGGTGGAAGGCGACCGCCGTCGTGCCCGTCGCCTGCGTCACGACGACCTGGGTGGCCGGTGCGCCGGTGGCGCCTGCGCTCTGCACCGCCAGGCCCTCCGGAGTCGCGCCGTTCGCCGTGGCGGTGAACGAGCACTTCGACACGTCGCGGCCGAACGTCACGGTGGTGGCGTCGCCCGCGCGGACCGAGGCGGTTGCGCCCTTGCCGGCGAGCAGCGTGCCGCCGTCGGCCACCGCCGCGAACAGCAGGTCGACCGTCGCCGCGAAGTCGGCCGAGTCCTTGTCGTCGAGCTTGTCGGCGTTGAGGTTCTCGACCTTGCCGGTGGCGTTGGTCGTGAACGGAGCGCCGGTCGTGTCCTTGACCTTGATGTCGCCGGCCGTCTTGCCGCCGGTCTCGAACTGGAACGCGTGGCCGGTGCGCAGGTTGTTGGCCCGCACGCACGGCTCGCGGTTGCCCTCGTCGGCGCGGCAGCCGTAGATGGCGCCGCCGCCCGCACCGAGGTTCGACTGGCGCGTGGAGTAGGTCCCGTTGCGGGAGATGATCTGCGTCTCGCGCGTCAGCGAGCCTCCCTGCGGGTTGCGCTTGCCGGCGATCAGGGATCGGCCCTCGCCGGCCCCGAGGGCGACGGCGGGGATGCTGATCGCCAGGATGAGCGCGCTGATGAGGATTGCCTTCATGCAAACCCCGACAACCCGGCCGTGGCCGAGTTGCGCCGCGGTCAGGCAAGTGACGAGCCGCTAGCGCTCGCCCGGCAGCTTGACCGGGTTGACCGAGATCGACTTCGAGACGTCGAGCGCGGTGCGGATGATGCGCGTCTGCTCGACCGTGTGGGCGGCCGGGTAGCCCTCGCCCGGCGACGCGCGCTCGGGCCGACCGACGTAGCCGAACTCGAGCGTCGAGGGCAGGATGTGCAGCAGCCGCGGCGACATGTGGGCGCGGGCGCCCATGTTCCGCGGCTCTTCCTGAGCCCAGACCACTTCGCGCAGGTTCGGATATCGCGCGACCTCGTCGAGGATCTGCTGCTGCGGGAAGGGATACAGCAGCTCGACGCGCGAGATCGCGACGCCCTCGTTGTTCTCGCGCGTCGCGTGGCCCTTGAGGTCGTAGTAGATCTTGCCGGTGCAGAGCACGAGGCGGGTGACCTTCTCCTCGTCGATCCGCGGCTCGCTCAGCACGGGGAAGAAGCGCGACTCGGCGAGGTGCTCGATCCGCGACGTCGCCTGCGGCATCCGGAGCAGCGACTTCGGGGTCATGATCACCAGCGGGCGCTGCTTGGCCACGCGCGCCTGGCGCCGCAGCAGGTGGAAGTACTGGGCCGGCGTCGTCAGGTTCGCGACGCGGATGTTGCCCTCGGCGGCCAGGATCAGGAAGCGCTCGAGCCGCGCGGAGGAGTGCTCGGGGCCGGACCCCTCGTAGCCGTGCGGCAGCAGCAGCGTCAGGCGCGTCGTCTGGCCCCACTTGGAGAGCGCCGAGACGATGAACTGGTCGATGATCACCTGCGCCGAGTTGACGAAGTCGCCGAACTGCGCCTCCCACAGCACGAGCGTCTCCGGCGCCTCCATCGAGTAGCCGTACTCGAAGCCCAGGCAGGCGATCTCGGAAAGCGGCGTGTTGTGCAGCTCCATCGGCGCCTTCGCGGTCGGCAGGCTCTGGATCGGCGAGATCCGCTGACCCGTCCTGGCGTCGTGCAGCACGAGGTGGCGCTGCGAGAACGTCCCGCGCTCGGAGTCCTGCCCGGTGAGGCGGACGGGCGTGCCCTCGGTCAGCAGCGACGCGAACGCGAGCGCCTCGGCCTGCGCCCAGTCGATCCCGCCGTCCGGACCGACCGTGTCGCGCCGGCGCTCGAGCTGCTTGATGAGCTTCGGATGGATCGTGAAGCCCTCCGGCACGCTCAGCAGCGCGTCGTTGAGCGAGTGCAGCGTCTCCGCGTCGACCGCCGTCTTGACTTCGGGGGAGGGCGAGCGGTCGAGCTCGTAGCCACCGGTCGGCTGCTCGGCGCCGGCGCTTGCCAGCTCCTCCTTGAGCTCCTTGTGGCGCCGCGAGAGCGAGTCCCAGGTCTCCTTGGCGATCGCGTCGGCCTCCTCCTGCGTCATCGCGCCCTGCTCGACGAGCTGGGCGGCGAACAGGTCGCGCACCGGCGTCTTCTGCTTGATGATCGCGGCCATCTCCGGCTGCGTGTAGGCCGGCTCGTCGGCCTCGTTGTGGCCGAACCGCCGGTAGCCGATCAGGTCGATCATCACGTCGTGGCCGAACTCCTGGCGGAAGGCGAAGGCCAGGCGGACGGCCGACACGCACGCCTCCACGTCGTCGGCGTTGACGTGGATGATCGGGACGTCGAAGCCCTTGGCGATATCCGACGCCCAGCGGGTTGACCGCGAGTCGTCCGGGTCGGTCGTGAAGCCGACCTGGTTGTTCTGGATGATGTGCAGCGTGCCGCCGACGGTGTAGCCGTCGAGCGCCTGCAGGTTGAGCGTCTCCGACACCACGCCCTGGCCCGGCAGCGCGGCGTCGCCGTGCAGGATGATCGGGATCGCGGCGTTGGTGTCCAGGTGCGCGTGCGGTCCCTTGCGCGAGGTCTGCACGGCACGCGTGGCGCCCTCGACGACCGGCGAGACGTACTCAAGGTGGCTGGGGTTGGACTCCAGCCGCACGATCACCGAGCCGTCGCTCTCGAGCTGGTAGGTGCCCTGGGCGCCGTGGTGGTACTTGACGTCGCCGGTCCCGCCCTGCGGGATCGTGGTCACGGCCTCGATCGAGGACGCGCCCTCGAACTCGCGGAAGATCGTCTCGTAGGCGCGGCCGAGGTTGTGGGCGAGCACGTTCAGCCGACCGCGGTGGGCCATGCCGAGCACGACCTCGCGCGCGCCGGCCGTGGCGGAGAGCTGGATCATCTCGTCGAGCATCGGGACGGTCATGTCCAGGCCCTCGATCGAGAACTGCTTCTGGCCCAGGTAGGCCTTGTGCATGAAGCGCTCGAGCGAGTCGACCTGCGTCAACCGCCGCAGCAGCTTGCGCTTCTCGTCGGCCGACAGCGGCGAGCGGAAGGCGCCCGACTCGATCTTCTCGCGCAGCCACATGCGCTGGCGGTGCGACGCGATGTGCTCGATCTCGTAGGCGATCGTGCCGCAGTAGGTGTCGCGCAGGTGCGGCAGCGCGTCGGCCAGCGTGGCTCCCGGCACGTACGTGCGAAGGATCTTCGAGGGGATCAGCCGCATGATCTCCTCGGTCAGGCCGAGCGGCTCGGGGTCGAGCGCCGGGTCGCCCTCCGGCTCGGAGCCGAGCGGGTCCAGCCGGGCGGCGAGGTGGCCGTGCGTGCGGTGGGCCTTGATCAGCGACGTCGCGGCCTGCACCGCCTGGAGCAGCTGCTCGCTCGGCGCCTCTACGGGCTCGGCGGCAGGCGCCTCGGGGGCGGCCACGGAGGGCTGCACGATCGTCGGCTGCGGCGCGACGGGCGCCTCGCCGAGCGCGGCGCCGAGGTCGGAGAAGACCTGCTCGTAGAAGCCGTGCTCGCCCTGCAGGTACTGCTCGACGACCTGCAGGAACTGGCCGGACTCGGCGCCCTGGATGACGCGATGGTCGTACGTCGACGTCATCGTCATCACCTTCTCGGCGCCGATCTGGGCGCCGACCCCGCCGAGACCGGGCGGGTAGCCGATCGCGCCGGTGGCGACGATCGTGCCCTGGCCCTTCATCAGGCGCGGCACGGAGGCGATCGTGCCGATCCCGCCCGGGTTGGTGAGCGAGAGGTTGGCGCCCTGGAGGTCGTCCGCGGTCAGCGCGTTGTCCCGCGCCCGCGTGATCAGGTCGCCGAACGCATCGAGGAACTCGGGGAACGAGAGCCGGCCGGCGTCCCGGATCACCGGCACCATCAGCGTGCGCCCGCCGTCCTTGCGCTCGACGTCGACGGCGATCCCGAGGTTCACGGCGCCGGCGTCGACCACGTGCGGCTTGCCGTCGACGTCCGTGAACGAGCGCGCCATGACCGGCATCTGCTCGGTCGCCGCGCGGGCGATCGCGTAGGCGATCAGGTGGGTGAAGGAGACCCGGTGGCCCGCCTCCTTGAGCTGCTTGCGGCGGGCGTCGAGCGTCGTGACCGTGATCGTGCGGAACGAGGTGGCGGTCGGGATCGACCGCGACTCGTCCATGTAGCGCGCCAGCATCGCGCTCGCGCCCTTGAGCAGCTTGGCCTCCGCGGGGGCCACCGCGGCGCCGTTCTCGGCGGCCAGCACGTCGGCCTTCGAGATCCGGCCGGCGGGGCCCGAGCCCTCGATCTTCGAGAGGTCGACGCCGAGCGCATCCGCGACGCGTGCGGCGACCGGGGTCACCTTGACCTGGTCGGGGATCTTCGGCGCGGCGGTCGCCTGCGGCGGGGCCGCCGTCGGCTCGGGCGCCTTGGCGGTGGCGCCGTTCGACGTCGTCATGCGGGCGATGACCTGCCCGACCGTGACGGTGTCGCCGACCTGGGCGAGGATCTCCTCGATGATCCCCGAGGCGGGCGCGGGGACCTCGGCATCGACCTTGTCGGTGGAGATCTCGACGATCGTCTCGTCCTCGGCGACCTGCTCGCCGGGCTGCTTGGCCCACTCGAGGATCGTGCCCTCGGACACCGACTCGCCCATCGCCGGCATCACGATCTCCAGCGTCTCGCCGCCGCCCTCGGCCGGGGCCTCGTCGGGCGCCGGTGCAGGCGGCGCGGCGCCGTCCCCGGGCGCGATCTCGGCCAGCACGGTGCCGACGCCGATCGTGTCCCCCTCGGCGGCATGGATCTTGATCACGGTGCCCGCGGCGGGCGCGGGGACCTCGGCGTCGACCTTGTCGGTGGATATCTCGACCAGGACCTCGTCCTCAGAGACCTGATCGCCTTCCTGTTTGTGCCATTCCAGGATGGTGCCCTCGGAGACCGAGTCACCCATCTGCGGCATGGTCACTTCCACCGTGGTGTTGACCGCCATTGCTGGCTTGAGACCATACCGCGTTCCGATGCGCCCTCAGGCGGGTGCAGCGCGGCGTTCACAGACCACGAAGGAGATGCTCCCGGCGAACGGGCCGATCCCTCCGACGACAGCCACCATGACGGCCAGCCAGAGCGGGATGACGCGCAGGCGGACGGCCACGATGCACAGCAGCGACATGACGATCCAGCCGATGCCGTGCGCCCAGCCGAGCACCGTCCGCAGGCCGTCCGGCCCGTCGGAGAGCCACATGGCCAGCAGGCCGAGGTAGATCGCCGAGTGGGCGAACGAGAGGTACTTGAGCCGCGTGAACGTGATCACGGCGCGAGCAGCGTGGCCATGTGGCGCAGCACGGGGTCGGCCTCGGCCGGCCAGTCGGCGGGCTCCGGCGGCCACCAGGCGTGGGCGTCGTGCTCGGCGTCGCGCTCCACTTCGGCGCCCTCCGGCAGCCAAGCTTGTCCAACCAGCATCACGAGACCTGTCGGCAATGAGACCAGCGCCTCGACGGCCAGCCGCTCCGCCCGCACGGCCCACTCCTCCTCGAGCTCGCGCGTGAGCGCCTCGACGGGGTCCTCGCCGACCTCGACCGAGCCCCCGGCGCCGAGCGCCCAGCGTCCGGCCCACGTCGCCACCCACGGCGCGCGGCGGCCCGCCAGCCAGCGCCCTGCCGTGTCTCGCGCGACGCACAGGACCGACAGCGAGGCGGCCGCGTTGTCGCCCAGCCGCAGCGACCAGCGCATCGGCTGGAGCTCCAACCGCAGCGCCGCGGCGTCGGCCTCGAACGCGCACAGCCGCGCCGCGAGGCCGTCATGGGACGGCGAGCCGCGGCCCTCCAGCTCGGCGATCGCGCGGTCGGCCTCGGCGCTCTGGTCGGCGTCCGGCTCGAACGAGTCCTCGCGCCAGCGCACGGCCACCTGGCCGCGCTGCCAGGGCCCACGCGCGAGGATGCCGGACGGGAAGGTCACTGCGTTCAAGGAGGGTAATGCGGCGCCGCAGGCACTGGGGGTGGGGATACGACGACGAGCCGGTCGGCGAGGAAGCCGCGGATCTGGCCGCCCACCTGGGCTTCGGGTCGGCCGAGCTCGAGGCGCCGGCGCCGCTCGCGCTGCCGCCCCCGCGCGTCGAGGTGCACGACCGCGACGACCACGACCGCGCGCTGCACGCGCACGGCTCCTCCTACCTCGATGTGCTGCTGGCGCTCCGCGGGGACCTCCCGAACCCGCCGGACGCCGTCGTGCGGCCGGCCGACGAGGCCGAGCTGCTGCGCGCGTTCGAGTGGGCCGACGCCGCGAACCTGGCGCTCGCCCCCTACGGCGGCGGCACGAGCGTCGTGCAGGGCGTCGACCCACTCAAGCTGCCGCGCCATGCAGGCGCGATCTCGCTCGACCTCGGGCGGATGGACCGTGTGCTGGAGGTCGACCCGGCGTCGCGCGCCGCCCGGATCCAGGCGGGCGCGACGGGCCCGGCGATCGAATCGCAGCTCGCCGAGCACGGGATGACGCTGCGCTTCTACCCGCAGTCGTTCGAGCGCTCGACGCTCGGCGGCTGGATCGCCACGCGCGCCGCCGGCCACTTCGCGACCGGGCCGACGCACATCGACGACCTCGTCGAGGCGGTCCGCGCCGTGACCGTGCGCGGCGACGTCTGGGAGTCGCGACGGCTGCCCGCCTCGGGCGCCGGGCCGTCGCCCGACCGGCTGCTGCTCGGCTCCGAGGGCACGCTGGCGGTGATCACCGAGGCCTGGGTGCGGATCCGCCCGCGCGACGAGCCGCGCTGGAGCGCGCGCGTGGAGCTCGACGAGTTCGCCTCCGGCCTGGAGCTGGTCAGGGAGATCCTGCAGGCCGGCATGCGGCCCTCGAACTGCCGGCTGGTGGAGGCGCGCGAGGCGGCGCTGACCCTGAGCGGCGATCGCACCGCGCTGCACCTCGGCTTCGAGGGCGACGTCGCCGACGCGCGGCGCGCCCACGACCTGTGCGCGCGGCACGGCGAGGTCGTCCACGGCGGCGGCGGCGCCTGGCGCGCAGCGTTCCTGCGAGCGCCGCACCTGCGCGACACGCTGGTGGCGATGGGCGTCCTGACCGAGACGTTCGAGACCGCGGTGACGTGGGACCGGCTGCCGGCGTTCGTCGAGGACGTGCGCGAGGCGACGCGCGAGGCGCTCGGCGAGGGCGTGGTCACGTGCCGGATCACGCACGCGTACGCCGACGGCGCCGCGCCCTACTTCACCGTCGTCGCGCCGGCGCGCCGCGGGCGGGAGGACGAGCAGTGGGGCGAGGTCAAGCGCGCGGCGTCGGACGCGATCCTGGCCGGCGGCGGCACGATCACGCACCACCACGCCGTCGGGCGGCTGCACCGCGACTGGTACGACCGCCAGCGTCCGCGGCCGTTCGCGACCGCGCTGGCCGCCGCCAAGGCGGCGCTCGACCCGGATGGGCGCCTCAACCCGGGGGTACTCTTGGGACCGTGACCAACCTCGACGCCTCCGCGAAGAACATGCAGGCCGTCTGCAAGGCCAAGGAGGTCCACGACAACAGCTGCCCGTGGGGCGGCAAGGCCAACCGGGTCCACCTGTCGTGGTTCGACCTCGAGCGGATCGGCTGGGAGGAGGGCGACGTGATCTGCGGCTTGATCGTCGTCGGCGACGAGAAGGTCTCGACCGGCATGATGCGCGTGACCTGCGACGCCGAGCCGGACGGCGGCAAGGAGGAGCGGGAGGAGGAGGCCGTGGAGGCCGTCAGCGAGCGCGAGCTGGTGACCGTCTCGCCTTCCGAGCCGCGCTCGCCTTCGGCTTCGCGACCGGCTCGCCTCCGGCTCGCCTCGCCTCGCTGACCTCGAGGTCGCGCCCGAACGCCTGCCGGAAGACGTCCTGCTCGCGCTGGGCGGCCCAGCGCGCGACCGCGACGTCCTCGTGCGCCTCCAGGCGCAGCTCCACGTGGCCGTCGTCGATCCGCACCTCGACGCTGTCGACCGCCTGGTCGCGCGAGCGCTCGAGCTGCTCGGCGAGCCGCAGGACGGCCGCGCAGCGGGTCAGCAGCGCGTCGTCGCCCTTGCGGCCGAGCGCCGAGAACTGGCCGAGCGTGGGCGAGCCCTTGCGGTGGTAGCGGGCCATCTGGCCGATCAGCGCCGTCTCGCGCGGGGAGAAGCCCGGCAGGCCGGCGTTGAGGATCAGATAGCGCGAGTGCTTGTGGTGATCGTCGTAGTCGACCGCCGTCCCGATGTCGTGCAGCATCGCGGCCGCCCACAGCAGCTCGCGCTCCTCCGGGTCACCGCTGCCCAGCTCGTCCCACATCGACAGCGCGAGGCCGGCGACGTGCTCGGTGTGCGCCAGGTCGGCGTGGTACTGCGCCGCGAGGTTGCGGACCGAGTGCTCGCGGACGTTCTCGATCAGCGGCGGGTAGCGGCCGTCGAGCAGCGAGGCGAAGAACACGCCCTCGCGCAGGCCGGCCTCGGTCACCTCCATGGAGTCGAAGCCGCCCGTCTCCATCACCGACTGGACGACGACGGCGCCGGCCAGGATCAGGTCGCCGCGGTCGGGCTTGATGCCGGGCACCTTGGCCCGCTCGGCCGGCGTCATCCCCGCCAGCGCCTCGACGAGGTCGTCGAGCACCGCCTTGCGCAGCGGGAACCCCTGGACGCCGAACGACGGCAGGTCCTCGTGCAGCTCGGCCGCCGCGGCCAGGTTGCGGACGGTGCCGCCGATGCCGGCCAGGGCGCCGCCGTCGGCCAGCCACGGCGCGTCCGCGAGCGAGTCCGCGACGTGCGCGCGCAGCGCCTTGAGGTGCTTGGCCTTGACCCGCTCGCGGGCCAGGAAGCGCTCGGTCATGCGCACGGCGCCGAGCGGCCACGAGCGCATGTCCACCGCCTTGCGGTCCTCGACGTGGGTGAGCTGCATCGAGCCGCCGCCGAGGTCGAGCGCGATGCCGTCGGTCAGCGTCGTCGAGTTGACCGCCGCCAGGTAGCCGTAGAAGGCCTCCTCCTCGGTGGTCAGCACGTGCACGTCGAGCCCGGCGCGGCGCAGGAACTCGTCGCGGTTGGTGGCGTCGCGGATCGCCGAGGTGGCGACC
>Ga0214469_1000642_pt1 | contig 12289 bp, 7 predicted proteins | sample RVTome_10_FD_187340 | JGI IMG/M metagenome (GOLD analysis project Ga0214469, IMG submission 187340) | Soil microbial communities from uranium-contaminated site in the Upper Colorado River Basin, Wyoming, United States - RVT153D57 HiSeq ... | reverse complement strand
AGCTACATGCACGCAGCCATGTAGCTAAGTCGCACCGCCTGCCGAACGTGATCGAACGACAAAGGGGCGAATGGGGCTAAGCCAGGGCGCCGACCTTTTCGCGGCCGGCCTCCGGCGGAGCGGCCGAGTCCAGGAAGACCTCCGGGCGACCCTCGACGTAGAGCTGAGGCATCCGGCGGTCAAGAGCCTTCGGCAGCCACCAGTTCGCTTTGCCCAGCCAATGCATGATCGCGGGCACCAGCAGCATCCGGACCACTGTCGCGTCGATCAGGATCGCCGCGGCCATGCCGACACCGATGACCTTGATGAAGACCTCGTCACTCGGGATGAATGCGGCGAACACCACGATCATGATCGCGGCCGCGGCAGTGATGACCCTCCCGGTACCGGCGAGGCCGTCAACGATCGCCCTGCTGTTGTCGCCGGTACGCACCCACGACTCCCGCATCCGGCTGATCAGGAACACCTCGTAGTCCATCGACAGGCCGAACAGGACCGCGAATACAAGCACCGGAATGAACGCCGGCATCGGAGTGGCCGTGTCGATACCGATCAGCTGCCCGAGCCAACCGCCCTCGAGCACCAGGGCGATCACCCCGTAGGCGGCCGCGACCGACAGCAGGTTCATCACCGCCGCCGTCACCGGTATGGCAATGCTCCTGAACGAGAGCAGCAACAACAACATCGATAGCGCCACCACGCCGCCGATCAGGAACGGCAGCCGCTCGACCGTGTTGGAGTTGCTGTCGATGCCCATCGCCACGACACCACCGACGTGGACGTCGGCACCCGTGCCGGCCGTCACGTCCGGGAGCACCTCGTCGCGCAGCTCGTGTACGAGGTCCTCGGTGTCGGCATGCTGGGGGCCGTTGACGGGAATGACGGTGATAAGGGCCGCCGTCCCAGCAGGGCTGGGCACGGGAGGCAGGACGGTGGCAACCCCGGGCGCCTCCGCGACCGCGGCCGCAACCTGCTCCGCAACCGACGGATCCTCGGCCCTCGACAGATCGGCGGCCAACACGAGTGGGCCGTTGGAGCCGGCCCCGAAGCCCTCGGTGATCATGTCGTACGCCTGCCGGGTCGAGGTCTCCTCGACGTTGTTGCCGGCATCAGGGAACCCGAAGCGGGCCCCAAGGAACGGGGCCGCGAGGGCCAGCAACAGACCGATCCCGACGACACTGGCGATGATGCTGTGCCGGTCGACAAGCCGGCTCCACCACACCCAGGCGCGTGCGGGTTCGAGGTGGCCGCCCTCGGCGATGCGGACGGTCCGCCGGCGGCCCAGCGGTAGCCGTAGCCGGTCGATGCGGGCGCCGAGGTATCCCAGCAGGGCGGGGAACAGTGTCGCCGCCGCCGCCATCACGATCAGCACGGCGGCGATGGTGACCACCGCGGCGCCCCGCATGAACGAAAGGCCCATCGCGAACAGGCCGAGCATGCTCACTACGACGGTGCTGCCGGCCACCATCACCGCGCGACCGGCGGTGTCGAGGGTTGCGACCGTCGCGGCCTCGGGGTTGAGGCCGACCGCCCGCCACTCGCGGAACCGCGTCACCATCAGCAGCGTGTAGTCGATGCCGAGTGCGATGCCCAGCATTGTTGCCAGAGCAGTCGTCCAGTCGGGCACATCGATGACTGCCGCGATAAGCCCAGTCAGCATCGCGCTGACCCCGAGGCCGGCCATGGCCACCAGCAACGGCAGGCCCGCCGCCACCACCGAGCCGAACGTCAGCAGCAGGATGATTCCCGCCGCCACCAGCGCGATCGTCTCTGACCCGACCTCGCCCTCCTCGGCCAACTGGATGGCGAAACCACCGAGCGCGACGTCGAGGCCGGGACGCTCCGCCGCGTCGGCCGCGGCCAGCAGGCGCTCGGTGTCCTCGATGGGCATGTCGACCGGGTTCGTCATGTCGAGAACGACGCTGCCGAGCAGGGTCCTGCCGTCTGGTGCGATTCCACCGGGAGTGGTGTACGGATCTTCGATGCCAGCCACATGCGGCATGGCCGACAGTTCGGCGAACAGGTCGGCGACTGCCGCCTGAACGGCCGGATCGTCGACTCCGCTCTCCGCCCGGACTACGACGTCGATGGAATCCCCCGCCTGAGCGGGAAATTCGGCTTCAAGCAAGTCCTGGGCCTGCAGTGAGTCCGATCCGGGGGCGGAGTAGTCGGCGGCGAACTCGCCGGCGAAGGCTGAGGACAGCCCCACGGCAGCGGCGATCACGGCGAGCCAGGCCAGTACGACGCGGCCGCGATTCCGGAATGCGACGCCCCCCAACCGGCCGAGTGGACCCGGTCGAGGCACGGCGGGCGCGGTGTCGTCCGTCGTGATTGTCGGAGTGGTCATGATGTGCTTCCCCCTGCAACGGGTCGTGACGTTGGTAATGGGCCCTCATTGGCGTTATGCTTCGTAACACAACACCAGGATCGATACGCTTGTCAAGACCTTTAACCTCTGTAACGATGCTTAACGACATGCTCCAGGAGGCACAGCGCCTGTGACGACACATTTGCCCCATCAGCCCGCGACCGACGGCCCGCCGCTGTCACGCCGCGAGCGCGCGCGGGCCGCGACGATCGATGAGATCAAGGAAACCGCAACGCGCCTCATGTCCGAGCAGGGCACGACCGACTTGCGGTTCTCCGACATCGCTCGCGAGATGGGCATGACCGCACCGGCGCTCTACCGCTACTTCGCCGACCGTGACGAACTGCTCACCGCACTGATAGCCGACACGTACGACGAGCTGGGAGCCGTCGTCGCGGCCGCCCGCGAACGGGTACCGACCGACGACATCTGGGGCCGGTTCCTCGCGGTCGCCAACGCCTACCGGTCATGGGCGAACCATGATCCGGTCCGGTTCGCGCTCATTCTCGGCATGCCGGTGCCGGGTTACGCCGCACCGGAAGACGGCCCGACGACAGAGGCCGCGATACGCGCGATGTCGCAGCTCAAAGCGATCTTCTTCGACGCGGCGGAGCAGGGTGCCCTCGGCGCGCCGCTGCTTACCGAGGTACACGAGGCGTTGCGCGAATGTACCGAAGTGGAGAAGCAGACTCACCCCGACGAGCCCGACCAGTCTCCGGAGATGTTCCAGGCCATGCTGCACTCGTGGGCTTCGCTGCATGGGTTCACCAGCCTGGAAGCTCACGGACACCTCGGCTGGATGTCGCAAGAAGCCCGCGACGCCCTGTTCGTCTCGTACGTCCGGCTGACCGCAATCACCGCCGGCCTCCCCGTCCCGGACACCTCGCGCTGATCGTGCAGCGATCAACACGCAACGGCTACCTGTAGCGGGATGGCTCGGGCAGCAACTCGTTCATCGAGCCAGAACGGAACCCGCGCGAATCGACCTCCACGGCATCGAACCCGGCCGAGCGAACCCCGTCGACCGCTTCGACCATCTCGGCCACCCGGCCGACGACGTCCGAGTCCACCTCGACCCGGGCCGTATGCCCGAGATCACGCACCCGCAGGTTACGAACCGGCACGCCGGCCGCCTCGAGGTCCGCGCGAAGCGTGGCCTCGGCTCGGTCGACCCGGGCCAGCCGGGCCGGCGTGATCTCCAGCCCATAGGCGACCCGGCTGGACAGGCAGGCAGCAGCTGGTTTGTTCCACGTCGGCAGGCCCCAGCGCCGGGAAACCTCCCGGATCTGACGTTTGGTCAGCCCTGCGTCCAGTAGCGGCGTCACAGCACCCCGCTCAGCGGCCGCCCTGATTCCGGGGCGGAATCCGGCGACAGCGTCGTCAGCGTTGGTTCCTGTCGCTACGTACGCGTAACCCTCACGCTCGGCAAGCGGCCCGAGCACATCGACCAGCTCGGCCTTGCAGAAATAGCACCGGTCTCCGCTGTTGGCGCGGTAGCCCGTGCGCGACATCTCGTCAGTGCGCGGCCGGACATGGCGAACGCCCAGGCCTTCGGCGAACTCGCGCGCCGCGACCAGCTCACGGCGCGGCAGAGACGGCGACACGGCGGTCGCGGCCAGAACATTGCCCGCACCCAGCGCCCGCACCGCCGCGGCCAGCAAGAAGGCGGAGTCGGCACCGCCGGAGAAGGCGACCACGACCGAGCCCAGCTCACGCAATTGCTGATCCAATGCCGCCAGCCGGGTGTCGACCACGTACCGGTCCAGCCACTGCGGAAACTCGGCCAGGCCGCTCAGCACAACATCGGCCCCGGCCTGTCGCAGCGCGATCGCGTCGTGTGAGCCGGTCGTCAGGCCCACGGCTCGGGCGTCGGCGACCTTGGCGCCCACGATGTCGCCGGGATGATCGCCGACGTGGACGGCGGCGCCGAGCTGGCGCAACGCTTCGCCCTTAGCTTCGCCATACCGCTCCCCCACCACGCCGTCCACCGCAAGCCCGACATGCTCCAGCGAAGCGTGAATCAGATGCTCCGCTTTGGCGCTGACCACCACGGCCCGGCCGCCATGCGCACGGACCGCCTCAATGGCCTCGGTCGCGCCGGGCAGCAGTTTCGTCCGAGGCACGCCCAGACTCGGGTAGAGCTCGCGGTATAGCCGTGCCGCTGCAACTGCGACATCCGGGCCGAGGAGCTGGCTGCAGGTGACTTCCAGCGGAATGCCGATGAGCGCCCGCACCGAGTTCGGATCCACCGCCGTATCGAAGTGGCGGGCCGTTTCCAGAAACGTTGCAACGATGCCGTCAGCGGAGTCGACGAGGGTGAGATCGAGATCGAATCCGACGACAGGCCGCATGCGCTCGAGCCTACCCGGCGGCCGGATCGCGCCCGTACCTCAGCCGACGGAGCGTAGCCGCGGCAGCATCGCGGCGGCCCGCTCCGCCTGCGCTTCGGCCGCCCCGCCGACCACGATGAGTATCACTTCATCGACGCCGACGGCGGCATACTCCTCGACCACGGGCAGCATCGACGCCATCGCATCCGCCGGGTGGTCGTCCGGACCTGCCGAGTCAGGCAGCCGGATTTGGACGGTACGGCGAATCTCGTCCGGGTCGCGGCCCACGGCTTCGCAGTGCTCGTCCAGCACCTGCGACAGCTCGGCGACCTCGCTTGGCGGACCGCCAGGCAGGTTCCACACGTCCGCGTACTGAGCCGTCAACCGCAGCGTCCGCTGCCGGCCCCGTCCACCGATCCAAATCGGCGGGTACGGCCGCTGAACGGGTTTGGGTTCGGCAATGGCGTCGGTGAGTCTGTAATGGCGGCCGTGGAAGGTGGTCCGCCGTTCGGTCCACATCGACCGGATGATCTGGCAGGCCTCTTCCAGCCGGTCCATCCGGTCCCCTACGGTGCCGAACTCGAGGCCGAGCATGGTGTGCTCGTTCTCGGCCCACGCTGCGCCGATGCCGAACTCGAGCCGGCCGCCGGACAGATGGTCGACGGTCACCGCCATCTTCGCCAGAACCGCTGGATGCCGGTAGGTGTTGCCCGTGACCATGCATCCGATCCGGACGTGTTCGGTCGCCTCGGCCATCGCGCCCAGCAACGTCCAGGCCTCGAAGATGTCGCCGGTAGGGTCGCCTCCGAGTGCGGCGAAGTGGTCCATGTTCCAGACCGAGTCGAAACCGGCTTCATCGGCGATCCGCCACACCGCCCGGTACTCGTCAATGGGTGCTTTCTGCGAGAGCTTGAGTCCGTATCGCACGCTCAAGTATCTACCCGTGCGGGCTGGGCCCCGCGATCCCGATTTTCGGCCTCAGGAAGGACCACACGGCCACTTGCAGCCGGTAGCCTGCTGCCGTGATGCTCGAACGACGGCGCAAGCGAACTTCCAAGGACGCCGAGGAGCACGAGTCCGAAACCGAGGAGGTGCGGACGGCCAGCGAGGCCGCCCGCCGCGATGCGTCCCGCCGAGCAAGTGAACTCATCGCCCGGCTTCGGAAGCTGTAACACCGGGCGCATGCCCACCGGCAGGGCCTTAGCGTAGGACGGATGGGGACGGTCACGACCGAGGCGCCTCGCAGCCTGGCAGAGGAGCTGCGCCGGCGCACTGACGCCGAGCTGGCTGCCCTCTTGCGCGCCCGTCCAGACCTGCTCACCCCGATTCCGGCCGACGTTGGCCAGCTCGCCTCCAGGGCGACCACCAGAACTTCGGTGGTCCGCGCCCTTGACCGGCTCGACCGGTTCACCCTGCACGTCGTCGAGGCGCTCGCGGTGCTCGCCGAACCGAGCAGCCCGGCAGCGATCCGAGCACTGCTCGCGGTGCCGCTGGGACCGGTCCGCAGCGCTCTCGAGACGCTCCGCACCCTGGCCCTGGTGTGGGGGCCGGAGCGGTCGACACGGCTCGTCCGCACCGCGCACGAGCTGCTCGGACCGTATCCGGGTGGCCTGGGGCCCCCGCTCGCCCAACTGCTGGACCATCAGCCACCTGCCCGTCGAGCCGCGTTGGCTGACGACCTGGAGAACGTGGCGGGAACCGATGCGCTGCGCCTCGCGGAGGAGATCAGCGGTCGTATCGCCCTGCTGCTCGAAGACATAGGCCCCGATGCGATGGCAGCTCTTCGGACCTTGTCGGCCGGCCCACCGGCCGGAAAAGTCGAGGACGCGCATCGGCCGGTCGAGCGAGCCACGGCCAGAACCCCGGTCGAGGAGCTCATGGCACGGGGGCTGGTCTTACCTACGGACCAGTCGACGGTCGTGCTGCCCCGTGAGGTAGGACTGCACGTCCGCGGCGGGGTCCTCCGGCCGGGCCTGCGACCGGAACCGCCGGAGCCAGCCGGGATCGAGCGGGACGCCGGTGCCGTCGATCACCTCGGCGGCGCCGGCGCGTACGACTTGGCGCGGCGAATCGAGACCCTTCTCGACACCTGGGCCTACGACCCACCACCCGTACTCCGGACGGGCGGTCTCGGCGTCCGCGACCTACGGAAACTGCCGCGCTTGCTCGACGTCGACGATTCGGGTGCCGCGTTGCTCGTGGAAGTCGCCCATGTCGCCGGGCTCCTGGCCGCGACGACCGATGCCGATCCGGTGTGGCTGCCGACCCCTCGATACGACACCTGGCTGCGGGCCGAGCCGTCCGCCCGCTGGACCGAGCTCGTCACGGCCTGGCTTTCGACGAGCCGGGTGCCGGGGCTGGTCGGTGGACGCGACGAGCGCGACCGGCCCATTCCGCCACTGGGCCATGACCTCGACCGCCCACTCGCCCCAGAGATTCGGCAACTGGTGCTCGACGTGCTCGCGGCCCTGGCACCCGGGCTCGCGCCCGAGCCGACGGATGTTCTCGAAACCGTGCGCTGGTGGCGGCCGCGCCGAGGCGGCAGGCTTCGGGACGACATCGCCCGCTGGACACTCCGCGAAGCCGAACTCCTCGGGGTCACTGGGCACGGCGCGCTGGCCTCCTACGTGCGCCCCTTGCTCGACGGACGCCCGGCCGACGCGGCTCGCAAGGCGGCAACGGCCGGGCTGGCCGCTGTGCTGCCGAAGCCGCTCGACCACGTCCTCGTCCAGGCCGACCTGACCGCGATCGCCCCTGGACCGCTGCGGTCTGACCTCGCTCGCGAGATGGCCGCGCTGGCCGAGGTGGAGAGCCGGGGCGGGGCGACTGTCCACCGGTTCACCCCAGATTCGATCCGCCGCGCGCTCGACGGCGGCCGTACCGCCGCAGAGATCCACGAGTTCTTGCGCCGACTCTCCCGCACACCGGTGCCGCAACCGCTGACGTACCTGGTCGACGACGTGGCGCGCCGCCACGGCCAGTTGCGCGTGGGCGCAGGGCTGAGCTTCGTCCGCTGCGACGACCAGGCCGTCCTGGCCGAGATCATGGCGGATCCACGCGCCCTCGCACTCGGGTTGCGCCGCATCGCCCCTACTGTGCTGGTGTCCACGCTGGAACCGGCCACGCTGCTGGAGCGGCTGCGCGCCATGGGGCTCACTCCTGCGGCCGAAAGCTCCGACGGTGCGGTGGTGACGGCTCAGGTGCAGGCCCGGCGAGCTCCCGAGCGGCAGCGTTCGGCGCCGCTGCTTGCCGAGCGCCCGATACCGGACGACGCCACGCTCGGGGCCGCAGTCCGCGCGCTCCGCGCCGGCGAGCGCTCGACCACGCTGCGTCCGGCCGGTGCCGTACCAGCAGCTTTGGGGCCAAGCGCGTCGGCCCAGGCATTGGCCGTGATCCGCCAGGCACTGGAGCAGGGCACGCCGATCTGGATCGGTTACGTCGACCACCACGGCATGACGAGTGAGCGGATCGTCGACCCGATCCGGTTGGAGGCCGGGTGGCTCGCCGCGTTCGACCACCGCTCCGGCGAGACGCGCTCGTTCGCCGTCCACCGCATCAGCGGCGTCGCCGACGTGGACACCACGCCCGCCGGGTGATCAGCACACGGAGTCGAGCGACTGCGGTTCTGCTACGGGCTCCGGCGTGGATGGGTCCTCGTCGCCGGGTTCGGTGTCGGCCGGCGGCGACGTACTCGTAGCCGGCGCTCCGCCGGTCGGCGTGCCCTCGGCCGTCGTGGCTTCGTCGGTCTCGCCCTCGGTCGTCGTCGCCGGCGGCGTCTCGATCGCCTCCGCCGCGAGTGAGTGCATCAGCTCGTAGTCGGGAGCGGCCGGGGTGATCACGTCGTCGGTGAACGCCAGGCTCGCCACTGTCGATTGCTGAACCCGGTCGGCCAACTCGGCGAACGCCGGCAGCAGCGTCTGCGGTATGTCAGTGAAGAAGACGTCTTCGAGTGCTCCAGCGAGCCGGCGATAGTGACGCAACAGGGTCATCGGCCGCGCCTCGTCGATAATGGCCCCGATCACACAGCGCTGCCGCTCCATCCGGTTGTAGTCGTCAGTGACAGGTGGCGGACCGCAGCGCGCGCGTGCGTACCAAAGGGCCCGAAAGCCGTCGAGCCGCTGGTTGGGCCCCGGTTCGATCCAGCCGAGCGCCTCGGTGCATCGGCCGGTCCGCGCACTCAGTTTCGTCCCTATCGGGATTCGGTAGTGGACGTCGATGGTGATTCCGCCGAGGGCGTCCACGATCTGCTGGAAGCCTTCGAGGTTGACCAGTACGAAGTAGTCCACGTCGAGCCCCAGTGCGCCCTCCACCGCCCATTTCATCGCGTCCGCGCCTGGGAACGACGACGCCTCGAACACGTCGGGGTGCATCTGCGGCACGTTCTGGTAGATGGCGTTGAGCAGCCACTCGTTGGGATCACCCGGACCGGTGAAACCTCGCGGATAAATCTCGTGGAGCGGGCTGTCGTCGGGAAACGGCACCCGTTGAAGGTTGCGCGGCAGCGACAGCAGCGCCGTTCGCCCCGAAGCGGTGTCGACGCTCGCGAGGATGACGGTGTCCGGGCGTACGCCATCCCGGCCCTCGGCTCCGTCGCCGCCGAGCAGCAGGACGTTGACGGTCGGCTGCCCCGCCCAGGGGTCTACGACGTCGGGCGGTCGAGTCGGCGCGGTAAGACTTGTCTGGTCGTCGGACGCGAAGACGCGGTCGATCAACTGGGTTTGCGTGCGGCTATGGCTGGCGATCGTCACCAGAGGGGTGATCGCCAGGGACATGATGGTGATCACCGCCACCGCGCCCGAGAACCGCTGCACGCCGGTGAGAGCCGGATGTTGCAGGAGATAGAGGCTGATCGCAGCGGAGAGCAGCCACAGCGCCGCGACGGCCAGCAGGCCGATTCCAACGACGCGAAGCGTGGCCGGACTCGAGCCGATGGCTATCAGGCCTGTCCGCCCCCCGCGCACGATGCCGACGAGTGTCCCGGCTACCAGGCCGAACCATGCGCCGAGGACTAGCCAACCCGCCACCCGGCGGCCGGTCGCGATCAGGCCCACGCCCGGCACCAGCGCGCCGAGAGTTACCAGACTGAGGAATTTGCCGAAGCTCCCGCGACTACCGCTTTCGTAGGCCATCGCTGATCAGTCTACGCACACAGGCTCACCATTGATCATGATTTGGCGACTCTTCGGCAGTGTCCGGTATCGGCTGTGTGAGGTAGCGGCCCCCGAGGGACAATAGGACGAGTGCCCACGAAGGGAGTTCGGCGTGACCGACGGCCCGCTGATCGTGCAGAGCGACAAGACGTTGCTGCTCGAGGTCGACCACGACCTCGCCGACGAGTGCCGCCGGGCTATCGCACCGTTCGCCGAACTCGAGCGCGCGCCGGAGCACATCCACACCTACCGGCTGACCCCGCTCGGCCTGTGGAATGCCCGGGCCGCCGGCCACGACGCGGAGCAGGTCGTCGACACGCTGCTGCGCTACTCGCGGTACCCGGTACCCCACGCCCTGCTTGTCGACGTCGCCGAGACGATGGCGCAGTACGGCCGGCTGACTCTGGAAGACCATCCGACACATCGACTCGTGCTCCGAACCACCGACCGGGCGGTGCTGGAAGAGGTGCTGCGGTCAAAGCGCACGCGGCCGATGCTCGGCACCCGGATCGACGATGACACCGTCGTCGTTCATCCCAGCGAACGCGGGACGCTCAAGCAGGCGTTGATCAAGATCGGCTGGCCGGCAGAGGACCTCGCGGGCTATGTCGATGGTGAGGCCCATCCGATCTCGCTGGTCGAGAATGGCTGGTCGCTGCGCCGGTACCAGCTCGACGCGGCCGAGGGATTCTGGCACGGCGGCTCGGGTGTGGTCGTGTTGCCCTGCGGCGCGGGTAAGACGCTTGTCGGGGCCGCAGCAATGGCCCGGGCCAGCGCCACGACACTGATCCTGGTGACGAACACGGTGGCGGCCCGCCAGTGGAAGGACGAGCTCCTGCGCCGGACGTCCCTCACCGAGGAAGAGATCGGCGAATACTCAGGCGCACGTAAGCAGATCCGCCCGATCACCATCGCCACGTACCAGGTGATGACGACCCGCCGAAAAGGGGCATACGCGCACCTCGAACTGTTCGACGCCCGCGACTGGGGGTTGATTATCTATGACGAGGTGCACCTGCTGCCCGCGCCGATCTTCCGGATGACGGCCGATTTGCAGGCCCGCCGCCGGCTCGGGCTGACCGCGACGCTCGTCCGTGAAGATGGGCGGGAGCACGACGTCTTCACGCTCATCGGCCCGAAACGCTACGACGCGCCGTGGAAGGAGCTCGAGAACGCCGGCTGGATCGCCCCGGCAGACTGCGTCGAGGTCCGCGTGACGCTGCCGGACAGCGAGCGCCTCGCGTATGCGACCGCCGAGCCGGACGAGCGCTACCGGCTGGCGTCGTCCACGGCGACCAAGAACCGAATCGTCCGCCGGTTGGTCGCCCGCCACTCCGCCGAGCCGCTGCTGGTCATCGGCCAGTACATCGACCAACTCGACGAGCTCGCCGCCGAGCTGGACGCGCCGATCGTGAAGGGCGGCACGACGGTCCGCGAACGGCAGCGGCTCTTCGACGCCTTCCGAGCAGGAGAGATCACCACGCTCGTCGTCAGCAAGGTCGCCAACTTCTCGATCGATCTGCCCGAGGCCACGGTCGCGATCCAGGTGTCCGGGACGTTCGGCTCACGCCAGGAGGAGGCGCAGCGGCTGGGCCGGATCCTGCGTCCCAAGTCGGATGGGCGGACCGCACGGTTCTACGCGATCGTGGCCCGCGACACCGTCGACCAGGACTTCGCTCAGCACCGGCAGCGATTCCTCGCGGAGCAGGGCTACGCCTACCGCATCGTCGACGCGGAGGACGTCCTCACCGGCGACGGGCTGTGAATCACCGGCGCAGTTCGAGAGTGCAGCACTTCGCTCCGCCGCCCGCCTTGAGCAGCTCGGGCAGCCGAACGGGCACCGGCTCGTAACCGCGATCCGCGAGCGCATCGATGAGATCACGAGCGTCGGCTGCGATGACGACGTGCCGCCCGTCTGACACCGAGTTCAGCCCGAACGCGAGCGCATCGGCCTCGGTCGCGACCACAGCATCCGGGAAGAGCGTGCGCAGCACGCGCTGGCTTCCTTCGGAGAAGGCGGCCGGGTAGTAGGCCACGTTCGACTCATCGAGCGCGAACAATGCGGTGTCCAAGTGGTAGAACCGCGGGTCGACGAGTGTCAGGGACACCACGGGGCGGCCGAAGTACTCCTGAGCCTCCAGGTGAGCGGCATGATCGGTACGAAGGCCCGTTCCCGCGAGGATCAGGTCACCTGCGACAACGAAGTCGCCCTCGCCTTCGTTGACGTACTTGGGCGTGCGAACGTCGGAGTACCCGGCGGCCTCGAACCAGGACCGGTACGCCGGAGCCTCGTCGGCACGCTGCGGGTTGCGGAACTGCGCGCCGTACACGCGACCGTCCACGACGAACGCCCCATTGGCCGCGAAGACCATGTCCGGCAGCTCGGGGATCGGCTCGATGAGGTCCACCCGGTGCCCGAGCCGCTCGTAGCCGGCCCGCAG
>Ga0214469_1000641_pt1 | contig 12291 bp, 11 predicted proteins | sample RVTome_10_FD_187340 | JGI IMG/M metagenome (GOLD analysis project Ga0214469, IMG submission 187340) | Soil microbial communities from uranium-contaminated site in the Upper Colorado River Basin, Wyoming, United States - RVT153D57 HiSeq ... | reverse complement strand
TTCCATCACCCCTCCCACGAGCAACTCGGAGCCGTCGAAGACGGCGTCCACGTCCACCTCGATCGCCGACTCCAGGAAGCGATCCAACAGGAGGGGGTTGGACGTCACCTCCGGGTCGGCTTCCCCATAGATGGCGTGGACGTATTCGCCGAGCTCCTCGAGGCTGTAGACGACCTTCATCTTCCTGCCACCGAGCACGAAGGATGGCCGCACCATCACAGGGAGGCCGATTTGGTCGACCACCTCTTGAGCCTCGGCAGCCGACGAGGCGGTGCCTGCGGCGGGTTGGCTCAGACCCAGGTTGCGGCAGATCTCGGCGAACTGCTCCCGATCCTCGGCGAGGGCTATCGATGCCGGCGAGGTACCCGCGATGGGGACGCCTGCTCTCTCCAACTCCTCGGCGAGATTGAGCGGGGTCTGACCACCGAGCTGCACGACGACGGCTTCCGGCTTCTCGGCGTCGATCACACCGAGCACGTCTTCGATCGTCAAGGGCTCGAAGTAGAGACGGTCGGAGGTGTCGTAGTCGGTCGAGACGGTCTCCGGGTTGCAGTTGATCATCACCGTCTCGAAGCCGGCGTCACGAAGGGCGAAGCTGGCATGGACACAGCAGTAATCGAACTCGATCCCCTGCCCGATCCGGTTCGGCCCGGATCCGAGTACCACCACTCGAGGCTTCTCTGCCGGCATCACTTCCGTCTCGTCCTCGAAGGTCCCGTACATGTAGGGCGTGTGAGCCTCGAACTCGGCGGCGCAGGTGTCCACCGTCTTGTAGGTGCGGACGATCCCGGCCTGGGAGCGCTTGCGGCGGACCTCTGCTTCGGTGGCGCGCCAGAGATGGGCGATCTGGCGGTCCGAGAAGCCGAGACGCTTGGCATCACGGAGCAATGTCTCGTCTCGCGTCCCTTCCAGCTCATGACGGACCTCCACGATCTCGGCCATCTGGTCGACGAACCACGGATCGACCGACGCCAGGCTCGCCACCCGGTCCACGTCCCATCCACGGCGGAGTGCCTCACCCATGGCATAGACACGGTCCGGTGTGGGCGTGGACACACGGAGCTCGAGGTCCTCGTCGGCTGTGGCCACGAGCCCTGATTCCGCCGGGTCGGCATTGAGGCCGGCACGGCCGTTCTCCAGGCTCCGCAGTGCTTTCTGCAGAGCCTCGGGGAAGGTCCGCCCGATCGCCATGGCCTCCCCGACGCTCTTCATGGCGGTGCCGAGGCGAGTGGATGCGGAGGGGAACTTGGCGAAGTCGAATCTGGGGACCTTCACGACCGTGTAGTCGAGCGCCGGCTCGAACGACGCCGGTGTTGCCTTGGTGATGTCGTTGGCGATCTCGTCGAGGGTGAATCCGACGGCGAGGAGGGCGGCGATCTTGGCGATGGGAAATCCCGTCGCCTTGGAGGCGAGAGCCGACGATCGACTCACCCTGGGGTTCATCTCTATGACCAGTCGGCGCCCGGTCTCCGGGTTGACCGCGAACTGCACGTTCGAGCCACCGGTCTCCACTCCGATCGCCTCCAGCACTGCGATGCCGTCGTCACGCATATCCTGGTACTCACGGTCACTGAGGGTCTGCACCGGCGCGACGGTGATCGAGTCCCCGGTGTGTACACCCATGGGATCGAAGTTCTCGATGGAGCACACGATGACCGCGTTGCCGGCGACGTCGCGCATGACCTCGAGCTCGTACTCCTTCCATCCCAGCACCGACTCCTCGACGAGGATCTCGTTGACAGGCGACGTGTCGAGACCATGCTTGGCCACCTGGAGGAACTCCTCCTCCGTGTCCGCGATCCCGGTCCCGCCGCCCCCCAGGATGAACGAGGGGCGGACCATCACCGGATAGCCGATGTCCAGGGCGATCTTCACCGCCTCGCTCATCGAGCGGGCGTAGCCTGCCCTGGGGACCTCGAGACCGATCGACTCCATGGTCTCCTTGAACAGCCCGCGATCTTCGGCACGGTCGATCGCCTGGAGCCCGGCACCGATCATCTCGACACCGTGGCGGTCCAGGACCCCGCTCCGGGCGAGTTGGGTTGCGACGTTGAGCGCCGTCTGGCCACCGAGTGTCGGGAGGAGTGCGTCGGGCCGCTCTCGGGCGATGATCTCTTCGACGACATCAGGGGTTATGGGCTCGATATAGGTGGCGTCGGCGAACTCGGGATCCGTCATGATCGTGGCCGGGTTGGAGTTGACCAGGATGACCCGGTAACCCTCCGAGCGAAGGACCTTGGCGGCTTGGGTCCCCGAGTAGTCGAATTCACAAGCCTGGCCGATGACGATGGGCCCCGAGCCGATGAGCAGGATCGAACGGATGTCGCGACGTCCTGGCATCAGGCTGTCTCCTCGATGAGAGTGGCGAATCGGTCGAAGAGGCCGGCGGCGTCGTGGGGCCCGGGGGCGGCCTCGGGGTGATACTGAACCGAGAACACAGGATGCTCCTCGAGGACCATGCCCTCGAGCGTGCCGTCGTTCAGGTTCTGATGGGTGGGGCGAACGGTGCCGTACTCAGAGAAGACCCGTTCCGGCACCAGGTCCGGGGTGATCAGCCCGCGGCGTCGCGGCGCCTCGGCATCACTGATGCTCCAGAGATCGACCGCGAACCCGTGGTTCTGAGCAGTGATCTCCACCCTTCCCGTCTCCAGATGACGCACCGGGTGGTTGCCTCCGTGATGACCGAAGGGAAGCTTGAAGGTTCTGGCGCCGAGGGCCAGGCCGAGGACCTGGTGGCCCAGGCAGATCCCGAACAGGGGCGCCCGTCCGATCAGGCCGCGCAGGGTCTCGGTGGTCTTCTCCAGCGGCTCGGGGTCGCCGGGACCGTTGGAGACGAAGATACCCACCGGGTCGAGATCCAGGATGGCCCGGGCCGGAGTGGGCGCGGGCACCACCTCGACGTCGTAGCCGCGCCCGGTGAGGTGGGTCAGGATCTCTCTCTTCATCCCCAGATCGATGGCGACCACCAGTCCGCGGCTCTCGCCCGGTGTCTCGAGGCGATAGGGCTCGCGGGTGGAGACGCCACTGGCGAGGTCTCGCCCCACCATGCTGGGAGCATCGGCCGCCATTTGTCTGAGCTCCGCTTCGGCGACTCCTGCGCCCATCGCCACCGGCATCGCCCCCTTTTCCCTGATATGCCTGGTCAGCCTTCTCGTGTCGACGTCGGATATCGCCACGACACGGTTGTCGCGGAAATACTCGGCCAGACCACCCTGCGATCTCCAATTGGAGTGGCGACGGGACAGGGCCTTGACCACGAAGCCCGCCACCGCAGGCTCGTCCGACTGGTCGTCGTCCAGGTTGATGCCGTAGTTGCCGACGTGTGGGGAGGTCATGACCACCACCTGGCCGGCGTAAGACGGGTCTGTGAGTATCTCCTGATATCCGGTCATCGATGTGTTGAACACCGCCTCCCCGGTGGCGACACCCTCGACGCCGACTGAGTAGCCGTTGAAGACCTCACCGTCGGAGGTGACCAACTGGGCGGGCACGCGACTCATCGGTCGTCACTCCGGTGGATCACGCGGCCCCGTCGGATCGTTGCCCTCACCTGGCCCTTCATGACGCGGCCACGAAAGGGGCTGTTGGATGACCTCGATCGAAACGGGCCTGCTGTCCAGGTGGTTGCGGGATCGAAGACGACGAGGTTGGCCGTTGTCCCGGATTCGACCAAACGGCCCTGGTCGGCGAGACCCAGGATCCGGGCCGGTTCCTGCGACAGCGCGGCGAAGAGCAAATCCCGATCGGGCACCACTCCCCACAGCGCAGCAGCAGCGGTCTCCAGCCCGGTCACTCCACGTGGTGCGTGCGTGAAACCGACAGCCTTCTCGTCGGCCTGATGGGGGGCATGGTCGGTCGCAACTGCGTCGATGGTCCCATCGGCGAGTGCTGCTACGAGTGCCTCTCGGTCCTCTTTGCCCCGAAGGGGCGGATACATCTTGAAATCGGGGTCGAGGTCGGTGAGCCACGACTCGTCGAAGGTGAGATGATGAGGCGTGACCTCGGCGGTCACCGGCAAGCCCGATCTCTTGGCGGCCCGAATCACCTCGACGGTGGCCCGTGCCGACACGTGCTGGCAGTGGTATCGGGCACCCGTTCGTGCTGCGATATCGAGATCCCGCTGCACGACTTCGGTCTCGGCTTCCCATGGCATCCCGCCAACTCCGAGACGCCGGGACACCGACCCTTCGTGCATGTGGCCACCGGAGGTCATCGCCGTGTCTTCGGCATGCTGGGCCACGAACGCCCCCGGGAGGGCTGATATGCGGGTCATCACCTCCCTCAGGAGATCTGCGTCTCCCACCGAGTCTCCGTCGTCGGTGAACAGACGCACTCCGGCGCGGTAGAGAGCCTCGACATCTGCGGGAGCAGCACCGGCGCGACCTTTCGTCAGAGCCCCGGAGGGGACCACGTCTACGACATCGACCGCCCTGGCCGTGTTGAGGACCGCCTCGACCACCTTCGCCTTGTCCATGGGCGGATCGGTGTTGGGCATCGCGGTGACCGCGGTGAAACCTCCCGCCGCGGCTGCGGCAGACCCGCTTGAGATATCCTCCTTCCAGGTCTGTCCCGGGTCGCGGAGATGCGTGTGGAGGTCGACGAGACCGGGTCCGACGAGACAGCCTCCGGCATCGATATCGCGATCTCCCTCGAGATGAGTCCCAAGCCGGGTCACCAGGGAGCCTTCGATGCCGACATCGGCCCTCGTCCAGCCTTCTCGGGTCAGCACCTCGCCACCTCGGATGACGATCATGTCGCCCCCCTGCCCAGGAGGTCGAGCACCACCATCCTCGTCGGCACGCCGTTGCGCACCTGTTCGGTCACCAGGGCCCGAGGGGACTCGGCTACCTCTTCGGCGATCTCCACACCCCGATTCATTGGGCCTGCGTGCATGACCATCGCACCGGGTCGCATACGGGCTGCTCGTATCTCGTGAAGGCCGAACCTGGCAACGTATTCGTCGTCGATGACCCCCCCGCGCTCTGTTTGGACCCGCAACAGATAGATGACATCCATTTCGCCCACCACGGAGTCGAGATCGGTGATGATCTCGACCGGAGAGTCTTCAGGCATCCAAGCCTTCGGGCCGACGAGAGTGAGCTGCGCTCCCAGCGTCGGGAGGGCATGGATGAGGCTTCCTGCCACGCGTGAATGCGTGACGTCCCCGACCACTGCGATGCGGAGCCCTCCTACGCCGCCGAAGTGGCGTTGCAGCGTGACGGCGTCGAGGAGAGCTTGGGTCGGGTGCTCGGCGACACCGTCGCCCGCATTGATCACCGGGCGACCCGTCCAGTCCGCCACCGCCTGCGGCACGCCCACTTCGTCGTGCCTCACCACCAGGATGTCGGCTCCAATGGCCGACACCGTGAGCACCGTGTCGCGTAGCGACTCGCCTTTGGCGGTGGAAGCGGTCGCGGGGTTGAGGGTGACGACGTTGGCGCCGAGCCGCTGCGCCGCCAGGTCGAATGAGAGCCGTGTCCGTGTCGAGGGCTCGAAGAAGAGGTTGGCGACACACCGCCCGGCGAGAGTCCTCTCGGCCAGGTCTCCCCGATCCAGTGCATCGCGCATGGCCGATGCCCCCGTGACGAGAGCCTCGAGATCGGACCGACCCAAGCCCCTGACACTGAGGAGCGACTTCATCGGACCCCCACCTCTTCCTTCTCGATGCGGACCGTCTGAGCCCCGTCGGTGTCGGTGAGTCGCACCCTGACCACCTCATCTCGCGCCGTTGGCAGGTTCTTCCCGATGTAGTCGGCGCGAATGGGAAGCTCGCGATGGCCCCGGTCGACGAGGACGGCGAGCTCGGTGGTCATGGCACGTCCCACATCGGAGAGGGCGTCGAGGGCGGCGCGCACCGTTCTCCCCGTGAACAGGACGTCGTCGACGATGATGACGTGCTTGCCGGTTATGTCGACGGGAATGGCGGTCTGCCGTACTGGGATGTCCGATCGGAGCTCCCGATCGTCACGATAGAGGCCGATGTCCAACTCGCCGACAGGCACGGCGCAATCCTCGAACGAGGCGATCGTGGCCCCCAGCATCCTGGCGAGAGGCACTCCCCGTGTGTGGATTCCCACGAGGACGACGTCGTGAGCACCGCGATGTGTCTCGAGGACCTCGTGGGAGATGCGGCGGATGACTCGTCCGATGTCATCGCCCGTCATCACCTGTGGCAACGTGTTCCCTTCCCGGCCTCACTGGACCGTCCTTAAAGGTGGCACCCCAGACCATAACCGGACCGGCCCATGATCACTAGCCATCCCGCAAGGTTCTCGCCAGGGTGGCCACCACACCGTTGACGAAGGCTGCGGACTTCTCCGTCGAGTAGGTCTGTGCGAGACGGACCGCCTCCGACACCACGACCGCGACGGGGGTCATCTCGTCGCTGCGCAGCTCGTGGAGGGCGATGCGCATTACGTTGCGGTCGATCACGGGCATTCGGGCCACGCTCCAGTGCTCCGCCACCGACTCGATCAGATCGTCCAGCTCTTCGAGGTCGCTGATAACGCCCTCCACGATGGCTCCGGCACGACCTCCGATGTCGGAGTCGATCTCTCCCCGGGTCTCGTACTCATACAGCCGCTCGAGGGCCAGGTCTCTCGACTCGACTGTCACGCTGACACCGAGGGAGCGGGCCACGGCGATGGCGAGATCAGCGCCGAGGATGTCCTCGGGCGCGTCGGGCTCATCTCTGGAGCGCAGCGCGGCCTGGACCTCGGCGAGGGCTCGCCCGATCACGCCGGCCAGATCTCTTGCCGTGACACGAGCCGGGATGAGGAGCATCCCCCCCGTCTCACTCATGCCCGGGTGAGGTATTCGCCCGTTCGGGTGTCGACCTTGATCCGATCCCCCTGCTCGACGAACAAAGGGACCTGTACGGCGATCCCGGTCTCAACGGTCACACCTTTCGTCGCCCCGGTTCGAGTGTCGCCTTTGACGGCGGGCTCCGCATAGGTCACCTCGAGCTCAACGGATGCGGGCATGTCGACGCCGATGGCCGTGCCTTGATACATGGGGAGGGTCACCGTCATGCCATCCACGAGATACCCCGCCGCCTCGCCGACATCGTCAGGGCTGAGCACTATCTGGCCGTAGTCGGCGAGGTTCATGAAGTGATATCCGAGGTCGTCTGAATAGAGATACTGGTGCTCGGCGCGGTCGATGATGGCTTGCTGCACGTTCTCGTCGGCCCGAAATGTCCGATCCAGGACCTGTCCCGTGCCCAACTTCTTCAATTTCATCCGCACGAACGCCTTCCCCTTGCCCGGCTTGACGTGCTGGTAATCGACGATCGAGAAGAGCCCGTCGTCGAGTTGGAGGGCCATGCCGGGTCGTACGTCGTTGGTGCTGATCATGCAGTTCCTCGGTGTCCTGAGTCGGGAGCCGTCGGGACGCTACTTGTCATCAAAAGCCTATGGCGGCGAGCCCGAGCTCGATATCGGCCCGCTCGACATGGGTCAGGAACGGCTCTTCGATGTCGCGCAACAGCACCATGCGCAGGCCGAGGGAGTCACGTTTCTTGTCGTGCCCGAGGAGGTCGAGCACACGCGCCAATTCGAGGCCTTTCGCCTCGATGGGCAGCCCCAGCCCCGCGATCGCTTCGGTGACCTCCTCTGCGTTGGAGAAGCCTGCCAGCTTCTCTGAGATGCGGACGGCGGCGACCATGCCGAGCGCCACGCTCTCGCCATGGGAGAGCGAGGATGAATACTCGATGGCGTGGCCGATGGTGTGGCCGAAATTGAGATGAGCGCGAACGCCGGTCTCACGCACGTCTTCGCCAACGACCTTCGACTTGACGCCGATCGCCTTCTCCACGACCAGGTCGAGTGGGGCGTCGAGACCGGATCCGGCGATGAGGTCGGAGAGGCTGCGATCACCGACGAGACCCGCCTTGTAAGCCTCCGCCATGCCCTCTTTCAGGAGGTAGCTCGGGAGCCGACCGAGACGGTCGACGTCGATCAACACCATCGTCGGGTGCCAGAACACCCCAACCAGGTTCTTCCCCACGACGTTGACGCCCGTCTTGCCACCGATGGAGGCATCGACCGCACCGAGAAGTGTCGTGGGCACGTGGACCACTTCCACCCCTCGCAACCAGGTCCCGGCCACGTAGCCGGCGATGTCGGTGACTGAGCCACCTCCGACGCCGACGATGGTGTCCTCCCGTGAAAGGCTGAATCTGGCCAGAGCCTCGTAGACCGAAGCGGCAACGGCGAGAGTCTTGGCCTCCTCGCGGTCAGGAAGACCGATCACCTCGCAGCTGAGGCCATCCGATCCGAGACGTGACGCCACCTCGAGGGCTATGTCGGTAGGGGCAGGTTGAGTGAGGATGGCCGCACGCGCTCGGCCTTCCCGCTCGGGCAGCAGACGGCGAGGCAAGCCATGACCGATGATGACCTCGGTGGTGTCAGCCACCCTCAACGTCGCCATAGTCCCACCACATCGCAGACGACGTCCTCGATGTCCCGATCGTCGGTGTCGACGAGATCGGTGGCCAGTCCCCAGTACAGACTCGAGCGCTCCTCGAGGAGCGCTGCAAGGCGTGCCTCAGGAGCGGGGTCATGGGCGAGCAGGGGGCGTGATCCGTCGAGTTCGAGCCGACTCGCGAGTTGGTCCGGCGATGCGCGCAGCCAGACGATCGGCTCTCCACGACTCATGTGCTCTCTGTTCTCGACCGAGAGGACTGCTCCTCCTCCAGCGGCGGCGATGAAGTCGGACACCGGGATCGTGGCAATCACACGACGCTCCAATTCCCTGAAGCCTCTTTCTCCCACGTCTTCCCAGATGGCGTCGACCGTCGTCCTCGCCATCTCCTCGACCAGCCGGTCGGTGTCGTAGAACGCGACGCCGACGCGGGTCGCAGCTTCACGCCCGACTGTCGACTTGCCCGAGCCCATCATCCCCACGAGCCACATGCTCACCCACCGGTGCGGTCCGCGACCCGTTGCCGGTAGGCGACCACGGCCGTCTCGAAATCAGCGATCGAATCGCCCCCGAACTTCCTGAGGACCTCCGCAGCCAGGACGAAGGCGACCATTTGCTCACCTACCACGGCTGCAGCCGGCACGGCGCAGACATCTGAGCGTTCCCGCACCGCCTGATCGGCCCGGCCGGTGGTCATGTCGACTGTGCGCAGAGGCTGCATCAAGGTCGAGATTGGCTTCATCGCTGCTCGAACCCTTATCGGCTGGCCGTTGCTCATGCCCCCTTCTACCCCACCCGCGCGGTTGGTCTCACGCGAGATCGTCCCGTCGACTCTCACGATCTCGTCGTGAGCGGCTGAGCCCGGAGTGGCGGCGATCTCGAAGCCGTCCCCGATCTCGACGCCCTTGATGGCGGGGATGGACATGACCGCGCCCGCCAGGAGGTTGTCGAGTCGACGGTCATACTGGACGTGTGAGCCGATTCCAACTGGAACCGAATGCGCCACCACCTCGAAGACTCCGCCCAACGTGTCCTTCGCCTCCGCGGCACGATCGATTGCTTCGACCATCTCACCAGACGCCTGGGGATCGAGACACCGAACGGGATCGGCGTCGATCTTGTCGGCTTCTCCCGGCTCGGGAACGCTCGTCTTGGCGACGATGTCTCCGATGGAGATGACGTGGCTGACGATGCGAATCCCGCTACGTGCGAGAAGCGTCTTGGCCATGTAGCCGGCGACAGTCCGAGCCGCAGTCTCACGGGCGGAGGCTCTCTCCAGGATGTCACGAGCATCGTCGGTGTCGTACTTGAGCATTCCCGCCAGATCGGCATGTCCTGGCCGCGGCCTGGTGACCTCATTGCCGGCTGCACCGGGTCCGGGGCTCATGATCTCTCGCCACCTCGGCCATTCGGTGTTCCTGATCAGCACCGCCACCGGAGAGCCCAGAGTCTTTCCGTGACGGACTCCTCCGAGTATCTCGATCTCGTCCTGTTCGATGGACATGCGTTTCCCGCGCCCGTAGCCGTGGCGGCGACGGGTCAACTCGGCGCCGAGACCGGAGACGTCGACGTCGAGACCTTTGGGTAGGCCTTCGACGATGGTCACCAGCGCTGGACCGTGAGATTCGCCGGCGGTCAGGAAGCGAAGCATCCCGACAGGTTACGAGGGAATCGGGATGGCTCCCACTCCGACCATGACTATGGCGGTCCAGGCTCCAATGATCATCGGCGGCCCGTAAGGCAATTCGGTCTTCCGGTTCGCCCCGCCTGCGACGATCAGGCCGAGTGCGATGACCCCTCCTATGGCCGCGGTGGCGAACACTGCCCATCCGAGGACACTCCAACCCAAGTAGGCCGTGAACAGCCCCAATTGCACCGCCAGTTTGACGTCCCCGGCACCGAAGCCCTGTCCCCGAACCAGCATGAACAGCAACGACGCGCCGCCGAAATACGCGGCAGCACCTCCGACTCCACGGAGCAGGGCTTCCCAGCGGCCGTCGACGGCGGACACGAGGGCGAGGAGGACGGCCAGCATCAGTGTTCCAGCCAGATTGAGGCGATCCACGATACGGAAGTCGTCGAGATCGGTGATGATCAGAGCCGTGGTCAAGACGAGAAGCCCGAGATACGGGATGAGAAGCCAGTCGAGGCCCAGGGTATTGAGGAACCCGACCGCGACCGCTGCCGATGTGGCGGCCACCACGGGCTCCCTGGCTACGCCAGAGCCGCAGTTCTGACATCGAGAACGTCCCCATCCTCGATGATCTCCACAAGTCCGGCACACCCCGACCAGGGGACGGAGCCTGACGTCGTCGCTCAGGGATTGCAGGGCGAGGTCATTCGCGACCAAGCCCAATAGAAAGCCAACCGCTCCGACGAGGACAATTGTCACCGCCGGAGCAAGTTAGCCAGTGAGAGGTACTTGGTCGGGAGTTACGAGTCGGAGGAAAAGTCCCGCAACGACCCCATCCGGCGGCGCCGGAGTAGACCATGACCCTCGTCATCTTCGGAATCCGAGGATTCGAGCTCGGAGAACACCTTCTCCAGGAAGGCCTCGGTGTCCTCTTCGACCTCATCGTCGCGCCCTTCCACCGATGGGATCTCGGACAGACCCTCGGACACCACCTCGGGGGTGGGGGCGCCGACCTCTTGATCGTCGCTCACATCTTCGCCCTCGGGCTCTCGCCACCACGATCCATCGGCGTCCGGCTCGCCCGCGTCGCCGTCACCGGTCTCGAAGATGGGCGTCATCGAGCCGGGCTCGTCGCCAAGGTCCGGCTCCGCCTCTGCGGACTTCTCGGTTTCGTGGACGGCATGCTCGTATGCCGGCATCAGGGTGTCCACCGTGTCGTAGGACGCCTCTGCCGGCTCTTCGACTGCCTCGCCCCCGGTGCTGCTCAGCACCACCAGGTCGTCCTTGACCAGGCGGGCGGCCACACGGGCGGTCCAGAACTCGGTCGTGCCGAGATGGTCGGCGATCTCACGGACGGAAGCGCTCTCTCCGAGTTCGCTCAGCACCTTCCAGTCGTCAGACTTCACCGTGACCTCGTCACGCTCCCCGAGATCGCGTCGAAACCTGATGCCGGTGCTGAGATCAGGGATGACCGTCGAGACGCTGTCCCACTCTCTCTTGCGCTCGTCGGTGTCCCGAAGCAGGGCCTCGAGCTCGAAGGACTTGGGTGATGCATAGGGTGAGGTGGTTCCCTCGTGCACCACGAACTCCTCGCCTCGCGTGGCGATCTGGTAGAGGCTCTCCACGGTCATCTCGCGGACCAGCCCGACGATGGCCGCGTTCGCCTCGGCGATGGCGGCCAGAGTGGTCTCGCCGTTGGCGATGCGGCTGAGTGAGCGCTCTTCGGCATAGCCGGAATTGACTAGGTGACGATGAAGCTCGACGTCGTCAGAGGTCGTGGCCAGGTCGATCCCGCCCTTGCCGATGAAGACGCGGCCGTGCAGACCCATCCCGGTGACTGCCACGGAGCCCTGTTGATGCGACCGCGTCAGCAGACGCAGAACTTCGTCGATTGGAACAAAACCCAAATTCCCTGATAGAGACACCTCAGCTCCTTTTCCCAGACTCAAAGGTGGAATCGGCCCAGAGCGTGAGTTGCTTTAGACGTTTCTGAGCGCCCGGACGAGGTCGTCGAGCTCGATCTCGACGTCGGTCCACACCGCAAAGGAGGCTATGGCTTGTCGCATCAGGAACTCGTTGCCGTCGGTGTGGGGGATGCCTCTACCCATGGCGGCTGTGATCGCGCTCGTGGCTGACGCAGCATATGGGAGGTCGATCAGTCCCGCTGCCGTTTCGACGATGGGCTCGGGGAGTGCCTCGCCGGACATGCCGATGGGTGTCGTGTTCACGACCAA
>Ga0214469_1000640_pt1 | contig 12292 bp, 13 predicted proteins | sample RVTome_10_FD_187340 | JGI IMG/M metagenome (GOLD analysis project Ga0214469, IMG submission 187340) | Soil microbial communities from uranium-contaminated site in the Upper Colorado River Basin, Wyoming, United States - RVT153D57 HiSeq ... | reverse complement strand
TAGTTGAAAACGTAGACAGTTCTACTAGTGGGGTATTCCCAATACTTTCAGCAGCTTTCGCCTGAGCTAAAGTAGCCATATCTTTACTTCCCCTTTTTTATTGTAAATTCCAGATCTGGTTTAATCGTGTTAACTGAAAGCAGCTCATGCCCATTTCTCCTGACCCATCTTGAAATATCTTCTTCAGAAGCAGGATCATCAGCAATTACCTTGATTATCTCTCCTATGGCAAGCCGTTCCATTTCTATTTTGGTTCGGAATACCGGTTCAGGGCAATACAATCCCCTCACATCAATTGTCTTTGTAGGAACAATGTCACTTTTGGCGCTCAAGGAACAGATTAAATGGAGTTCTCAAGATATTAAATGTTTAGAAAGATTCTGACAGGCTACAATTTCTATATGTATTATATTTTCTATCTGAAAAGGTCCTGAACACTGTCTCTCACTAGTGTTTTCGCGGTATTGCTCACCGCGGAAGAAAATTCATAGCCTCTAATAATGGCTATGGGCACCCTCTCAGTTTTGCCCATTACGAGCTCAGCTGCTGAAGCAAGTTCATCCACAACTGCAATTTCGGTTATCCTCAGAATATTACCGTACATATCGGCCTTTCCTATATAGCTCTTTATCGAGTCAATACCGGCCACCCCTATTGCAACATTTGTCTGTCCTAGTCTAAATGGCCTTCCAAATGTATCTGATATCACAACAGCAATGTTCATACCAATCGTCTCTGCAATCATCTGTTTTATCCGTCTGGCGGAGAGGTCTGGATCAACCGGCAACAGTAATACAAAATCGTTTCCAGGGTCACTTACATTACTTTGGTCTATACCTGCATTAGCACAGACAAATCCATGTTTTGTTTCGGTGACGATGACATTTTCCGCATACCTCACTATACTCCTTGACTCTATGAGAACTAATTCAATGAATCTGGGGTCCTTCTTTGTTTTGCTAGCCAATTCGAATGCGTAGTTTGAAGGTTTTATCGTCGACAAATTTATCATGCGACCCTCAGATTTTGAAATAATTTTTTGTGTAATCACCACCACGTCATGATTCTGCATAGATACTCCGCTAGCGCTGGCTGCCTGCAGTATTAATTTACCAATATCATCACCTGTTGTTACATCTTCGTTTACCGGTAGTGGTATGATATGCAAGGGCTGGCTCGACAATTGTTTTGAATATATATAATCTAAATATTAGCTAGTACTGCTTTACCGTATCTTTTTTCAAGCAAATTTAATAGAAGTGATAAATCATGAATTTCAATCACTGCGTGAGCTCTTTCTCTTATCTTATCCACTGGGCAAAATCCAACCGTAAATCCGGCAAGGTCAAAAAGTTTCAGATCGTTTGCACCGTCAACCACCACGACCGTATCTTCTTTTTTGACTCCCCATTCTAGTATCACATCCTTTACAGCAGCTGCCTTATCAGAGGTAACTTTCACCATAACATCTTCCAAAATTCCATTAGAGAAAATCAACTCATTAGAAAATATTCTATCCAGACCAAGCACGTCTTTTAGTCTATCGGTTATTATTGTGAAGCCGCCAGATACAGCGATTAATTTCCAACCTGACCGCTTTAAGGCTTGACATAATTCTAAAGCACCGGGCATAATCTGCAGATTTTCGCCAATCTCCTTTGCTTCAGCATATCGTATACCTTTCAAGGCATGAACTCGTTTTACGAGACCTTCTTCCCAGTTGATTTCACCGCGGATTCCTTGCTTGGTAATGTCCCATATCTCTTTCTCCTTCTCTGGGCCCATAACCTGAGCTAGAACAGGGAGATACTCAGCATTCAAAAGAACTCCTTCAACGTCAAAGACGACAAGCATCTTAGGGTTATTATTTAGACCTCTGATTTTACTATATATTAACTTTGTTTAGAAAAAAACAAGCAGAAGGATAACTTGGTCGGAGATTCAATAAAAATGGAATAGACATTCGAACAAATCACTGTTATCTGCCATCAAAGGAAAAGCATTATATCATGAAATTGCCGATGCTTGTATGAATGAATGAAGATGCAATGACTGAGACTAAATTCCTGGTACCCGTGAAGCAAGTTGAAAATTCGGTCAAGCTAACAAATGAGGCGAAGGATGAACTGAAGAGCATAGGAATGATGGATGATAAAGGAAAGTTGAAATTAAAAGGTGTTAGTCCACGTATGTTGAGGCGTATGAAGCTTGAAGCAGTAGACTGTCCTGTCCTTCAATCTGAGATTGGATTTGTCCAATGTTATGTGTGCAGGAACTTTCACAGCAGAGTATCCGGACAGGTATATTGTAAAGGAGACCCATTGTAGGTCACCAAAACTTCATAAATCGATTCTGATCTGCCTTTCATAGTTGAAAATCCAAAAAGAATACGCAATTACGGCAAAGAAAGGCGAAAATTTAAGTGATTGGTATAGCCAGGTTTTATTAAAAACAGATCTTATCGACTACGGTCCTTCAAAGGGATTTATAGTGTTAAAGCCTTATGGATATTCAATTTGGGAAGCGATCAAACAAATTATCGACACTCGTCTTAAGGATTCTGGACATCAAAATGCATATCTTCCAACTGTTATCCCAGAAGCATTGCTAAGAAAAGAGGAAGAACATTTCTCCGGGTTCAATTCAGAGGTATTTTGGATAACCAAAGCCGGAGACAACTCACTGCAAGAAAAACTTGCCTTGCGTCCAACTTCAGAAGCCATCGCTTATTCTTTATTTTCTAACTGGGTTGGCAGCTATAATGACCTCCCTCTGAAGCTGAATTTTTGGAACTCGGCAATGAGGGCTGAAATAAAGTCCACAAAGCCGTTTATTCGGAATTCTGAATTTCTTTGGCAGGAGGGTCATACGGTACACACGAACAACGAGGAGGCTGAAGAGGAGGTGAGGTTCATCCTCGATCTATATGAGAAGATCTTGGCAGATTATTTGGGTATCCCTGTTTTAAAGGGGTTCAAGTCGAGGAAGGAAAAATTTGTGGGGGCGGTCGCGACTACTACGCTTGAGGGCATTATGCCAGATGGAAAGGCAATACAATTGGCTACGTCTCATAATCTTGGACAAAATTTTTCGGTTCCCTTCGATATAAAATTTCTTGGCAGTGACAATCTCGAACATTTCGCCTGGCAAACGTCATGGGGAGTATCTTGGCGATTGATTGGGGCTTCAATTATGATACATGGGGATGACCGCGGGTTGGTCTTGCCTCCAAAGATCGCTCCGATCCAAGTGGTCTTAGTTCCCATCTATAAGAAAGGCGAGACAGATCAGAATGTCATACCTTGGTCGGTGGAACTCGCGTCGGAATTGCGGAGGGAAGGGATAAGAGTGCATTTAGATATTAGGGATGAGTTCACAGCTGGATGGAAATATAACGATTGGGAGAAAAAAGGTGTTCCTTTGAGAATTAGTATTGGTCCCAGGGAGATATTAAAGGGAGAGCTTGAGGTCGCTAGAAGGGATACATTGCAGAAGGAAACAATTCTGCAAAACAGTTTGGTGGGCAGAGTGACAGAATTATTGGATCTTGTTCATAATAATCTTCTCAACAAGGCTGATCAGGCCCTTCGAAGGAGGATCACACATGCAAGTAATTATGGTCAACTTAAGGAAATGATTCAAGATCAAGTGGGTTTTGTTTCTGCAGGATGGTGTGGTGACGAAGACTGCGAGATTTCAATTAAGGAAGAAACGGGAGCAGACATAAGGCTAATACCTTTTGAAAGATATAATAAATCGGATTCGCCAACAAGATGTGTTTATTGCGGTAAAAACACAGAAAGCATTCCAGTGTTCGCTAGGGCTTACTAAATGCGATACCTATCCATGTAAGACCTTTCTGTATGCCTCTAAAATATGGTATTGCAATCTATTTCAGAGGCCAACTACTAGATATATAGGTCGTTAGCAGCTTTATTGCGATTGACAACACTAGATTGGCTATTTACCCTCTTTGATAGCTTTGGATATCTAGGTGTTTTTACGGCGAGCTTTGTAGGAAGTATAATAGTATTCGTGCCTGTTCCCTATTTTCCTGTTTTGGTAGCCGCTGCACTGAGTGAGCAACTAGACCCAAATCTGATTTCTCTAGTTAGCGCGCTTGGGGTTTTGTTGGCAAAAATGATCATATTTTACGCAAGCTATTATGGCAGGAGTGTTCTGAGTGACAAGACCAAACAAAGAATGTTCCCTCTTCAAAAAGTGCTCCGCAGATATGGAGGTTTGGGTGCATTTATTGTCGCATTAACACCAATACCAGATGATCTTGTATACATTCCTCTTGGACTAGCAAGGTACAGCCCATGGAAATTTGCCATAGCTACTTTCTCTGGTAAGTTCATACTAAACGAAATAATAGTATGGAGCTCTGTAATTCTAGGAAGGCCATTTATTGAATCATTTATCTCTACAGATATAGATCCGTTGTTCGTGACGCTAGGGATTATTGCGAGCATAGCTATATTGGTTATCATTGTATACCTTTCTATTCGAGTCGATTGGGCGAGAGTAATTGGAAAGTGGTTCCCTTGGGCCTTAGACAATCCTGATAATGAAGATACTAATAGTCAGTCAAAATTGCCATAGAATATTGGTCGGGGGCACGGAGCGAACACCACCACAGTAGAGTTTGATCTGAATTGGCGAACGCTAGAACGTGTAAAACGAACCTAAACTGACGAGTCTGTAACCCTAATTTTCATTTTAAGAGAAAATCCTGTTATACCATTAATGGCTTCAATGCATAGAAGGTTACTACGGAGTGAATCTCCGATTTTCTATTAGCTCTTGAATTCGAACTATCACAATTCTAATAGAATCAGCTCAATAACTTTATAACAGATGCCAGGGATTTAAGAGATATGCAATCAAAATCTCACCTCTATAGCCTATACCTAGCCGCTAAAGTTTACATTTACAAACTAATTAGAAGTAGAAAAAATAATCGAGAAAACGAAATCTCCGCCTAAATCATATAAGATATGAGCTGAACCGTAGTATTTAGGGGTAGTTTTCAGTCCTAAGAAGTTGCAAATAATAGATATACTGAAGGCTTCTACTTGTGAGGTTTTCAAAGAAACAAGAAATCTCATTGGTAGGCCAGAAAGTGCTGTCACGTTTGGTAGGGGTGCCGGAGGTGACCTGTCCTCTAAAATAGATTTGGTAGCCGAAAATGCTGTACTCAAAACGATTGAAAAGTTTGGGTTCAGGCCGACTGTAATTGGGGAAGAGTGTGGCACAATCAAAGGCGGCGATGGCTACCTAATTATGGACGCCGTAGACGGAACGACAAATGCCACGAGAGGGATTCCCTTTTCTTGCTGCTCACTTGCATATGCAACTCACTGTAGGTTAAGCTCTGTGAGCGATGCCGTCATAGTTGATTTGAACAGCGGAGATGTATACGAATCTTCTGTAAACATGGGAGCTTCGATGAACGGCTTAAGATTGAAGATTGATGATAATAATATTCGTAGAGGAGTCAAGGATCAGAGCGAACTTGTTGTCGGAGTTAACATTTCAGGAATAAATAGTGATGATATTGAAAGACTGTCCAGGATCATTTCGAAATGTTTGCATATTAGACACTTAGGTGCAAATGCACTTGAGTTGTGTTTTTTTGCCCGAGGCCTAATTGATTTGTACATTGATCTTCGCGGTAAGATTAGAGTCACAGACTTAGCAGCTGGGTATTTAATCGCAAAGGAGGCTGGAGGGTTTTTATTTAATCCTCAAGGTGAATATCTGGACTCGGATTTGTCACTCCACAATAGGATCTCTTTTATTGCCGCAAAGAACAGAGAATTTTTGGAACTTTTACAATCAAAATAGAGCAGTTGCAAAGCGCCCGGGCCGGGATTCGAACCCGGGTCGAAGGAGTGACAGTCCCCCATACTAGACCGGACTTTACAGAGCTTATGAACGGAGCTCTTCTATACTACCCGGGCGCGCAAACTCAAGCAGTGAATCTTAAATACTAATTAAAAATGTTTTGCTTCTTAATTTTTAGAATGAGAAAAATTGAATTCTGATCCAGATCTAGATGACAGTACAATGATTCGTGCCCCATCCTCTTGTTAGTATATGATTAAATTATAGCCATGCAAAGCCTAACTGTAAGGTGGGCCCGTAGCTCAGCCAGGTAGAGTACCGGACTTTTAACACATGAAAGAAATCCGGCTGTCTCGGGTTCGAATCCCGACGGGCCCGCTGATAGATTAGTCCAAAATGTTGAGTATGCTGTGTTTTGGTCGTCACAAGGCAATCATGCCCTAGGTTAGTTTGTAACTACTATCAGTAGCGAACAAATGATAGAAATACACTTCAAGACTGAAAAGACCATCCAATTCTATTCCTCTACTAGGGGATAACTATGATTTCGATGGACATTCAACCGTTTGATTTTATGGAAGAACTTGAACACAGGTTTTTAGGTACACCGAAGATGAAATATTAACAAACCCAGATCACCTAAATTCTGATATTCGTGAGGTAGTACCTAATTGGTTGTGATACACCTATCGGTTTTTGTCTATTGTACCCTACCTCTGGTATGAAAAAGCTAAGTACTTGTTATTATTTGACGATGCATCTGACGTGCAGAGGACGAGATTTATCCTCTTCTCTATGTGAGATGAGGAACAAGGCCTGATAAAAAAAATAGGAATAGAACCCTAATCCGCGGCTATAGGCTACCCTACTACTACTACTACAGCTACTAGTACTAAGCGTTTGTTGGTCTTATAGCAGCTGCTGTATTTGCTGCAGTGGTAGCAGCGGCTGAAGAGACTTCTTTGTTGCTCTGCTCAAATGCTCTGGCAGTATTGGAGGTAACCCTTGATATTTCTTTGACATTATCTGTGGCTTGTTGCCATGATGTCTTGAGCAAGTCAAAGTTTGTAAAAATTGTGTTATTTACCAATCTGACAACAGTCACGCCATTGTTGGCAATGTTACTAATAGTCTGAGAATAGAATTCTTGGACATTCTGGGGGTTTAAACTGTAGTATTGTCGATATGTATTTTGGATATTCTCAAAGTATGGAGCAACTGAAGCATTGAATGCATGTATAATGGCATTCTGAGTATCAATATAACTAGTTGCAATTTCTCCCGTAGCAGTCAGAACCTGTTCCTGATAGTTGTAGATTGCTTGATTATAACGAGGGATTTGACTTCGTGCTTCTTGTAATGATTTCTGTATATTCTGCTTGGTTTCATCAAGCATTCTTTCAGTACTTTCTTGTAGGCGTTCGGCCTGTTGCTGCTGCTGATGCTGAAATGATGATGCTGATGATGTATTTGTAGCTGTCGTGGACGCAGATATAGTTGAACCTGCAGAAGATGTTGACGTTCCGGTTTGATCCTTCTTTGTGGAAGACATGATTCTAATTCAATACCTTCCATATATAAACTATGGCATTATATACCATCTACAACCATTGGAAGACGCTACGCGGAAATGAATTTTTTTACAGACGTCCGCATCTTATATCGACTATAACCAGTGGCGGACAATCCAAGTCGTCTCTTGACCTGAAGAGGTTTAGAAGTATTGGGCTTGGTGCTCTTGCTGCTAGAGTTATTACATCGTTCGAAATATCCTCGTGTAACTGTGTCAATCCGATCAGGTCGTATTCGTGGATCTAAATGATATGTGGCTTGGAAATCGTCTAAAAAAACTGTCCATAACAAGTGGTTTGAATTCATTTCCATTCAAATCTAAAGCATTGACCTCTACTGATGTCCTTTCTTGCCCACCTTACCTGGGTTCGATCTGAGTTAATAGCCGTATTAATCATCTTCTTTTTATAATAGTCTGAAATTTCTCTTAAATCTTCTGAAATTCTCGCACTTAATAAAATATGACCGTCGTCTCCGATGTCCATAATTCTTCGTGCCAAAATGATGCCTGGGCCCCAAATGTTCTTGTTGTTGAGTACATTGTCGACTACGAATGCAGCTCCACTATGTATCCCTATTCTGACTCTGATTATTTCAACGGGTATTCTAGCCTTGTTGTACTTGGAAAGCATCTTATGAATTTCTATTGTAAGATTCAATGGCAATTCGGGACCCTGTAAAAACCCTATTGCCATACCATCACCAGTCGGTAAAACGAGCATAGTTTCTTTAGGTGTGAATCTGAAACTCGTGGAATTCATTACAATAGTATTGAGGGTCTGAATCTTTTTGATTTGAATCCGAGTAGACACTGATGGATCAGAAAGGCCTACAATATCAACGAAAAAGAAGTGGGCATGAATTAAATTGAAATCATCTTTGGTGGTATTCATAGCCAAAATCAACAGATCTTACGCTATTCACCCTGAATATTGAAACAAGAATATGCCTTATACTTTTTGGATACCTGTATTGGAGAAATTTGTGTGCTGGTTGCTGGTACTCGTGCCTACAAAATCAACATTAATAAACTTTAAAGATTCTGTGGGGGGCTTTGGTAACATTAACGAGTTGGGTATCGAATCAGAGATTCCAAAACTAAACCCTACATTGCTGCTTTCCATTGCAAACCGCATCAGGACGCTCTCCACCTCAGCTATTTCCCGGGCTGTGGAGGAGGCCTGTTCGATCAAGAGCGACATTCCAGGAAATGTCTTTGCTATGATTGCAGTTAGTAAAAAGCTACCGTTCTTTTCATCGTCTTGAGGGACAACGAAAACGGGCGACAGATATGTAATGCTTGAAGAGATGTTTTTAACTGGTGCTGGATAGGTTGGGATTTTGAGTGATTCATATATCTCAGATGCAGTGGTATTGACTGGACGAGATGCATTGAATACAACCGGTTGGCTGTCTCTACTTTCTTGTCGGAATTCTGTTTCTGTAGTTCCGATGTAGCCTGCAGGCAAGGCATCTACTTCTTTGATACTCAAATTTCCTACTGTAGCACCATTTCTCACAAATGATTCAAAGGCGGTTGCATTTAGTGATGGTGGAGTGACTATTGCAGTTCCTTCGAAAGGAACCTTCATGTCTCTATTCTCTATTGTAACTACAGGATTTTGATTAGTCGGATGAACTGTCACACGGGTTTTCAACAGTATTGGGCCTTATCCTTCTGGTGGCATAGTCTCGTTTATGATATACGATCCAAAGTCCACATTGTTCAACTGGAAGCTACCATCAGATGGATCTGAATCAACGATACTATTATCGGTGACAATTAATGAATTTCTTAGTGTATATGGGTTCGGAGTGAACATTAGTGTCGCGTTTCCAATCTGCTCGGACGATCCTACCTTAACTTTTTTTACAGTTAGTGACCCGGTATCGGAAGTAGGATTAATCCTTTGGTCTTCATCGATTCCGTCGCCACTGGTAGGAAAATTAGGAAGGAAGGGTAGAAAATTTGTCATACTTCCTCCGTTGGCGGAAGTGGATGCGTAGGTGCCCTGATTTGAAATACTTGAGCCACTGCAAAGAATTATAATGAGTAGGACATCTACTGCCAATACTCGCAGCGCTAGACTTCTGGGCACAGTTTTTATGGAATTTGTAATTATTTATCCATTACGTTATTCTATATCAAATTAGTGCAGAATTTAAACAAGATTAATCAGATAATAACAGATACTCGGTTAACACGATCTGTACTAAATGTACATAGAAAACGGACAGATCCCCCACGGTTTTGACATTTGTTTTAACGGGAATTAGTCTACATCTGGTGAATCCAATCGCATTGGAAAAGAGCAATGGAACACGTAGGTCGTACAATGTTTAATATTCATCAAGTCAGTTAGCTGTTATGAAAAAAATGGAACTGTTTATTCCTGATCGTAGATTGGATGATGTTCTTGAAATACTTAAAGATGCAAATGTTGGTGGCATGAGCCACTATAGAATTGAAGGCAGGGGTAAAATTAAACCGGAAGAAATCTTTGTTGGAAGAGGCACCATGAAGTACAAACCAAAATTTATCCCTCGAACAAAGGTGGAAGTAGTTGTCAGCGACGAGAAAGTCGATATGTTGATCACCGCTTTTAGGAACAGGTTGAGTGATAACATAGGAGGCAAGTTATTTGTAGTTGAAGTCGAGAAGGCGGTAGATCTTAGCTCGGGCAAAACGGATGAAAATGCTATATGATCCACTTTAAACACGCTTTAATATTGCTAGGGTGTTAGTAGGTTAACTGAATGTCTGCAACAGCAACAGAAACGCGCTCTCTTCTCGAACCCGTTTATGACGTGACCGATAGTATTGCATCACCTGCATCAAAAATCTAGTATCGTTTTGCATTAGGCAGGTTCTTAGAATATATCCAGATCTCCCAAGAGAGACTGTTACAAAAGAATAGCAAGGAACTGCAAGCAATAATCATTGACTACATCAAACATCTGACTGCTAAACGAATGAAACCCGGAACCATAAAACTAAGGGTTGCCGTTATACTACACTTCTTTGACATGAATGACGTCCTGTCAAACAAACGCAAGAGAACACGATTCATACCAGAAGATGAGGATCTTGTTGAAGACGAATGTTATACTCATCAAAGAAACTCATGGATATCGGTATCGTCAATATGTTTCCTAGATGGGAAGTTGGTTTGTTAGTTTGTTGAAATTGTATTACTATTCATTAGGGGAACTGAGAACGCATAAATAGCAGGCATCGATTCTACGGTCACATGTCTCTAGGAGACTTAGCATTCGAAGAAACTGGCAAGTTCGCGGGAATAAGGGCACTCCCCGACGGAAAAGTGGAAGCGACCTATCAGGGAACTGGCAAATTGTTCGGTGCAGACTATTCATCTATCTATACAGGCGTCGCAACCCCGCATGGAGGAACCTTGATTGCAGAGTTCAATGGAACCTGCACAACCAAAGACGGGGACTCTGTAGGTGTGTGGGCTCATGGAAGAGGGCGACCTACCGGAAGTGGCCTAAAGGCGAGTTGGCGGGGTGGAGTTATATGGCAGGCTTCCTCGCCGAAATTTGCAAGGTTAAATAGCGTGCCGGGAGTATGGGAGTTGGACATCGACGAAGGAGGCAACTTCCATTTGAAGGTTTGGGAATGGAAGTAGCTAATAAACCAGCAAGAGGCTTCCTATCTTCGTCGTGTAGTGTTCTTTGTCCCTGTAATTGAAAAGACGATGCTCTAATTTAAGATCTGATGCGTTTGCCTCTTAGTTTTTGAACCGATAGAATATTGCCGAGACAGGAAGAATAGATTTCACCTATTAGTATCGCTATCGCGGAAAAGCGAATGGGATCACTAGTAGCGAAGTCCTGATAATTATAGCCCTAGTCTGCATTAGGCTAAATCGAGTCGAACCAAATCCTTGCAACGTTAAGAAGATAAAAAAGCCCACTATGGCGCTAGTGTTAACCTGAAGTAATGTTGCGTTGTCAATAACCATCCCAATAGTTAGATGTCATACAGAGTTGTTAAGTTTCTATGTGTTACTAATTAGAGAATAACAAAATCCTGAGAAGGACGATTTAAGACTAGTGATCACATGTTACCGTGATCGAACCCGCGGATTCCAAGGTTCCTAATCCCTCCGAGCCCCGCTCCAATCTTAGACCATTTCGTTCTGCTCACGGCCATAGTATGATAAGGCAATAGGTGTGCTCAGCGAACCCTAACTGGATAGGAGTGGCATGGCTAATCATGAAGATTGATAACCAGTCGTTCAAACTCCTTTTAACTGGTGCCTTTGTCACTCGTCCGAACTATCTTACTAGCGATGGTATGGAATGAAAAAAAAGGAATTCTATAGGGTTGAAGATACAGATACAAGAAAAATTTTGGGGCTCCTAAGGCTGGGGTGTGTCTTACAAATTTGAATCACAACAAGGACAAATCTTCTGCAGAATCAAGGGGCGAGTGCCGCATCAGGCAGCGATTGGAAACAGAAGGGCTTTAAGGTGGCACCTAAGGAGTGACCTGCGAAGTAGCATTATCACTAGGATAAGCAGGTTGATGGCATACCAACCATTTATTCGCTAGGATATACTATCCTTTTTAGTTAGTTCCACACTCGGAAATATATCAAAATGACTATCTGTAAACGATGCGGCAAAAACCGACCGTGCTATCTTTCCTTTTGTTATTGCGAGTTGAAAGGTCAAAATGTTCCCGAAGGAGTCTTTAACTTATGACTGCCGCTATCGAGAATGAAGACAGAGGGGATAACAAGAATCCCTGTCCAACTTGTAAGCACCCAATGGATATTCATTATTTCACAGAGGACGGAGAAGAGAGGATAAGATGTCGAAGCATGGATTGTAAATGTGTAAGTTT
>Ga0214469_1000639_pt1 | contig 12302 bp, 13 predicted proteins | sample RVTome_10_FD_187340 | JGI IMG/M metagenome (GOLD analysis project Ga0214469, IMG submission 187340) | Soil microbial communities from uranium-contaminated site in the Upper Colorado River Basin, Wyoming, United States - RVT153D57 HiSeq ... | reverse complement strand
ACGCCGGGCCGGACCTCCCCGTCGGGACGGTGACGTTCCTGCTCACGGACGTGGACCTCTCGACCCCACCGGCGGTGTTGGTGTCCCATCGCGGAGTTCGACTCGACCATGGCGTCAACGGCGCCGGGGCGGCCGCCGTGTTCGCGTCGGCGGCCGACGCCGTGGGCGCCGCCATCGACCTGCAACGCGCACTCGACGCCGGCAACGGCTGCCGCCGTCCGGGTGGATCATGGCCTGCGCACCTTCTACGTCGACAGCCTCGACGCCCTGGCGCGGCGGGCGGCCGACACCGACGGCACGGCCGAGACGACCCGCCTCTACGCCGCCAGCGATGCGGCGCGAGAGTTGGAGGGCCATCCGCGGCCGCCGGTCGATCGTGCCGACCACGCGGCTGCCGTCGCCGCGCTGCGGGCGCGGCTCGGCGCCGACGGCTTCGACGCCGCTGGTCGGAGGGCACGTCCCTCTCGCTCGACGACGCCGTTGCCTACGTCAGCCGCGCCCGGGGGCCCGCCGCCGGCCCTCCACGGGGTGGGCCAGCCTCACGCCGACCGAGCTCAGGGTCGTCGGCCTCGCCGTCGAAGGCCTCACCAATCCGGAGATCGCGGCGCGCCTCTTCATCAGCCGCGACACCGTCAAGACCCACCTCTCGCACATCTACGCCAAGCTCGACGTGGCCGACCGCACCGAGCTCGCGACCCTGGCGGCCTCCCGGGCATGACGCCTGCCTCGTTAGACGCTGTTGTCATATACAGATAGGGTTGCCGCGAGTTCGGGTTTCCGGGGAATCCGAGGTGAAATACCGGGAGAACCGCGTGAGGGAGGCCACCGCATGACGCAGATCCCCCGGATCATCTCGGTCGACGACCACGTGGTCGAGCCGCCGGATCTCTGGTCCAACCGCCTTCCCGCCAAGTACGAGCAGCGTGGTCCCCGCATCGTGCGCGAAAAGGGCTCGTACGACGTCGCCAAGACGGGCCTGGTGTGGACCGCCCACGACGACGGCGAGTGGGCCGACGTGTGGCATTACGACGGGATCGTCTCGCCATTGATGAAGCTGTCGGCCGCCGCCGGCTTCGACGAGTTGGGCTTCGGCGCCGTGACCTTCGACCAGATCCGTCCCGGCTGCTGGCAGCAGAAGGAACGGCTCGCCGACATGGACGCGAACCACATGGACGCATCCATCTGCTTCCCCAACACGCTCCCCCGCTTCTGCGGCCAGACCTTCGCCGAGCGGGACGACAAGGACCTGGCCTTGCTCTGCGTGCATGCCTACAACGACTGGATGATCGACGAGTGGTGCGCCGGCGACGGCAAGGGACGGCTCATCCCGCTCGCCATGGTGCCGTTGTGGGATCCGCAGTTGGCGGCCGACGAGGTGCGCCGCTGCGCGGCGGCGGGATGCCATGCGATCACGTTCTCGGAGAACCCGCATCCCCTGGGCCTGCCATCGATCCATTCGGGTGCGTGGGATCCGCTGTTCGCGGCCTGCGAGGAGACCGACACGGTCCTGTGCATGCACATCGGCTCGTCCTCGAAGATGCCGGGGACGACGCCCGACGCACCGTTCATCGTCAGCTCGACGCTGACGTTCCAGAACGCCATGGGCTCGCTGCTCGACTTCGTGTTCTCGGGCACGCTGGCGCGGTTCCCCGAGCTGGTCGTCGCCTATTCCGAAGGTCAGGTCGGTTGGATGCCGTACCTGCTCGAACGGATGGACAAGCTGTGGGAGGAGCGGTCGGACAATTCGTTCGGCACCAACCTCCCCGAACCGCCGACCAGCTACATCCGCGGGCGGGTCTACGGCTGCATCTTCGATGACGAGACGGGCCTGGCCAACCGCGACCGCATCGGCATGGACACGATCTGCTTCGAGACCGACTACCCGCACGCCGACAGCACCTTCCCGAACTCGGAAGCGGTCGCAGACGAGATCTGCCGCAACGCGGGGCTCGACGAGGACGAGACCTACAAGCTGCTGCGCGGCAACGCCATCCGCGCCTTCGGGCTCGAGCGGTACGGCATCACCCGGTAGCGGGCTTCATGACCATTCGAGGGGAGGCGTTCATCGCCGGCGCCTACGAGCACCCCCGACGCGAGATCCCCGACCGGTCGGTCGCCCAGGTCCATGCCGAGGTGGCGCTCGGAGCCCTGGCCGACGCCGGTCTGGACATGGATGACGTCGACGCCTACTTCTGCGCCAGCGACGCACCCGGCATCGGGCCGATGTCGATGGCCGAGTACCTCGGCCTGCGACTGTCGCACGTCGACACGACCGAGACCGGCGGGTCGTCGTACATCGTGCATGTCGGGCACGCGGCCGAGGCCATCGCCGCCGGCACGTGCTCGGTTGCGCTCATCACGCTGGCCGGCCTGCCCCGCGCCGCCCGAAAAAGGGGCGGTAGCCGCGGCGCGGGGTTCTTCCTGGCGACACCCGAGGGCAGCTTCGAGGCACCCTACGGCCACACCACCGTGGGCATGTACGCGCTGGCGGCGCGGCGCCACATGCACGAGTTCGGGACCACGAGCGAGCAGCTGGCGCACGTGAAGGTTGCGGCCTCGCACCACGCGCAGTTCAACCCGCACGCGCTGCTCCGCAACGTGGTGACCGTCGACGAGGTGGTGGAATCGCCGCTCGTCGCCGATCCCCTGCACCGCCTCGACTGCTGTGTGGTGACCGACGGCGGCGGTGCCCTGGTGGTCGTCAGCCCCGACGTCGCCCACGAGCTACCGCGCCGCGGCGTCAAGGTGCTCGGGCACGGAGAGGCCGTGAAGCACACCTCGGGCGGACGTCCCGACCTCACCTACACCGGCGCCGTCTCGTCGGGGCCGCGGGCATTCGCCGAGGCCGGCATCACCCCGGCCGACATCGACTACGCCTCGATCTACGACTCGTTCACCATCACCGTCCTCGAGACCATCGAGGACCTGGGGTTCTGCGAGAAGGGCAAGGGAGGCACGTTCGTCCTCGACGGTGCACTGCACGCGCCCGACGGGCGCCTGCCGGTGAACACCGACGGCGGCGGGCTGTGCAACAACCACCCCACCAACCGGGGCGGCGTGACCAAGGTGATCGAGGCGGTCCGACAGCTCCGGGGCGAGGCCGCGCCCGAGGTCCAGGTGCCCGACTGCCAGCTCGCCCTGGCCCACGGCACCGGCGGCAGCCTCGGCACCCGCATGGCCAGCGCCACGTTGATCCTCGGCCAGGAGGATTCGTGACCGCCGCCGAGCTGCCCACGCCGGCGCCGGTGCCGAGCCCCGAAACCGAGGTGTTCTGGGACGCGACGGCCGAAGGCAGGTTGCTGCTCCCCCGCTGCCGAGCGTGCGGCTACACGATCTGGTACCCGCGAGCCATGTGCCCGTCGTGCGCCTCCACCGACATCGAGTGGGTCGACGCCTCGGGCCGAGGGTTCGTCTACAGCTTCACGGTCGTTCGCCGCGGTGAGGGTGCCTACCGGGAGTCCACGCCCTACGTCCTCGCCTATGTCGAGCTCGAGGAGGGGCCCCGCATGCTCACCAACGTGGTCGACTGCGCACCCGATGGGGTACGGATCGGCCAGCCGGTCGAGGTCGCCTTCCACGACACCGGCGAGGGCCACGCCCTGCCGAGATTCCGGCCCGCGCGCGCGGAGGACGACGATGGCTGACTGGGGCGAGTTCATGACGATGCTGGCGCGCCAGGAGGGACGCCTGCTGACCGTGTCGTTCAATCGACCCGATCGTCTGAATGCCGTGGGCGGCGGGTTCCACGAGGAGTTCACCGAGGTCCTCGGTCGCGCCGGGCGCGACGACTCGGTCGGTGCCATCCTGCTCCGGGGCGAAGGGCGGGCGTTCTGTGTGGGCGGCGACGTCAAGGGCTTCGACGAGCGTGCCTCGGGCGCCAAGCCGGCGCGGCCGGCCCACACCGTGCTCCATACCCTCGAAGCCACCGAGCTCCTCGAGGCCATCCTGGACGTGCCCCAACCAATCGTCGCGGCGGTGCACGGCTACGCCATGGGTCTCGGGGCAACGATCGCCCTGTTCTGTGACGTCGTGGTGGCGGCTGAGGATGCTCACTTCGCCGACACCCACGTCAGCGTGGCACTCGTGGCCGGCGACGGTGGGGCGGTGATGTGGCCGCTGATCATGCCGTTCGGCGCCGCCAAGTGGTATCTGCTCACGGGCGATCCCATCAGTGGCGCCGAGGCCTCCCGCCTCGGCATGGTCCTCAAGGCGGTGCCCGGGGACCAGCTCCTGAACGAAGCCACCGCCCTGGCCCAGCGCTTGGCGGACGGGGCGCCCCTGGCCGTGCAGGGCACCAAAGCGACGTTGAACCGCATCGTGCGCGACCGCATGAGCCTGCTCATGGACACCGGGCTGCTGCTCGAGGGTGCCACCTTCGTGAGCGACGACCACCGGGAGGCTGCAGCGGCCTTCGTCGCCAAGCGCAAGCCCAAGTTCCGCGGGTCGTAGGTCGCACGCCCCGCCGCCGCGCACACCGCGGGCTAACTTGACACTCGTGTCGCACAGCGCCGGGGGCTCGCCCGAGCGATGGCGCCGAGTGCTCGACGCCCGGACCAGCCGCGAGCGGGGCCGCCGGACGCTGGCCCGCCTGCTCGACGCCGCCGTAGCGGAGTTCTCGGCCCACAGCTATCACGGCGCTCGGGTGGCGCGGGTCGCCAAGCGCGCCCGCACATCCCACGGCACCTTCTACGTCTACTTCGAGGGCAAGGACGACCTCTTGGTCGCCATGCAGGACGAGGTCATCGCCGAGATGGACGACCTCCTCGGCAAGATGCCGGAATTCGAGCCCGGCCCGGCGGGCTTCGCCACACTGCGGGCCTGGCTCTCGGAGGTGTGCAAGCTCTTCCTGGAGCACTCGGCCATCCACGCCGCGCTGCTCGACGCCATCGTGGAGGACGCGGATCCACGCATCACGAAGCAGGGGTTGCGGGCGCAACGACGCTGGACCACGGCGTTGGCGGATCGCATCAGAGCGGCCGATGCCGACGACATCGATCCCTATCTGGCCGCGGTCTGCATCTACAACCTCATCGACCGCGCCACGAGGTCGACGCACCGGGGGCAGCTCGTCGTCTCGTACGACGAGCTCGTCGACGGCTTGACCGAGCTCGTCCATCGATCGGTCTTCGGATCGGACAATCCGACAGAGGCTCCGAACCGGATGACCTGATCGAGTACGACCCGGCCGCGGCGAGATGCCCGCGCGCCTCAGACGAACCGCAGGCGGCTGGCTCGGCGTGGTGCATCGCCACCCAGGTAGGTGCGGTGGACCATGCGGGCGAGCGTGGGCGCCATCGTGTCAGGGTCGATGCGCGACCAGCGCGACGTCACCGCCGAGTACGAGCCCTCGATCAGCAGGTAGAGCAGGGCCGCCTGCACCTCGGGTGCGACGAGCGACTCCGCCCGGGCATCGCTCACGAACCGGGTGAGGCTCTCGACCAGGCGGTTGAAGACGTGGCCTTCCTCGGCCTGCACCTCGGGATCCAGCCGGGCGGCCCGCTCCCACCACGCCCTGAACACGCCGGCATGTCGGGCGTGCAGATCGCGGTAGTGGCGCAGAACCTCCTCGATCTCCCGCATGTCGATCTCCCCCGCCCGGACGCGGCCGAACTCCTCGACGATCGCCTTCATGTCTCGGAAGCAGGCGCGACTCAGCTCGTCGAACAGGTCGTCCTTGTTGCGGAAGTAACGGTAGAAGGTGGCCCGCGAAGTCGACGCGTGCTCGATGAGGTCGTCGACGGTCGCCCCCTTATAGCCGACCTCGCTGAACACCGCGTTGCCGGCCTCGAGCAGGCGGTTGCGCAGCTTGCGATTGTCGGTGAGCGAGGCGTCCATGGGGTCCACCAAACGTCAGGAAGGTCAGTCGACCACCGACGCCAGCAGGTCGGTCATGTCGGCGGCGTTGCGGACGCCGTAGTCCTCGTAGCAGTTGTTCATCAGGACGTGGACCTCGCTGGTGTCCCGGGCCAGCTCCTGCACACGCTTGACCCACGGACGGAGCTCGCGTTTGTCGTACAGGTAGCGGAACCGCTCGGCGGCGGACGTTGCTCGTCCCTTCCAGGTGTCGTCGGCGCGGCCATGGAACCGCACCACCGCGAGATCCGTCGTCGCCGCCGCCAGGCGCGGCAACTTGCTGACCTCGGGTGCGTCCACGTTGACCAGCGTCAGGTCGTGGTCCGACAACCAGCCCATCGTCCGGTCGATGTCGTCCTTGCCGAACCACAACGGCGAGCGCAGCTCCACGCAGGCGGAGAGGCCACCTAACCGCTCGCGCGCCCGGGCCAGCTCGTCGCGGTTGGCGCGCTTGGGCGTGAACCAGGGCGGGTACTGCAGCAGGATCGACCCCAGCCGCCCGCTCGCCTCCAGCGGCTGGAGCGCGTCGACAAACCGGGCCCACACCTCGTCGACGGCTCCGCCCGGGAGATGATGGGGATACACGTTGCGCTTGGTGGCCGCCTCGGGCTCGAGTGCTTCGGCGATGTCGCGCCACAGGCTCTCGGGCTTGGTGGGATGGCCCGTCATCAGCGAGTAGGCCTTGACGTTCATGCGGAAGCCGTCGGGTGTGCGCTCGGCCCAACCCTCGGCCAGCTGTCGCGACGGTGGGCCGTAGTAGGTGCTGTCGGCCTCGACCACGGAGAATCGGGCGCTGTAGTAGGCCAGCCGCTCGGCCGCGCTCATCGAGCGCTTCGGGTACCAGTCGGTGCCCTTGATCAGGGTCTTGTCGGTCCACGAGCACGTGCCGACCCGCACCTCCGCGCCGTCGACGTGCAGCACCGGACCGAGCTCCAGCGGCTCGCTCACGCCGCGATCCTCATGGCCACGGCACCCATGGTCTCCAGGGCCGCGTCGCCGACCCGGCGATGCTCGCCGCCTGCCATCACCAGGGTGCGGGCCCACTGATAGCGGCAGCCGGTGGGTTCCAGCGCCGCGGCGGCCGCCGCCAACCCGGCGGCGTCGCCATCGACGAACGCCGCGGCGCGATCGACCATCGCCGCCGCCACCGGGTTGGCGGAGACGGACAGGCGGGCCCGCTCGATGCGCTCGGCTGCGTCGGCGCGGCCGGCCAGGACCCCCGCTTCGGCCCACAGCGCGGCGTACCACGGGCGCCACTCGCCGCTGAACCAGGTGCGCAGCCGGTCGGGATCGACGGCCAACCGGGCGACGGCGGCATCGACGTCGCCGACGTGCAGCTGGACGATTGCGTCGAACGTCGGGCCGTAGCCGCTGAGGGGGCTGTCGAGGCGTTCGGCGGTCATGCCGATGGCGACGGTGCGGTCCCGCCAGTCGGCGCGCTGCTCCTCGTCGCCCCGCAGTCCGTGGACCATCGCCACCGCCAGGGCGGCGCCCGCCAGGTTGCTGGCCACCGGCCGCCCCGCCTGCTCCCAACCCCGGCGGAACCGCTCGGCGGCCGCCACCACGGCGTCGAGGTCACCCGCCATGGCGTCGACCTTGATGCGGCGGGCGCTGGCGATGTGGTCGAGCTCGGTGACGAACGGCAGCGACGCCAAGCGGTCGGCGTAGGCCCGGGCGGCAACGAAGTCACCGGCGGTCAGGCTGATCTCCGACGCCATCGCATAGCAGTCGGAGAACTCCATGCCGTTGGCGGGCCCGAGCGGAGTGCGCTCGAGCAGCTCGATCCGGGTACGCACCGTGGCCACCGCGGCGGGGACGTCGCACGCCGCCAGGTGGACGGCCGACAGCTCGTCGAGCGCCGCGCTCTCGTCGTGGGCGTCCCCGACTCGGCGGGCCAGCGTGGCCGCCCGCTCCGCCAACTCCTGTGTGACCGGGTCGAGTTCGTCGCCGTTGAACGCCTGGGCGGTGAGGATCGACGGCTCGGCCACGGGCGAACCGCCCGCCAGCGCCACCGCCTCCTGGATCAGCTCGTCGACGACCTCGGGGGGCGGGACCTCGGCCATGATCCCCGGGCCCCGGTTGATCAGCGTCGCCGCGATCGCGAGGTTGTGCGCGGCCGTCACCCCGTCGCCCGCCTGCGCGGCGATGTCGGCGGCCTGCCGCCACAGGCGGAAGGTGTCGTTGCCGACGTGGCGACACATGGCGGCGCCGGCGGCGTCGTTGAGTGCCGTGACCCGGGCCGCGGGGTCGTCGGTGAGGGTCGCCGCCTCCTCGAACCGGCGCTGCGCCTCGGCGGGTAAACCCCGCAGGAATGTCAGCCGTGCCAGCAGCAACGCCAGCCGGTGCGCATCGACGCGTAGCTCGGGCCGCTCCTTGGCCCAGGCGAACCCGGCGCGCAGGTCGTCGGCAACCAGATCGAACGCGCCGCGCCAGGCCCCGTCCCCACCCCGGGCATGGACGTAGTCCTCGACGGCTTCGTCGGCCTGCTGCACGAGCTTGCCCGCCGTTGCCAAGCACCAGCGCACCTGCCGGGCGCGCACCTCCTCGAGCTCCCCTACCTGATCCAACTGGTCGACGCCGTATTGGCGAATCGTCTCCAGCACGCGGTAGCGGGTCTCGGCGCCCGGCCTGGCGACGGCGAGGCTGTTGTCGGCCAGCCGTGCGAGCCCGTCCGCCAACCCCACCTCGACCGGCAGGAAGCCGGCCACCTCGGCGGCAGCGTCGGCAGTGAACGGCGCCGCGAAGACGGACACCCGCCGGAGCAGTGCCTGTTCGGCCGGATCGAGGAGGGCGTAGCTCCAGTCGATCGTGGAGCGCAGGGAGCTGTGCCGCTCGTCGAGGCGCGAGCCGCCCGACAACATCCGCAGCGCGTCGGCGAGACCCGACTCGACGCCGTCGAGCCCCAGCGTGGCCAGGCGAGCGGCGGCCAGCTCGATGGCGAGGGCCATGCCGTCGAGCGACCGGCACACGCGGGCGATGCGGGCCACGTCGCCCGGCCCGGGCTCGAACCCGGCGGCCGCTCGAGCCCGCTCGAGGAACAGCGCCACGGCGTCGGCGCCCTCGCCCGCATCGGGCTGCAACGACAGACCGGGAACCGGGAAGACGTGCTCGAAGGGCAGCATCAGGCGGGTGCGGCTGGTGGCCAGCACTCGGGTCTGCGGGCACGTGGCCAGAAGCCGTTCCACGAAGACCGCGACGCCGTCGACCAGGTGCTCGCAGTTGTCGAGCACGATCAGGGCCTCCGACCTCCCGAGGCGGGCCAGCACCGCGTCGTCGATGGTGCCGCCGGGACGCTCCCCCACACCCAGAACCGCGGCCACGGCGGCCGCCACCATCCCAGGATCGGAGATCGGGACCAGGTCGACGAACCACACCGCGTCGGCGGACTCGAGCGTCTCGGCGGCGACCGCGATGGCGAGCCGGGTCTTGCCCACGCCCCCGGGGCCGACGGCGGTGACGAGCCGGTGCCGAGCGATCGCCGCCCCCAGCGCCTCTCGCTCGGCCGCCCGACCCACGAACGAAGTGAGCGGCGTGGGGATCGCCGGCGCCAGGGGCCTGGATGTGGGGAGGGTCGTGGCTGGGGCGGCGCCACCGGGTCCGCCGAACCCCGGCGGTGCCGACCCGGCGAGCGCGGCGGCGTAGCTGGCGAGCTCGCGGCGGTCGGCGACGCCGAGCTTGCGGAGCAGCGACGACACGTGGCTCTCGACCGTGCGCACGGAGATGAACAGGCGAGCGGCGATCTCCGCGTTGGTGAGGTGCTCGGCCACGCCGGAGAGGACGTCGGCCTCGCGGCTCGACACCCCGGCGTCGGTCAGGACCTGAGCATCCATCACCCGAGGATTGTGCCCGGATCGCGCCCGAGCCACGACCCGCTTATCGGTCGCGCTCCGCCGTGGTCAGTCACCGTGCTCGGCCGCAACCCGCTTGGGCACGACGATGCGCCACGCGTCGAGCACGATCTCGCGCATCTCCACGTGGTCGATCGCCTCGAGCCGGACGACCAGCCAGTTGTAGCGCTGGTCGGAGCGCTTCGGCATCACGAACTTGTGGGGCTCGGAGTCGATCAGGGCCCGTCGCTCCTCCTTGGGGAAGGCGAACCCCATGAGCGTCTCGTCCCGGGAGAACGCCAGGTAGACGATCCGCCCGATCCGGAACTTCACCCGGTCCCGGACCAACGCCTCCTCCGTCCGGGGAAGCGTGAGCGCCAGCTCCCGCACCTGGTCGATCGTCACCATCAGACTGGTGCCTACTGCTTCGGCGCGTTCGCGTCCATCCAGAATGAACTCCGCAACCGTGAGCTGTGCGTCGAGATCAGGGAGGAGCCATGAAAGCTTGGGTCGTCGAAGCGCCCGGGCCCATCGCCACGGGCCCCCTCGTGGCCGTGGATCGCCCCATCCCCGAACCGGGTCCGGGCGAGATCCGGGTCCGGGTCACCGCCTGCGGCGTGTGCCGGACCGACCTCCATCTCGCGGAGGGCGATCTGGCGCCTCACCGACCGTCGACGGTCCCCGGGCACGAGGTCGTCGGCACGGTCGACGCGCTCGGCGCCGGCACCAACCGGTTCCAGATGGGCCAGCGGGCCGGCATCGCGTGGCTGCGGCACACGTGTGGGCGCTGCCGCTGGTGCCGGCGCGGGCGCGAAAACCTGTGCGTCGACCCGCGCTTCACGGGCTGGGATGCGGACGGCGGGTACGCCCAGTGGGCCGTGGTCGACGAGGCGTACGCCTACGAGCTGCCCGACGAGTTCGACGACGTGCACGCGGCGCCGCTGCTGTGCGCCGGCATCATCGGCTATCGGGCGCTGCGCCGGGCCGAGCTGCCACCGGGCGGACGGCTCGGCATCTATGGGTTCGGGGCTTCGGCCCATCTCGCCGCCCAGGTGGCGCTGGCCCAGGGCGCCACCGTGCACGTCCTGACCAGGTCGGCGGCCGCGCGCCGGCACGCACTCGACCTGGGGGCGCACTCCGCCGGGCCCGCCGACGCCGCGCCTCCGGAGCCGCTCGACGCCGCGATCCTGTTCGCGCCCGCCGGCAACCTGGTGCCGCCCGCGCTGGCGGCCCTGGACCGGGGCGGCACACTGGCGGTCGCCGGCATCCACCTGAGCGACGTGCCGCCGCTCGACTACCAACGCCACCTGTTCCAGGAGCGCCAGCTCGGCAGCGTCACCGCCAACACCCGGGCCGACGGCGAGGAGTTCCTCACGCTCGCGGCGCGCCTGGGCCTGCGCGTGACGGTCACGCCCTACGCGCTCGATGCCGCCGACCGCGCGCTGGCCGACCTGGCCAACGATCGAGTCACCGGCGCCGCGGTCTTGGTCGCATAGTGATGTCGCAACGAACCAGGCCTGTCCCATGAACCGCATCGCCGGATCACGCAAAGGAGCCACACATGGACATCTCCCTCGAGGGCTGGGACATCCAGACTGCACAATCGGCTGACTGGGTGCCCTGGGGCACGAAAGGGGACGCCCGGGCCAAGATCCTGGGCTCGGCCGACGGCTACATGGTCACGTACGTCCAGGCCGACGCGGGCTACGAGGGCGACCCGCATGTCCACGGTCACCCCGAGTTCTTCTACCTCGTCGAGGGCTCGGTCAGGAACCAGGGTCGCGAGATGAGCGCCGGCGATGGCTACGCCGCCGCCGCCAACTCGACCCACTCAGACTTCGCGACCGATACCGGCGCGACGTACATCGTGATCTTCAAGATCTGATCGTTCGTCAACATTTGTATATTTGGCTGAATTAGGAAATAATTCGGCCGTGAGCGAGCGCATCGACAACACCGTCATCTGCCAGTACCGACCCCGAGCGGACAAGGTCGATGAGCTCATGGAGCTGATCCGCGAGCACCGCTCCACCTACACCGAGCTCGGCTTGGCGACCAGCCGTCCCGAGGAGGTGTACGTCGGCCAGGACCAGGACGGCGCCGGGCCGCTCATCGTCGCGATCTTCCAGTGGGTCGACGCCGAGGCGCCCGGTCGCGCCCACCAGCACCCACGGATCGCAGCGTTGTGGGAGAGGATGGCAACCCTCGTCGAGGACCGTGCGATGGGGCCCGGGATGGCCTTCCCCCACTTCGATGTGAAGGAGACCCTCTGAGCGCGCGGCCGCGGGGCCTGCGCGAGCTGGACGAGCTGGAGGCCGTCTTCGGGGCCCTCGCCAACGAGCATCGCCGCCACATCCTGGTGACGCTGCACGCCCGCGGAGGGGCGATGACGGCGGGTGAGCTGGCCGATCGGTTCAGCCACTCGTGGTCGACCACCACCCGGCACCTGCAACGGCTCGAGGCAGCCGGGCTGGTCCGCGTCGAGAAGGCCGGCAGGGAACGGCGCTACACCCTCGACGCCGGCCACCTGCGACGAACGACATCGACCTTCCTGCAGGTGTTCAGCGACGGCTGACCGCTTAGGAGCCGAGCGGATAGGGCGGTTCGTGCAGCCTACGCGGG
>Ga0214469_1000637_pt1 | contig 12316 bp, 7 predicted proteins | sample RVTome_10_FD_187340 | JGI IMG/M metagenome (GOLD analysis project Ga0214469, IMG submission 187340) | Soil microbial communities from uranium-contaminated site in the Upper Colorado River Basin, Wyoming, United States - RVT153D57 HiSeq ... | reverse complement strand
TCACCTCATCGAGGCACTGTGTCGCCATGCACCGGAGCATTGCCACATCGTCCTTTCGTCTCGCTCTCAGCCACCGTTTCCAATCGAACGAATGCGCGGCCGAGGACAAGTGCTCGACATAGACGCGTCGGCGCTTGCCTTCTCGGAGGACGAGGTCGCGGCGCTCCTGCAAGATCTGACAGGACACTTCGACAGGGAACTGGCGCGCGAGCTGCACGCGCTCACTCACGGATGGCCCGCGGCGGTCCGGCTCGCAGCCGAGGCGTTTCAAGGGTCCCCAGCCGATCGCCGCCGAGCGGTCCTCGAGGGGCTGAGGCGCCCGGGCGGCTCTCTCGTTGCCTACCTAGCCGCGGAGGTTTTCCCACGCGAGCGCGCAAGTGTCAGGGAGTTGCTTAGACGCGTCGCCTTATTCGAGCGGTTCACACCCGAACTGTGCGAGGCGGTCGGCATCCCTAAGGCAGCGCAAACCGTTTGGGAGCTGGCCGCGCGCGGCCTGTTGGTTCGACTCGAGAGTGACTCCGGCGAATGGTTCGTCCTCCATTCATTGGTGCGGGAGTTCGTGCTCGGGCAATGGCCCCTTAGCGCCGAGGAGATTCGTACGCTGCATATGCGCGCCGCCGAGTGGTTCGAAGACTGCAACGACTTCGATTCTGCAATCCGATCCCTGAACGCAGCAGGGGATCGATCCGGCATTTCCCGCATCCTCGAACTGCGGGGCGACGAGTTGCTCCGTTCGGGTCATGCGGATCACCTCATCTGGGCGACCGATCTTCTTACGGGTGACCTCAGAACGTCAGAGCTCGAACAACTCGCGGGGGAGGCCCGTCAGATTCGAGGCGACTGGACCGGTGCGCTTGCCTGTTACGGACGTGCCGCGAACAACGAAGAGGTCCTTTCGCCGGGGCTGGCGTGGAGAATGGGCCTTCTGCTCTACCTGCGAGCGGAGATCAACGAGGCGCTAAAGGTCTATTCACGCGGCCGTGTCGACGGAACCGCCCCTCGAGATGAGGCCCTTCTGCTCGCGTGGAACGCGGCGGCTCACTGGGCAAAGGGAGAGGCAGAGACCTGCAGGGAAGCGGTGACCAAAGCGCGAGAGGCGGCCGAGATCGCGGGCGATCCTCAGGCGCTGGCGGCCGTCCACACAGTCCTCGCGATGCTCGCCTCTGCCCTGGAGGGCGACAGGAGGGCGGGGGATCGGCACTATCGGCAGGCGCTGGATTTCGCCGAGCGCGCGAACGATGTCCTGCAGCTGATTCGGATCAGGACGAACCGAGGCTCCCACCTCGATGACGAAGGCCGTTACGAAGAGGCGCTGGTCGAACTCGAGGCCGCAACGGGACTCGCCGAGCTCACGGGCTTCACCTACTTTCTTGGACTGGGTCTGTCCAACCGCGCGTCGGTTCGATTCCATCTCGGGCAGGTAGATGAGGCGATCGCCGACAACAAGAGAGCGGTCTCGGTCTATCGGGAGTTGGGTTCGCTTGACGTCGGTCATCCGCTCAGGAACCTGGGCGAGATCTACCGGGCGCGCGGTGATCTCACCCTGGCCCGATCCAGCTACGAGGAGGCCATCGAGCTCGCCGAGAGGTCAGGAGATCGGCAAGTGCTGACGCCCGCTCTCGCCGGGCTCGCCCGGGTTCTGGTCGGAGACGAACCAGAGGAGGCCTCGAAACTCGCGCAGCGAGCCGTCTCGCTCGGTCCCGGCTTCGATCACCTCGGTTCCTTGCTTGCCGAGGGTTGGGTCGCGCTAGCAAGAGGAGACAGAGAGGAGGCAGCGCGGATCGCCGATTCGGCAGTCCAGTTCGCTCGGGGAACGCGCGACCGTCCGAGGCTGGCGGAGCTGCTCGAGCTCCAGGTTTTCGCTGCTTCCGATCCACAGGCCAAGCTCACCCGCCTCGAAGAGGCACTGTCGATCCGGCGAGAGATCCACGACGAACTGGGCGTTGCAGCAATCGAACTGGCGCTCGGCAGGCTGCGGGCCGGCCCAGACGCGCGCGCTCTGGCAGCGCGCTCCGAACGCCGGCTTACCGGATTGGGTGTTCGCATGCAGGCGCCGGCCGCCGGCGTGCTCGCGTGTCTTCCTCGCTCGGACGTAGCGCCGGTCCAGATCCGTTCGCTCGGAGGGTTTGCGGTGCTGAGGGACGGCCGGCCGGTGCCCGCCGCAGAATGGCAGTCGAAGAAGGCGCGCGACCTCCTCAAGGTCTTGGTCGCCCGGAGAGGTCGACCCGCGCCGCGCGATCTGTTGGCCGAGCTCCTGTGGCCGGAGGAGGATCCCGGAAGGCTCGCCAACCGGCTTTCGGTGGCTCTATCGATAGTGCGAACCGCGCTCGATCCCGGCAAGCTCTTTCCTCCCGAGCGGTTCATCGTCGCCGACAAGGATTCCGTTGCGCTGAACCTCGCCTCGGTGTCGGTTGACGTGGAGGAGTTCTTGGCCGACGCGGACGCCGGCCTTGACCTCGAGCGGCAGGGACGTGTCACCGAGGCGCACGATCTGCTCGTTGCCGCGGAGGCTACCTACGCGGGTGACTTCCTCGAGGAGGACCTCTACGAGGACTGGTCGGTTCCTCTTCGAGAGGAGGCGCGGGCCGCTTACATCGCGGTTGCGTCCGCCCTCGCCCGAGCCGCGGTGGCGGCGCAAGATCACGAGTCCGGAATCCCGCACTTCCTCCGCCTCCTCGAACGGGATCCATATGACGAGGGGGCAAATCTCGAGTTGGTATCCGCCCTGACTTCGTGCGGAAGACATGGGGAGGCGCGGCACCACTACCGAGCGTACGTGTCGAGAATGACCGAAATCGACGTAGAGGCAGCGCCCTTCCCCACGCCCGCGCTCAACTAGCCGAGGTCTCAAGCCACTTACTTAGCCGCGGCATCGCCCTTAGCGTGGGATAGATGCGCCGCCCCCATCTCCTCATAACGGTCGCAGTGGTCGTCCTGCTTGCCGCGGGGTTCTTGTTCGTGAACCTTCGCCAGGAGCCTGCGCCCGACGCACTCACAACGCGAGAGCCGTACTGCGTCAGCGGTGAGGTATCTGTCGATGAGCTGCACATCCCATCCGGTGCCGTGTGCGAGTTTGACCCGGAGAGGGACTCGATTCTCCGAGTGGGGGGTGGCTCCGTCCTGGTCGAGGGGTTGCTGAGGATGAAGCCCGGGGGTGGTGATGTCTCCCACAGGCTCGTGTTCGAGAACGTCGACGAGAGTGGATTCGAGGGAGCGGGGATGGGGCCGACTTCGATAGAGGACCCGATTCTCGATTCGGACCCGGGCCTTTGGGTTATGGGCAACGGCTCGCTCGATCTTCAGGGGGCACCCCGCACAGGATGGTCGCGGGACCCAGATCAAGCAGTTGGTTGGCAGGCTACCGACGAGTTACGTATCACGCCCACGGAAGTCGAGGACTTCGAATCGCGACCATGGAGCATGGGCGATCCAGTTCCGCAGGCATATCCGGAAGTGCCGAGCGCCGAGGTCTTCAACCTTACGCGCAACGTCGTGGTCGAGGGAACTCCCGAGGGGAACGCGCACGTCTTCATTCGTTCCAACGAGCCCAGCACCATCAAGTTTGCTTCCTTCGAACACCTCGGTCCCCGTTGCGAGTGCGACGCTTCGGAGAACGCTCCGGAAGAGGGCCCGATCACCGGCAGGTGGGCCCTTCACTGGCATCACCACCATGGGGGCGACGGCACCATCGTCGAAGGAACTGTGGTTCAGCACGCACCCGCCCGCGGGTACGTCCCGCATATGTCCAACGGGATCACCTTCACCGACACCGTGGCCTACGACGTGGACGGAGCCGCCTATTGGTGGGATCCGCCCGAGGAGGACACCGACTCGCACACCGATGGGACGATGTGGGACAGGGCGCTCGCATCCGACGTTAGAGGAAGCTCGTTCTTCCTCGGAGATTCATTGATCCCGGGCTCCAATCGCATCGTCGATTCCGTGGCTGCCGCAACGGTTCCCGACGAGTTCTCGACGACCACTGCCGGGTTCCAGTGGGGCAGTAAAGGCGATGGCGTGTGGTCAACGGAGAACATTGTCAGTCACAACAACAGGCGAGGTATCTATCGTTGGAACAATCACGCTCTGTCAGAGTTGTCTGACGAGACCACGTTGTACAACAATCACGCGTCGTTCATTCAGGGCGCCTACGGAGCGAATCATCTCTACGACGGATTCACACTGCGAAGCGACTCCATCATCTGGAAGACCGGGGCGGGCGAATCGGAAGAGGGCGACTATCCGAAAGCCGGAATCATCGACTTCGACATCGATGTAGCGGGTCTGGCCGAAGAGTGTCTGCATCTCTCCGGCGCTCAGGTCCCAGGTGGCGAGCCGACTGTGTTTCGCGATGGCTCGTGCACCGGATACACCGGGGCCTACGCGGTCACGGGGGACATTCTGCAGAACAAGCGGGTCTTCGATTTCGTCCGTGTCACGAATGAGCAAGGCGCGGAGCTCGAGCCGCGCGACTTCAACATCGCGGCCACCAAGGCGGACAAGGGTCTCGACCTGATCATCAGGGTCCAGCACGAAGACGGGTCCGCTTACGAGATGATCTGGCAGGGCACGGAACCGGACCCGCGCATTAGAAGGATCGGCGCCTTCGATTCATCCCAGTAGCCTCGGCGGGTTAGTCCGCCCACCCGATCAGTCGCGGTCCTTTGTCCGCTCGTGGTCGGCCAGGGTTCCCTCGTTGTGAGTTAATGGGCGAACGGTCTGAGACCGAATGGAAGCCAGGAGGGAATCCAATGGATATGGAAGTCACCGCGTGGATGTCGATGTACCACGCGATGAACGCGCAGCAAGACAAAAGACCGTTCTCGAAGGCAACAATGCGACGCATCGTCGCCTTTGCGCGACCACATCGGCGGAAGCTGGTCGCGTTCCTCATTCTTAGCGTTGTCACGGCGTTTCTTGCGGTGGCAACTCCGGTTCTCGCGGGCCGAGTTGTGAACGCGATCGTTGACGGGGCCGACCAGAATGTCGTGATCCGTCTTGCCGCACTGATCGCCGTCATCGCAGTTGCCGAAGCCGGGATTGGGCTGCTCGCGCGCTGGCTTTCAGCGACCATCGGCGAGGGATTGATCCTCGATCTGCGCACGGCGGTGTTCGATCACGTACAGAGGATGCCAATCGCGTTCTTCACACGCACCCGAACTGGAGCGCTGGTCAGCCGCCTGAACAACGACGTCATCGGTGCGCAACGAGCCTTCAGCGACACTCTCTCGGGGGTTGTAGGGAACGTTGTAATGCTCGTGCTCACCCTCATAATGATGGTCGGAATCTCGTGGCAGGTCACGCTGCTCGCTCTCCTGCTGCTGCCCGTGTTCGTGCTCCCGGCCCGGCGCATGGGCTCCCGCCTAGCCCGACTCGAGCGAGAGGCCGCGAACCACAATGCGGTTATGAGTACTCAGGCGACCGAGCGTTTCTCGGCTCCGGGCGCGACTTTGGTCAAGCTCTTTGGTCGTCCCGCAGTCGAGTCGGCCGAGTTCGCCGAACGTGCAGGACGGGTCCGGGATATCGGAGTGAGCACGGCGATGGTGCAATGGGTCTTCGTCACGGCGCTCACCTTGGTATCAGCTTTAGCCCTGGCTCTCGTCTACGGCCTCGGTGGTTTCTACGCGCTGCGCGGGGACCTGCAACCGGGCGACGTGGTTGCACTGGCCCTGCTGCTGACTCGCCTCTACGCTCCGCTGACCGCACTTGCAAGCGCCCGCGTCGAGGTGATGAGCGCGCTGGTGAGCTTCGAGCGAGTGTTCGAAGTGCTGGATCTCAAGCCACTCATCGTTGAGAAACCGGACGCCGTAAGGGTGCCCGATGGTCCGGTTTCCGTGCGCTTCGAAAACGTTCGATTCGGATATCCGTCGGCGGACAAAGTCTCGCTGGCCTCCCTCGAGGAGGTTGCGCTTCTGGATAAGCGCGGTGGAGTCGAGGTGCTTCACGACATCTCATTTAGCGTGGAACCCGATCAGATCGTGGCTTTGGTCGGGTCCTCGGGAGCGGGAAAGTCGACGATCGCGCAATTGGTCCCGCGGCTCTACGACGTCGAAGGTGGAGCCGTGAAGTTGTCCGGTATCGACGTCCGTGACCTCACGAGCGAATCGCTGCGCGAGACGCTCGGGATGGTCACCCAGGATGGTCATCTGTTCCACGACTCGGTGCGCGCCAACCTGTTGCTGGCGAGTCCCGAGGCGACGGAAGACGAACTATGGGATGCCATCAGGCGCGCGCGCCTCGAGGCGGTCGTTCGCACACTTCCGGATGGATTGGACACGATCGTTGGAGAGCGCGGGTACCGGCTTTCGGGCGGCGAGCGTCAACGCCTGACGATCGCTCGTCTGTTGCTCGCTCGTCCGCGCGTCGTGATACTCGACGAGGCCACCGCGCACCTCGACTCGACGTCGGAGGCTGCGGTTCAAGCTGCCCTGGGAGAAGCACTCTCCGGACGAACAGCGGTGGTCATCGCACACCGGCTCTCCACCATCCGCGCTGCCGACCTCATCTTGGTTGTCGAGGAAGGCCAGATCGTGGAGCGCGGAACCCATCTCGAGTTGCTGGGGGCCGGCGGCCGCTACGAGGAGCTCTATCGGACTCAGTTCGACGAGGCGCCCGTCGAGGAGGCGGTCCCATGAGCGATCAGTGCTGGCGCTCGGCTCTCTAGCGGCGCCCCACCACCGGTGCTTCATCGATCAGCTAGCCCTCCGTAGCCCGGGCAGGGAGCCCGCAGGGCCATCCCGTGCCTCTTTCTCAGCCGTTGTTCTTCCCGGGTTGACTAGATCTAACTAGTCGCGGTAGAAAGCGGTTTCAGAAAGCGGTTTCAGAAAGCGGTTTCAGAGGACGACTTCGAAAGCGGGGGGATCCGATGTTGGTATCGACCGACGCACGCCGCCGGATGTTCTTTTTGTCCGTGATTCTGGCTCTGGTGGTGGCCATCCTTCCGGCTCCACAGGCTTCCGCCCAAGAGGACGTCCCGATCCTCGATCCGATTCCCGAGCTACCCGAGCCGTCCGGTCTCGGGCTCACGCTCGAGGAGGTCGCCTCCTTGCCGAAGTCCGAGCCGACCCCACCGCCGACCGACCAGCGCCTGATGCGCCACGCGCGCATCAACTTCATCGACGAGGTGCCCGACGGCTCGGGACGCATGGCCGTACCCGACCTGAACGGCAAGCTCTACCTCGTCGAGGACGGGACCCCCACGACCTACCTCGACGTCGGCGCGACCTTCGCTCCCGATTTCTGGTCCGGCCGCGGGCTGGGGTCCGGGTTTGGGTTCGTCGCCTTCCATCCGCAGTTCGAGGACAACGGGAAATTCTGGACGGTCCACACCGAGGCACTCGGAGCGCTTCAAACCGAGGTTCCCGATCTCCCATCGCAGCCCAACCCGTCGCACCACGGGGTCCTGACCGAGTGGACCGCCGACGATCCCGAGGCCGATACCTTCACTGGAACGCAGCAGGAGATTCTTCGCCTCGGTTTCACGAGCTTCATCCACGGCTTCCAGCAGATCGGCTTCAACCCCACGTCCCGCCCGGGAGACGAGGACTACGGTCTGCTGTACGTCTCCGTCGGTGACGGCGGCAGGGGGGTCGCCTCGAGCGACCCACAGAACCTTGCGATGCCCCACGGAAAGGTCTTCCGGATCGATCCTCTTGGTACCAATGGGGTGACGGGGGAGTACGGCATTCCCGACAGCAATCCCTTCGTGGACACGCCGGGCGCGCTCGGAGAGATCTACGCATACGGGCTCCGCAACCCGCACCGCTTCAGCTGGGACCCGAAGGGTCGTCACCGGATGTTCCTCGGCAACATCGGCGAGCACAACATCGAATCGATCTACGAGGTCAAAGCCGGCGACAACTTCGGCTGGACCGAGCGCGAGGGTCCATTCGTTGTGAAGGAGGGAGACCCGACCTGCAGCGTTTACGCGCTACCTGCGAACGACGAGGAATTCGGATACACGTATCCGGTCGCGGCTTACGACCACGATCGAGCACCAGGTCAGGCCCGTTGCAGCGACTCGGGTGACGCCGTAATCGGAGGTTTCGTGTACCGCGGTGACGACGCGATCAAGCTTCGGGGAAAGTACGTCTTCGGGGACGATGTGAACGGTCGAATCTGGTACACGCGCGCGAGCGAGATGCAACGGGGCAAGGGCCTCGCCAAGGTCTATGAGCTCGAGCTGTACGACACTTCGGACCAGAGGGTCACCATGCAGGATCTCGCGGGCGACGATCGCGTCGATCTTCGCTTCGGCACCGACAGCAAGGGTGAGCTCTACATCCTTTCCAAGGCGAACGGGAAGATCTGGAGGGTTGTCGACGCCGAGCGTTCGCCGCGGCAGGCCGACGTCCTCCCCAGCCTCAAGCGCGATCTCGTCGCCTATTACGACTTCGAGCACCCCGTTCCCGACAATCCCGCGTTCGAGCAGGACCGGGGTCTTTCGGGCACCGACATCGAACTCATCAACGGCGGTGCGGCGATGCGTGTCGCGGAGGGCGCCTACCCCGCGAGCGACACCTCGATCCAGTTACAACAAGTCAATCCCACAACCACCGGAAACGACGACTGGAAGGCCGGGGTCTATTCACCGACCGGAGTGCCGACTCTGAACGCGTTCAACCGCACACAGGCAACCACGGTGATGGGCTGGGTCAAGATGACCGGGCAGAATCCGAGCCCGAACTCCAACACGGCCAATCCCGATGACTTTTACAACGCGATCGGCTTGGCGGGCGTCCTCTCCGGCGATTCGGACGGGCACGCGGTTAGGGCCCTCCTAGAGCTCATCAACGTCAACGGCGAACTTCGGCTCGTGGCCCTGGCACGGCGAATCGATGGAAGCGCGTCGCAGACGTTCGCCGCGAATGAGGATTGGCGAACGCTGCTGCCGCCCAACGAGTGGGTGTTCCTCTCCGCGACGTTCGATTTCAACAACGGCACGATGGCCCTCTACAAGAACGGCGAACCAATCGACGGGTTCTACACGGTCGCCGGAGACCCCTGGGGTATTGGTGGTCCCGGACCTCACTACACCTCCGCGACCGACCCGCGCGGCATCAAGATTGGAGGAAGCTTCCCGCAGAACAACCGAGAAACGAACCCGTGCAACTGCCGTATGGACAGCCTCATGTTCCTCGACAAGGTCGTTTCTCCGGGGGAGGTCAGAGCTCAGTACCGCCGGGCGACCACGGCGGAGCCGACGTTCGCCCAGTGCGAAACCGGCAAGACCAGAGTCAACAAGGTGATGGGCGCGAACAATTGGGCTCCCGTCACCCCCGGCAAGTGGTCTTTTCCGGGGAACGAAGTGATCCTCGCCGAGGCGGGTCAGGAGCGACCAGGCCCTCGCAGGCCTTTCGAGTACGCGGTTCTGACGAGAGGACCCGAGTGGGGGTCGGTCGAGATCAACGCCGAAGTTCGTTTGGATACACCGACGACTGTGAGCAACCGAGATGTGATCATCGTGTTCGGTTACCGCTCGGATACCGAGTTCTACTACGCACACCTGTCGCAAGACAACACCATCTATCCGCACAACGGCATCTTCGTCGTGAACAATGCCGATCGATTGCGCATCGAACATCAGTGGAACGGCTCGATTGGTGCTCCACCTGCGGTTACCGACGAGGAGTGGCACGAGGTAAGGGTGCGTCACTGCGCCGACACCGGTGAGATCGCGGTGTACGTCGACGGCGACAAGAAACCACTGATGACCGCAACGGACACCACCTTTGATTCCGGACGCGTCGGGTTCGGCTCGTTCGACAACATCGGCAGACTTCGCAACCTGACGGTCACCGGAACCGACGCGGCCGACTGAGGCGCTGGCAACACTGCGCGCTGGGCAGGTATCCATGCAAATGGTGTCGAAATAGCGGCCGGCTCACCGGGTTGAAGAAGATGTAGCCACAACCTCGTCTCGTTCGAACGAGAACTCGTTCACGAATGGAGTGAGTCCCATCGCCGACGTTCGAGAAATACTGAAACGCTCACGTTCCGTGGCCACCGTCGGAGCCTCGACGGACCTCTATAAACCGTCTGGGGGTGTGCCGCACCACCTGAAGACGATCGGGTTCCACGTCATTCCTGTGAACCCAAACACCTCGGAGATTCTCGGAGTGAGGTCCTTCCCCAGCTTGCTCGACGTCGACGAACCGATCGACATCGTGCAGGTCTTCAGGCCTTCAGAAGAGGCCCCCGATATCGCCCGCCAAGCCGTCCAGGTGGGGGCCAAGGTTCTTTGGCTTCAACTCGGGATCACGTCGGCGGAGGCTCGTGCCATTGCTGAGGACGCAGGTCTCGAGTACATCGAGGACCAGTGCATGGAGCAGGAGACGCGCCGACTCGGGATACGCAAGGACGCGGCCGAGGACGGAACCGACCGCGCCTCCTAGGACGTGGCCGGTTCTCGTTCGACTGCCATGCTCAAACGCCTCGGTGTTGGATCCAGTCGTCGCCATCACGACTGTCGGCCCCCAGACCTGCGGCCAGGGAGTCGAGCAGCCCGAAGGCCGCTGCGATTACGAGAAATTCCACGGTTTTCGCCTCCCTCTGTCTGTAAGGGACTAAGATTCTGTTGGTCCTTACAGTAAACGGGATGGCGTAAGGAGTCAAGTAGTTTTTGTCCATTACTCAGATTCGTGTGCCGGCACTGCATGCGACGAATCGGTAGGAGGTTGGAGTTGGAGGAAAGTCAAGTATCGGAGTGGCTGACCGCCTATCAAAGCGCATGGCAAAGCTACGACCCGGCGACTATCGGCGGTCTCTTCAGCGAAGACGTTTCCTACCGGTACCACCCCTACGACGAGCCCGTACGAGGGCGTGCGGCGGTCGTCGCGTCGTGGCTCGAGGACCGGGACGCCGAGGGCACCTACGAAGGCGCTTACGAGCCCCTCGTGGTCTCCGGCGACCTGGCGATCGCCACCGGCACCAGCACCTACAAGGACGGGGATGAGACCAGGATCTACGACAACTGCTTCATCCTGCGATTCGACGACGATGGACGCTGCTCGGAGTTCACCGAGTGGTTCATGCTGAGGCCGGATCCGACGGGATGAACCTCGCCCTCTCCTGGTCAGGCCGGAGGGCGGTCGCCGATCCAGTAGCGGGGGCCCGGACCAAGACCGGCCGCCCGATCACCGGGGTTCGAGAGCCGGCAGCGGTCGAGAGAAAGGCATCCGCAACCGATGCACTCCGTCAGGCCGGCGCGGAGCCGCTCGAGCTCGGCGATCCGTTCGTCGACGCGCGCCGTCCAGTTGCTCGATAGGCGGGCCCAGTCGCGCTGGCTCGGAACTCGTCCCGGGGGAAGCTTTGCCAGCTCCGTCCCTATCTCGTCGAGCGACAGCCCAATGCGCTGGGCGAACACGATGAAGGCGATCCGTCGCAGCACGGATCGGGGAAAGCGGCGGTGACCCGAGCCGGCGCGCTCGGAGGTGATCAATTTTCGCTCCTCGTAGAACCGCAGAGCCGAGGAGGCGACCCCGCTACGCCGAGATACCTCTCCAATCGTCATCAGAAAAGCCATCGGGGACAGCAGATCACGTCCTCACCTTGACTTCAAGTTCACTTGAACTTGTATGGTCAGGCTATTGCATCCCAGCAAAGGAGCCTCGATGCACAACCCACAGTCAGCAAGCGAACGGATAACCGCCGAGGTCACGTCATGGCGGGGCGTAGAGGCCGGGACGGGGAGCCGCGGCGAGTTCGCCTTCAAGGTGGGTCGTCGGGAGATCGGGCACCTCCACGGCGATTTCGTAGCCCACTTCTTCTTCCCCAAAGACGTTGGAGTGTCGTTGAGAGAGGAGGGCCGGGTCGTCGATCATCCGGTGTTCCCCGGGAAGCCGGGTCCAGCGGCGCGCGGGATCGAGAGCGAGGCCGACGTCCTAGACGTCATCGAGCTCCTGCGACTCAACTACGACCGGATCGTGTCTCGGACCGACCATCTCGCCCAGGCGGATCGCATCTGACGGCCGTAGGTAAACGACAACCTCGACCTGGGGCTTCGACCGAAGACACCTCGGCAGCTCCGGAGCGGCTTATACGCTCCGTGGGGAGGGACACGCGATGGCTGGCTCGGCCCCCGCGCATTTTTTCACCTAATATCCCCGATCGTGAAATAGGGCTCCCTCCGCTTCGTTGGGACTAGGGGTCTCATATTTTTTCTGGGGAGCGGAGCAAGGAAATCCTGGTGGGCCGATGAGTTTCGCCTGGCCCGGCAGTCTTATCAGGAGATCACGTCCAGGGATACGTCAAGGAGAAAGGGAAGGCCATTGACCGACATGATTCGTACCAAGGGTCTGGTGAAGAGATACGGCGA
>Ga0214469_1000636_pt1 | contig 12325 bp, 12 predicted proteins | sample RVTome_10_FD_187340 | JGI IMG/M metagenome (GOLD analysis project Ga0214469, IMG submission 187340) | Soil microbial communities from uranium-contaminated site in the Upper Colorado River Basin, Wyoming, United States - RVT153D57 HiSeq ... | reverse complement strand
AAGGGGACATAATTCTGAAACCTAGTAGAAAAGGGGATATTGATAGAATGGCCACCCTAGACTAGGGCGTCGCTAAGTGAAGTTCCACAACTACAACGTCCTCTATTTTTAGGCACCTCTACGATTACGTCCCTAATCATGGTCCTAATCTTCCCAATATTTTCTTGCAATTGGGTCAAGATACCTTGAGAGCTAACTGGGTGCTGGGCCCAGACATCGAAGTCAGTAACCGTTGCCAATGATACATAGCAAATTTCTGCTTCCCTTGCCAACACACATTCAGGAACAAGGGTCATCCCGATTATTTGGGCACCCACAACCTCACGATAATACTTGGATTCCGCCCTGGTTGAGAATCTAGGGCCCTCAATACATAGATAGGTGGCCCGGTCGTGATGAGGGAATAAATGTTTTCTTGCCAGTTTAGTAGTTATCTCTCTGAGCTCAGGACAAAATGGATCGGCTACAGAAACATGACAAACTCTTCCGCCTGAGTAGAACGTTTGTTGTCGCTTTTTAGTAAAGTCTACAAACTGGTCAGGTATTATAATGTCTCCAGGCACAAAAGACCTATCGAGGCTTCCAACCGCGGAGGGGGAGATTATTCTTGATACCCCAATCTCCTTCAATGCCCAGATATTTGCTCTGTAGTTAATTCTGTGAGGGGGTATTGTATGGTTTCTACCGTGCCGAGGCAAAAATGCGATCTTTACATCTTTGAAGTTGCCTATCGTTATGAGGTCAGAAGGTTGCCCAAATGGAGTACTCATCTTGGCTTCAACCCTATTCGTAAGTATTGTAGTATCGTATAAACCGGTTCCCCCAATAATTGCAATTTCTGCTGTAAGTTCGGGAGTCAAATTGGACTAGTACACTATTAATGATTGGGTATTATACCCCAATTCCCGTAGAGATGCTCCACCTTTCAAGTCAATCATTTCGATCAAAAAAGCGAATCCACAAATATTGGCACCCTCTTCCTTCAATAACTTGGCAGCCGCCAAGGCTGTGCCGCCAGTTGCTATTAAATCATCTGCAACAATTACATTCTGTCCAGGTAGAAAACTACCTTTTTGAATTTCCATCTCGGCAGTGCCGTATTCAATCTGATACGACTGCCGACTAGTTTTTCCAGGAAGCTTTCCAGCTTTTCTGATCATCGTTACACCTAAGCCAAATCTGATTGCAATACAGGACGCTACGATAAAGCCCCTGGATTCAATTCCTGCAATCATCATAGGGTTTGCTGCGCTAAACCTACGATAGAATTCCTCCGACATGTACTTCAAGGCCTCTCCGTCACCAATTAGAGGATTGATATCTCTAAATAATATCCCTCTTTTTGGAAAGTCGGGAAAATTCTTTATTAGTTTTTTTAGATCAACGGGTTTTATAGTCAATAAATCCCTACGGAAGTCCTGGACATAAAAAACCTTTCTAATCCCGACATACGAACGAATCAATATGTTATTTGACCTATCAAAGGTTTATCTCCAAAAGTTGATGACTAAAAGTAGTAAATATTGCATATGAGGGAATTTCAATAAAAAATACAATTCAGGTACACAATTGTTTTTCTTAAGTGAACTGCCAAAGAAATTTCTATCGTTAACTTTTGTTATTCATTTGTTCCAATAAGGCTCAAATCAATAGAAATGTGATTAGCTTCTGCAGACGATCGTCTATACACATTATTTGTTCGGACAACGATCTTTATGAATAAGACAGGTGATTTGATTACAAATTAGTAAAATAATTATATTATAGCGATATTACTTTTCAAAAAGTTGAAAAGAAGATATAAATAATATCAAAGATAATAATAGATAACCATGCCTATTCGCACTGGGGCGGAATATATACAGAGTCTTAGAGGACGAAGTCTAGAAGTATATTTGTTTGGAGAACTGGTAAGTGAACCAGTAGATCATCCAATGATACGGCCTTCAATTAACGCTGTTGCTGAAACCTATGAGTTAGCCGCGAAAGAACCGGAGCTTGCATCAGTTCATTCGTCCCTTTCGAATACGAGAGTGAATAGATTTTTGCACGTTACTGAAAGTGCAGCTGATTTAGTCAATCAGAATCGTATGCAGAGAAAATTAGGACAACTTACCGCTACCTGTTTTCAGAGGTGTGTTGGAATGGACGCCTTGAATTCTTTGTATTCCACTACGTATGAAATCGACAAGAAATATGACACTAAGTATCATTCTCGACTCAAGGAATTCATAAAATATGTTCAACTCGAGAACATGGTCATTGGAGGAGCAATGACTGACGTCAAGGGTGATCGAAGCCTTTCACCTAGTCAGCAGGAAGACCCTGATATGTTTGTCCATATAACAAAAAGAGATGAGAATGGTGTATACGTGACGGGAGCAAAAGCTCATCAGACGGGATGCATTAATTCACATTGGATAGTAATTATGCCTACCATGAGATTGCGACCTGAAGATCGGGACTACGCGATCGTAGGTACAATACCTGTTGATGCTCCTGGAATAACTTACATTTACGGTAGACAATCATGCGATACTCGGAGCATGGAAGGGGGAGATATAGACTCTGGAAATGCACAGTTCTCTGGTCAAGAGGCGATGATAATTTTCAAGGATGTTTTTATTCCAAATGAACGGATTTTCATGGATGGAGAAGTAGAGTATGCTTCGATGCTTGTTGAGCGCTTTACATGCTATCATAGACGCAGCTATGTTTGCAAGACTGGTTTAGGTGATGTCTTGATCGGAGCTGCAGCGGCGATAGCTGATTACAATGGGGTTGCAAACGCCTCTCATATTAAAGATAAGCTAGTTGAAATGACTCATTTGAATGAGACCATTTTTGCAGCAGGGATTGCGTCGTCGTACCAGTCCCAACCGACTGCTTCTGGTAATTTTCAAAATGACGATATGCTTGCTAACGTCTGCAAACACAATGTCACTAGATTTCCATATGAGCTGAGCAGAATGGCACAGGATATTGCAGGAGGCCTAATGGTTACTATGCCGTCAGAGAAGGACTTTAAGAGCCCAAAAGTTGGGCCTCTGCTTGAAAAATATCTGAAGGGGAGAAAGGGCGTGTCGACAGAAAATCGTGTTAGGATATTGAGGTTGATTGAAAATATGACACTTGGCAGGAACGCAGTGGGATATCTTACCGAATCTATGCATGGCGCGGGCTCGCCCCAGGCTCAACGCATTCAGATCGCAAGACAAATGCAATTGGGATACAAAAAGAAGCTAGCAAAGAAATTAGCAAACGTTCAGGAAGGTGAAACAGAAGAGCTTAACCACGAACAGGCAGATTACTTTAACAAGATATTCAAATTCGATGATTCAAAGCCTACCGTTTGAGCTATTCCAGCTACTTGCACTTGTAATCAAGGTGCATCCAATTCACCGTATAATTGGATCTAAGACATAAAATGGTTTAGAAAATTAGATAAACTGGACAGGGTATGCAAAACACGCAACGTTCAATTTAACTTAACCATTACATCTGAATTGTATCTGCAAGGAAGCTTTGTCTCACTCCAAGGGTACAATCCGAGTCTCTTGGATAGTAAAATCATTGCATAGAGCAAAGAAAATTTTAGACCATATCTAGGAGTTGAAATGCTTGTTTCTTGAACAAAGTATCAATATTTACTCGTATTGATTAGGCAATATACATCACAATGACTCCATTTTGGGAGCTATTCTTATATTTAAGCACGATAGATTATCTCTAGTTGGCAACACAAGCGTATTGTGTAAAATGTAAAGCAAAACGAGATATGGAAGATGAGAAGCAGATAACAATGAAGAATGGTCAAAGGGCTTTGTCGGGAACTTGTCCTGTTTGTGGGACAAAGATGTTTAAAATAGGTGGTGGTAGGGTAACGACTGCAGCTGCTCCTAAAGCTAAGGCGGGCACAAGAAAACCAACAAAGAAATCCAGTTCTAAGGCTAAGGCGAAGACGAAGTCAAAAACTAAAAGAAAGTGAAAAAATGATCTGCACTTGATAACCTAAAGCAAGTGTTAGATAACAAATTTTTTCTCAACATCCCCGCATTAATTTCTGTGCGTCTGATCGACTTTAGTCCAAATTCTGTTCAAACATATGGGAAAAAAGCAATCTGAAAGTATTGTAATTGCATGCTTCTGCTAGATGTGGGTTTCATATAGGGTAGTAGCCTTCTTACGATCTCAAAAAAAAGATTAGCCTTTTAATGTCGATTACGGAGAGTCTGTTCGACCGCTAGGAGTTTCTCCTCGTCACCACATTTCTTTATCAGCCCGTGCAGAGTTGCTTGTGCATTTCCATTCCTTATATTATTTCTTGCTAATTCTATACCCTCGCTCAGCTTGTCTACACAATTCCCTATTAACAAGGCAGCAGCTGCGTTTAGTACTACTGTATCTTGTATTTTTTTTGAAGCATACCCATATATGGCCTCCATGGTGATTCTAACACATTCCATTTTCGAACTTACCGTAAGATCGTTCATCTCAGAGAGATCCAAATCAAAGTCCTGCGGACGGATCATGATGGAGCTTAGCTCGCCTTGATTGAAGTAAATAACTTTATTAGAACAAGTGTTGGTCAGTTCATCAAATCCATCTTGTGAATAAGCCACCATGAATCTCTTGAGATTTGAGTTTTTCATCAAATTCGATACCTGTGTTAACAAGGATGGCTTGGACACACCGATCAGCTGACCGCTCAAATTAACGCAAGGATTGCAAAGTGGACCTACAATGTTTAAAATAGTCCTTAATCCGACCGCCCTCCGAGCGGTGGAAATGTTTTTCATTGAAGGATGAAAAAGGGGCGCGAATAGGAAAGTAATCCCAACATCCTCAAGCGAACGTAACAGCCTTTCGCTCGATGAATTTAATTCAAAGCCTATAACTTCAAGGAAATCGGCACTTCCACAAGGACCAGACATGGAGCGATTTCCGTGTTTAGCAATTCGGCAACCTGAAGCAGCAGTGACAACGGCGGCAGCAGTGCTTATGTTGAAAGTTTTCACAGCTTCTCCACCAGTACCGCATATATCGATGGATGGTCTTAGTGCAGGTCCAAACTCGCATTCTTTTCTTCTCACTGCTTCATAAGCCCCCAATATTTCATCCTCAGATTCACCCTTCATGGCCAAGGCGGTAAGAAACGAACCAATAGTTATATCGGATTCGCTCCCATTGAACATACGATCGAAGGCAAACATTGTTTCTACTTTGCTAAGGCTAGCCTTTTCTACGACCACTTTCTCGATCAAAACTTGCAGCGGAGACCGGTTGGAATTCATCTTCTTATCATATTCAAAAAGTTTACAAGAATCTGAGGACCTTGCGTTGTCATTACTGATTCGGGATGGAATTGTACCCCTTCAATTAGATACTTCTTGTGCCTCACTGCCATTATCTCATGATCGTCCTTGGAGAGTGCGGTAACTTCCAGGCATTCTGGGATTTTGGAAGGGTCAGCGACTAGTGAATGATATCGTGTTGCTACAAATGGATTTTCAATATTGAGGAACAAATTGCTAGAAGCATAATTAATTTCACTTACCTTTCCATGCCTAATCTCCTTAGCATTAATAATCCTTCCACCAAAGGAGCTAACAATGCCTTGATGTCCCAGACAAATACCTAGAATCGGAAATAAGGGACCTAGTTTACTGATAACACTGCCGCATACTCCGAAGTCCCGCTTTACTGTTGGAGTCCCTGGTCCTGGGGATATTATGATGCCATCTGGATTCATTTCCTTAATTTCTTTAACAGATTTCTCATCATTTCTGATCACTGTGGGTCTACACCTTAGTTTACCTACAAGTTGAGCTATATTGTAGACAAAAGAGTCGTAGTTATCAATAATAAGGATTTTCAAGCTGCGATATTACCTCCAAGTGAAATCTCAGCAATTCATATGTAGATGAAGCTGGAAGAAAATCAATCACGGGTATGTGTATTAGTTTTTCTCCAACATATAAAAATCTAATTGAATACTTTGATAGTCCCGACCCTATTGGTTCGACTACAGTATATAAAAGCAAACCATCTGTTTCCTATTCTATGGTGAAGCAAATGGCTAAGGTGTTCGTTAATGGATATGGGAATATAGGAAGAAGACTCGCATCTGCCCTATCCAGAGACAACGAAATTAGTTTATTAGGAATCGCCAAGTATACTATAGATGAGCAGATTTTAAAAGACCTCAAGAATAAATTTGACATTTACGTTCCAGAAAACTTAGCTCTTAAATACAAGTCTTCGATAGCCGGTTCTATAGAGGAGGCTGTGTCCGCAAGTGACTTGGTGTTAGATGCGGCTAAGGAAGGCGAAGGATATAGTAACAAAATTAGATTCTATCAACCTCTGAGAAAACCTGCAATCTTCCAAGGAGGAGAGGAGCGACACGGCGATAGAGCAGTCGCTAAGATGATTCACAATTCCAGAGTAAATTATGATGAAGCATCAGGCAAACAATACGTAATTCAAGGCAGTTGTAACGTATCTGGAATGGGCAAAGTGATGCAGCCGCTAATGGAGAGCTTTGGGGATGAAATCCAACGCTATGATGTCACATTGGTTAGAAGGTGGGCAGATCTAGAGGATTCAAAGGAAGTGACAGATTCTATCCAGTGGGATAAAAATCCGCATCATCAAGAGGACGTGAAGGACTTTATTCCGTATGCAAACCTCTATGTTGAGGCTTTTAAAGTACCTTCTAGAATGATGCACCTCCATCAGATGATTGTCCGATTTCGTTCTAAAGCACCCACCAGGGATCGGATCCTAGATTTGTTTAACAAAGAATTCGCTGTAGCCATTTTAAATTCTGCCAAGGGAACAGCAGATGTTAGGATGAAAGCGATCGAGCTCGGATTCGAACATGGAGACACGAACATGGTACATATTCATCAAGACGTGCTACGCGTCCAAGAAGAAACCCTTAAGATTGTGTACTCAGACGACCAAACAGGCCTAGTAATCCCAGAGAACCATCTACTTCTTCAGTCAATGATTTTGCGACGACCTAGATCAGAAGCAGTGAAGAGAACAGACAAATTGTTTCGAATCAGCGACAAGAAAAGATTACTGGAAAGGGAGTTTGCTTAGAAATCTGAGGCTCTCTTTTGTATTTTATTGTCAGTTCTGTTATCTTTGTTTCTCTGGTCCAGTTTGAACGATTTTGAACACTCAAAAATATCATTTTTCATTGTTCATTCTGGTCTAGCTACCGCGGACATATTCGTAGAATCCAAACTCTTATTGAATCGATGTTGTGTGTTTATTATAGTATGACAAGGCATCGTAGCTCGAAATGCAAATAATTCCAACAAAGCGCTTTCTTTTTCAGCCGGTTTATTTTTTATCCCCAACTGGTTGAGCTAACGAGTAATGATGTCCACATGGTCAATTTTAGGGATTATAGTGTGTTCCGACTGAGTCACGATCTGTCCTTGAGTCTCGACCAAGATAGGGTAGGCATGGATATTTTTCTTCGCGATTAGAACGTCTATTGAGTTGAGCACTTCTGTCGCTTCATAACGATCCATTAACCATCTTGCTGCGAATGGCAAGGACTTGTACGTGTTCCATATTGTTTCCAAGATAGAATCGGCTTTCTTATCTTTCGAAGGTTTCCTCGATCTAATAGCAAAGATGTTTTTTGTTTTACCCTCGAATACCACACCATGGCCATTCTTTGTGGTCACAAAAGGTTCGATCGCGTAAGCTTGGTTCTCCAATAACCCAAATGAGGACCCTATAGTACGTATATTTGGTATCGATTTTCCCGCGTGAATAGTATACTGATCCAAGGAATGGCCGCTCAAATTCTGGATGGGTTTGAAGCCAAATTTGACTATCGTGTTTTCTATAACCTTCCCTATCTCACTTACACGCGCATTAGCGGTGGCGTATCGTACAGCTTCAGCTAGCGCTGCCTCTGATGCTCTGACAAGAGGATCATACTTCGAATTATAGCAAACCGTTACTGCTGTATCAGCGATATATCCGTCAATTTGCACTCCTATATCGATTTTGAGTACATCACCGTCCTTTACCTCGGTTTCGTCGTATGGCTCGGCAGTGTAGTGTGCAGCTACATCATTTAGGCTAACGTTGACAGGGAAAGCGGGCAGACCTCCAAGTACTTTAATTTCATTCTCTAGAGAATAGCAAATGTCAAGTAGCGTTTTTCCGATATGATTAGTACTTCTTGCAGTTTCCCTAACTTCGGAGGCTATTTGACCGGCCTTCTGGTAGCACTGCAGATAATCCATGAGACAGGAAAATCTGTTTATCATGATATATATAGAGCTACTGTCTCAAAAGAGAAACTGAATTGACCGGGGTCGTTGTCTAGCTTGGTATGATGCCAGCCTTGGGCGCTGGAGGCCGCCGGTTCAAATCCGGCCGATCCCATGGTTACTCAATAAGAACTGATTCATTTCACCTCTCAAGAAATTCAAAGTCGGTGGTAGATACGCTAATAAAGTTCAGCTTGTAAAGTGTAATGTGAAGTCATTACTCTTAGAGGACTCAACATTTAAGAGATTATCTGGCATTCTGTCGGAGAGTATGCACGTCTCCAAGCGCGATCTTACATACGATGATATTGTTAATGAGCTCATAGATGTTTACCAGGAACAAAGTTGGGGGACTATTGGTGCCGGGGCAGGTGGAGGCTAGGCTTTTTCCTCTAATCGTAAATGTGTGGTCAGGATTTGCGTGATGTATTGGGAAGAGCTATCTGGAAAATAAGAGTGAATAAGGACAGTTAAGGCTAATATTGAGAATATTTGACGTAACCCCTTTAATACGAAGATAGAAACAGGCATTTCAGCAATGGGAAAAAAGGAGTTTATTATGGTAGTCAACGATACCCAGATCCCTGTTTTAGGCCATACTCACAGAAATGTCGCTGTAAAATACCTCATGAAGAGGAGAAGATCCTTATTAATGACAAGGGATCCTTCAAAGGTTGAAAATTTGTATTCCAATCTACCTAAACAGATAATGATAATGAGTAAAAGGATTAGTCGTGCGTATGACATAAACTGGGAGAGGGTAGGTACAGAAAATTTCGAGGGTTCTCGTTTCCCCTTTACAATCTCTGAACAGGGTCATGTTCAGACCTGAATTTGATGCAAATTTGTGGGGACCTTAAGCTTTCTAGAGATAGGATGAGAAAAGAATTATATCGGCACAGGTTCTTCTGTCGTATCATGAAAATCTCCTATTGCTACAAACCCTCTTCGAAAGCCTCCGATTGCCTACATTGATGATTTTTTTCTCATACGATACTTCTATCTTGTGCAAAACTCTACGATCAATGAAATTCTCTTCACTATCGATGTGAATATTACATCCACTCTTCGTATATTTTCAACTATGCACTGAAGCAAGACGCCCAATTGACAGTAATCTTAGGTGGACAGGATATAGAGGCACGTGGTTCTCAAAATATATAGGCAGGTATAATCTATATGCATGATAATAGTGATTTGACTTTATCTGGAGGTTACCAATGATTGTCAGGTGACTTTAAAGCAATGGTTGAACTCCTGCTTGAGAGAAAGCCAGAAATCAGCGCTGAAGAGATCAAGAATCTTGTCGAAGAAAAGAAGCGGAAGATTGGGGCGGGCTATCTTACGGATCAAGGGGCGTTATTTCTCGTGGCCGCTGATTTGGGAGTATCACTTGAACGAAATCAGTCCAGTCTCCAAAAATTAAAGGATCTCTACGTCGGGGCGAGAGATATTAGTGTTGTTGGTAGAGTGATGTCCATCTATCCCACACGTACTTTCATGAGAAGAGATAACAGCGAAGAGCTGCGCAATAGAACGCTTACGATTCTTGACGGCGATGGTGCTATTAGACTCAAACTTTGGGAGAAAAGAGTGGAATTTCCCGAGGAGTCAGGTCTACGACCAGGAGATCTTATCAAGCTAACCAAAGGTTACGTCAAGTCCGGCTTAGACGGTAAACCCGTCCTTAACGTTGGAGACATGAGCACAATGGAAGTAATTAAAGAAGGTATTGTGGATATTCCTTCTCTAGACCATTTTACGCGTGATATTTCTAAGATTTCCAGCCAAACTGACAACGTCGTAATTTTCGGAAAGATTTCATCGTCACCCAGAATAGTAGAATATAAGAATGTTAGAGGTCAGGAAGGCAGGGCACTTCAATTGAATGTATCAAACGAAGAAGGAACTAAAATGATGCGAACAATTATTTGGAATATAGATGAATCGAGGCTTCCTAAGATTTTAACAGTAGGCTCGAATATAAAACTCGTTGGTGTCAAAATTAAGGAAGGTAGTGCACAGTACGGAAACTCAGATTTCGAAATACACGGAGACGAAGGGACTTCTCTTGACGTCTCCAATCCAGGAACAGAACCTGATGTAATTAATCTCAAATTGATATCTGTTGGAAAAGACCTAGGAACTGGTTACTTAGAATGCCTTGCTTTCCAAAAAAATGGGAAGATTATTACACTTAGAATTGATTTAAATTTGTCGAAAGCCTCGATCAGTTCAGGTATAATAATTCAGTGCATACCGAGCATGATCCTTGGCAACCAGATAACTTTGTCTAGAGATGACTCTTATATCAGTGAGATCGAAGATGATTCCTCATTTCCATCCCTGGAAAGGCTCGAGACGAAGATTGCAGATATTGTTAATTCTGACCGGCCTTATTTGGTGGAAGGGATCGTGCTTCAGACTCCCTCAATTAATACAGTTACTACAAGAAATGGTGAAAATATCTCTCTAGCTGAGACTATATTAGGTGATGATACAGCCGAAATAAATCTTTTAGGTTGGAGAGATCTATCTAGTCTTGTTACCGATCTGAAGGTTGGTGAGAGAATAAAAATCAGAGGAGTTGTCACCAGCACCAACAGAGACGGCAAACTTCAGATTTCATTGAAACCCTACTCTAGCATTAACAAAATTGGGTAATCCCAGATCTATTCCAAGCCGCTTCTATAACTAGTCATTCCAAAAACCGCGAGTAAGTACATACTGTCTCTCTGCTTCGTATATGCCCCTATATAACGTTGAATCATCGATACAATTGCGAAGAACCCTAGCAGCGGTATCTGCACCTATGCCATGACCTGACAACACTGTAACCGCCTTCCTTCCAAAGTTATTTATTAGAGAGGCAATTTTCCAGGCGCGATCAAATTTTCTACTGTCATCAGTTGAGATCTTGGCTCCTTTTAGCTTTTTTACAATTATCCCAGGAAGCTCAAGATCCGAAACGTAGGTAGCGGTAATTAGTCGGGATCTGCATTTTTTACAATGTATGTGATCAGGTACATCCTTTGTTTCAAATACTCTTTCCCATCCGCCACAACGAATACAGATCAATCGATGTTTAGTTCTAAGGAGTCTTTCTTTAACAAGTTCAATAATCCCAGTCTCCAAACTTAATGGTGCAGCAGAAAATCTTTGATAGCGGTCTACCGTAGGTTTGGCTAAGTCGGTAAATTCTTCAACCTCTATCCATTGAAGCCTAATCAAGTTATTTGCATATTCCTCAAGAATCCTATTCGTAGTATGTACATCGTATTTTTCGTGAACTAGCTCTCGTATCGCTTCAGCACTAACCGGGGTTTTCATATACCTGTCGTACAGCAATCTGGCTATTTTTTTGTCGTAAACTGATTCTTTTGAAACAATACCAAACCTTCTTCCTACTGTCCATACTTTCCAATTCATGACATAGGTCCCAGCGAATGAAGCAATAAGTATAGGTTCGCAGTCAACATGTTCATTGAATATTCGTTCGATGTGAACCTTTCCTATTCTAGCAGCAGAGGATGTGAGCAAGATCCTATAAGCGTCAGATCTGCTTTCAACGACGTATCCCAGATGAGAAGAAAGAAGAGTAGACAACACCGATGCAAAAGTGTTGTTCGCTTTTGTCCCAAATGGCATATGCATGACCAGTGCATTGTTCTTGCGGCTGCTTTCAATCAGAATCACCCTCGAACTAGGCAGCTCTTTCAATAGGTCCAAACTGCTATTGATTATTTCCCTGCTAAAGAATACCTCCGAATTAGCATTGCGTCTTCGGCTTTCGGCTACTCGAACAGCAGTTAGATAGTCTACTGGTATTGTTTCACCTGCCCAATATGGCACATTCATAGTGATCCCCTGTAGAGGTTCAACATTGACAACCAATCTGTTCTCATCAATTGAAATAATTTTCCACTGCAGCCCTTTCAAAACGAATACATTTCCTTTTTCTCCGTAATCTCCAACAAATTGCTGATCCAGCATTCCTATTTTCCTCTTACCCACTATAT
>Ga0214469_1000635_pt1 | contig 12329 bp, 15 predicted proteins | sample RVTome_10_FD_187340 | JGI IMG/M metagenome (GOLD analysis project Ga0214469, IMG submission 187340) | Soil microbial communities from uranium-contaminated site in the Upper Colorado River Basin, Wyoming, United States - RVT153D57 HiSeq ... | reverse complement strand
ACGACGGCGAGCGGGCGAGTGAACCAGGACTTGGTGCGTTCGGCCAGATCGGCGACCGGCACCTCCGTGCGGGCGACCAGCGCGACGGTGCCGATCTTGCGCCCGTCCTGCATGACATCGGCCTCGCCCAGCTCCTGGCCGTAGGCGATCGGGCCCTCGACCTCCGACGGCCAGCTGGTCGGCTCGACCGTCACGGTGTCGCGCTCGCCGCGGCGCACCACGGTGCGCTCGCCGTTCGGGCCGACCACGAGCTCGAGCTCGGCGCCGCGGCGGTACCGGATCGGGACGCTGATGCCGACGCTCGTGAACGGGCGGGCGGCCGTGATGCGCTGGAAGGCGCGCCGGCCGAAGAGCAGCAGGCGCAGCGAGTCGGCGTCGCGCGCGGCGGGGCTCGGCGTGCCGAGCACCGCGGAGACGACCTGGACGCCGTCGCGCCGGGCGGAGCCGACGAGCACGTAGCCGGCGCCTCGCGTGTGCCCGGTCTTGACGCCGTTGATCCAGCGCTGGCCGTGGAGCAGGTCGTTGCGGTTGTCGAACCTGCGCTCGTGGTCGCCGCTCGTGAGCACGACCTCCTCCTGGTCGACGGTCCGCCGGAAGAACGGCTTGGTCCGCAGGAAGGTGGCGAGCCGGACGAGGTCGCGCGCGCTCGAGTACGCCCCCGGCTCGTCGAGCCCGATCGGGTTGCGGTAGCGGGTGTTGGAGAGGCCGAGCGAGCGCGCGCGGCGGTTCATCCGCCGCACGAAGGCCCGCTCGGAGCCGGCCACGCCCTCGGCGAGCGCCATCGCCGCGTCGTTGCCGGACTCGGCCAGCAGGCCCTTGAGCAGGTCGCGCACCGTCATCCGCTCGCCGGGGAGCAGGCCGACCTTGGACTCGATCGGCGACGCGCGGTAGTCGGAGGCCGTGAACGTCTCGTCGAGGTCGGCGCGCTCGAGCGTCAGGAGCGCGGTCATGAGCTTCACCGCCGAGCCGACCGGCCTCCGCGCGTCGGCCGCGCGCTCGCACGCGACCTCCCCGGTCGAGACTTCGAGCACGATCGCGTTCTGCGCCTGGACGGCGTCCGGGCAGTCGGGGGCCGCGGCGGCGTGCGACGGGATGAGGAGCAGGGCGACGAGCGCGAGCAGCGCGGCCGCCGGTCCGAGGCGACTCACTGGCGCAGTTTGATCCGCTGGCCCGGGCTGAGCGTCTGCGGGTCGAGGTCGGGGTTCAGGCGCAGGATGTCCTCGAGCGCGACGCCGGTCTCCTCTGCGATCGAGGACGGCGTGTCGCCCGGCTTGACGGTGTAGCGGCGCGGGCCCTTGCGCTCGGGCTCCTGCTCCTCTCCGTCCGCCCCCTCCTCCGTGGCGGCGGGCCGCGTCTCCGTCGGGCGGTCGGGGTCGTCCCCGCCGTCCGGCTCGGTCGAGGAGGTCACCACCATGAAGAGGGCGATACCGAAGGCCACCAGCGCGAGCGGCGCCAGGAACCGCGCGGGGCTGCGAGGGGCCATCTCGGGCGATGATAGCGACGCCGCAGGCGACTTCAGGCGAGCGCCCAGGCAAGCTCGCGGAGGCGCTCGGCCTCCGCCCGGGCGGCCGCGGCCGGGTCGCCGCCGGCCTGCTCGTGGGCGTGCACGATCGAGCGCGACGCGGTGACGAGACCCGCCGCGCGACCGGGCGCGAAGGCCGGTGCCAGCGTCGCGACGTCGCCCCCCTGGGCGCCGACGCCCGGCAGCAGGAACGGCGTGTTCGGCATCAGCTCGCGCATGCGCGACAGGTGCTGCGGCGCGGTCGCTCCGGTGACGGCGCCGACGTCCGCCAGCCCCTCGCGGCCGGCCTGCCCCAGCCCGGCGACGAGCGCGGCCAGCCGCTCCCACAGCGGCTCGCCGCTCGCGAGCGGGAGGTCCATCAGGTCGGCTGCCCCCGGGTTCGAGGTCCGCACGAGCACGAACACGCCGGCGCCGGCGCCGCGCGCGCCCTCGACCAGCGGCTCGAGGGCGTCGGCGCCGATCAGCGGGTTGGCGGTCAGCGCATCGACGCCGAGCCCCGGCACGAGTCCGAACGGCGAGGGCGTGCCGCCGATCAGCGCCTGGGCGTAGGCCGCGGCGGTGACGGGGACGTCGCCGCGCTTGCCGTCGGCCAGCACGAGCAGGCCGGCGGAGCGGGCGCGCGCGCAGACGGCCTCGAGCGCGAGGGCGCCGGCGAAGCCGAGCCGCTCGAAGCATGCGAGCTGGGGCTTGGCGGCGACGCACGCCGGCCCGGCGGCGTCGATCAGGGCGAGGCTGTGCGCGAGGACCGCGGCGGCGGCCTCGAGCGCGGGCGGCTCGATCCCGGCGGCGCGGGTCGCGCCGCCGTTGGTTGCGTGCGCGGCGACGGTGGCGCTCACGGCTCCGGCCTTCCCATGGGCCGCGGCGAGCGCCTGGGCGAGCGCGGCACGCGCCTCCGAGGAGCGGCCGAGCGGCCCTGGCCACATGCGTGCGGGATCGGGGTCGATCCCGAGAACGATCTGGGACTCGCGCGCGGCGACCGCGGCGACGAGGCGGTCGCCGAACGTCGCCGGGCCGGGCGCCGGCGAGCGATCGCCGGCGCCCGACACTGACATGGCGGCGCCGGCTACTTGACGGCCTTCTTGAGGCCCGACCCGGCGGTGAAGCGCGGAACGCGGCTGGCGGCGATGGTCATCGTCTCGCCTGTGCGAGGGTTGCGGCCCTCGCGGGCGCCGCGCTCGGCAACGTGGAACTTGCCGAACCCGGTGAAGCTGACTTCCCCGCCAGCCTTGAGTTCGCCCTCGATGGTCCCGATCACGGCGTCGACGGCCGCACCGGCGTCCTTCTTGCTCAAACCGCTGGACGCCGCGACCTTGTCGACGAATTCCGACTTGGTGGTCATGACTCCTCCTTGTTCCCCCGGGCACTCCGGGGGATCTGGATGACGGCGCGAACTTAACAGCGACATCGGACGCGCTAGAGCCAAATTCGGCCGTTTCCCCGCATTTTGCGGGATTTCGGGGGTGCCGATCAGGCCCGAGAACGGCGCTGGGCCGCGGATATCAGACGCTCTGCGGCGTCCAGGAGCGGCGCTGCGGCGGGGTCGTCGGCGGACAGCGTGCGCGGGTGCCCGCCCCGATCGGTCAGCACCACGCGGGGCTCGCGCGCGGCCTTCCGCCGCGCCAGGCCCGCGGCCACCGCCCCGACCGCGCCGCGCGGGCGCGGCGCCGTCGGCTTGCGCGGCAGCCGCGGCATCAGGCCGCCTCCGGCCGCTCGCCGCCGGCCAGGTCGGCGAGCACCTTGCGGAGGTCGTAGCGGATCAGCGACGGCAGCGCGAAGCGGCCGCAGACGACGGCGATCGCGTGCTGCTCGGAGCGCGCCGCGTAGACCGCGCCGTCGGCGGTGCTGACGTTGACCTCCGCGGCGTCCTCGCCGGCGGAGGCGAGGAGGTCGCGGGCCGCCTCGGCGAGCGCGTCGGGGCCTGCGAGCAGCGCGCCGTCGGGCGCGAGCACGACCCCGGCGACGATGTCGGCCGACAGCTCGCGCAGATAATCGAGTGCGAGCGGCGGCGTGAGGGCCGGCTCGTCGGTCACGGCGCGGGGGTCGGGGCAGGGCTCATGGGCCGTGGGCGAGAATAGCCGCCCCATGCCCCTGTCCCGCATCGCCTGGCTGGTCACCGTCGCGATCTGCGCGATCGCCGCCGTGATCCTGCTGCTCTCGGGCTACGACGGCTACGCCGGCGTCGTGCTCGCCGTCGCGCTGGCGGCCGCCATCAACCTCCGGTAGCGCGCTCGCCGGCCACGAGCTCGCTCCCCGGCCGCACCTTGTCCGCCGGCTCGAGGTGGATCAGCACGTCGGCGCCGCCCGGCAGCCGGCTCGCGATCTCGTCCTGCAGCGCGTGCGCGGTGCCGTGGGCGTCCTCGAGCGACGTCCCCGACCGGAACTGAAGGTGGAGGTCGACGTAGCGGCGGGCACCCGCCCGGCGCGTGCGGAGCTGGTGGTAGCCGACCACGCCGCGACCGGCGAACGCCTCGATCACCTCGCGGATCGCGGCGATCTCCGTGTCCGGCAGGGCCTCGTCGACGAGCACGCCCCAGGAGCGGACGACGATCCGCAGGCCGGTCGCGACGATCGCGCCGGCGATCACCAGCGCGACCACCGGATCGAGCCACTCGGCGCCGGTGACTTGGACGAGCGCGAGCCCGATCAGCACCCCGCCCGACGTGTAGGCGTCGGTCCGCAGGTGCGCCGCGTCGCCCTCCAGCGCGGCGGACTGGGTCTCGCGTGCCTGCCGGAACAGCCAGGTCGACACGAGGACGTTGACGACGGTGGAGAACGCCAGGACGGCGATGCCGAAGCCGAGCGCGTGCAGCTCCGGCCCGAGGACCAGGCTGCGGACCGCCGCGTAGACGATCACGCCCGAGCCGATCAGGATCAGGACGCCTTCCGCGGCGGCCGCCATGTTCTCGAACTTCTCGTGTCCGTAGCGGTGCGAGTCGTCGGCCGGCGCCTCCGCCTGCCGCACCGAGAAGAAGGCGATGAAGGAGGCGACGAGGTCGACCGCGGAGTGGATCGCCTCGGTGATGATCGCCACCGAGCCGGTGACGGCGCCCGCGACCAGCTTGAGCACGATCAGCGCCGCGTTGGACGCGATCGAGATCGCCGCGGCTCGGCTGCGCTGGCCGCGCATCATGGGCCGAGCCACTCCTGCAGCGCGCGCGCCGCGCGGCCGCGGTGCGAGATCGCGTCCTTCTCGGCGTCGGTCAGCTCCGCCATCGTGCGGCCGTCGCCGTTCGCGGGCACGAACAGCGGGTCGTAGCCGAAGCCGCCGTCTCCCCGCGGCCGGTCGGCGACGGTGCCGCTCGTGGTCGCCTCGAACATGTGCTCGGCGCCGTCGGGCGCGACGTGCGCGATGACGCACACGTACCGCAGCCCGCTGCCCGGCGGGGCCTCCGCGGCGAGCTTGGCCAGGTTCTCGGCGTCGGTCGCGTCCTCGCCCGCGAAGCGCGCGGTGTGGACGCCGGGCGCGCCGCCCAGAGCGTCGGCCTCGATCCCGGAGTCGTCCGCGATCGCCGCACGACCCATGGCCGCCGCCGCCGCGCGCGCCTTGATCAGCGCGTTGGCGGCGTAGGTGCCGCCGTCCTCGGGCGGCGTCGGCACGCCGTCGGGCAGCGGATCGAGCGCGATGCCGGGCAGCAGCCGGCCGAGCTCGCGGAGCTTGTGGGCGTTGCGGGTCGCGACGAGCAGCCGCACGGGATCACCGGACGGCAGCCGCCTGGATCTCGTGCAGTGCGTCGATCCCGCGATGGGCCAGGGCCAGCAGGTCGTCGAGATGGGCGCGCGAGAGCGGCGTGCGCTCGGCCGTCGCCTGCACCTCGACGAGCCCGCCCTCACCGGTCATCACCACGTTGGCGTCGACCTCGGCCGACGAGTCCTCCGGGTAGTCGAGGTCGAGCAGCGGGACGCCGTCGACGACCCCGCACGACACGGCCGCGACGCTGCCGGTGAGCGGCGAGCGCTCGAGCCGCCCGTCCGCGATCAGCCTGCGCACGGCCAGCGCGAGCGCCACGTAGCCGCCGGTGATCGAGGCGCAGCGCGTCCCGCCGTCGGCCTGGAGCACGTCGCAGTCGACGTAGATCGTCCGCTCGCCGAGCGCCTCGAAGTCGACCACCCCGCGCAGCGAGCGGCCGATCAGGCGCTGGATCTCGACGGTGCGGCCATCCGGGCGACCCTTGGAGACGTCGCGCTGCTTTCGGTCCCCCGTCGAGGCCGGGAGCATCCCGTACTCGGCCGTCACCCAGCCGCGGCCCTTGCCCATCATCCAGCGCGGGACCGACTCCTGGGCCGACGCCGTGCAGATCACGCGCGTCTCGCCGCAGGAGATCAGGGCCGAGCCGGTCGCGGTGCGGACGAAGCCCGGCTCGATCGTGGTCGGGCGGAGCTCGTGAGGCGCGCGGCCGCCGCTGCGCTCCGGGCTCACCGCCGGCCTCCCGTCACGAGCTCGTGCTCGCCGAGCGCGACCGGCTCGACGTCGGCCAGCGGGAGCTGCAGGAAGCGCGTGCCGAGCGTGCGGAAGGCGTCGGTGTCGCCGGTGCACAGGAACGAGTACCGGCCCTCGACGACGCGATGCTCGTCCTGCCCGCGCGGGTTCTCGAGGCCGCGGGCGCCGAGGACGTGTTCGACCTGGTGGGCCAGCGGGTCGCCGGAGACGATGATCTTCACGCGGCGGCCGAGCATCCGCTGGAGCATCGGCCGCACGAGCGGGTAGTGCGTGCAGCCGAGCACGACGGTGTCGACCCCGGCGGCCCGCAGCGGCTCGCAGTAGGAGCGGACGGTGTCGACCACCTGCTGGTCGAACGGGAAGCCGGCCTCGATGATCGCCGCGAGGTCGGGGCACGCGACCGAGGTCAGCTGGACGAAGGGGTCCGCGGCGGCGATCGCGCGCGCGTACGCGTCGCTCTCGACGGTCGCCGGCGTGGCGAGCAGGCCGACGCGGCCGTTGCGCGTGGCCGCCACCGCCTGCACCGCGCCCGGCTGCACCACGCCGAGCACCTCGACCCCGAGCGTGGTCTGCATCAGCCGCCGGCGAAGGGCGGGGAGGGCGGCGGCGGTCGCCGAGTTGCACGCGACGACGAGCAGCTTGACGCGGCGGGCGAGCAGCTCCTCGGCGACCTCGAGGGCGAATCCCTCGAGCTCGGGGCCGCTGCGGGCGCCGTACGGGAAGCGCGCAGAGTCGGCGAGGTACACGAAGTCCTCGGCCGGAAGCTGCACGAGCAGCTCGTGCAGGACCGTCAGCCCGCCCACGCCCGAGTCGAACACCCCGACCGGGCGCCGGCGCACCTCCTCGGGCGCCTGCACTTGAGAGGACCCCGTCACGCCCGCCAGTCTCGCACGCGCCCCCGCGGGAGCGCCGGTCAGGCGCGCGGCTGCCGCCTGAACGCGCCGTCCGGCGCGAAGTCGAGCCAAGGCAGTCGGGAAGTCGCCGAGCTCGCCGCTCACCCCTCGCCGACGCCGCTGATCGCGCCCTTGAGCTTCTTGACGACCGCATCGGCGATGCCGGTGTCCGAGAACCCGCCGCTGGCCTTCACCACCCCTGCGATCAGGACCGCGACGAGCAGCACCAGGCCGACGTACTCGACAGTCCCCTGCCCGCGCTCGCGGGCCAGGGCATGCGCGAGCCGCGCGTGCGCGCCTCCCAACCACTCGTACGCCATCTCGACCCCCAGTTGCTCCCGCCCCGGCTGCCCCGGGACCCGGCGCTCCGCGGATTCGGCGGAGCTCGGCCAGTCTCCGGGGAATCGAGTGACGACTCCAGACGCGATCGTCGCAAGTGCGCGACGGAGGTGTGACAACTTCGCGCGGACGCGTACCCTCGGCGCGCGATGCGTGCGCTCGTGGTCACGAACATGTACCCGACGCCCGAGCGACCGGCGCTCGGCTCGTTCGTCCGCGACCAGGTCGAGGCGCTGCGCCGGCGCGAAGACGTCGACGTCGAGTTGTTCTCGTTCCAGCCCGGTCTCGGCGGCTACCCGCGGGCGGCGCGCGAGCTGCGGCGGCGCTTCCGGGGGCGACGATTCGACGTCGTGCACGCGCACTTCGGGCTCACCGCGTGGCCGGCCGTCGCCGCACGGCTCGGCCCGGTGGTCGTCACGCTCCACGGGAACGACCTCTTCCACCCACGTTCGAACCGGCTCACCCGCGCGATCCTGCCGTTCACAGCGCTCCCGGCCGCGGTCTCACGCGAGTTCAGCGGCCTCCTGCACGGCGCGGGCACGACGCGGCGGGTCGCCGTCCTGCCGGTCGGGATCGACCTCGAGCGCTTCCGCGTCATCCCTCGCCGCGAGGCCCGGGAGCGGCTCGGACTCGATCCCGCGGGCCGCTACCTGCTCTTCCCGCACGACCCTTCACGGCCGCTGAAGCGCTTCGACCGCGCCCAGGAGGCCGCCGCCGGGACGACGCTGCTGACGATGGGACGCGTCCCCCCGGAGGACGTGCCGCTCTGGATCAACGCGTCCAACGCCGTGCTGGTGCCCTCGCAGGCCGAGGGCTTCGGGCTCTCGGTGATCGAGGCGCTCGCGTGCGGAGTGCCGGCGTTCGGGACGCCGGTCGGGATCCATCCCGTGGCGCTCGACGGGATCGCCGGCGCGTTCTGCGCGCCATGGGACCGGGAGGAGTGGCGAGCGGCGCTGCGCCCCGTGCTGGCGGCGGACGACCCGCGGGTCGACGGCCGCGAACGGGCGGCGATCTTCTCCGCCGAGCGGATGGCCGCGCGGGTGGTCGCCGCGTGGCGCGACGTGGCGGCGAGGTGCGCGTAGGCGCTCCGACCGGCGGCCCCGGAGGGTTCGTACCCGCGTGGGCTCGGATATCGACCGTATACTCGATGTTCCGGGGCGGATCCTCCGCCCTTTTTTTGACGTATGAGCGGCCTGCTGCGACGACTGAGACGCCGACGCCCCGCGACCGCCGACGAGAACCGGTCCCCCACGGCCGGGTCCTCCGAGCCGGTCGCCGCGCCTGGCGACGCCCCCGCCGAGCCGGGCGGCGAGCGCCCCGTGCCCGCCGAGGACCAGCCGACGCAGCTCCTGCCGGCGACCGGTGAGCAGACCGCGGTGGCGCCGGACGAGCAGACGCCCCAGGTGGCGGACCAGCTCTCGGCGACGCCGGCCGAGCAGCCGTCGGAGACCGATCGCCCCACGGCGACGCCGGCCGAGCAGACGCCCGAGGCGGAGCAGACGTCGCCGGGCGCAGAGTGGGCGAAGACCGCCGTCACGCCGGGTGAGCCCGCGGCGCCCGAGTCGCAGCCGACCGCCTTCGCGGCGCAGCGTCCCCCGGCCCGCGACCTACCCGCGGGCCTCGACCCGGGCGACCTGACGACGGCGCCGGCGGCCAGCGCACGACGCGGCAAGCTCCGTCGCCGGCTGCGCTACCTGCGTCACGTGCGCGAGCTGCTGCTGCGTGACCTCGGAGGGTTCACCTACGAGATCCACCGCACGGCCGGCGGCACGCCGCAGGAGTCGCACCGCAAGCTCACGGCCGCCAAGACGAGCCGGATCGCCGCCCTCGACGCCGAGGTCGGCGCCCTCGAGGCGCGGCTCGGCGAGCCGCACGCCGATCCGGTGCTGCGCGAGGCCGGAATCGGCGGGACCTGCCCCGAGTGCGGCGAGCTGCACGCCAGCGACGCCAGTTACTGCTCTCGCTGCGGCACCCCGCTCGACGCCCGCGCGCGGGCCAAGCGGCACGCGGCCGTCGCGGCCGCCGCGGCGCCGGTGACGGGGTCCCATCCGACGCCCGAGCCGCAGCCGGCGAGCGTCCTCTGGGCCGGCGGCCCGCGCCCCTCCGCCCCCAAGGAACCGGCGGAGGAGGAGGAGCGCCCGTCGGGCGCGACGGGCAGCTGGCTGGCGGCGCAGCCCACGACGTTCGACCACGCGGCCCGCCCGGGCGAGGCGCGCGCGGTGGCGAAGGCCGACGAGCCGGCCGCGGAGGAGCTGCAGGCGAAGTCCTCTGACGAACCCGCCGCGATGACCGGCGAGCCGGCGGCGAACACCGATCAGCCGGCGGCGAAGACCGATCAGCCGGCGGCGAAGACCGATCAGCCGGCGACGGAGACCGATCAGCCGGCGACGGAGACCGATCAGCCGGCGACGGAGACCGATCAGCCGGCCGCGACGAAGTCCGACAAGCCGGTCGAGGCTGCCGCCGCGACCGGCGAGCCGACGACGCCGACCGACGACCCGACTGCGGACGCGCCGGCCGCGCAGGCCGACGAGCCGGCCGCGGACGCGCCCGCCACGACGGTCGACGAGCCGGGAGCGGACGAGCCCGCCACGACGGTCGACGAGCCGGGAGCGGACGAGCCCGCAACGGTGGCCGACGAGCCGGCCGCGGACGCGCCGGCCACGACGGTCGACGAACCGCCCGCCGACGCGCCCGCGACGACGGGCGACGAACCGCCGACGGCGGACACACCGGCCGCGAAGTCCGAAGAACCGGCTTCGACGCCCGACGAGCCGACGCCGGAGGAGGCGCCTCCCGCGAAGCCCAAGCGGGCGCCGGCAGGCCGGGCGAAGAAGAAGCCTCTGACGAAGCCGCGTGATCAGGCGCCGGCCGACGACGCCTCGTTCGAGCCCGGTCCCAACGGGCGGCGTGACGAGGACGTTCCGCCGCCCGTCACCTCGGGCGACCCGCTCAGCTCGCGGCGGGAGCGGCGGCCGTGACCGCGGTCGAGACGCCTCCCGCGTCCCCGGCGCCCGAGACCCGGCGCTGCCCGCGCTGCGGGGCAGACCTGACGGCACAGCAGGAGTGGTGCCTCAACTGCGGGGCGGACGTCAGCTCCACGATCGCCGCCCCGCCGAGCTGGCGCGGGCCCGTGGCGCTCGTCGTCGCCCTGCTCGCGGTCGCCCTCGCGGCGCTGCTGCTGGCGCTGGTCGAGCTCGCAGGCGACGCCGAGCAGGTCGCCGAGCAGCCGGCCGCCACGCCGACGCCGTCAGCCGTCGCGACGCCCGCGCCCACGACGACGCCTCCGCCCTCGACCACCATCCCGCCCGCGACCGACGGCTCGTCGACCACCCCGGAGATCGCCGACTGGCCGGAGGGCAAGGACGCCTGGACCGTGGTGCTCGAGTCCTCGGCGACCCGCGCGGCCGCCGAGGCGCGCGCGAACGAGCTCGCGCAGCAGGGCGTCCCCGTGGGGATCCTCGACTCCGACGACTACGGCTCGCTCGAGCCCGGCCGGTTCGTCGTCTTCTCCGGCCAGTACGACAGCCAGCGCGCCGCCGATCAGGCGCTCGAGGACCTGTCCGGCCAGGTGACCGGCGCGTACGTGCGCCATGTCCAGCCCGGCGCGAGCGCCGGCGACGCCGGCACCACCACCACGCCGTCGCCGACCGCGACGCCGAGCACCACCGTCGAGCCGGTCCCGACGCTCTAGTAGCCCTCGAGACCGGGCCAGAAAGGTTCGAGCCGCGCCAGCGCGCCGGCGGCCAGCGGGTGCCGCTCGACGACGCCCGGGTCGGGCGTCGCCTCGTCCACCAGCACCGGCATCAGCGCAGCCATCGAGCCCGCCAGGGCACCGAGGTCGTAGCCGCCTTCCAGCACCATGCCCAGCGGCGCGCCGACCGCATCGCAGGCCGCCCTGAGCGTCGCCGTCATGCCGGCGAAGCCGGTCTCGGTCACCGTGCAGGACGCGAGCGGATCGGCGTGATGGGCGTCGAACCCCGCCGAGACGAGCACGAGCTGCGGCTCCCACGCGGCCACGAGCGGAGACACCACGTGCGCCACGAGCGAGCGGTACACGGCGTCACCGCTGCCGCCGGACACCGGCAGGTTGACGGTGTAGCCCTCCCCCGCCCCCTCTCCCATGTACGAGGCCGGCCCGGTCCCGGGATACAGCGGCCACTCGTGGATCGAGACGAACAGGACGTCGGAGTCGCCGGCGAAGATCGCCTCCGTGCCGTTGCCGTGGTGCACGTCCCAGTCGAGGATCAGCACCCGCTCGAGACCGTGCGCGCCGGTCGCCCGCCGCGCGGCGGCCGCCGCGTTGCCGAAGAAGCAGAAGCCCATCGCCCGCCCCGGCTCGGCGTGGTGCCCCGGCGGCCGCAGCGCCGAGACGCCCGTGCGCGCCGACCCGTCAAGCAGCCCGTCGACCAGCGCGACCGCGCCGCCCGCCGCCCGCATCGCGGCCTCGAATGTCTCGGGCACGGCCGCCGTGTCCGCGTCGAGGAACCCGCCGCCGCTCAGGCACAGCTCCTCGATCGCGCGCACGTAGCGTCCCGGATGGATCGTCTCCAGGAGCCCGCGGTCCGCCTCGGGCGCCTCGAGCAGCGTGGCGCCGAACCAGTCGTTGCGCGCCATCGCTGCCTCCAGCGCGCGGATCCGGTCCGGCCGCTCCGGGTGCCCCGGGATGTCGTGGGCAAGCGAGGCCTCGTGGCGCAGCCAGAGCGGGGGCACGCCGGTACCGTACGGCCTCCGTGGACGCAGAGCGCTCAGACCTCGTGGTGGTGGGCGCGGGTGCGGCGGGTCTCTACGCCTGCCTGTGCGCCGCCCGCGAAGGGGCCCGGGTCGCGCTCGTGTCGGCCCGGCCGCTGGCGGAGACGGCGTCCTACTGGGCCCAGGGAGGCCTGGCCGCCGCGCTCGCGGTCGACGACTCGCCGGAGCTGCACCTGCGGGACACCCTGACCGCGGGCCGCGGCCTCGTCCGCCGCAGCGCGGCCGAGGTCCTGACCGCCGAGGCGCCCGCTCGCTTCCGCGACCTCGAGGCGCTCGGCGTGCGGTTCGACGCCGACCGCCACGGCAACCTCGCGCTCGGGCTCGAGGGCGGGCACGGCGCCCGCCGTGTCGTGCACGCCGGCGGCAGCACCACCGGTCGGCGGAT
>Ga0214469_1000633_pt1 | contig 12341 bp, 8 predicted proteins | sample RVTome_10_FD_187340 | JGI IMG/M metagenome (GOLD analysis project Ga0214469, IMG submission 187340) | Soil microbial communities from uranium-contaminated site in the Upper Colorado River Basin, Wyoming, United States - RVT153D57 HiSeq ... | reverse complement strand
CATCTGTGGGATGTCGTGCGTAACGAGCGCGGCGCCGGTGGTGCGGTCGCCGCAGATGACGTTGAAGACGCCGGGCGGGAGGAACTCGGCCATGATCTCGGCCATCTTCACCGTGCTCATCGGGGTGGTATCCGACGGCTTGAGGACGACCGTGTTACCTGCCGCGATTGCGGGGGCCCACTTCCACACCGCCATCATCAGCGGGTAGTTCCACGGAGTCACCTGCGCGCATACGCCGATGGGCTCTCGTCTGACGTAAGAGGTGTGGCCGCTCATGTATTCGCCGGCGGAACGGCCCTCGAGGACGCGCGCAGCTCCGGCGAAGAAGCGAATCGTGTCGACCGACGGCGGCACCTCGTCGGTGATTGCAAGATGGGTGGGTTTGCCGGTGTTCGCGACCTCGATATCGACGAGCTCCTGCGCGCGATCCTCGAACGCGGACGCGATCTTCAGCAGGGCGAGGCTGCGGTCGGCGGGAGTCGAATCCCGCCACGACTCAAACGCTCGGGCGGCGGCTCTGCAGGCCGCATCGACGTCGGCGCTGCTGGAGATGGGGGCCCGGGCGTACTCGGCTCCCGTGGCCGGATTGACTATTGGCGACGTCTCTTGCCCACTCGCCTCGACGAACTTGCCGTCGACGAAGTTCTTCAGAGTCTCGGTCACGGTCGGTCCTCCTCATTTGCCGTCGGGCCTGCACCGGCGAGCCCGACACCTCGTTTGTAGAGCTGGTCGGCGATGATGACTCTTTGAATCTCCGACGTTCCCTCCCAGATGCGATCCACGCGCAACTCGCGGAAGAATCGCTCGGCGACGTTCTCGCGCATGTAGCCGCGGCCCCCGAAGATCTGCACCGCCCGGTCGGCGACGCGGTTGGCCATCTCGGACGCGTACAGCTTCGTCATGGAGCAGTGTGCGTGCTGCAGCTTGACCTCGGCCTCCGCATCGACCTCGCGCGCGGTCGCGTATGTCATCAGGCGCGCGGCCCACAGTTCAGTAAGCGAATCGGCCAGCATGAACTGGATCGACTGGTAGTCCGAGATCGGATGACCAAAGGCCACACGCTCTTGCGCGAAGGATCCGGCCTCGTCGATCAGGCGTTCGGCCGCGCCGCAGCACCGCGCCGCAATCATGATCCGCTCGTAGCGAAACCACTCGTGCGTGTAGCGCATGCCGTCGCCCTCGGCTCCGACCAGGTTCGCGGCGGGGACCCGCACGTCGTCAAACGCCAGGATCGGATGGTGGTGGGCGAAGGTGTGGGAGTAGGTCGGCGTCCGGACGGTCGATATCCCCGGTGTGTCGAGGTCGACGAAGAACATGAGGTGCTCACCGCCCGGGGACTTGGCCTGGAAAAAGCAGTAATCGGCCAGATTCGCCGAGGTGACGTGCCATTTTTCGCCGTTCAGCACGTATTCGTCCCCATCGAGGGTGGAGGTGGCCTCGATCGCATCGACGTCCGAGCCCGCACCCTCCTCGGTGATGGCGTAGCACTCGTGCCGCTGGCCCCTGATGGTCGGGAGCACCCAAGTGTCCAGCTGGTGCTGGGTGGCGACCTCGGCGACCCAGGCCGCGGGTGTCGCCACCACCCACGCGAGGGCGTTGGTGACCCGGCCGATCTGCTCGGAGACGAGAACCTGCTGGAGCATCGTCAGTCCCCCACCACCGAGTTCCTTCGGCATGTTCATCGACGAGAGACCGAGGTCGATCGCCTTCTGCGCGTGCTCTTTCGTGAGCTCGTCGGGCAGGAAGCCGCCGTTCATCTCGGCCGCTACCTCGTGCGGGATCAACTCGTCGGCAAAGGCGCGCGCCTTGGCCTGTATCGCAAGGTCGTCGGCGCTCAACGCGAATGCGTCGATCATGTTCTCTTCGTGAACGAACGAACGCGCTCGACCGCGCGCGCCAGCTTTGCGTCCTTCAGAACGACCTGTGCTGCGTTGCGTCCGGGGACCCCCATCACACCGCCGCCGGGATGCGTTCCCGAACCGCACAGGTAGAGATCCTTGATCGGTGTGTGGTAGTCGGCGTAGCCCGGGATCGGACGGAAGCAGAACATCTGGTCGGGCGTCATCTCGCCTTGCATGATGTTTCCACCAAGCAAACCGAAGCGTCGCTCAATCTCGGGTGGCGGCAGAACCTCGATGTGCTCGACCGACTCCGCGAAGCCGGGGCAGTGTTCGTCGAGCACGCGCACCACGTTGCGCCCGTAGTCGTCCGCGCCGCCTTCGTCCCAGGTGCCCTCTTTCAATTCGAACGGGCCGAACTGCGTAAAGCAGAGGGCGACGTGTTTGTTCTCGGGCGCGACGCCGGGCTCGAAGACGGTCGGAAACACGACTTCGACGTAGGGGTCGGCGGACATTCGTCCGTACTTGGCGTCGTCCCAGGCGCGCTCGAGATAATCGATCGAGGGCGATATCGACATGATGCCGGTGTGGGGGTCGCCCGGCAGCTCGCCCTCCCAGGCCATTGGACGGGGCAAATCCCTCAAGCCGAGGTTTACCTTTACGGATCCCGAGCGGGTGCGGAAGCGCTTGATGTCCCGGGTCGCCTCGGAGGGAAGCTCGGCCTCACCGATGAGGTCCAGGTAGGTGGTCGTCGGGTGCGCGCTGGAGATGATCCGCCGAGCTCCGAGAGTGACGCCGTCCGTCAGCTCGACGCCGACGGCTCGACCGTCGTTAATGACGACGCGGTGTACCGGAGCGTCGGTTCGCACCTCGGCGCCCGCGGCGCGCGCAGCATCGGCGAGCGACTTGCTGACGGCGCCCATTCCACCGTGCACCCAACCCCACGCGCCGGCGTGTCCGTCGATCTCGCCGATCCAGTGGTGCATCAACACGTAGGCCGAGCCGGGGCTCATCGGTCCGCACCACGCGCCGATGATCGTCTGTGTCGCAAGCGCGCCCTTTACGCGTTCATCCTCGAACCACTCGTCGAGAAAGTCCTGTCCCGAGAGAGTGAACAGCCGTACCGCCTCCGCGACATCGCGACCTGTCCACTTGCGAAGCTTGCCCGCGACCGCGAGCCAGTTCGGAACCTCGCGCAACGTGAGGTTCGGTGGAATGACGTACATCATGTCGTGCAACAACTTGCCGACTCGTTGGAAGTACTTGTCGAACTCGAGGTACGCGTCGGCGTCTCGCTTCGAGAAGCGCGCGATCTCCTCGGCACTTCGGTTCAGGTCGCCCCACAACGTCAATGAGGTTCCGTCTTTGTAGGGAAGGTAATAGTCGGGATCGAGGAGCGAAGTCTTGTAGCCGAATCGTTTTAGTTGGAGCTCTTCGATGATGCGCGGGGGCATCAGACTGACGACGTACGACGCGGACGAGATCTGATAACCGGGCCACGGCGACTCGGTGACCGCGGCTCCGCCGAGGACGTCGCGTCGTTCGAGCACCAGCACGTCCTGGCCGGCCCGCGCCAGATAGGCCGCGCACGCCAGCCCGTTGTGACCTCCACCGACGATGATGACGTCTCGGGATTGCACGTTCCCCCGCTTTCGCTCCGATTGGCCGCGAGGCTTGCCAAGCGAGCCCCGTCAGGCGACGATACTGTTTCGCCATTCAACAAACAAGACCGCCTCGACCCGGGAGCCCAGTGGACCTGCGACTCAGCGAAAAAGAAGCGGAACTGCGCCGTAGGGCCAGGGAATTCACCGAGATCCACCTGATCCCCCACGAGCTCGATTGCGAGGCGAACGACGGTTTGTCCGAGGCCGTCCTCGGTGCCATCCGGACGGCCGTCGTTGAATGGCGGTTCAACGCCATCAACCACACCGAGTCCGACGGGGGCGGGGGTCTCGACACCTTCGAGCAAATGCTCGTCGAGGAGCAGTGGGGCCGGGCAACGAACGCGCTGTGGGACGTCCCCTGGCGGCCCTCGATCCCTCTGCGATATGGGACCGAGGCGCAGAAGGAGCGTTACCTTCGCCCGGCCTGCCGGGGTGAACGGCGCGACGCATATGCGATCACCGAAGAGGGGGCCGGCTCGGATCCCTCGATGGTGACCACGACCGCGGTGCGCAAAGGTGAGGGCTACGTGCTGAACGGCGAGAAATGGCACGTCACTACCGGCGATGTAGCGGACTTCTTTCTGGTGCACGCGCACGTCGACGGCGATCCGGCTCTGGCAACGGTGTTCTTCGTCGACAAGGACGCGCCCGGCGTGCGGTTGGTGCGAACCCCGAAGTACATGCACACCTTCGTATACGAGCATCCCATCTTCGCGTTCGACGACGTCGAGCTCGGCCCCGACGCCGTGCTCGGTTCGGTTGGCGGCGGCAACGACCTGACCCGCGAGTGGTTCGTCGAGGAGCGCTTGATGATCGGGGCGCGCACGGTGGGGGCGGCGACGCGCGCGCTCGAGCTGAGCCTGGATTTCGCCAAGGAGCGGCGGCAGTTCGACAAGGTGCTGATGGACTTCCAGGGCGTCGAGTTCATGCTCGCCGACATGGCGGCGGAGATAGCGGCCGCGCAGGCACTGCTTTACCGCGGCTGCTGGCAGGCGGCGCGCTCCGGGATGGACGCGAAAGATCTGCACGCGCTCGCGAGCACCGTAAAGCTCGTCTGTTCAGAGATGGCCGGGAGAGTGATCGATCGAGCGGTGCAGATTTTCGGGGGCCGGGGCTACATGCGAGAGAACCCGGTGGAGCGCCTGTGGCGAGAGCTGCGCGTCGACCGCATCTGGGAGGGAACCTCGGAGATCCAAAGAGCGGTGATCGGCAACCACCTACGCAAACGGGGGCCGGACGCCTTCCTTTCGTGATCGATGCAATTAAAAGAGCCGGCCCCCAAGCAAGGGCCGGCTCTTTTAATCCGTGACTGGGTGGATCAGTCAAGCGAGCAGTCGTAGGGACCTTCGGCCGGGGGGTGCGGCTCGCTTCCTTCGAGCGCCCATGCAAATACGAACGCCAGCGCGTCGATGTCACAATCGGACAGCACGGGGTCTCCCAGGTCGGGCCAGCCGTAACCCATCAGGTCCGTGCTCTCGAGCAGGTTCGTCGCGTGCCCGAGGCCGAGCGCGTGTCCGATCTCGTGGAGCGTGACCCAGCCGAGATACTCGGGGTCGTACGGGTCGGCGCCGAGGCTCGGCGGAAGATCGGAACGCACGATGATGTTCGGACACTTGTGAGCTCCGCAGATCGCGTAGCCACCGAAGACGACTCCGCCGGCGGTGGGCACGTAGTGAACGACGATGTCCGCGTTCTTCCGCTTCTGCCCCGTGACATCCGTGAGCGTGATGAGGCCGTCAAAGCAGTCGCGCAGGACCTCGTCCCACGTCTCGATTGCATCCGCGATGGCGGCGAGCTGTTCGGCGGTTGCACTGGGGTGCGCCTGAACCGCGATGGTCAGGTTCGTGTGGTCCCACCAGTAGCCCGGATAGTAGTTGCTGAGAATCTCGAGTCCCTCAGCGTTGGACTCCGGCAGGTTGCACCCGCTACCCCCGCCCTTTCCTGACGCCCCGCCCGCTTTTCCACCGGGACCCGCCTGGGCCGAAACCGGCACGAGCAAGGCGACCACGAGCGCGAGACCTAGCACCCTTCGAATAGACATCCCAACCCCCTCCTGGTACACACTGGCCCCGAAACCCTACAGCGGACATGCCCCGGGCGGGGATGGTTTAGGGCCTTTGCGGCGTTGGAAACTGTGTGAGATCACAGCCCGACATCACCTGGCAGCCCTCGCTCTTTGGAGAAGACGAGCCGGCCATCGACCGCGACTTCAGCAAGCTGCGGCGCATCCAGTTGGACGACGAGTCCTGGGTGGATCACGCGCCGGGTTGGTTGAGCTCGTCCGACAGGCTGTTCCACGACATCGTGGAGACCAGACAGTGGGCTCAGCGGTCGCGACGCATGTACGACCGCGAGGTGCTCGAGCCGAGGTTGACCTCGCCCTGGTTTCTCGACTCCGGTGATCCCCTCGAGCCCGACATCATCGAGGAGATGCGCCAGGTGCTCTCGGAGCGCTACGAGGTGGAGTTCGACTCCGTCGGATTCAACCTCTACCGCGACGGTCAGGACAGCGTCGCGTGGCACGGCGATCGCATCCGCAAGGAGATCGAGCGACCCATAGTCGTACTGGTGTCGGTCGGAGAACCCCGCCGCTTTCTGCTGCGGCCGAAGGGGGGCGGGCCGTCCACCGCCTTCAAGCTCGGTGACGGCGACCTGCTCGTGACCGGCGGAATGACGCAGCGAAGCTGGGAGCATTCGGTCCCGAAGGTGAAGAAAGCGGGACCGCGCATCAGCCTCGCCTTCCGCCATGGAATGGACCCGAGAGCCTACGCGGGCAAGAAGATCAACCCGGTGGGGGCGGATCCGACTTCACATCGTGAGTGACCGGGGCGCGTCCTCCATTGTCAGGATTTCGCGCTCCACGCTCCATGCGCTTACGTCGGAGGCGGCCTTTCGTTCGAAGACGAGTTCGACGAGCGACTTGCCGAAGACGCTCGCGAACTTGAAGGCGTGCGCTGCGCCCTGGCCCACCGCCGCCCGCCGGTGGCCGGGGACCAGGTCGAGGACGAACTCCCGATCGGGCGTCATGGTGTAGAGACAGGTCCTCTGCCTCAGGTGGGCGCCAAACCCGCCCGGAAGGTGCTCTCGCATGAACGAGTCGAGCTCCTCGGTGTAGTCGGCGCGCGGTTCGAAGGAGCGGTCGTCTCCCGTGACCTCGGGTCCACCGACGTCGCGACCGATCTTCGGCCCCGGCTCACCGAAGGCGGGGACTCCGTAGAAGGACGGCTCGCCCATCCAGATCCAGATCGGGAATCGTTCGGGCGAGAAGAGCTGGGCGTCCCGGGGAGCGTAATAGGCGACCTGCTCCTGGGTCACCACGAGATTGATCGGGCGCCACAGTTGATCGAGAAGCTCGTTCGTCCACGCGTCGGTGGCGACGATGAGGCGATCGGCCCGGTAGACGCCGGCCTCGGTGTGCAACTCGTACGAACCGCCCACCTCCCGCACCTCGGTCACCCGGGCGTTCTGCACCAGGGTGGCCCCCATGGTCTCGGCCAGTCGCCGGTGCGTGGCGTTGGCCCTGGCTGCGGCCACGATCCCGGAGTCCTGTTGGTACATGACCCGGATGTCATCGGTCAGGCGCCAGGGCGACCATCGCCTCATCGTCTCGGCCGCGTCGAGCCACTCGTATTCGATCCCACCCACCTCTTCCAGCGAGCCCACGTAGTCGTCGATCCAGCCCGCGGCGCTCTCGGGATAGAGGTCAATTCCCCCCGTCCGGATGACGAGCTCTTCGCCGGAGGCCCGCTCGACGTCCGACCAGGCGATGTACGCGTCGCGCGCGAAACGCACGTATTCGGGGCGGTGGTAACTGAGCCTGATGATGCGGGAATGGTCCTGTGACGCACCTCGCTCGTGTCCGAACTCGAACCGCTCGAGCCCCAGAACCCCGGCCCCCGCCCGCTTCGCAGCCCAGTAGACGGCGCCCGAACCGATGCCGCCGAGGCCCACTACGGCGACCTCGAACTCCCGCTTGCCGGCTATCTCAGACCTCGGTCTCGGTGTGCGAGTAGTACTCGTAGGCGCTCATCGCTCGATCGGTCTGACTCTTCCAGTCGCGCTCCTCTTCGGGGAGCTTGTCCAGCACCTTGGCCATGGCGCGAACGTGCGCGTGCACCGAACCGCAGCACGAGCCGATGTAGTCGATGCCGGCGTCGCGCGCCTGCCGGGCGAAATTCGCCATCTCCTGCCGGGAGACCTGGAGCGGATCCAACTCGAAGGGAAAACTCGGCTGCGCCGTGAAGTCGGGCTGCTCGGCCGAAGTTCTATAGGCGACGGGCTGCGCCGCGACGAAGCCCTCGACCGCCTCGCGCATCTCGACCGCGATCGGCAGTGACTGTTCGGGACCGTTCAGACAGTTCACCCCGACGATGTCGGCGCCTGCATCGCTGAGCCTTCGCGCACACTGTGCGGGAGTATCGCCCTCATACGAAAGCGGCACCGGTTGCTCGAACGACATCGTCACCATCACCGGCAGCCCCGTGATCCTGGCGCGCTCGACGAACAGCAGAGCCTCGCCGAGGTAACTGAACGTCTCGCCGATCCAGAAATCGGGGGGCCCGGCTTCGAGTTGCTTCTCGAGTTGCCTGTCGAACAGTTTCCGAACGTGATCCACGCTCGAGGAATCCTCCGGAAGGTAGGCCCAGGTCAAGGACAGGTTCCCGGCGACGAGGGCGTCGCCACCGGACGCTACCCGGCGCGCGATCTGCACGGCTGCCCGATTGATCTCGTCGACCCGGCCCGCGAGGCCGACGGTTGCCAGCTTGTCGTCGCTCGCGTAAAAGGTCATCGTCTGGAGCACATCGGCGCCGGCGCGCAGGAACTCGGTATGAAGCTGAGCAAGAGCGTCGGGATTCTCGACGACGACCTCGGGGGTGAAGGGCCCCGCCTGTACGTAGCCGCGTTTTTCCAACTCGAGCAGGTACCCGCCGTCACCCAGGACCGGCCCTTTGGCCAGACGCTCAAGGATGCCCTCGCTCAAGTCGCCTCCAGCAGCGCGTCGACGGCGATGCAACCGTCGGGGGTCACGATCAGTGGGTTGATGTCCAGGGCCTTCAAGTCTGATCCCAGTTCCGACGCCAGCGTGCTCATCTTCAGAACCGCGTCGATCAGCGCGTCGGTGTCGAACGGCGCGGAGCCTCTGATCCCATCCAACAGCGGCCGGACCCTCAGGCGGTCCACCAGCCGGCGGGCGCGCGCCGCGTCGATCGGGGGCAGAGCGGTCGCTCGATCCCGCAGGGCCTCGATCAGGACTCCGCCGGCCGATATGACCAGGATGGGGCCGAACTGAGGGTCGTTCACGATTCCAAGGCCCATCTCGATGCCGGCCGGCGCCATGGCCTGGACGATCACCTCGGGGCCCAGCCTGCGGGACAGGTCCCGGTACGCGTCGGCGACCGCTCCCGCCGACGAGAGCCCGAGCACCACTCCCCCGGCCTCCGTTTTGTGCGCCAGTCCCTTCTTGTCCGACTTGAGCGCCACCGGATAGCCGATTTCGAGCGCGGATCGCAGCGCCCGGGCGACGCTCGACACGCGGTGAGTCTCGATGGTCGGGATTCCGAAGTCCTCCAACAACTCGAAGACCTCGGCCGAGCCCATCGGTCCGGGATCGGTGAGCCTGGGTCGCCAGCGGTTCGCCGCCTCGGGCCCGGGGGACGCAGTCGGCTCGAGTTTCGGCAGGCTTCGGTGGTCCCGGTACTCGAACAGGTGACGAAAGGCAGCAAGTCCCGCAGCCGTGTCCTCGAGAACCGGTACTCGGGCGGCTCGCACCTCCGCGGCGGTCGCCGAGTCGATCGCCGAGGCCACATTGCTAACGACGGCAACGGGTTTCTCGGTCGAATGAGCGATTCGTTTGATCAGCGGGGCGTAGCTCGCCTCGGGCTCGTCGCGCTTCAGATCGACGACGAGAGCCAGAGCGGCAGTGTCGTCGTCGTCGAGCAGTGCGGTCATGCACTCGCCGAAAATGCGATCGGCGTCGTTGCCGGTCCCCCATGCGTCCAACGGATTGACGGCCGGAAGGCCGGGCTCGAGCGAGGAGGAGATCGCCGCGCGCGTGGATTGTGAGATGTCGGCGAAGCGAACCCCCACGTCGGCGGCGACGTCGATCAAATGGGCGCGCTCGCCACCCGAATCGTGGATGGTTGCCAGGCCCCCGGGCCGCGCCCGGCGGCCTGCCGACATCAACTCGAGAACGTCCGCCATCTCGTTCATGGTCTTCACGCGCATGACTCCGTGCGCGTCGAAGAGGGCCTCGTACGCACCCTCCTCGCCGGCCAGCGCCCCCGAGTGGGCGGTGACCAGCTGTCGCGCCATCTCCTGGTTGCCGACCTTGAGTGCAACCACGGGAATGTCGCGCCGCTCGGCCAGGGCCAGAGCCTTGCGGAAGCGTTCCGGGTCGCGCACGCTCTCGATGAACAGCGCGATTACCCGCGTCGAGCGCCGCTCCAGTGCGTGAAGCATGTAGTCGGCAACCGTCGTGTTGAGCTCCTGACCGCTCGAGACCGCGAAGTTGAACCGCAGGTTGCGATCGTTGTGCAGCAGCGCGGTGAAAGCCGACCCGGACTGAGCGAGCCAGGTGATTCCCCCAGGTTCGAGCTTCTCCTCTGGATACGCAAGCGCGCGCAGGCCGCGCTCGACGTCGACGAAGCCCATACAGTTGGCGCCGCACACGGTGATTCCGGCCTCGTTGGCGATCCGGGCGATCGGTTCCAACAGCGTCGGCTCGCCACGATCGTCGTGACCGCTTGCGAAGATGACCGCCGCAGGCACCTCTACGTCGGCGAGCGCCTTGACCTGTTCCTCGAGCACGCGGTTCGGCACCAGCACCAGGGCGAGATCGACTGGCGGAGCGTCCGCGATCGATGGATAGCAGACCAGTCCGGCGAGTTCATCGTAGTTGGGATTGACGGGATGGATCCGGCCGTCGAAGCCTCCACCGATCAACTCGTCGAGGGCGTGCCAGCCGGAAGAACCGGTCCGTGCACTCGCGCCGATGACCGCCACCGACCGAGCGCCGAACATCGAGTCGAGCGCCGCTGCTCGAGTCATCGTGTCGCCCTCTAGCCCTTTCTGCTGAATCGACGCCGCTTGTGGTCTCGCTGAATCTGCTTCACACAGTTATAGGCGGGAATGCCGCACACTCCCCCGCCGGCATGAGTTGCCGAGGACGCCTGGTACAGACCCTTTACCGGGGTGCGGTAGTCGGCGTAACCGGGGGCCGGCCTCATGTGGAACAACTGGTCGACCGACAGCTCGCCGTGAAAGATGTTCCCGCCGATAAGCCCGATCTCTTGTTCCATGTCGTGGGGACCGACGACCTGGCGGTGGACGATCGAGCTCTTGAAGTTGGGCGCGAGTTCGTTGTACCCATCGATCACGCGATCAGCATAGGCCTCGAGCTCGTCGCGATGCGGCTCCTGCGAGTACTCGTGCGGCACCCACTGCGTGAACAACGACATGATGTGGTACCCCTCGGGACAGAGCGTCTTGTCGAACACCGTTGGAATCACCCCGTCGGAGAACGGTTGAGCTGCGGGACGTCCCTCGCGCGCGTCTTGGAATGCGCGCTCGATGTAGTCGACTGAATGAGCCAGCTCGATCGCTCCACCGTGATGCTCGCCGGCCTGGGTGCCCGGCGTCGCAATGAAGTCGGGAAGCTCGCTGAGCGCGAGGTTGACCTTTACGGTGCCACTTCGCGATCGGAACTTCTCGATTTCGTTCACGAAGTCCTCGGGCAATTCCTTGCGTTCCAGTTGCTGAAGGAAGGTGATTGCGGGATGAACGGCCGTGACGACGGTCGGAGCGCTTAGCTCCTCGCCGGAATCGAGGACAACGCCCACCGCCCGCCCGTTGCGCGTCCGAATCCTCGAAACACGCGCGTTGCAGCGCACCTCGGCCCCGAAGGATTCTGCCGAGCGACGACACGCATCCGCGACGGCCCCCATGCCCCCCTCCGGATAACCCCAGCTGCCCATGCCGATGCCCGCGTCACCGATCTCGTGATGGGCCATGACGTAGGCGGTTCCCGGCTCGGCCGGACCGGCCCACGTTCCGATGATTCCGTCAACCGCCAGAGCGGCCTTGACCTGAGGTGACTCGAACCAGTCGTCGAGCAGGTCCGAGATGCTCATCGTCATCAGACGCGTGATGTCTCCGACTCGCCTCGTGTCCAATCCCTTGAAGCGCCAGGCGAGCTTCACCAACTCCATCAGATCGCCCGGTCGCCTCGAGCCGACGTTGGGCGGAATGCTCAGCAACAGGGGCGCCAGGACCTCGGCGATACCGCCCATCCACTCACGCCACTGGGGCAACGTGTCGGCATCTCGCTTCGAGTAGTAGCGGACCGAGTCGCGCTCGTTTTCGTCTCCCGACATCGTCAGCGCGGTCCCGTCGGGGAAAGCGAGGTAGTAGGGCCCCATCGGGAACACCTTGTATCCGTGCTGAGGTAGGCGCAGCTCGTTGATGATGTGCTCGGGCATCAAGCTCATCACGTACGAGTAGGTGGTGACCTTGAACTCGGGGGCCTCGGGCCAAGGGGTGTCGGTCGAGGTCGCGCCGCCCACCTTGTGCCTCGCCTCCAAGACGACGACACGGGCGCCGGAACGCGCCAGGTACGCGGCCGCAACGAGTCCGTTGTGGCCTCCCCCGATGACGATGGCGTCGTAGTCGTTGCTGCGCACAGGCCCCCCGAACTCTCCCCGTACCCTGGACAACTTGAACCGCTGTTCAATTAACCCTACCCGCCGCAATCCGGTCGTCAAGCCCTGTTCAGCCCCTGGACCCGGTGTTACGCTTCCCTCCACGCGAACAGGCTTGAATAACGGTTCACCATGTAGCGAGG
>Ga0214469_1000632_pt1 | contig 12351 bp, 12 predicted proteins | sample RVTome_10_FD_187340 | JGI IMG/M metagenome (GOLD analysis project Ga0214469, IMG submission 187340) | Soil microbial communities from uranium-contaminated site in the Upper Colorado River Basin, Wyoming, United States - RVT153D57 HiSeq ... | reverse complement strand
GCGTTCCTGCCGGTCCTCGCGTGGCCGTACGTGCGGGTCCAGCCTGTCGCCGCGCTCGCGATGGGCGTGTTCGCGGTGGCCGCGGTCGCCAACGTCACGCTGGCCGCGCGTGCAGCCGACACGTCGCCCGCGGTGCTCACCGGCGACCGTCCGGTGGTGCTGGACAACCTCGCGCGCGGCGTGCTGCTGCGCATCGTGTGGGATCTTCCGCCGTCCACACCGGTGTACGCCGCGGACCATCCGACGCTGCTACGCACCACCGATCGCTGGCTGGAGTGCACCGCACCGTCGCCGTGCAGGAACCGGGCGGTGACGCTGGCGAGCCAGGTGCAGTACGACGCGACCGCGGTGGGCCAGCAACAGATCCTCGACGCCGCTGCGGACGTCCGCGTCGTCACGAGGGAGCCACCGCTGGACGAGGTCGCCGAACGTTACCGGTTGTCGGCGCCGATGGCGGGAGCCGGTTCCGTCGGGAGCGGGTTTTCGAGCTCCTGGCTCGGCTCGACCCAGTCCGGGGCACGATCACGCACCGCCAGGATGATGATCCCGATGAGGACGACCGCGCGCAGCGCGGACGCGGCGGCAAGCAGCTCGTACGTCCCGGACGGCGTGTACTGGGCACGGCGCGCGAGCCACCAGAACTCGGTCCAGTAGACCAGCATGTCGGAGACCGCGAACGCGGCGAGCGGCCACACCCGGCGTGACGTCAGCACCAGCAGAGGCACCAGCCACAGGTCGAACTGCGGTGACCAGACCTTGTTCGTCAGCAGGAACCACGCCAGGACCGGTGTGATCAGCACCCACTCGTGCCCGTGATGGCGCCGCCAGCCGGCTGCCACGATCGCCAGCGCGCCAAGGGCGAAGGTCACCAGACCCCACAGGTTGCGCTGTTCCACCCCGGTGGTCAGCACGTCGAAGTCGTTGAGCAGTGTCCAGGTCGCCGCGAACGTGCCGATGCGCTCCTGGGAGAACGTGTAGAACTCCGCCCACCGCTCGGGTACCGCGAGTGCGACCGGCAGGTTGACCGCCAGCCACGCCACCGCAGCCCCTCCGACGGTCCGCATCAGTCGTCCGGGCTCGCGACCGCGCAGGTGCGTGAGCACCAGCAACGGCATCAGCAGGGCGGGGAACAGCTTGGCGGCCGTGCCGAGCCCGAGCGCCACACCGGAGCCGAACGCATGACCCCGCCGGTGCAGCGCGATCGACAGCACCGCGAAGAACATCGCCAGCAGATCCCAGTTGTGCCCGACGTAGAGCACGATCGCGGGTGCCACTGCCCACCACCACAGCCGGCGGCCCGGCACGTCCATGCGGTGCAGCAACGCGAGGATCCCCAGCGCCAGCAGCGCGTTGACCAGCGTCACCATGGTCAGGAACACCAGCGCCGTCGCATCGCTGCCGACCAGCGCCCGGCTGACGGCACCTTCGAGCCAGATCTGCGCGCCGGTCAGGACCGGATACTCCAACGACGTGTCCAGGTAGGGCAACGCACCCTCGGCGACACCGCGGGCGCTCCAGAAGGGCACCACGTCGGTGTAGCAGCCAACGGTGTACTGCTCGCCGCCGTCCCAGCCGCCGTCGAAGTAGCAGTGCGACTTGAACACGAAGCCGGCCAACAGCACGAGCACGGCGACGGCGAGGATCTCGACGGGCAGGGACCGGTCGCGCTCTGCACCGGACAGCGCGGTCATTGGGGAACGACTCCGATCCGGCAGCCGCCGGTCAGGCCCGGGCGCGATCACTCCGACGCGGACTCCGACATCGATACGTTCTCCCGCAGCAGATCCCCGAACCCGTTGTCGCGCGCGTACTGGCGCTGACCGCTGGTGAGCATCGCCGCCACGGGCTGATCGTACTCGCGCGCCGCCTGCGCGGCCTCGTTCCGTTCGGCCTCCTCCCTGCGGTGCCTGCGGTACAGGAACGAGCGGTACGCCCACCGGCTGTGCGCGGACGGCTGACGCCGCAGCCAGCTGAGCGAGCGCGCGTAGCCAACCGCTTCGAGCTGACGTCCCGCAACATGTTCGAACAGGCGGATCTCCTCAGCATCGAGGTCGCGCTGCCAGCGCTGGACGGCGCTGTCGGTCACGGGCTCGTGCACCTTCTCGTGCCAGTCCTTGTACTGGGGCACCTTCACGTCCGACTCCCGGTGGTGCTCGAGCATCGCCTCGTCGAACTCCTCGTCGAGGAACGCGCACAACGCCTGCAGATGCTTGCGCGGCTCGGCGACGAGGTCCTCGTAGCGCACCTCGTGGTACTGGTCGGCACGCAGTTCCTTCCGTGCCCGCAGACCTGTCTCGATGGCATGTTTCCACTTGTAGACCGACGCCGGATAGCCGAACGTCCACCACGGCATCCGTTTGAGGGACGCGGCGCAGTCCCGCCCGTCACGGATGATGTGGATGATCTGGGCATCGGGAAACAGCTCGAGCACGACGTCGAGGTCCTGGATGTAGTTCGGCCGTTTGTCGCCCCACCGCTGCTTGGCGAACGCCTGGGCGTGGAGCTCGAGCACGGCAGCCAGCATCGAGCCGATGGTCGGGGGCACCTCGTGCACCCGCCGGCGCACCGCAGCGGCCTTGACTCCGAGATCGCGGAACTTCGTGCCCCGCGTCTTGGTGATGAACTGCGCGACGGCGTCGCGGTTCTCCGGCCGGCGCAGATCACCGAAGCTGGCACGGTCACGATAGACCGGCATGACGAACCGGTTCTCGGGCGGCATCGCCAGGCGCGGGTGCGAGTGCACCATCGCCTGCAGCAGTGTCGTGCCCGACCGCGCGCATCCGACGATGATGATCGGCCGGTCAGAAGTACCAGTCATCCTCAACCTTCCGACGTGAACGGCACGACTGAGCAGGGTAGCAATGGATCGGTACGGCGCTGCGCACCAGTGGATCGGACAAGCATCATGACGCCGGCGCGGCCTCGGACTGCGTGGTGTGCTCCGGTGCGGGGGCCGGCGTCGCAGCCGACCCGTCCGACGGCGACGTCGCGCCGTCGGCGCTGATCGGTGATGGCTGCGCGGCGACGGACCGGCCGTACCGCTCCTGACGTGCTGCGTCCCGGCGTTGGTTCCGCACGCGCGCCAGCGTGCGGAGCGCGTTGAGCTTGAGGAACCGGAGCAGCGGCCACAGCGGCGGAAATGGGCGTCGCCCACGGGACAGCTCATAGCCGTGGAGCCGCATCTGTGGGGCGGCGACGAACTCGAACAGATCGAGCTCCCAGGGTTCGAGTTCATTGCGCCAGCGTTGCATCGCCTTGTCGTCGACCGCCTGGTAGGTCCTGGTGTGCCAGACCTTGCGATCGGGCACCGCGACGTCGGCGACCCGCTGAGGTTCGAGCATGGCCTCGGAGAACTCCTCGCCGAGGAAATCACACAGCCGACGCAGCTCATCCTCCGGTGCGGTCACCAGGTCCTCGTACCGCATCTCGATGTAGGAGTCCGGCGACAGGCGCGCACGGGCACGGCGACCGTTGACGATGGCCGACCGCCACGTCCAGATCGCGACCATCGATCCACCATCCCACCACGGCATGCGCTTGAGGGAGCTGACGCAGTCGCGTCCATCGCGGACGATGTGGATGACCTGGGCCTCGGGGAACATCCGGAGTACGGTGTCGAGGCGCTGGATGTAGGCCGGTCGCTTGTCGCCCCACCGGCGCTTGCCGAACCGCGCGGCGTAGCTGCGGAACACCACACCGGCGGCCGAACCTACGGTGGGCGCCGCCTGGACGATGCGCCGCTTGGTCCGCGAAGGGTTCAACCCGTAGTCGCGCACCTTCGAGCGCCGGCGCTTGACGATGAACTTCGCCACCTTGCGGCGGTTGTGACGCTCGCGCAGATCACCGAACTGATCACGCCGGTCGTAGAGCTCCAGCAGGAAGCGGTTCTCGGGAGGGATGGCGATCGCGGGGTGCGCGTGCAGCATGAGCTGCAGCAGCGTGGTCCCCGAGCGCGGGCAGCCGACGATGAAGATGGGGCGATCGGAGGCCGCGTGGTCGGGCGCGTGGTCGTCGGTCGCGGTATTTGTCATGCGTCTGGTCGCCTCATGTGTCTCACCGGGTGAAGGCCGCTACGTAGGCGTCCACCCGCTCCCTGATCTGGTGCTTGTCGAGGGCCAGGTGCTCCAGCACGGTGTAACGGTCCGGCCGCGTATCGGGCGCCTCGACGACCGCGGCGGTGAACTCCTCGACCGACAGGCCGAGATCGGCCGGCACCCTGGGAAGGCCGTAGCGCGACAGGCACGCGTCGATCACCTCGACCAGCGCCTGATCGTCGCGCAGCCACGATGCGAACAGGGCGCCCATGGCCACCTGCTCACCGTGCAGGCCAGGGCTGCCGTGCGATGCGTCCAGAGCATGGCTGATCTCGTGGCACGCCCCACTGCACGGGCGGCTGGTGCCGGCCACGCTCATGGCGATGCCGGACATGATGAGCGACTCGGCCAGCGTCGCAAGGTAGGGGTCACCGGCGATGTCGTCGGTGCGCCGGATCAGCGCCTCGGTGGCGCTGCGCGCGAACGCCACGGCCAGACCGTCGACCGCCTCGCCGGTCACCTCGGCCGCCAGTTGCCAGTCCGCGATCGCCGACAGATTGCTGACCACGTCACCGATGCCCGAGCGGGTGTGCCTGGCCGGCCCATCGCGCACGTAGTCGAGGTCGACGAACACCGCGATGGGGATGTGCACACCGTACGAACCCTTACGACCGTTGCTCTCCAGCGATGCGACCGGCGACGCCAGGCCGTCGTTGGACAGGTTCGTCGCGACCGCCACGAACGGCAGCCCCGTCATGCTGGCGGCGTACTTCGCTGCGTCGAGGGTCTTGCCGCCGCCGATGCCCACGACGGCGTCGTACCAGCCGTTGCGCAGGTAGCCCATCAGTTCGAGGGCACCCTCGAGGCTGCCGCTGCCGATCGGGACGACCGAGCTCGACGGGACGGCCTCCTCGAGGGTGGCAGCGATGTCGTCGCCCTGCCCGGGACCGACCGCGACCGCGACGCGACCGCCCGTTGAGATCCGCCCGTCGGCCAGCAGCGGCGTGAGCGCCGAGACGGCGCCCGCCCGCACCTCGATGGCGACGGGGGTCGGCAATGTGCGCGCTAGTAGAGGCATGCGATCTCCCTGGCACGGGCCAGGTCGGTGTGGTTGTCCACCTCGACCCAATGCGTTCCACCGATCGCGGCCGTGCGGATCTCGCCGCCGCGATCGGCCAGCAACTGGTAGCCGTCCTCGTAGTACAGGCCGGGGTCGTGCTCGAAGGTCGCCTGCAGCGCATCTGCGAGCGGTTCCGCGGCGGCGGCTTCGATGAGGGACACCCCGATGTACTCGCCGTCGACGGCGGCCGGGTCGAGCGCCTTGTTGATGCGCTGCAGGGTGCCGTCAGCGCCCAGCGCGACCTTCATCTCCTCGTCGCCGAGGTCCTTCTGGTCGTCGAGCGCGAGCATGATGGGCGCCTCGCGTGCGTCGACCAGGCGCTGCTGGACCTGGACGGGATGAACGGTGTCGCCGTTGACCAGCAACGCCGACTCACGGAACGCGTCGCGTGCCATCCACAACGAGTAGGCGTTGTTCCAGTCGGCGTATCGCTCGTTGAAGACCATGTGCAGCGTCACGCCGTAGCGCTGCTGCAGCGCTGGGGCAACATCCTCGATCAGCTTGGCGGCGTGGCCTGTGACCACCACGACGTCGGTGATCTCGACCGCACGCAGGTTGGCGACCGCCAGCTCGAAGATCGTCCGCTCGCCCTCCACGGGCAGCAGCGTCTTGGGAAGCGCGTCGGTCAGGGGGCGCAGGCGGGTCCCACCGCCCGCGGCCAGCACGATGCCCAACATCTAGACCTCTTCCTCTTCGATCTCGGAACCGACGTGCGCGCGTTTGCTTTCGTCGAATGCGAGGACCACCCAGCTGCGCATGCTCTCGGACACGAACAGCGCCCCGCACCAGGCGGCGAGCACGACCAGGACGACGGCCAGCGTGCCGGTCAGGGCCGCGACGGTGACCACGATGGTGCGCACCTCCCAGCCTCCACACAGCTGGGAGATCAGATGTGCGGGCGCGGTGCGTTGATGGCGCAGGCGGTAGACGATGTCGTAGTGGTGGAACGCGACCACCGCGAGCAGCAGATAGGCCAGCCACATCTCCGTAGTGCCGGTGCGCCAAGCCAACGTCGCAATGATGATGTACTCACCGGCTCGCAGCATTGGCGGCACGAGCCACTGGACGCGCCGGTGGCGGCGGGCGGCCGCGCCGACCATGCCCAGGAGCACGAACGCGGCGATGCCGAGCACCGACGCCGGGCCCGTGCGGCCGGCGCCCTCGAACGTCACGCCGTCGACGGCCAGGCCCACGGCGACCGCGACCACCCCGACAAAGGTGACCGCCAGGGCCTGGAAACGCAACGGTCCGGCCTGCGTGAACAGCGTGGCCAGCGGGCCGTCGTCACGGTAGTGGGTCAGCAGATCGGTCATGCGAACGACCTCAGGACGCGGCCGGTGGCGGTGTAGGTGGCGGCCACGGTCCCCCACACCAGCAGCCAGGTGAACGTGGAGCGGGGTCCCCAGATGGCGGCGGTCAACGAGATCAACGCGAACCGCTCACCGATCGGGAGCACGATGATGCGCTTGGCCCACTTGCGCCACGGTTGCCGCTCGAACGCGACCGACGTGCGGATGCCTGACCGCCCGATGCGCTGCAGCACGCTGCTGCTGCGATCGGCGCGGTCGACCGTCGTCTCCCACGTGGTCATGCCACCCTCGTCCGGCGCCTTGATCGAGCCACGCACCGACGCTGCGAGGGCCTGGTGCTGCTGGGCCGCGTAGCTGAAGTCGATGTAGTGGCGGAAGGTCTGCAGCGCCAGCGCAGAGGCCGCGAGCATCCAGATGCCAGCGCCGGCGCCGTTGACGACGGCACCGACGGCCAGCCCGGCGTAGACCACGTATTCCTTGCCACGGTCGAAGACCGAATCGAGCCACGCGCCGAGCTTGGAGAACTGCCGGGTGTAGCGCGCGAGCTGGCCGTCGACGCAGTCGGCCGTGAACGCGATCTGGAGCAGGATCGCGCCGGCGATCATGCCTGCGGTGCGCCCGGTGGCGAACGCGAGCGCCGCGAGCAGTCCCAGCAGCATCGACACGCTGGTCACCTGGTTGGGCGTGAAACCGTGACGGGCCGCCCAGCGCGCGAGGTACCGTGAATACGTACTGACGAAGAACGTGGTGAAGAACCCGTCGGTCGACTTGACCGCGGAGTCGAGGAGCACACCGTCCTCGTCGATGGCGGCCATCTGGTGGTACGCCCTCGCCGCGTCGTCGGCCGACAGGGGCCGGTCCCAGAACAGCTCGCGCAGGTATGCGCTGGTCATCATCACGTCACGCCGGATGAGCCCGACGACCATCAGCGGGAGCGGGTCGTCGCGCAACGCCTCGGCAGGCAGCGCGACCCGCACCCGGTACTCGGCGGCGAGTCCGGCCCGCAGCGCCTCCAGTCGCGGGAACCCGTCCGGCAGTGGTCCTTGCGACGCGAGCTGATCGGCCAGCACGACCGTGCCCGCCTGATCGGCGAGGACCCTCGCACCGCGATCGGCGACCTTGCCGGCGAACTCGTCGTCCCAACGGTCCGGCAGACCGGCGGCCGACAGTCCCGCCAGCTCGCGTGCGGCCGCCGCCGCCTCACCCAAGTCGGCCCGCCCGATCTTGCAGATCCCGAGCAGGTAGCCGTTGTGGCTCTTGACGCTGTGGTAGGCCGACTCCGACGCGACCACGCGGCCCCTCGAGATGCGCAACCTGGGTGCCTGCAGACCGGGCATCATCCTGCTCATCGACAGGACGCCGCTGCGCACCCTGGGATCGGCGAGCATGCCGGCGAGGACACCGTCATGGGTCAACACGTCGGCGTGCGCGAGCAGCAGGTCGGATGTGGCGTCGTCCACGACATCGGCGATGCGCGTCAGCATGCCGGACAGGTCGGCGTGTCCCTCGACGTCGACGCCGGCGCCCGCGGCCGCCGCACACGCCTCGACCCACTCCGGTCGTGTCAGAAGCACCACCCGCTCCGCCCCGTGCCATCTGAGCTGGCTGACGAGCCGCGTGAGCAGCAACTCATCGCCGGCGGGCAACAGGCACGCGGGTCCGCCGTCGTCGCGTTCGGCGAGCGCGAGGCAGATGGCGGTGATGTTGCCTGGTTGTGCGGTCATCGATCCTCGACGACATCGACAGGTTCAACTGGGTGTGGAGGGGGCGGCGAAGATCGACACCACGGCATCGCCTCCGGTGATCTTGGGAGATTAGCACGGAATGATCAGGAGCCTGTGGTGCCCCACCGACCGTCGCACGGTGGCGTGACCGCCTGTCAGCAGCGGTTCCGCGGAACAGATCGAGGTGCCGGGCGGCCGTACGTGCATCCTGTCTCGTGGTCGCGCGGCTCGGCGTACGTCAGCGGCGGCCCGCCTCCAGCGCCGCGAGCAGCTTGCTCTTCGCGGCGACGAACCCGTCGTCGGTGACGGCGTCCACGGTCCGGGGCCGGGCCAGGTCCACCGGCATCTGATCGACGATGCGCGCAGGACGGTCCGACAGCACGATGACGACGTCGGACAGCACCAGCGCCTCCTCGACGTCGTGGGTGACCAGCAGAACGGTCCGGCGGTCGTCGGCGAGCACCTGCTGCAACCACACGTGCATGTCGCGCCGCGTGATGGCATCGAGCGCGCCGAAGGGCTCATCGAGCAGCAGCACGTCGCGGCCGCACAAGAAGGTGCGCAGCAGTGCGAGCCGCTGCCGCATCCCGCCCGACAGCTCGGCGGGCCATGCCCGCTGGAACCCTTCGAGCCCGAACCGGCCGAACAGGGCCTCGGCCCGCTGCTCGGCCTCGGCCCGGGACATGCCCGCGATCTCCGCGCCGACGGTGGCGTTGGCCAGCGCCCGCCGCCACGGCAGCAGCAGGTCGCGCTGCGGCATGTAGGCCGCATGGCCCGGCCGGCCGACGATCGACCGGCCCCCGATGGCCGCGTCACCAGATGTCGGCACCAGCAGGCCGGCCAGGATCCGCAGCAACGTGCTCTTGCCGCAACCGCTCGGACCGACCATGCTCGCGAACCCACCCTTGGGTACGTCGAAGTCGAGCCTGTCAAGCACGGCGACGTCGCCGAAGCGGTGGGTCACGGTGTCAACGCGGATCATGGTGCCACCCGACTCGATGCGATGGAGGTGTCACGGGGGCGCATGCGGATCGTCGGCACGTCACCCGCTCGCAGACTCCGACGGTGCGTCGGATGGTGGCAGGAAGTCGTTGGTCCAGGCGTCGTCGGCCACGAAGCCGCCTTCGAGGATGCCGGCCTGCTCGAGGAACTCGGTGAAGTCGCGCCACACCTCCTCGTCCTGCATCCCCCATGGGCGCCCCTCGGCCGCGTACTCGCCCGCCAAGAGATCGGCGCTCTCGCGCACGAGGGCCTCGTCGAGCTCTGGCGCCGCCTCGAGCAGCGCGTCGGCGGCGGCCGCGGGATCCTCGATCGCCGCCTGGTACCCGCGCGACGTCACCGCGACGAAGTCGCCGACCATCTCGGGATCGTCGGCGATCGCCTGCTCAGAGGTGGCCAGCAGCGGCGTGTACCAGTCCGGGATGCAGTCGAAGTACTCGTCGAACGGCAGGCCCGTCACCTCGAGGCCTGCCTGACGCAACCGGATGCCGTCCCAGCCGTCGAAGATCCAGACGAAGTCGAAGAAGTCCCGTTCGAGCCCCGCGCGATAGTCGACGTTGCCGACCTCGACGAACTCGACAGCGTCGGGGTCGCCGCCGTCGCACTCGACCAGGGTGCGGATCAGTTCGGTCTCCAGGTCGCCGCCGAAGCCCCCATAGCGGTGCCCGGCGAGATCCTGCGGTCGCGCGATGCCCTCGTCGGCCAGCGCGATCAGGCTCGACGTGTTCGACGCGATGATCGCCGCGACCGACACGACCGGGGCGCCCTGGGCGCGTGCAGGGATCAATGCCTCCTGTACGGAGATCGCGAAGTCAGCGTCTCTGGACGCCAGCGCCGGCAGCCCGCCCTGCTCCCCTGGCTGGAGAAGTTCCACGTCCAAGCCCGCAGCGGTGTACCAGCCGTTGGCCAGCGCGAGGTACAGGCCCGAGTGGTTGGTGTTGGGCGTCCAGTCCAGCATCACGGTGACGTTGCGTTGCGCGGGGCGCTCACTGGCCGTCGCGGTCGTCGCGGCGGACGGGGCCCCGTCGGTCTGCGACCCGGCGCACGCGCTCATCGTGATCACGACCGAGGCCAACAGGGCGATGATGCGGTTCACGATCGGTTCCTTTTCGTTGTTGCGCGCTGCCACGGCGCCGCCACACGGGCCAGGACATCGACGACGCCGAACAACGCGACGCTGAGCACCGCGATCACCGCGACGCCCACGAAGACCCGGTCGACGCGGAACGATGTCTGCGACCTGGTGAGGAACAAGCCCAACCCGCTGCTGGCGCCGACCCACTCCCCGATCACCGCGCCCGCGATGGCATAGGCGGCCGCGATGCGGAGGCCCGCGAAGAACGCCGGCGTCGCGGTCGGCACCAGCACCAGGCGCAGGATCTGCCGGCGGTCCGCACCCATGCTGCGCAGCAGGTCGATCTGCTCATCGTCGGCGCCGGCGAGCCCTTGCACGGTGGAGATCGCGACCGGGAACAACGCGATCAGGGCGACGACGATGACCTTGGGTGTGAGCCCGAAGCCGAACCACAGGACCAGCAGCGGCGCCAGCACGACCATGGGGACGGTCTGGCTGGCGACCAGCAGCGGGTAGGCCAGCCGCCGGAACAGCGGCACCGCCCACACCGCCACCGCGAGCACCACGCCGATGGTGGCACCGGCGACGATGCCGGCCAGTGCCTCGGTCGTTGTGGTCACGATGTGCGCACCAAGCAGCGGGCGGACCTCACCGAACGCCGTCCACACCGCCGACGGCGGCGGCAGGATGTAGGCGGGGGTCCCGAACGCGGCGACACCCACCTCCCAGCACACGAGCACCGCCACCACCAGCGTGGCCGGCGGCAGCCACGCGCCCACACGCAAGCGCTTCAGCATCGGCCTCACGAGGAACGCCACGGCGCGGTGAGCGTGTCCATGGTCGTCGCGCTGCCGACCTCGCCGCCCTCGGCGACCTTGATCACCGTGATCACCGACGTCGCGCCGCTGCGCAGGCACGCCTCGTGAACGTCACGCAACAGCGGCCAGATGACATCCGGTTCGCCTTCGAGTGTGGTGCCGAGCGCGCCGACCTCGTAGTGGACGCCCGCCTGCTGAATCTGCTCGATGGCAGCCTCGACGTGCGCGTAACGACGGACCTCGTCGCCGGCAGGGCTGGGCAGGCACTGGACCTCGACGATCATGTGGACTCCTCGCCAGGTTGGATGGACAGCAGCACGCCGGCGGTCAGGCTCACGGTGGCAGGTCCACCCACGAACTCGTTGCTCACACCGCGGCTCGACAGCGGTTCGAGCACGTCGTCGTTGAGCGCGTAGCGCAGGCCCGTGGTCGTCACGCCGTGCGCGGGACCGGCGACGGCGAACAACGAGATCAACCCGCCCTCTGGACCAGACAGGTCGCGCCGGGTGTGGATCACGGCGACGCGGGCGTCTCCGATGAACGCGTCGATCTGCACGTCGGCGTAGTGGGATGACGCCAGCACGAGCAGGTTGGCGAACGCGTGGTCCAACCGGCCACCGCCACCGGACACGACCACCACCCGGCGCGGGTGCAACGCGTGCGCGTGGTCGAGCGCGAGCGCGATGTCGGTGTGGTCCTTGGCCGGGGGGTGCCGGTCGATCTCGAACCGCGCACCGGCGATGTCTGCTTCGTCGACGCTGTCGAGATCACCGACCAGCAGGTCGACGCGGAGGTCCAGGCGTTGGGCGGCGTACAACCCCGAATCGGCCGCGATCACATAGTCGATCGCGCCGAGTCGGCGACGCAGCAGCGGGTCAACGGGCACGCCGCCGGTGAGCACGACGACAGAATCCGGTCTGCGTGGCGGCACGCGCTTGCCCCTCCCTCCGCTGGCATTACCCAGGTCAGGTTCATACGGGTCGGCGACGCGGCGCGCGGTGGCTGCCCATCCGCCCTCTCAGCCCGGTTTTCCCGAGCTCCCCGGTAAGTCACGGCACACAGTAGCAGGTGAGCACGAGGCCATGGCTGGGAGCCCAGATGGGCCGTGGATGCGTGGATCTGGTCGGCTCCGGGGGCGGGACTCGAACCCGCAACCTATCGGTTAACAGCCGAGCGCTCTGCCAATTGAGCTACCCCGGAACATGTCAGAGGTCAACACTACCAGCGATGGCCGCGACCTCAGGCACCCTCCGCGCCCACCGACCGCGATG
>Ga0214469_1000630_pt1 | contig 12365 bp, 14 predicted proteins | sample RVTome_10_FD_187340 | JGI IMG/M metagenome (GOLD analysis project Ga0214469, IMG submission 187340) | Soil microbial communities from uranium-contaminated site in the Upper Colorado River Basin, Wyoming, United States - RVT153D57 HiSeq ... | reverse complement strand
GTTCGGTTCGACCTACGAGCGCGAGGTCTCACACACAGAGGACGAATGGGAGAGGCGAGCCCAGTCTTCGGCGGCTGGGCCCGACAACTTCATCGTCGTGGGCGAGGCCGGCCCCGGCTTCCTCGGGATGGCCGGTGCCTTCAGCCGTGCCGAGACCCCGGGCGTCCGGAATCTCTACGGGATGTGGGTGGCGCCGGAGGCCCGGGAGTCCGGGGTCGGAGAGCGCCTCGTCGGCGAGATCGTCGGATGGAGCGAAGATGTCGGCGCCGCTGAGGTGAGGTTGTGGGTGGTCGAGTCGAACCTCGCTGCAGTGCGACTCTACGAGAAGGCCGGCTTCACGCCGACCGGGGAGACCCAAGCACTCCCCTCGAATCCCGAGTTGGTCGAGATGCGGATGCGGATCACCCTCACCTAGCCTCAGCCAGCCCATACCAGCCGAGCACCCTGAGCGCGCGTAGGGTGTTCCAGCGGCTCGGTTTGCCCGATCCCTCCTCCATGGCGAAGTGCTCCTTGCCGGCATGACGGTTCTGCAGCGGCCAGGTCCCGTCCTTGAGCTGTTTCGTGGCGATGATCTCGACGGCTTCGTCACAGCGGGAATCGGGCTCCACTCCGGCGTCGGCGAGGTAGTCGAGAGCACGGAGAACGTCGTAGTGCCAGCGTGGCGGGAACGACATCAACAGCCAGCGCTCGTTGACCAGTTCGCCGTCAGACAGCCGGTACATGAGACGACGCTCCAGGAGAAACTCGTGGGCCCGCTGGCGCGCCTCTGCGACTGCGGCGTCTTCGCCAACCGCCTTGTCGTGTTCCAACAGACCCTCGAGGACCGAAATGGTGGTGTGGAACGACGACCGGTCCGAGCTCACCTGGCAGTTCCAACCGCCGTCCTCTCTCTGTATGGCCAGCAGGTGCTCGGGTTGCGGCGCCTCCGCCGCTTCCTCGAGAAAGTATGAGCCGAGGGCGAGGACCATGCCGGTGATGCACGTCTCGGTGGAGTAATCGAAGTAGGGGCCCGACATCTCGACCCGATCCCGGACCCGGTCGATGCCGGACCGGACACGGTCGTCATCGCGGTCGATCCCGAGATGGCGGAGCAGCAGCAGCGTGTAGGTGGTGGAAATCCACTTGGGGGTGTAGACACCGCCGCCCCAGTTGCCGTCCTCGGCCTGCAGGTCGAGCAGCCGCGCGCCCCATCCCTCGCGCGCCACCCTCGATCGCTCAGCAGCGACGGCACCGGCCGGTTCGTCCGTCAGGTCACGCATCACCTGCCATCGAATGGCGGGGTCGGCGTCGAGGAGCCAGTCCAGGGTGGTGTCGGTCACCGCCATGGCAGAGGTATAGCGAATCGACCAGACGACCGCATGTAGAGGTCCCCTGAATCAATGCGACGCGGGGCGGGTCAGGGCCATCAACAGCGGTCTGGGGACGGTCTGAATGTCGAGAGCGCCCACCATCAGTGGGGCGTAACGGATCTTGTGGTTGCCCAGCCATCGCCACAACTGTTGCTCAATGGTCTTGTGGCGTTGCGCCGGCTGGTTCTGGAAGCTGCGGAATCTGCGTAGCTGACCCTGCGACTCGATCAACGCGATCATCCGGTCGGAGCCGAGGGCCCGGATCAACTCATCTTCGAGGTCGCTCTCGCAGACGAAGAACCCGAGATGCTCCATCTCATCACGGTCGAGGCGGCCCGACCCGACTCCGGCCACTCCCAGGGCGATCCGGAAGTCGTCTTCTTCTGCGGCGTCGCAGACACCACCGAGTCGAACGTCGTAGCCGGCGGGCCCGAGCAGGTCGAGGAAGCGCCCGATGTTGGTAGCCCCCGCAATCGGGATGACTGCGATTCCCTCGGCGGCGAGGTGGCGTCCCTGACGTTCCGCCAGCGTCTCGAGAGCGAGTTGGTCACTGACCCCTTCGACCAGGATCACCGCATCTCCCTCTTCACCGGCGATCCGAGCTCGCTCCAATTCCTCTGACAGGACGGCTCCCACACCGCCGAGCGTCTCGCCGGTCACCGGCTGAGCCCCGCGAGTGCCGCAACCGCCACCGCGAGCTCGTCCTCGGTGTTGTAGTAGTGAGGGGAGAGGCGGATCAGCTCAGGGAGGTGGCGCCTCTCGGCATCGATCCGCGTCGAGGATGGCCCCGTGACCGACACGTTGACGCCCATGTCGAAGAGGCGCTCCATGACCTCGTTGGAGTCAACTCCGGGGAGATGAGTGGTGACGATGGCGCAGAGGCGGCGCCCGATGTCGTAGGTCTCCAACCCGGCTTCGCCCAGCTTCTCGCGGAGTGACGCGCCCAGGGATGTGACCCGTTCCTCTATGTCGGCGAGGCCCCACTCCAGGGCCTCGTCCACCGCGGCGCCCAATCCGAGGACGGCCGCATGGTTGAACTCCCAGGTCTCATAGCGGCGAGCGTTGGGGCGGAGCTCGTAGCGATCGGACCCCACCCACTCGGCGCCGTGCATGTCGACGAATGGCGGTTCCACGCGGTCCAGCATCTCACGGCTGGCGTAGAGGAATCCGGTCCCCCGAGGGCCGCGCAGGAACTTGCGGCCGGTGGCGGCGAGAAAGTCGCATCCGATCTCCTCGACATCGACGACGAGCTGACCGACTGACTGGCACGCATCGAGCAGGTAGGGGATCCCGGCGTCGCGGGCTACCGCACCTATCTCCGACGCCGGGTTGATGAGCCCTCCGTTGGTGGGGACGTGACTCACCGAGATGAGCCGGGTGCGATCGTCGATGGCTGCGCCCAATTCGGTGACGTCGAGTTGACCGGCCTCGTCGCTGGGGATCACTCGAATCTCGACGCCGCGCTCCCGGGCCGCCTTGAGGTACATGATGAAGTTGGTGGCGTACTCGGCCTCGGAGGTGAGGATGGTGTCGCCTTCGGTCAGAGGGATCGAGGCAAAGGCCAGGTGCCAGGCGGCGGTGGCGTTGTCGACGATGGCGACCTCATCCTCGGAGCTGCCGATGAGTCGGGCAATCGATGAGTAGACCCGTTCGAATCTCTCCTCGGTAACGCGGGCGGCCTCATAGCCACCGAGGCGCGACTCGAGATCCAGGTGCTCGACGACGGTGCCGAGGACGCCCTGCGACATCAGCGCGGCCCCGGCGTTGTTGAGATGGGCGCGATCAGTGGACCCCGGGGTGGCGGCGCGGGCTCGGGACACATCGATCATGGGCCAGGGAGGCTAGGGGGCCTTTCCAGACGTCGTAGGTCCCATGAACGGGACGCACAGCATCAGGAACGGGTTGCTTCGGTCCTGGTCCACCAACGGATGGTGAGGAGAGTGGTGAGTGCGGCGAGGGTAGGGACGAGGGAAATCTGGAGCGGGGTCAGGTCCGGGACGCCCTCCGCGCCGGCGATGGCGGCGAGCCCGGGCACGGCGAAGGGAAACCATCCTCCGGTCCCGAAGAGCACCGCCACCTGTGCCGCGGCGATGATCACGATGAGCGCCCCGATGGCGGGGAGATATCCCCGCCCGGAGCTGGAGACATATCCCATTGTCAGGGAGAGTGCTCCGGAGCCGGCGGCGATGGCGAAGAGACGAATGAGCTCGGGGAAGACCACTCCAGGCTCGATCGGGGCGACAGCGGCCAGCACTCCGTAGCCGAAGGCCACCGACGCGATCAGGAGAGCCAGGGCGATGACCCAGACCGTCAACACGATGAACTTGGCGGCGGCGATCGTCGCTCTGGAGACGGTGAGGGCGAAGAGAGAGGAGAAGGTGCGATCGACATGCTCGCGGCCGAATACCCATGCCACCACCACCCCGGCCCCGAGGAACACGGCGACGGCGGCGATCTGGTCGACCAGCCCAGATAGCCGATCCAACCTTTGCCAGTGAGCAGGGCCCCGGCCTTGTCGCCCAGTGGCCCGACACCACCCGACACCGCCACGTCGTAGAAGGCGAGGCCCATCGCGGGCAGCACGACCCCCATCAGCGCAGTGGCGACGAGAGCGACGCGGGACCGTCGCAGCTTCAACCATTCGACACGCAGAGCTGCGCTCATGTATCCGACTCCAGTGCCAGGTCGTAATCGTGGACCAGGTCGAAGAACCGTTGTTCCAGGTCGACACCGGCCGGGTCCATGGTGCCGACGATCCGTCCCCGGTGCATCACGGAGATCCGTTGGGCCACACGGGCGAGCTGATCGAGATGGTGGCTGGACACGAGGACGGCGGCGCCCCGTTCGACGTACTGCCCGAGGAGGTCGCGAACGAACACGACTCCGGCGGGGTCGAGCGAGTTGGCCGGCTCGTCGAGAACGACCACCGAAGGTTCGTGGACCATCGCCGAGGCGAGACCGAGACGCTGGCGGTTGCCGAGCGAGAGGGTGTGAGCCCGTCGGCCCGCCCAGTGGCCCAGCTCGAATCCGTCGATCACCCGCGACACGGCGGCGTCGATGGCGGGGGCGGTGAGACCGTGGAGGAGTGCGCTCGCCATGAGGTTCTCCCGGACCGTCAGCTCGGGGTATGCGAAAGGGCTCTCGATCAGGTGACCCACTCGAGCCCAGGTGCGGGAAGGGGCCTCGTGGGCATCGAAGCCGAGGACGATTGCCCGGCCCGAGTCCGGTCTCAGCATGCCGAGGAGCAGCCGCATCAATGTGGTCTTGCCGGCGCCGTTCAACCCGACGATGGCATGGACCTCTCCAGCGGCGACGCCGAGGTCCACCCCGTTGATGGCGCGCTCCTCGCCGAAGCTGCGCCGCAGCCCGCGTACCGCCAGAGGTGCGATCATGACGGCACCTCGACGGGTGAGAGGAGGCTCATGGCACGTCGCACCCGGTCCCCGAGGGTGTCGCCGCCGTCACGGTCGGCCCAGTCGAAAAGGGCCGCCGTCAGCGCCCCGAGGACCGCACCCGCCGCGACGTGGGCCTCGAGAGTTGGCACTCCGGTGTCGGTGAGGGCATCGACGATGACCTGTTCGGTGGTGCGGTTGTTCTCCCAGACCCTAGCCCGCAAAGACGGATGGGCCGCAGCCAGCTCGATGCGCACCCTGGTCATCTCGTCGCCCGGCTCGTCCAGACCTTCCCATGCTGCGACCACGGCGCGTCGCACCCGCTCCAGCGGGGGAAGATCTTCGTCCTGGGCGGCGATCGCCACACCGAGCACGGGGTCGTAGGGATCGTCCAGCACGACGGACTCCTTGGTGGGGAAGTGGCGGAAGAAAGTCATGTGGGAGAAGCCCGCGGCTCGGGCCACCTGCTCGACGGTGACGTTGTCGAATCCATGCGCGGTGAACAGGCGGAGAGCCACTTCCTGAATGCGTGATCTGGTATCTCGACTCCTGGCCATGACCATGATGTTGGCTCGGATGTTAGTCACTAACAGGGCAGCCAAAACATGGTGGCCCGGGTGGCGTTACCGTCGGACACCATGAGAATCGTGGTACCCGTTGAATCGCCAGGCGAGCGCCGCGTGGCCATCACACCACAGGTGGGCCTGCGTCTCATCGAGGAGCGGCACACCGTCGTCGTCGAGAGCGGTGCCGGAGGAGAAGCCGGGTTCGCCGACGATGCCTATCGAGACGTGGGAGCCGAAGTGACCCAGGACCCGTTTCCGGTGGCCGAATTGGTCGCTGTGGTCGGCCCACCGTCGCCGGACCAGGCCATGCACTATCCCGAAGGATCGGCGCTGGTCGGCTTTCTCGACCCCTTCATCAACACCGATCTCGTCTCGGTGCTCTCCAAACGTCGCATCACTTCGTTCGCGATGGAGGCGATCCCACGCACCACCCTCGCCCAGAGCATGGACGCCCTCTCCTCCCAGGCCACCGCAGCCGGCTATCACGCGGTTCTCGTCAGCGCGGTCGCCACTCCCCGGTTCTTTCCGATGCTCACCACCGCCGCAGGGACCATCCCACCGGTCAAGCTCCTCGTCCTGGGGGCAGGTGTGGCCGGGCTGCAGGCGATCGCCACGGCCCGACGGCTCGGCGCCTCGGTTTCGGCCTACGACATCCGGCCGGAGGTCCGGGAGCAGATCGAGAGTCTCGGAGCACGCTTCGTCGCCGCACCGGTCGACGAGTCCGCTGCGGCCGCCACCGGTTACGCCAAGGAGGTCTCGGACGAAACCCAGCGAAGACAGCAGGACGCCCTGGCCGCCGTTGTGGCCGACTCAGACGTCGTCATCACCACTGCGCAGATCCCCGGGTCACCAGCGCCACTCCTCGTCTCGCGAGAGATGGTGCAAAGGATGCGACCTGGCTCAGTGATCGTCGATGTGGCCGCCCCGTCCGGTGGAAACTGCGAGCTGACCCGACCAGGCGAGACCGTCGACGTGGGCGGGGTGAAGGTGATCGGGCCCGTCGACCTCCCCGGCAGGGTTGCCCACGACGCCTCCCAGATGTACGCCCGCAACCTCGCATCGTTCATCAGTCGCATCACCGGAGAGGATGGAGAGCGCGTTTTCGATTTCGAGAACGAGATCGTCTCCGAGGCCTGCATCACCCACGACGGAAGCGTCGCCCACTCGGTGGTGCGACGGGCGATGGGACTGGAGGCCGAGTCGTGAGCGCACTCCTCGTCGGCATCACCGTCTTCGTCCTCGCCGCCTTCGTCGGCTTCGAGGTGATCAGCAAGGTGCCCCCCACCCTGCACACCCCATTGATGTCCGGAGCCAACGCCATCTCAGGCATCACCATCATCGGCGCCCTGAGCGCCGCTGGTCTGGGGGCCACCCCTCTGGCCCAGGCTCTCGGCTTCTTCGCCGTGGTCACCGCGACCGTGAACGTCGTCGGAGGGTTTCTGGTCACCGATCGCATGCTGGAGATGTTCAAGAGTCGTTCGGAGCGAGAGCGAGCCAGGAAGTGACTGCGATCCTGTACCTGGCCTCCGCCGTTGCCTTCATCGTGGGGTTGAAGCGTCTCGGTGGCCCGAGGACGGCGCGGTCCGGCAACCGTATCGCCGCGCTCGGAATGCTCGCGGCCATCGTCATAACCCTGGTCACCGAGGGGATCCTCAACTGGGGAGTGATCGTCGGGGGCTTGGTGGTGGGAGCAGTCCTCGGAGCATGGGCCGCGGTGAGAGTCCAGATGACCGCCATGCCCCAGATGGTGGCGATATTCAACGGGCTTGGCGGCGCCGCCTCGGCGCTCGTGGCGGCCACCGAAGTTGTCGACACCGACCTGACGACGCTGTCAGCTGAGACTGCCGTGACGATCCTGGTATCGGTCGTGATCGGTTGGATCACTTTCACCGGCAGCCTGGTCGCCTTCGCCAAGCTCCAGGGTTTGGTACCCGGTCGCCCTCTGACCTTTGCCGGTCAGCGTCTCGTGAATGGCCTCATCGTGGTCGGCGCCATCGGAGTCGCCATCTGGGCGGGTGTCACGGGTGAGCAGGTCGGCTATTGGGTGGTGGCGGGCTTGTCGCTCCTCCTGGGAGTCACGGCTGTCATCCCCATCGGTGGCGCCGACATGCCGGTTGTCATCTCGCTCCTCAACTCATTCTCGGGTCTCGCCGCGGCCGCGGCCGGGTTCGTGATCGAGTCGAACCCGCTCATCATCGGCGGCGCTCTCGTCGGTGCGGCCGGGCTGATTCTCACGGTCCAGATGACGGAGGCGATGAACCGCTCACTGGCCAATGTCCTCTTCGCGGGTTTCGGAACGGAGGGAGCCACCGAGGCGGCGCTGATGTCGGACCGGCCCGTCAAGCGGGCGACCCCGGAGGACGCGGCCATCAGCCTCGGCTACGCCGACTCGGTGATGATCGTGCCCGGGTACGGGCTGGCAGTGGCCCAGGCCCAGCATGCCGCGCGCGAGTTGGCCGATGTCCTCGAGGGCAGGGGAGCCAAGGTGCATTACGCCATCCACCCGGTCGCCGGGCGGATGCCCGGTCACATGAACGTGCTCCTGGCCGAGGCCGACGTGCCCTACGAGCAGCTTCTCGACCTCGAGCAGGCCGATCCCCAACTGCCGCAGACCGACGTAGTCCTGATCCTTGGAGCAAACGACGTGGTCAACCCTTCGGCCAGGGACGATCCCGGGTCGGCGATCTACGGCATGCCCATCCTCAATGTCGACCGGGCGCGGACTGTCATCGTCGTGAAGAGAAGCCTCTCTCCCGGGTTCGCCGGGATCGACAATCCCCTCTTCTACAACGAGAACACGTTGATGTTCTTCGCCGATGCCAAAGAGGCGCTCGAGCAGACCGTTTCGGCCCTGCGCACTTTCTGAGTCAGGCCGGCTCGTTGGGGACGACGACCGCCCGGCCCTCGATCCTGCCCGTCTTCAACGCCTCATAGGCCGAAAGGGCCTCGTCCAGGGGGAATCTGGCCGTGCGTGACCTGATCAGGCCACGGGCACCGAGATTGAGAACCTCGACCAGCTCCTGGCGGGTGCCCCAGTAGGTCGTTTGCACGCTCACCTCGTATGGGAGTGAGAAGAAGGAGATCGGAAGGGTCCCGCCGGCGATGCCGACGATGGTCAGATCGCCCATCTGTCGGGCGGCGGCCGCTCCCAGGGCGAGGGTGGCGTCCGCACCGACGCAGTCGATGATCACGTCAGCGCCACGCCCCCCCGTCGCTGCCCTGATCCGGTCTGCGGTTCCGTCCTCCGAGGTGAAGGTGGCGTCGGCCCCGTCGGACTCGGCCACTTTCAGCGCCTCCTCTCTCGTGTCGACGGCGATCACGGTGGCGCCCGTCATCGCCTTGAGGATCTGGACCGCCATGTGCCCGAGGCCCCCGACACCAATCACCACCGCAAAGGCGTCGGCGGTCAGCTTCGGCAGAGACCTACGGATGGCGTGGTACGGGGTGAGACCCGCATCCGTGAGCGGCGCGGCGTCCACGGGGTCCAGGCCCTCGGGAAGCGGGACCAGGTATCTGGAGGCGGGGACGAGCATGTACTCGGCCATGCCGCCGTCGAGACCGAGGCCACCGCCACCGCCGGGCACGGGCGCCGCGCCGAGATTCTCGCAATAGGTCTCGAACCCGGCCAGGCAGCGGACGCAGGTGCCGCAGCCCCACGGCCCGTAGACGGCCACGGGGAGGCCGACCTCGAGATTCGTCACCCCGTCGCCCAGGGCATGGACCCAGCCTGCATTCTCATGGCCGAGGGTGAACGGCGGGTTCCAGGGAAGGGCGCCTGGCTCGAACTCGTCCATTAGATGGATGTCGGAATGGCAAGCACCGGCGCCGCCCACCTTGATGACGATTTGACCGGGCCCTGGTGTCGGCTCTGCGACATCCTGGAGGACCGGTTCCGATTTCCACTCGAGCAGTCTGAGGGCACGCATGAAGACTCCTTTCGTTCCTTTCCTGACAACATCGTCTCGCGCTCCCCACTTGCCCAGGGGCGAAGGTCTCTAATAGGGAGGGCCGGTCAGCTGCTGATCGATCGCCAGCATGCTGCGATGACACGCTCCACCTGCTCGGGGGAGAGCGGGGTGACGGAGGCCGCCAGCCTGATGGCCGGAGCCAGGCCGAGCTCATAGATGACCTCGAGCGGTAGATCGACCAGTTGGTGCGTCATGCCGACCGCGAGATCGATCAGGGGATCGTCCTCGGGCAGCGCCTCGTGGGCTCGCCTGCGCAAGGGCGACTCGTCGATCTGGGAAAGGAACCTGGCCAAGGAGAGGTCGCTGCGCACATGGTCGTGGATCCGGCGCCACAGCGTGGCAAAAGTCCCTTGCGCCTGAACCGAGGGATCGAGGTCATGTGTGGCCACCAGTCCGAGCCGACTCTTGACCTCCACGAACGCCGCGATCAGGAGCTCGTCTTTCGACTCGTAGTGAACATAGGCGGTTCCCGTGGCCACGCCGGCTCGTTGTGCCACCTGGCTCATGCTGGTGCCATGAATGCCTCTCTCCGCGACCAGCTCGACCATTGCGCGCCGCACCAGGGCAGCCCGGTCCACGTTCGTATTCGTCGTCACCCTCGTGACCCGGCCACGGCTGCGGCAACGTCGAGGGCAACTCCTGTCTCGGTCTCGGAGACCGCGAACAGACTCTCGATCGACCCGGCGTCCCGGGACCGACCGACGAGCGGCCGACGGACCGGTGCCCCTGTGTTGACCCAGCGCGGCGCATAGAGCTGGCCGCCGGATGCCCCTGGGTCGGTCGCCGCCCGCAGCTGGGCGAGGGCCCCCCGAGCAGGTGCCATCCCGAAGCGGCCCGCCATCCGCTCCCAGAGACCACCCCCGCCCTCGCGTGCGGTATTGGCCTGGAGGTCGGTGTAGGTGAGGCCTGGGTGAGCGACGAGACTCTGAGTCGGTGCACCAGCGCTCCTGAATCTCGTCTCGAGACCAAGCGCGAAATGGAGATTGGCCAACTTCGACTGCCCATAGGCCCGCCACTTGTCGTAGTTGCCCTCCAGGTGAGGGTTGGCCGGATCTACGGGACGCCCGAAATGACGGGCCGTGCTGGTCACGTTCACGACCCTCGATCCAGGTGTCGCCACGAGGACAGGGAGGAGCAGCGAGGTCAGCACGTAGTGGCCGAGATGATTGGTGCCCAATTGCGTCTCGAACCCGTCCGCGGTGCGTCGTTCCGGCAGTGCCATCACCCCGGCGTTGTTGATGAGGATGTCGATGCGGTCGTAATGGTCCGTGACCGAGCGCGCGAACTCGCGCACCGAGGCGAGAGAGGCCAGGTCCAGCTCCCTGATCTCGAGCTTGGCATCTGGCTGGGCGTCGAGGATGGCGGCCCGGGCGCGCGCGGCCTTCTCCGGGTTGCGCGCCGCCATGATCACGACGGCGCCTCTTGTCGCCAGCGCCCGGGAATTCTCGAGCCCCAATCCCCCGTTGGCGCCGGTCACCAATGCGATCCGGCCGGTTTGGTCGGGCACGTCGAGCTCTGTCCAGCTCATCTTCTCCCTCAATGAATGAATGATCGTTCATCGTGCCGGGATGTCCCGCTGTGTGTCAACGGCGTAGGCTGGCCCCGTCTTGCGAGCGGCACTGATCACCGAGTACCGGCAACCACTCGCGGTGAGCGAAGTCCCAGATCCCGAGGTGCCGTCTCGTGGTGTCGTGTTGCGTGTCGAGGCTTCCGGGATATGCCGGAGCGACTGGCATGCCTGGATGGGTCACGAGGTGTTGCCCGGCCTTCCCCACGTGCCCGGCCACGAGATGGCGGGTGTGATCGCCGCGGTGGGAAGCGAGGTTCGGGATTGGGAAGTCGGCGCTCGGGTGACCGTCCCCTTCTCGTTGGGCTGTGGGGATTGCCGATCATGCAGGGAGGGCCACCTGAACACGTGCGACCGCGCCTTCACCCCGGGGTTCAGCACCTGGGGCTCGTTCGCACAGTTCGTCGCCATCGACCATGCCGACCGCAATCTGGTCCGGCTGCCCGCCGATCTCGATCCCGTCCACGCCGCCGCCCTCGGGTGTCGCTTCATCACCGCATTCCGCGCGGTGGTCGACCGGGGACGTGTCGAGACCGACCAGTCAGTTGCCATCTACGGCTGTGGTGGAGTCGGGCTGTCCGCCCTGATGATCGCGGTCGCGATTGGTGCCAGCGTGGTGGCCGTCGACGTCGACTCAGCATCATTGGACCTGGCCTCTGAGTTGGGCGCCGCGGCCACTGTCGACGCTTCCGACAGCGATCCGGTGACGGCGATTCGTGAGATCACTGGCGGGGGCGCTCACGTGGCCATCGACGCCGTGGGCAGAGCCGACGTCATGGTCGACTCGATTCGCTCACTGCGCAAGCATGGTCGCCACGTCCAGGCGGGTCTCATGCTCGGGGAGCACGCCACGCCGGGAATCCCCATGGAGCTCGTGATCATGGGCGAGCTGGAGATTCTGGGAGTCAGGGGGATGCCGGCGACCGACTATCCCCGGGTGTTCGACCTCATCTCGTCCGGCGCGGTAGATCCGCGACGCCTGGTGACGAACGAGGTTGGCCTCGAGGATGTCACGTCCGTGCTCGAGGAGATGGGAAGGTCCGAAGGAGTCGGCATCACCGTCGTCACCCGTCTCTAGACATGCCCGGCAAGTCGACGAGCCGAGCGGCCGTGTCAGCTGTCTGACTCGATCCCGAGCTCGACGAAGATCCGATGTCTCTCTTTCTCGTATTGATCCAGAGAGACCTGGTGGTTTTCGTAACGCTCGCTCAGACGAGCGAACTCCTCCATGAGAGCATCTTCATTGACCTCTGGCTCGTCAGTCTCGTCACCCGAGCGCGATTGGCGTTTCTCTCGCTTTGCCTCTTGCTTCTCCTGGCGAGCCTTCTCGCGCAGGCGCTTCAGGGCGCCCTCCCGCCCCCGCTTAGCCACGGGAGGGGAGCCCTGATGCCGGTTCTGTGAACCTGATGCTCAGCGGCGCGGTTTGGCGATGTTCACCTTGATCTGACGACCGTCGACACTGCGGCCGTCCAAGGCGTTGATGGCTTGCTGAGCCTCCTCGGCACTTGCCATCTCTACGAAGC
>Ga0214469_1000629_pt1 | contig 12365 bp, 2 predicted proteins | sample RVTome_10_FD_187340 | JGI IMG/M metagenome (GOLD analysis project Ga0214469, IMG submission 187340) | Soil microbial communities from uranium-contaminated site in the Upper Colorado River Basin, Wyoming, United States - RVT153D57 HiSeq ... | reverse complement strand
AAGCGGAAGTCTGGGGTGTCCCACCCGTACACCGCACCGGCCAGCGAGCCCGGGTCGGCGGCCAGGTCCGCCACCCGGTCCAGGTGCAGCCGGGCGCGCAGGAACGCCGCCCGGGTGGCGGTGCCCGGGTGGTACTCGGTCTCCACCACGCCGAGCATCGTCGCGGCCTGATATACCGTCGGCAACTCGGCGGCGAGGTAGTCGCACAGCAGCAGCTCGAACGTGCGCTCAGCCAACTCGGACCGGAACGTCGCCGCGTCACCGGCGTCGACGCCGGACGGTACGTCGTCGATCCCGTCGAGCGCCACGTACAGCCGGCGCACCTCAGCCAGGAGCCGGACCACATCGTCGAGATCCGGAGCCTCGGGCAGGGCGGCGACCGCGGCGACGGCAGCGTCGACGATCGCAGCGAACTCCCGGAACGCCTCCGGCAGGTCGTCCACGTGCCAGCCGAGCCGGTGGGCGAACACCCGGAACGCGCCCGGGTCGGAGACGGCCCGGCGCAACGGAGTCACCGCCAGCACGAGGTGCCTGGCGAACAGCTCAAGGGTTCCACGCTGGCTTGCCATGCTCACTCCGGTTGCGGATCGAGCCGGGTCTTGATCACCCTTGCCTCCAGGGCGGCGTGCTGAGCCGCATCGACCCGGTCGACGAGGATGTACCGGCAGACGAGACAGAACGGGTAGAGCAGCCCGGCGTTCTCACTCGTTCCCGGTCCCGGGAGCAGATCCGGCACGATGTTCGCCCGCATCAGGCAGGTCCCGGCCGGGTGCAGCACGGCGCAGGCCTGCTGGTGGCCACCCTCGTAGAGGCCGATGATCCAAGCGCTGTAGCGAGGCGGTCTGGGTGGCACCCCGGCCGGCCAGTTGGTACCGGGCTGGATGACGCCCGGGTCCTGGTGGGACACGCACGGCCGATCCGGCCCGAGCTCGGGCGCGTTGAGCGGGCCGTTGGTCGAGTTGATCCGTTCCCGGACCAGCTGGGCCATCAACTCCGCGAACTCGTCACCGGCGGCCGACGGCGGCGCCGGGACCGGAACGCAGAGCACGCTGCCGGCCTCGAAGAACGTGAACGTGAGTACCAGCGTGCCGGAGGGATCGTGCACCAGCACCGTGTTCGCGGCCCGGTCCACGGCGCGGACCTCCAGCTCCTCGCTGACCAGGCGGAGCGGGAGCTGCTGGCGCAGCCGCACCCGGTCCGTGGCGAAGAACTGGCCGACATGGCGGGGGTCGATCGGGACGAGGAAGTCGCCACCGCCCTGCGGGCTCGGCCTGCCGGTGAGGGTTGCGGCAAGTCGCAGCCGTGGCCAGCGCCAGCGCACCGCGTCGGCGCGCAGCGGACCGGTGCCCAGGTCCTCGCGGAGCTGGACGTTCAAACCCGCGCGGACGTTGCGCTTCTGTTCATCGGTGAGGACATCGAGACGGTTGCCGTACTCGTCGCCGAGGCCGATGCCGTGCGCCATCTCGTGTGCGGCCACGCCAACCGCATCCGCGAGAACGTCCGGCCGGCCGTCCGGCCGCCGGGGGACCGCCTTGGGAACGACCTCCATCAGGGACGTTCCAGTGACCGCCCGCAGGAGGACCCGCAAGCTCGGCGAGAGGCTCAGCGCGATCAGATCGGTCAGGGTCACGTCATCGCTGTTGGGGGTGCGTCCGCCGCCGTACGGGCCGCCGAAGCTGAGCACCACGATCCGGTCGCGATCCTTGCCGATACTTAACGGCGGCGTGGGGCTCGCGTTCCAGAGTCGGCCCAGGTCGGCACCGGTGAAGTCGTCCACCAGGGTCGCCAGGAACTCATCCAGGTGCGCCCGGGTGGTTCGCCGCGGGTGGAAGCTCAGGACGCGAAGCGGCGTCTCCCGGCTGACCTGCGGTCGGCCGCCGCTGGCCAGCCCGAGCGCGGTGTTGCGCTCGTTCACGCCGAGAAAGCGGTTGTGCAGGGCGCGCCATTGGTCGATCAGTGGTGGTTCGCCCACCTTCGATGGCGTGACCCGGCTCGGGCCCACCCCGAAGACCGCCAGCCAGTGGGCGAGCAGGCTCGCATCCGACTTGCTGGCATCCACCGGGAGCGGGAGCCCGACCTCGTGGATGAGCTCGGCCAGGCTGAACCGCTCGGTCGAGTTCCGGTCGGGCGCCCTCGGGCGGGGTACCTCCACGCCCAGCGTGCCGCTCGCGGATGGCAACTGGTAGAGCTCGTGCAGGACGGTTCCCCCGAACTCGGGCGAGGGCAGGAACGCCCGCCAGTAGTTGATGGAGCCACTCAACAGGTCGAACGGGCTGGCGAACCGGTTGGTTCGCAGTTGGTCGACAAGGGTGTGGGCGACCTGCTCGAACACCGGTGCGTCGGCCGCGACGAAGCCGTCTCCCAGCACGAGGACGTTGGGCACCCGGTCGATCTCCGCGACTCCCGGCCCGGCGATCAGGGTCGCCCTACGGTTTGCGAGCGGTAACGCGGACCACGCCGGGAGGATCTCCACCTCAGCGGTGCGGACCAGGCCGCCGAAGGTGGCCGGGAGCGTGGCGGTGATCGTCACCGGACCTGACACCGCGTTCGCCGTGAGCCGGCCGGTGTCCGGATCCACGCTCACCGCGGCGCTGCCACCGCTCCACCTGACGCCAGGATCGGCCCCGACGTCGCCGACCGTGCCGTCGTCGAACAGCGCAAGCACGCTGAAGGACTGGCCGTTCGCGCCCTCGCGGACGCTCAGCCGGGTGGGCGCGAGCCAAGCGTCGGCGACCCCACCGTGGATGTGCACCCGGATCTGCGCGGCCGGAAACGTTGTCGACCCGCCCGGCTGGTCCACCGTCACCAACGCGTCGACGAGGAAGTTGTCCACCTCGGTTAGCGACCCGGTGGTGATCCCCTCCACCAGCCCGGTTTCCACATCGATCCGGACCCGGTGCGCTTCGATCCGGTTGTTGGTCGGCGGGCCATGCAGGAACCTGGGGCCGAACTCGACCTTGGTCACATCGGTCGGGCGCGGTCGATCACTCGCCCGCTTGTTCGGGGGCGGGTCCTGGCGCAGGGACAGGATCTGGTCGAGCTGCCGGCCGGGCTGTCCGCGCACCAGGTGGACGTCGTAGTGAGCCCCGTCGAGCCAGTCCGCTCCGATGGTTGTCACGGCGCCACCCCCATGGCCGTATTCCCGCACCCGCATATATATCGAGAACGGCAGATAACAGCATCTAACCACAGGCCATCCCAGAGCGACAGCAGAGTCAGGAACCCGACATCCGCGCCCGCCTGACGTTTCCCCCAGCGCGCGGGGTGTCCGAGATCTGACATGGAGTAGCGCCGATCGGCCTAGTGCTACTGAGGGTAGCCGTGCATACGCTACCGACGGCATATCGGCATCTCCTGGACGGAGCCCCCCCGCGATGTTCCCCACCCCCGAACGTCCACGCCGCACCCGTGCCCGCCGTCGCGGGCTGATGCCGCTGGTAGCGGTCACCGCGACCCTCACCCTGCTGGCCTCCGACGTGGCCGTCGCCAGCGCCGAACCGTCCGTCCCGGACACCGGCGGCGCACCCGCCACGGTGCTGCCCGGCCTGTGCGACGGCACCGGTACGGGCACCGGCACCGCCGGAGCCGAGCCACTGGCCGCCCCGACCCCGAGCACCAGCCTGCCCGCGTACCAGCGGATCGTCAGCCCGACCCAGGCCGAGCCGCAGCGGCTCCAGCACGACGGGGCCACGCTGGTGATCCCGCCGGCGGCGGTGCGGCTGCCGGTGGGGATCGGGATCACCCCGCTGGTCCGGGGGCGGCTGCCCAAGCTGGACCCGGGGATGACCAATGTGACCGCCGGGCCCCGCAGCGGCTACCGGTTCACCCCGCACCCGCAGCAGTTCCTGATGTCGGTCGAGGTCACGCTGCCGTACGACCCGGCCCAGCTGGGCGAGGAGTTCAGCCCGCAGGACGTCTACACCTACTTCTACGACGACACGGCGCTGTGCTGGCAGGTGCTGGAGCGGGTCGCGGTGGACGAGCAGGCCCACACGGTGACCTCGCTGACAGATCACTTCACCGACATGATCAACGCGACCGTGGCGGTGCCCGAGCATCCGGAGGGGACCCAGTTCGATCCCAACCAGCTCAAGGGGATCCAACCGGCCGACCCGACCTCCAAGCTGAACCTGATCGAGCCACCGGAGCTCAACAACCAGGGGGAGAACCGGCTCAGCTACCCGATCGAGGTGCCGCCCGGCCGCAACGGCCTGCACCCGCAGCTCGGGGTGAGCTACAACTCCGGGGGCGGCGACGGCTGGCTGGGGGTGGGCTGGGACCTGCCGGTGCCGGCCGTCATGGTGGACACCCGGTGGGGGGTGCCCCGCTATCTCCCCGACGACGAGAGCGAGACCTACCTGCTCAACGGCGAGCAGCTGACCCCATTGGCGCACCGCGGGGCGTTCGTGCCGCGGACCGCCGACAAGGTCTTCCACACCCGGACCGAGGGCGCCTTCGCCCGGATCGTCCGGCACGGCACCGGCTCGACCGGCTACACCTGGGAGGTCACGGACAAGACCGGCACCCGCTGGTCCTACGGGAGTACGCCGGCCTCGGTGCTCGCCGACGGTTCCGGCAACGGATTCCTGTGGGCGCTGGACCAGGTCCGCGACGCCAACGGCAACGTCATGAGCTACCAGTACGCCACGGTGGACGATCCGGGCGTGGCCGGCGGGACCGAACCGGGGCGCAACCTTTACCTGCAGCGGATCGCCTACACCGGCCGGGCCGGGGTCGAGGGCCGTTATGCCGTCACGTTCCTGCGGGACCGGGACCTGGGCGAGCCGGCCCGGGCGGACAAGACCATCGACGGGCGGGGCGGCTTCAAGCGGGTGTCCGCGGACCTGCTGCGCCGGATCGACGTCACGCTGGATGGCGACCTGATCCGGCGGTACGAGTTCAGCTTCACCACCGGCGCGTTCCACAAGACGCTGCTGCAGCGGATCGCCCAGCTCGACGCCGCCGGCGGGCTGTTCAACCAGCACGAGTTCGCCTACCACGACGACATCCGGGACGCCGCCGGGCAGTATCAGGCGTTCCAACCGGCGGCCTGGTCTTCGCCCGGCGACGGCTTGAGCAAGAGCGTGCTCAACCTGACCCCGGATCAGGCCGGCAACGCCAGCGCGCTGAACGCCAATACCAGTGTGGGCGGCGGCGGGCACCTGTACGTGGGGGTCGGCACCTCCCCGAGCAAGTCCGGCTCGGTCGGGGTGAAGGCCGGCTTCAACCACACCGAGGGCGAGGGCCTGCTAGCGCTGATCGACGTGGACGGCGACTCGCTGCCGGACAAGGTGTTCCGGGACGGCGGCGCGGTCCGCTACCGCAAGAACCTGTCCGGCCCGCAGGGCGAGCTGCGGTTCTCCTCCGAGGTGCGGACGCTGGCACTGCCCGGGATCATGGGGGAGAGTAGCAACTCGCTCACCCTGGGCATCGAGGGGTACGCCGGCGCGGTCGCCGCGCAGCTCGACTACGTGAACACGTTCTCCACCACCAGCCAGTACTTCACCGACGTCAACGCGGACGGGATCGCCGACCTGGTCTCCGGCTCTAGCGTCCTGTTCGGACGGATAGGCGCCGGCGGCACGCCGGTGTACGGGGTGAGCGGGGACACGCCGGTGCCGATCGCCACCGGGCAGGTGGACACCGACGGGCTGCTCGGCGACCTGGCCGCCGACTCCGACCGGCTAATCGACTCGTTTCCGCTGCTGGACAGCGTGCGCCGGTGGGTGGCGCCGTTCGATGGCACGGTCCAGATCACCGGGCCGGTCCGGCTGGCTCCGGAGACCGCCGCGGAGCGGGCCGCCTCGCCGACCGCGGACGGGGTCCGGGTCGCAGTCCAGCACGAGGCCACCGAGCTGTGGACAGCCACGATCGGCGCCCAGGACGACACTGCCCACGCCCCGGACGGGGTGTCCTCGGTGGCGGTGTCCCGGGGCGACCGGATCTACTTCCGGGTGCAGTCGGTCTTCGACACCGGCCTGGACCAGGTTTCCTGGGACCCGGCCGTCAGCTATCTGGGAGTGCCTGAGGTCACCGACGTGAACGGGCTGCCCGCCTTCCACTACCAGGCCTCCCAGGACTTCACGTTGGGCGGTCGGGAGGTCACGGTGAAGGTGCCGCTGACCGGCACCATGCACCTGTCCGGCGACCTGACCAAAACCGGCCCCACGTCGGACGACATCACCGTGGTCATCACCCGCAACGGCGTGCCGGTCCGGGAGCAGACGCTGGCCGGCGACACCACCGGCACCGTGCCGGTGGATCTGGACGTCCCGGTCACCCAGGGGCAGCTGCTCAGCTGGCGGGTCCGGGTGGACTCGCCGATCGACCTGGACCGGCTCCAGTGGGTGCCGCGCGCCTTCTACACCGCGGCGGACGGGGTCGACCTGCTGGTCGACGCCGGTGGGAACCCGCTGATCGACGTGTTCCCGCCCTACCAGCTGGACATGTATCCGGACAACGACCTGACCGCGCCGCAGGGCTTCCTGCCGATCCCGGCCGACGGTACCCGGACCGTGGACCCGCAGCTGTCGTTCGACTTCGGCACCGCCACGCCGACCGCCCGGGTGGCGTTCACCGTGAAGCGGCGCGGGGAGCTGCTGGCCAAGCGGTTCTTCGACATCGACGGCGGTGTGGTCACCGCGCCCGGACCGTTCGACGTGCCGGTCACCGAGGGCGACGAGCTGTTCTTCGACTTCAGCACCCTGGACCCGACCCTGCGCACGTTCCTGGTCGGCCACTCGGTGCAGGTGGACGCGGTCACCGTACCGAGCGCCTTCCACAGCTCGGCGGCCGAGGGTGCGTTCCCGCAGCCGTACCGGGGCTGGGCGGCGGTCGGCTACAACGGCAACCGGGACCGGGCCACCCTGCCGATCGTCCAGACCGACCTGGTGGTGGACGAGAGCTTCGGCGACCAGCTGCCGGACAGTGTGGACCCGCAGGCGGACCAGGACGGTTTCGGGGCCGACCCGCGGATCGACCCGCCGAAGGTCACCCCGTTCGCGGCCTCCCCGCAGCGCCAGCACTGGGCCGGCGGCGAGAACGCCTGGGTGGCGCGGGCAGCGGCGAGCAGCGCCCGGTTCGGCGGCGGCTCGATCCAGCTGCCGCAGGAGTCGGACTTCGCCGGCACCACCGCGGTGCCCCGGCTGTCCCGGTCCGAGCAGATCTCGCTGACCGGCACGGTCGGCGGCGGCGTGGGCAACCTGGGCGGCAGCATCGCCACCGGTGACAGCACCGGCGAGGTGGACTTCCTGGACCTCAACGGTGACCTGTTCCCGGACGTGGTCGGCGCCGGCGGGATCCAGTACACCGACCCGAGCGGCGCGCTCGGAAGCACCCACGGGACGTTGCCGGACGGGGCGGTGCGGCGCACCAGCAACCAGGCGGGCAACGCCAGCGCCGGCAGCGCCGCCCGGACCATCTCCACCGGCCGCGGTTACAGCAGTCCGCCGGGGCACTCCCAGGCGAACACCGCCGAGGCCGGCAACGACCTGCCCCCGCTGGGGGTCGGCGGCACGATCGGGGCCAGTCAGTTCGACACCGGCTTCGACCTGCTGGACGTCAACGGGGACGCACTGCCGGACCGGATCTACGAGAACGGCCAGGTGGCGCTGAACCTGGGCTACCGGTTCGGGGCCAAGGAGACCTGGCCCGGCGCCGGTGCGGTCAACGACGGCAGCGGCTCCAACTTCGGCCTCAACATCGGCTTCAACACCGACTTCTACGGCTTTGCCGGTGGCGCCTCCTACTCGGAGGGCAGCCACTCGGCCGGCACCACGCTGGCCGACCTGAACGGGGACGGCCTGCTGGACCGGGTGTTCGACGGCAACCCGATCACGGTGAGCCTGAACACCGGCAGCGGGTTCCAGCCGCCGGTCCCGTTCCACGGGAGCCTGTCCGGGGTGAACGAGGACCAGAACGCCTCGTTCGGCGGCGGTGCCTACTTCACGTTCTCGATCTGCTTCATCGCGGTCTGCATCATCATCAACCCGGGCGGGAACGTCTCCACCGGCGCGAGCCGTACCGAGCAGATGCTGCGCGACCTCAACGGGGACGGCTTCCCGGAGCACCTGCTGTCCACCCGGGACGACCAGCTGACGGTGGCCCAGAACCTCACCGACCGCACCAACCTGCTGGCCAGCGTCACCCGGCCACTGGGGGCCCGGATGGACTTCGACTACACCCGGGACGGGAACACGTTCGGGCAGCCGCAGTCCCGGTGGGTGCTCTCCGAGGTCCGGATCCATGATGGCCAGCCCGGAGACGGCCAGGACGTGCAGCTCACCACGTACGAGTACCAGGGCGGCGGGTACGACCGGCTGGAGCGGCAGTTCCACGGGTACGGCACGGTGGTGCAGCGGCTGCGCGACCCCGGCGCCGGGGACGCGGTCTACCGCAGCCTCACCCGCGAGTACCGCACTGACAGCTACTACACCCGGGGGCTGCTGGCCCGGGAGCTGCTGGCCGACGCGAACGGGAACCCGTTCACCGAGGTGGAGCACAGCTACGTGCTGCAGGAGGTGGGCGGCGGGGTCGCCAACCCGGACAGCCTCACCGCCACGGTGCACCCGCAACTGGTGCGTACCGACCGGCGGTTCTTCGAGGGCCAGGCCGCGCCCGGGAAGGCCACCTTCACCACCATGGAGTACGACGAGGTGGGCAACCTGGCCCGCTTGTTCGACGCTGCCGACGCGGGCACCACCGACGACGTGGACACCCGGATCCGGTACACGGTGGAGGACCCGGCCTGCCTGGCGACCCACATCGTGGGCATGCCGAACGTGCTCGACGTGTTCGGCGGCGGAGTGCTGATGCGGCACCGGGAGTCGACCGTGGACTGCGCCACCGGCAACGTCACCCAGGTGCGGGCCCGGCTGGCCGGGGGCGAGACCGCGGTCACCGATCTGGAATACTCCGCCAGCGGCAACCTCCGGTCGGTCATCGGGCCGGCCAACCTGACCGGCCAGCGGTACCGGCTGGACTACACCCACGACCCGGCGGTGGACACTCACGTCGCCACCATCACCGACAGCTTCGGCTACCAGTCGCAGGCGACGTACGACCTGCGGTTCGGGCTGGTGGAAACGTCGACCGACTTCAACGGCCAGCAGATCCGCAACAGCTACGACGCGGCCGGCCGGCTGGACACCGTCACCGGCCCGTACGAGCTGCCGGAAGGCCGGGTGAGCATCGACTTCGACTACCACCCCGAGGCGGCCTACCCGTACGCGGTCAGCCGGCACGTGGACCGGGAGGCCGGCGGTACGGTCCGCAGCGACACCATCGACACGGTCATCTTCGTCGACGGGCTGCGGCGTACCACCCAGACCAAGCGGGACGCGTCCGTCCACGCCGGACCGGACCTGCCGGTGGAGGACTTGATGGTGGTCTCCGGGCGGGTCACGTTCGACTTCCTCGGGCGGAAGGTGCAGCACTTCTACCCGACTACCGAGCCGAAGGGCGCGGGGAACACGACGTTCAACCCGGCCTTCGACCCGGTGCCGCCGACCAGCATGACCCTCGACGTGCTGGACCGGACCACCCACACCACCTTCCCGGACGGCACCACCAGCAGCATCGGCTACGGGTTCGGCCCGGACCGGAGCGGGGTCACCCAGTTCGAGACGGTGGTCACCGACCGGAACGGGATCTCGAAGCGGACCTACGCCGACGTGCGGCAGCTGAACACGTCCGTGAAGGAGTTCAACCCGTCCGGCGGGCAACCGGTGATCTGGACCAGCTACGCCTACAACCCGCTGAAGGAGCTCACCGAGGTGGTCGACGACCACCTGAACGCGGTGCACGTCAGCTACGACAACTTCGGCCGGCGCACGGTGATCGACCATCCGGACTCGGGCCGCACCGAGCTGGTCCACGACCTGGCGGACAACCTGGTCCGGAAGGTCACCGCGAAGCTGGCCGAGTCGCAGCAGGCGATCGAGTACGACTACGAGTTCAACCGGCTGGCGGCGATCCGCTACCCGGTGTTCCCGGACAACAACGTCAGCTACACCTACGGCGGTCCGGGCGCGCCGCACCACGCCGCCAACCGGATCACGGACATCGTCGACGGGGCCGGGACGCTGGCCCGGGAGTACGGGCCGCTGGGTGAGGTGGTGAAGGAGACCCGCATCACCCCGGCGCAGGGCAGCCACATCCACACGTTCGTCACCGAGTACGAGTACGACACCTGGAACCGGATGCTGAGCATGGCGTTCCCGGACGGCGAGGTGCTCTCGTACCACTACGACAGCGGTGGCAAAGTGGACTCCGCCACCGGCGTCAAGGGTACGTTCACCTACCCGTACCTGTCCCGGCTGGAGTACGACAAGTTCGAGCAGCGGGTGCTGCTGGAGACGGGCAACGGCACCCGGACCCGCTACACGTACAACGACACCGACCGGCGGCTGGACAACCTGCACGCCGAGCTGTCCGGCGGGTACGTGTTCCAGAACCTGGATTACAGCTACGACAATGTCGGCAACGTCACCGCGATCAACAACGACACCGTCGTTCCGGACGGACCGGAGGTCGGCCAGCAGGTCGGCGGTCCGAGCAGCCAGAGTTTCCAGTACGACGACCTGTACCGGCTGGTCCACGCCGAGGGCAGCTACCAGCCGCGCACGCCGCTGCTGGACCGCTACCAGCTGGACCTGTCCTATGACAGCATCCACAACCTGACCGGCAAGTCCCAGACCCACGAGCTGGTCTCCAACGGCAATGTCCAGACCGAGGGCAAGCTGACCTACGACTACGACTACGATTACGCCGGTGCCCAGCCGCACGCGCCGACCACGATCGGGATCTACAGTCTCGACTACGACGCGAACGGCAACCAGATCAGCCGCAACCAGCAGCCCAAGCCGCGCCGGCAGCTGGTCTGGGACGAGGAGAACCGGCTGGCCTGCAGCCACGAGAACGTGCAGACCCACACCCTGCCGCAGACCCCGGCCTCGTGCGACAACGCCGGCGGCACCCCGAACCGGGCCCGGCACTTCTACGACGACCAGGGCAACCGGGTGGTCAAGGACGGGGCGCAGTTCCACCTCTACCCGAACCGGCACTACTCGACCCGCGGCAAGCAGGAGTACAAGCACGTCTACGTCGGCGCCACGAAGCTGATCACGAAGTCCGTCGAGCCGGAGCACCGGGTCGAGGACCGGCAGTTCTACGCCCACGGTGACCACCTCGGGTCGACCGGGTTCGTCACCGACGACCAGGGTCAGCTCTCGGAGCACCTGCAGTACTTCCCGGGCGGGGAAACCTGGGTCAGCGAGCACCCGTCGCAGCCGGTGCCGCAGCAGTTCACCGGAAAGGAGATCGACTCGGAGACCGGGCTGTACTACTTCGGCGCCCGCTACTACGACCCGCGTACCCAGGTCTGGCAGAGCCCGGACCCGGTGTTCCCGGACTTCCTGGACGGCAAGCCGAACAACGGGGTGTACGCGCCCGCCAACCTGAACCCGTACCTGTACACCTACGGCAATCCGCTCGGGTACGTTGATCCGAGCGGCGAGCTGGCGATCGTGGACGACATCCTGTTCTGGGCGATCGGGTCGCTGTTCGGCGCCCGGAACGACTCCTTCTTCAAGGGAGTTGGCCAGAACTTCGTCGAGTCCTGGTCGGTCATCCTCCGCACCGCCATTCCGTTCCACAGCGGCCAGTCGTTCTGGACCCACTTCCCGGCGTGGCTGGTCCAGTCCACCTGGGGGTTGGCGAACGAGCTGTTCGGCACGCTGCTCGGCTACTTCGCGGTGGAGCTGTTCGGCGGGAAGACCGAGATGTACGAGCACGTGCAGGTGATCACGACTGGTAAGAGCTGGGGCGCGTTCGCGATGGGGAACAAGGTGATCGGGGACCCGAGCACCCTGTCGACGAAGCTACCGAGCGGGGTGGTGGCCAAGGACCACGAACAGGGCCACTACTTCCAGAACCTCCTGCTCGGCCCGCTCTACCTGCCGGTGATCGCGATCCCCAGCCTGATCAGCGCCGCGGTCAGCTCCAGCCAGGGGGCCCACGAGAAGTTCTACACCGAGAGCTGGGCAACCGCCTGGGGTAAGTGATCCGACGACCAGTCAGGGGCGGGCGGCCCGGCCGCCCGCCCCTGCGGTGCGGAGCGCCGGGCCGGAGCGGCATCCCGGGCACCTAGCCGGACGGGCACTTCGCCGCTGCTGAGCCCGAGTTGGGCCAGTGGTGGTCCGGTGGTCATGCGCTCTGTCCTCTTCGGGCCGATTAGCTATCGGCCGGGCGTCCTGGCGCAGTGGGCATGACCGGGGCGGCCGGCGACCGGGCGGCTGGCTGCGGCACAGGCACCACGACCACCGGGCAGGTGGCCGAGCGCACGCACTCCTCGGCGACCGAGCCGA
>Ga0214469_1000628_pt1 | contig 12365 bp, 15 predicted proteins | sample RVTome_10_FD_187340 | JGI IMG/M metagenome (GOLD analysis project Ga0214469, IMG submission 187340) | Soil microbial communities from uranium-contaminated site in the Upper Colorado River Basin, Wyoming, United States - RVT153D57 HiSeq ... | reverse complement strand
TGCTGGCCGCGGCCGAGGCGACCGGCGTGCCCCACGTCGTCGCGCAGAGCTACGCGTCCTGGAACGGCATCCGCGAGGGCGGATGGGTGAAGACCGAGGAGGACCCGCTGGACCTGCACGCGGGGACGGTGGCGCACGCGGGGATGGAGGCGATCCGCCATGTCGAGGACGTGGTCGTCAAGGCCGGTGGCGCGGTCCTGCGATACGGCTGGCTGTATGGGCCGGGTGCCACCGGCGACTTGGTCGAGCCGGTGCGCAAGCGGCAGTTCCCGCTCGTCGGGGCCGCCACCGGCTACACCTCGTGGGTGCATCTCGACGACGCGGCGAGCGCTACCGTCTTGGCCGTGGAGCACAACGCGACCGGCGTGTTCAACATCGTCGACGACGAACCGGCCCCGGCCAGACAGTGGCTGCCCTACCTGGCTGTGTGCGCGGGCGCGAAGCCCCCGATGCGGGTCCCCAGGTGGCTGGCCGGGCTGCTGGCGGGGGAGGTGGCGGTGGCGGTGATGACCGAGGGGCGCGGCTTTTCCAACGCCAAGGCCAAGCGGGAGCTCGGCTGGGAGCTGCGCTACCCCTCGTGGCGGCAGGGCTTCAAGGAGGAGCTGGCGTGACCCGGGCCGAGGAGTTCGATGAGCTGCGGCCGCTGTTGTTCTCGATCGCCTACCGGATCCTGGGCAGCGTGAGCGAGGCCGAGGACGCGGTCCAAGTGACCTGGCTGCGCTACGCGGACTCCCCGACACAGCCCGCGTCGACCAAGGCGTTCCTGTCGGCCGTGGTGACCCGGATCTCGATCGACGTGCTGCGCTCGGCGCGTGTCCGGCGGGAGACGTACGTCGGATCGTGGTTCCCCGAGCCGCTGCTGACCGACCCGTATGAGGACCCGGAGCGGTCCGCGGAGCTGGCCGACTCGGTGTCGATGGCGGCGCTGTTGCTCCTGGAGCGGCTCAGCCCACTCGAGCGGGCGGTCTTCGTGCTGCGGGAGGTGTTCGGGTTCGGCTTCGCCGAGGTCGCGTCGGCGGTGGGGCGCTCGGAGGCGGCGTGCCGCCAACTCGCGGTGCGGGCGCGCCGCCACATGGACACGGGACGCGCCCGGTTTGACGCGGATCGCCGGGAGCGCGAGGAACTCGCCGAGCGGTTCTTCGACGCCTTCCGCGACGGCGACGTCGACGGGCTGCGGGAACTGCTCGCCGCTGACGTGCAGATGGTCGGCGACAGCGGCGGCAAGGCCCCACTGTGGCGCAAGGGCGTGTTCGGCGCCGACAACGTGGCCCGGGTGCTGGCCGCCATCGTCGCGCCGTTCGCCCGGATCGGCGGCGTCGTGGAACCGCGCCAGGTCAACGGCCAGCCGGGCGCGATCCTCCGCGACCGCGACGGCAAGATCGTCAACACCTTGGCGTTCGACATCCTCGACGGGCAGATCCAGACCATCCGCGCGGTGCTCAACCCCGACAAGCTGCGGCACCTGGGCCCGGTAGCGGACGCCTGGGCGGTCACCCGCGAGGCGAACCAGGCCCGCCGCCGCCCCACGGATTGACCGCAAGCCGCTGATACCGGATGTCCTTCGGCGGCAAGCGCGTTCGCGGCGTTGGTGATGTCCAGGGGTCGAGTAGATCGCGTAGTTGGCTATCAGATCGTTGAACTTGACCACCATCTCCTGGTGGTTGGGGGTCGTTGTGGCCGATGAGTTCCCGCTGATCATCAGCCGTCCGGAGAAGCCGTGGACGCCTCGGCCTTGTTGGTGATCGCGGTGATCTGCCAGGCATCGAGACTAATCTTCTGGCCATTGCATTTTCGGCGTCGCCGGTTGCGAGGTTCGATCGACGATTGAGCTACTGAAGGTGCGGGAGGCGACTCGATGGACGCGACGGCGTTGGCCACGGAGATCGATCGCCGCATCAACGCGTTGCCGCGCCATACGACACAGACCATCCGCCTTGTGCGCCGGGAGTACTCCAAGCGGTTGCGTGACGCGGACGGCGCGGAAGTGCTCGCCGTCGCCGACGCGCTCGTCGAATCGCAGCGCTGGGTCGCCTACGAGCTCGTGTACCACCACCGTGGTGCACGCGAGGCTCTCGGGAGCGATCAGGTGACCCGGCTCGGTCGTGGCCTTGAGGGTTGGGCGTCAGTCGACGCGTTCGCACGCTACATCTCCGGACCGGCCTGGCAGCGCCAGCTGGTTCCTGATGAACTCGTCCACGCTTGGGCTGCATCGCCGGACCGCTGGTGGCGGCGGGCGGCGCTGGTGTCGACCGTCCCGCTCAACCTGCGATCGGCAGGCGGCCGCGGGGACGTCACGAGGACTTTGGACATCTGCCAACGACTGGTGAGCGACCGCGATGACATGGTGGTCAAGGCCCTTTCGTGGGCGTTGCGGGAACTGGTCGTGTGGGACCATGCCGCGGTCCGTGGCTTCCTCGAAGCGCATCATGATGTCTTGGCATCCCGCGTCCGTCGGGAAGTGGCCACCAAACTCGTGACGGGGCGCAAGCACCGGAGGCCGTGAATCCGCAACATCAGCGGCGCCAACCATGCGGACCCGCTGCAGAGCCGTCGATGCCATCCACGTGCAGAACGCGACATGGGTGTGGTGGTGCTCGGCCAGCATCTCCATGCCGCACCGCGCCTTCGGTGAGCGAGCCATCGACGTCCTCGTCGATCCCGACGAGCGTCCCGAGGTCCACCGGATGCCCATGCGTCTGCACGCACGTGGCCGTGTTGCTCCACCGCGGTGACGGTCGCCGCGCGAGATCGCGGCGTGGGTGATCACTGGCTGGCGGTACCTTCCGGACGTTCAACCGGCGTACGCTCGGTATATGACCTGGCATCACGGCAGCTGGCCCAGCAGATCGGACGCACCTTCGTCGTGACCGGCGCCAACAGCGGCATCGGCTTCGAAGCGGCCCGCGACCTCGTGGGACGCGGCGCCAACGTCGTGTTGGCGGTGCGCAACACGGCCAAGGGCGAGAATGCCGCGACGCGCCTTGCGGGGGCCCGGCTCGACGAGCGTCGTCAAGCTCGACCTGTCCGACCTCGACCAGGTCGCGGTCTGCGCCGAGACGCTGCTCGCTCGCCCATGACGCCGGCGTTGCAGACCAGGGCGGAGATGTTGTCGTGGCGGCCGTTGCTGCTCACACGCAGGGCTTCGAGCGGCAGATGGCCACCAACCACCTGGGGCACGCCGCGCTGGTGGCCGCCGCCGAGCGTGATGCCGCCGACGCCGACTGAGGCGGTGTCGGATGCGCGCATTCCTCCCTCGACCTGAAATTGAGCGACCGCGGCGCAGCTACCGAGAGCCGGGGTACCCGGTGTTCAGCGACCGGGCCGGCAAGCGTCCCTCGTGCGGTACCCATACCGCTCGGGGATTGCATTGCCGGCGACATCGCTTCGCCCTGGCTGCGAAGATCAGTGCAACAAATCTCGTCGAGGGAGGAGCATTGAAGAGCTCAGGTGGCGATCAACAAGCGCTCAAGCCGCGGCAAGGCATGGTACGTGACCCGTCTCGATGTCCGTCGACAGGGCGTGCAAGGCGTGCGCGTCATTGCGATCGTCGGATACTTCAGGTACGTCTGGGCGTATCAAGAGCGATGGGGTCATATGGCCCGCGAGACCGGGACATCGGTGCTCCGCTGGCTAGCCAGCGGCTGGAGTGGCCCAACCACAGCGAAACATGTGTTGGTTGCACTGTTGTCGAGATGGTTTGGTGCAGTTCGCGTGCGATGCTGTCTAGATCAACATCGTCTCGTAGTCGTCCGGTGAACTGCTCGACCACGCGCACCTTGTCGTACCGGGACCGATTGAACTGCCGATCGACTACTGCCTGTGCCCGCTTCCGGACCGGCACAAACATGCCCGCTGCGGCCAAGGTCGCCGAAGCGACGACCAAATCCGACTCAAGTTCGAATACTGTCGAGGGCACGACGGCCACGAACATGTACACGGCCGCGAGGACTGTCGTAACCACCGCATAGGTGACGGTACGGCTGATGATACGATCTATCTCGTAAAGATGATATCGCATTACGGCGATGCACACCGCAACGGGCACGGCCGTCAAGAAGATGCCAGCAATGATGTCGGCGACCACAGGAAAGCCCGCTTCTACACCGAGAACCCACAGGGCGAATACGAATGGCGTAATTGCGACGGCAAACATGAACCAACGCAGCTGATACCGTTCGATTCCTTCCGAACGTCGATACCGCAAGATGATGCTGACAGCGACGGCGATAAGCAAGGGAAAGAAGGTGACGGGCCCGCTGTACAGAATGCCGAACAAAGGCAGCAGTGGGGCGAGTATCTCGAGGCTGAGCGGGTTCGATGTGATTGCGACCTCGGTGGCGGTGTGGGGGTCGAAGAGGACCATCGGGCCCGGTCGGAACATGTCTAGCAGCGCCTGTAAAAGCATCAAGCTGAGAATGATGACTAGAAGCACTCGCCATCGGGGCGACGGCAGGCGCCCGTTCGGAAAGAGTAGTGGGACAAGGAACAGCCCCGCGTTGTAACCGGGGCTCCAGATCCACGCCGCGAGCCACGCGGACCAGCGCGCACCGGCGAGGGTTCCAGGGGCTTCCACCAAACCTTGGTAGGCGTAGACATTCGCGAGTTCGGAGAACATGGCCCCGACGCCCGATGCAATGAGTAACCATCCTACGGTCGCCTGACCATGACGCATTATGATGACCGCGCCTGCGACGGCAGAAGCGAGGGAACCTATGCACGCGCCCACGAAGTACGTCGCGAACGTCTCAGGCGAAAGTATGAGTCGTGCGGCGACGGCGAGGACGGCGGCGCCAACAAGGCCAACCGCCGCAAGTGATTGACGGCTCATCCGAGAACCCTTGAATGGAACTGGCCAAGCATCACGGTATCGGTGCTCAAGTGTTCCGACCATACATGTTGCAGATTCCGAGTCAGCATCACGACCCCTGTCGACTCGATTCGCTGGGCCACCACGATTGCTGCGTATGTTGTGACTGATCCGATGCCCCGTGAGACACCTGCTTCTCTGTCAAGATGATGACCGTCGGCCGTGACGTGAGCGTTACGAGATGCTCGTGGACGGGGTGTTCGTTCCACGGGGAGCCGTACCGAAGGGCCGACGCAGACGGGCTGCCGGGGTGTCGTTCTCCGGCGGCCGGCACGGTGACGGGCCGGCCCAGAGACTGCGACCGGGCTCTACCGGCAACCGCGGGCTACGGGAGCCCCAGTAGTCGGACAGTTGGTAGGCGAGTCAGCCGCGGCCGGCCGGGAGATGAGCCTGGACTGTCCGCCGACGCCGGACGGGCATGGCCGTGCTCGTTGCGCCTAGACTTTCCGTAGCAGGAATGGTGGCGATCATGCACGACGAACGCAAGGTCGAGGACGTCGTCCTCGCGCTGCTGCACCTGAACGCGTTCCAGGACAGGTATGGCTGGCGCGCCTGGAAGGGGTTCGATTGGCGTGCCCTTGACCGCCTCCATGAGCGCGGGCTTATCGGTGACCCCAAGTCGAAGGCGAAGTCGGTTCCTCTCACCGACGAGGGCGCTGAACTTGCCGAGGAGTTGTTCGAATCCTACTTCGGTGTTCCCAGCGACGGCTGACACGCCGTCCTCCTCGGTTGTCAGCGCGCCTGAAGCGCGTCCATCCCGACCGCGATCGCAAGGATCAACCGGCGGTCCACCGAGCGGTCGGGGTCCCCGCTCATATCGATCGTGTAGACGTCGCGGAACTTGCCGATGTGCCGGCTGTGGGATCCCAGCACTGTTCCGTTCCGTTGGAACGTGAAATGATAAGGGATGGGAAGCCAATCCGCGACGTTGTCAACGTAGGGGACGAATCCGACGGCTCGGCGAAACAATGCGACCGGCGCGCTTCGCTCCGCCGCGGTAGCGACCTCGGCCCCGTTCGCGTCGTAAAGTCGGTACGTGGAGCGCAGCAGGCTCGTCCCGAAGACCTTCTGGATCTCTCCGATCTTGCTCCCGTCCGCGGCCGTGACGTCATAACGTGCACGAGGATCGAACCGCTGACGGGCCTTGATGCGCATGAGCTCAACTGATCGGCTGTCATCCGCATAGAAGCGGATGTCCTCTTTGAACGTGAACCGTCGTTGGCGGACAAAACAGAAAGGTGGCCCCGGCTCATCGTCGCTACCTTGCGGCAAGGAGAACTCGTATTCGTTCACGACCGGCCGGAACCGCTGGCGGAGTATGAAGCGGTCGTGCTCGTTCGGGTCAAGCAGAAATGGATCATTCATTGTATCTGCCTAACGTTGGAGCGAAGGATCCTACTCGTCCGACGAGCGAGCTGTGCACGGACGGCATGGGCTCGCTCCTTGTGCGGCTTGTTGACCTGTTCCACGTGCTCGACCTTTGGTACCCAGCCTCGGCGGCCACCCTGCATCCGATTGATGTCTGGCGCGATCGCGTGGTCTAGGCGGGGCGCAGGCGGAGCGCGCCGACGCGGGGGTCGGCGAGGCTGACCTTGCCGGTGCCGCTGAAGGTGAGGGTTTCGCCAGCCAGTGGACCGTTGGGCACCGGCCCGAACGACATCTCGATCCTGCGTGTTGCGGCGTTCGCCGTCAGCGTCACCGGCGTTCCCACGAGGAACTCGAACGCTGCGTGGGCGACCTGCCCGTGGAGTGTCACGACGGAGTCATCGATGGAGCCGGTGAAGGTGAAGGTGGCTGGGGAGGCGAGCGTGACGTGCGCGGAGCCGCCGGTGCCGCTGAGGTGCTCCGCCGTTCCCCGAACGCTGACACCGAGCTTGGCAACGCCGCTCGGGCCGGTGAGCTTGCCGGCGATCGACACGGCGGTGTCGGCGGCCTGACCGTGCGCGGCCCCCGGCGCGGTGAACGTGAGCGCCAGTGCGGCCAACAACATCACAGGGACGGTCAGGAAGGACTTTGCCTTCATCGGTGCTTCCTCGATGTCTGCTTGCAGAGGGATCGTAGCCACTTGCGACGACCACGGACAATCCGACCTCAGTACGACATGGAGAGGCTCACCGATGTCGGGGCGTGCCCCGATCGATGAGCTCATCGACATGACGGGTCAGCACGTCGACCATCTGATCCTCAACGAGTGCGCCCGGGGTCGCGGTCGCGTGGAGCACCAGCCCGTCCATGATGGCGTAGAGCCGCTCGGCCTCATGCTTTGGGTCCCGGCCGCGGATGGCTTCCTCGGCGAACATCTCAGCAAGCGCGGCGCGCAGCCAGGCGCGCTGGGCGTCGTCGAGCTGCGCGACGAGTCCGCGCAGCGATGGTTCGACGCGGGAGCGCGCGACGAACGCCAGCCACACCTCCGCCTCCATCACCCGTTCGGCGTCGAGCGGCAGGATCTCCTTGACCATGCGCTCGATGCGTTCGCGGGCCGGCGTCTCGTCGGGTATCGCGGCGATCCGCGCGCGGACGCGCTCGGCGACCAGCTCCATCGAGAACTGCAGCAGTTCGGCCTGGGTCGCGAAGACGTGGCGCAGCGAACCGGTGGACAACCCGACCTCAGAAGCGACCGTCCGGACTGACACGGCGTGCAGCCCGTCCCTGCAGATGATCCGCCATGCCGCCTCGGCGATCGCCTTCCGGCGGGCGTGGTGATCGACGGATGCTGGCATGACCCCGTTTTAGCACAACTGTGATAATGTGGCTCGTATTAGCACAGCTGTACTAGGAGGTGCGCCCAATGATCGGACTGCTGATCGTCGCCGCCGAGATCGGCTTCTGGGCGTTGCTGCTCGCTGGTCTGACCGCTCGGTACGTGCTCCGGCTTCCACGTCTCGGCCTCGTCCTGCTCGCGATGACCCCGCTGGTCGACCTCGCCCTGCTGACCGCTACGTTCATCGACCTTCGCGGTGGGGCGGTGGCCACCTCTTGGCATTCCCTGGCGGCGGTCTACCTCGGAGTCTCGATCGCGTTCGGTCCGCGCATGATCGCGTGGGCCGACCAGCGGTTCGCCCACCGCTTCGCCGACGGCCCGGTGCCGACCCGACCTCCGCGCACCGGTGCCGCGCACGCCCGCCACCAGCGCCAGGGGTGGTACCGGCACCTGCTCGCGTTCGGCATCGGCGTCGCGCTGCTGGGCGGTGGCATCTTCCTCGTTGGGGACGCCGGCCGCACCGAGGCGCTCACGGCCCGCATCCTGCAGTGGACGGTGATCCTGGCGGTCGACTTGCTGTGGAGCTTCAGCTACACGCTGTTGCCGCGCCGCCACGATGCCGACACGGGTGGCGCGGAGCCGGCGCGCGCACGCTGAGCGAGCCAGCCGGACGCTGCCCGTGCGGCCCCACCCGGCCGACCGCTGTGCGATGCTTTCCGGCATCGTCGTTCGCCAGGAGCAGGCCATGCTTGACCATCTGTCCATCCAGTGCGCTGACCCGTCCGCCACCGCGGCGTTCTATGACGCCGTGCTGGGTCATCTGGGAGGCACGCGTGTGCTGGACTTCGGGGAGGTCATCGGCTACGGCGTCGAGAACAATCCCTCGTTCTGGATCGGGCCGCTGGAGCACGACGTGGACAACCGCCCGGTGCACATCGCCTTCGTGGCCCCGAGCCGTGACGCTGTCCGCGCCTTCTTCGACGAAGCGGTGGATCGCGGCGCCACCGTGCTGCACGAACCGCGGGAGTGGCCCGAGTACCACCCGACCTACTTCGGCGGGTTCGTGCGCGACCCCGACGGCAACAACGTCGAGGCGGTCTGTCACCGCGCACCCTGACCAACCGCTGCGGCCAAGGCTTGTCCGGGTGCGCTCGGAGCTCCGTACAGCACCCAGCGGGAAACAGCACCCAGCGCGAACAGGGGCGGCCGGCCAGGCCACCCCTGTTGATCGGAGCTGTCGTTGCTATGCGGCGCGGACGCTGCGTCCGGTGTGCTCGGCCGATGCGGGCGGCTCGCCGGAACGGTGCGCGATCGCATTGATGACGGAACGGACGAGCTCACCGACCGCAACGAGCACGACGCCGGTCATGACCGGATGCATCCACTCCGCGCGCAACTCCTGCCCGAAGGCCGAGAACGCCGAGTAGCCGAGCATCCAGGCCAGTCCGGCACCGACGACGACGGCGAAGGATCTGGCCAGCGCGGCGGGGGCGCGCAACGGGATCAGCTCGTCGAGGGCCTGTAGCAGGACCGACAGGCTCAGCGCGAGCCCCACGAGAACGAGAAACGCATACATGTCCATCACTCCTGAGTGACTCCCGGCGAGACCCGTTGTCTCGCGCTCATCTCCTTGGACTCGGTTCGGCGGAATCGGTTACACCCCTGGCCGGGTCCTGTTCAGAGACAATGGCGGCATGGACGTCGACCCCGATGTCGTCCGTGCCGTGCAGCGCGGCGAGCCGGGTGCCATGGACGCGCTCATCCGCGCCACCTACGCCGCGGTCTATGCGCTGTGCCTGCGCCTGCTCGGCGATCCCGCCGATGCCGCCGACGCGACCCAGGAGGTCTACGTCCGTGTGGTGCGGTCGGTACTGGGCTTCCGGGCGGAGGCCGCGTTCGGCACCTGGCTGCACCGCGTGACCGTGAACGTGTGCGCGACGGCGTTGCGGCGCCGGGGAGACGCACGGGCACGAGGTCAGGTCGCCGGGAAGACCGCGTTCGCCGCGCCGGGCGCACCTGACGTCCTCGCCTCGGCCGACAGCACGGAGGGTCGCGCCGCCGAACTCGACCAGGCGCGCCGGATGGCTGCCGCGATCGCCGATCTGCCGCCCGCCGCTCGCGAGGTCGTTCTGCTGCGGGACATGCAGGGGCTGTCGACCAGACAGACGGCGGCCGTGCTCGGGATCAGCGAGAGCGCGGTGAAGGTGCGCCTGCACCGGGCGCACGCCAGACTTCGCAGAGTCTGGTCCGACGAAACACACGACGGACCTTCGGCCGGAGGGCAGGGGAGCTGATGGACCGATGACTGCAGAGAGGGTGCACCAGTGACCCCTGGAGCCAAGGTGAGCAGGATCTGCCGGGAGGTGCAGGCGCAGCTTCCCGGCCTCGTCGACCAGACCCTGCCATGGTGGCGCCGCCGGCTGGTCGAGCTTCACGCCCGCCGCTGCGCGGACTGCCGGGCCGAGCTCGAACGGCAGCGTGCGGTCGCCGCCGGCCTGGATCAGCTTGGTGCGGCGACCGCCGCCGCGGCGGAGGCCGAGGCGCCGCCCGAGGGGCTGCTCGACACGCTGCTCCAACAGGCCGAGCGCCCCGGCGTCCGCGGTCGCGCGGCCGTGCCCGCACGCGGCGCCGTCAGCGGCGCCCGCCCGGCGCTGTCGGTCGCGTTGCTCGTCGTCGGCGCGGCGGTGGGCACGGCCGCCGGCTACGCAACATGGCGCACGGCCCGCCTTCTCCTGGCCCGTACCGCACAGGGACGTGAGGGTCGCTAGCTGACCTTCGTGCCGTACATCTCTCCCAGAGGGTCGGCGATGAGCTCGACGCGGGCGCCGTCGGGGTCGCGGAAGTAGATCGACGTGCCGCTCTCCAGCAGGTACTCGACGCCTGCGTCGTCGAGGCGTGCCTTCAACCGTTCCCACTGCTCCGGGGTGACCGAGATGGCCACGTGGTGCAGGCCGCCCAGCACCTCCGCATAGGGTTCCAGCTCGAGGCCGGGGAAGTCGAAGAACGCGAGCAGGTTGCCGTTGCCGAGGTCGAAGAAGAAGTGGTTGGAGCCGGGGTAGTCGCGGTTCTCGAAGATCTCGGTGAGTGGGAACCCCAGCAGGTCCTGATAGAAGCGCACGGTGCGTTCGACGTCCGCCGACAGCAGCGCGATGTGGTGGATCCCGCGCGCGCTGCTGTCCGCGCGTGGCTCGGCGAGGTAGGCGTCGCGGATGCGTCGCCGTTCGGCCTCGATGCGCTCCAGGTCGATCTTGGTGTCGCCCATCCGTCGTCCTAGATGCGGAAGAACAGGTTGCAGAAGCGGTCGAGCAGCTCGCGGTCGCCGCGGTAGGTGCCGGCGTTGGTCCGCCCGTACGCGGTGAGCACGAAGCTGGCGGGGTCGAACTCGATCCTGTCGGCCACGTCGTCGACGCCGCCCGGCTCGAACGTGATGCCCTCGCCGGTGACCGTCGCGCGGGAGTCGCCGGCGTTGTGGCCGCTGGTGATCCGGACCCCGAGCGTGAACGGTTCGCTGCCGGCCACATCACAGGTCGACTGCCACAGGACGAAGCACAACGGGACCAGCAGGTCGGCCGCATCGCCGTCGATCGCGTGCGCGTCGCCGGTGCCCTCGCGGATGTCCCACGTGTGCACCGTGTAGTCGACGACCTGGAAGATGGGATAGAACGCCGCAGGCAGCGGCCCCATGTACTTGTGGGGGACCATCAGACCGGCCCACTCCTCGTCGGTGAGCTCGGCCGCGGTCCCCAGCATCCGGTCCAGGTCGTCACGTAACCGGTCGAGCAGTTGCTGCTGGGGCACATCGCGGAACGCGCGGGCGCCCTCGTCGACGTACTTGGCCATGTCGCGGACCCCGAGCGCGTCCCACGGCTCGGCGTGGCCGCGCGCGGCATCGAACGAGCGGAAGTAGGCCTCCGTGGTGTCGACGAGGTGACCGATGACGTCGCGCACCTGCCAGTGGCCCGCACCGGTCGGTGCCTCCCAGGCCTCCGGATCGGATGCGAGCTCCAGCATGCCCTGAGACTCCTGCCGCCAGACGCGGTCGATGTTGCTCCGGCTTGCGGCGTCCATGAAGTTCCAACTCATGGTGTTCCTCCTGTTGTGACGTCTCGTGTCGGGGCGTCCGGCCGGCGGTGCGCTCAGTCCACCTCGACGACCCCCGCCATCCCGGGATGGATGGGGCACAGGTACGTGTATCGACCCGGATCCGGGAAGCGCAGCGCATACGTGGTCGCGGGGAACGGCGGATTGCCGAACACCCCCGAGATCGCGGGTCCGCCGGTGTAGTCCTCGCCGGGCGGGATCGTGGGTGGCGCGAAGTTCTCGGGATCGTGGGGCCCGTACTCCTCGCCGAGCGCGACGACGTGCGGGTCGTTGCCCTCGTTGACCCACGTGACCGTGTCGCCGGCCTCCACGGAGATCTCGGACGGGAAGAACCGGGTGACGACCGCGGCGCCCTGCTCGGCGCCGGCCTGCACCGTCTCCGGTGGCGGGTCGGTGGCTTCGGCGGTGGCGATGGCCTCGGTGCCATCCGCGAGGTCGGCGGTGATGGCCTCCTGCGCTGCCGTGTCGAGGTCGGTCTGGCTCTGGACCGGCTGGTCGGCACCGACGACCTCGACGGTCATCTCCATCGTGGCCGGGTGCAGGTAGCACACGAACGTGTGGGTGCCGGGCGCCGTGTCCTGCGCGATGGGCATGACCACGGTCTGGCCCGGATCGAAGATCCCGCTGTTGTAGAAACCCTGTTCTGCGAACGGGTCCATCTCGAGCGTGTCGCCGTCCGCGGGGAACGGGGCATCG
>Ga0214469_1000626_pt1 | contig 12384 bp, 12 predicted proteins | sample RVTome_10_FD_187340 | JGI IMG/M metagenome (GOLD analysis project Ga0214469, IMG submission 187340) | Soil microbial communities from uranium-contaminated site in the Upper Colorado River Basin, Wyoming, United States - RVT153D57 HiSeq ... | reverse complement strand
CTCGTTCCAGAAGGTGCGGCGTGCCGCGCGCACGGGTCGCAACCCACGCACCGGCGAGACGATCAACATCCCGGCGAGCGCGACGGTCAAGGTGACCGCGGGCGCACGCCTGAAGAGCAGCGTGAAATAGGCCGTCCCGACTTCTCCGCACCACCGCGGGCCGGCGCCGAAGGCGCCGGCCCGCTCCCATCCCCCCGGGGCGGCGGGCTCGCGCGGCTGACGCACCATCGGTTTCGGTACCCTGAACCTCTCCAATGGATCGCGAGACCCTGCTCCTCGTCGCCATCGTCATGCTCGCCGTCGCCGCGTTCTCGGTCGGGTTGAGCGGCTGGGTCCTGCTCTCGCGCGACCGGAAGCAGCGCAGCTCGCTCGCCGCGACGAGCCATCCCGAGGTTCCAGAGGAGCGCTGAGATGCTCGAGCTCCTCGACCTGCGCAAGCGGGGCGAGCGTCTCGACGCCACGAGGCTCGAGACGGACCCCACCGTCGCCGACACGGTCGCGGGCATCCTCCAACGGGTCTTCGTCGAGGGCGACGACGTCTTGATCGAGCTCGCACACCGCTTCGACGGCGCCGACCTGGGCGGCGGCGGCGTGCTCGTGACCGAGCAGGAGCTCGAGGAGGCCGACGAGGGGACGCCACCCGAGCTCAAGATCGCGATCGAGGACCTCATCGATCGGTTGCAGGACCTCGCCACGCGGCAACTCCCGCGTGAATGGTGGGACGAGCGCGGCGGCGTGCGCTTCGGCGAGGTCGTGCGTCCACTCGCGTCGGTGGGCTGCTACGTACCGGGCGGACGGGCGGTCTACCCGTCGTCGGTCTGCATGACCGTGGTGCCGGCGGTCGTCGCCGGGGTTCCCGAGATCGTGCTGTGCACGCCGCCGCAGGCCGACGGGTCGATCCCGGCTCCTGTGCTCTACGCGGCGCGGAAGGCCGGCGCCCACTACGTCGCGAAGAGCGGCGGGGCGCAGGCGGTCGCCGCGATGGCCTACGGCACCGAGTCGATCCCTCGGGTCGACCGCATCGTCGGACCCGGGAACGCCTACGTGACCGAGGCCAAGCGCCAGGTCGCCGGCAGCGTCGGCATCGACGGGCTGGCCGGTCCGTCGGAGCTCGCGATCGTCGCCGCCGGCGACGTCGACATGGACACGGCCGCTCTCGACCTGATCGCGCAGGCCGAACACGACCCCCAGGCACGTACGTTCTTCATCACGCCCGACCCGGACCTGGTCGACCGCGTTGCGAAGGCCCTCGATGGAGAGCTCGAGGCAGCCGGCCGCCGGGAGATCGTCGACGCCGCCCTCGACTACACCAAGGCCGTGCTCGTGCGGGACCTCGCTCAGGCGGCCGAGGTCGCGAACGACCTCGCCTCCGAGCACCTGCTGCTGCTGCTCGACGACCCGCACGCGTTCCTCCCGCTCGTCAGGAACGCGGGCGCGATCTTCCTGGGACGGTGGAGCGCCGTGCCGTTCGGCGACTATGGCGTGGCCTCGAACCACGTGCTGCCGACCGCCGGAACCGCACGCTTCTCGAGCGGCCTGAGGGCGTCGGACTACGTGACGGTGAGCTCCGTCGTCGAGCTCGACCGACGGAGCGCCGCCCGGTACGCGCCCGGCGCCTCGGCGATCGCGAAGGCCGAGGGTCTGGTGGGCCACGCGAAGGCGATGGACGCTCGCGCGGCCGATGCCGGGGTCGTCGAATCGTGAACGCCGCCCCCCAGCCCCGCGCCGGCGTACGCGAGATCGAACCGTACGTCTCGCCACAGCTCGATGTCGTCGCCCGCCTCAACACCAACGAGTGCCCACACCCCTTGCCCGCCGACTTCGCGGACGAGCTGGCCGACGCGGTCCGGGTCCTGCCGCTGAACCGCTACCCCGACGGGCAGATGACCCGTCTCCGCGAAGAGCTCGCCGCACGACACGGCCACACCCTTGAAGGAACGTGGACCGCCAACGGCTCCAACGAGGTGCTCACGGAGCTCCTGCTCGCCTACGGAGGCCCGGGGCGGCGAGCCGTGACGTTCGAACCGACCTACCTGCTGCACTCACGCCTGGCGCACCTCACGAGCACGGAGGTCGACCGGATCGATATCACCTCCCCGTTCGCGCTCGACGCGTCGTCCATCGACCGGGCGGTCGCGTCCGCTCCCGACGTGGCTTTCATCTGCTCGCCGAACAACCCGACGGGCAACGCCCAGCCGCTCGAAGCCGTGGCGGCACTCACGGAGCGGTTGCCGGGCGCGCTCGTGATCGTCGACGAGGCCTACATCGAGTTCGGCGGTGAGAGCGCGCTGAAGCTCGTCGGCGACCATCCCAACGTGGCGGTCGTCCGCACGTTCTCGAAGGCGTTCGCGATGGCGGGCGCCCGTCTCGGGTACGTGCTGACGAGTCACGGGGTCGTGGCCGACCTGCAGCGCGTGCGGCTGCCCTACCACATGTCGTCGCTGAGCCAAGCCGCCGGCATCGTCGCGCTGCGGCACTCCGCCGAGGCGCTGTCGCTGCTCGATTCGATCCGCGCCCAGCGAGACCGCATCGTGCGCGAGCTCAGCGCGATACCGGGCGTCACGGTGTTCCCGAGCGACGCGAACTTCGTGCTGTTCCTGCCCCCCGAGACCCACGACGCCGGGCAGGTGTGGCAGGGGTTGCTGGATCGCGGCGTGCTCGTTCGCGACCTCACCGCCGTTGTTCCCCGCGCCTTGCGCGTGACGGCCGGCGCGGAGCACGAGGTAGATCTGTTCCTCTCCAACCTGCAGGAGGTCCTCGCCGCATGAGCCGCACCGCGAGCGTCACACGCACCACGGATGAGACCGACATCACGGTCGAGCTGACCCTCGACGGCTCGGGTTCGGCGACCTCCGACACCGGGATCCCGTTCTTCGACCACATGCTCCAGCAACTCGGGAAGCACGCGGGATGGAACCTCGACGTGGCGTGCAAGGGCGACCTGCAGGTCGACGGTCACCACACCGTCGAGGATTGCGGCATCGCGATCGGTACCGCGCTGACCGAGGCGCTCGGGGACAAGGCGGGCATCCGCCGGTTCGCCTCGATCACCGTGCCGCTCGACGAGGCGGCGGTCGAGGTCGTCCTCGACCTCGCGGGACGCGAGTTCGTCGTGCACGAGGTGGCCGTGCCCTACGAGACGATCGACGGCTTCGATACCGGTCTGATCGAGGACTTCGTACGCGCGCTCGCGCGATCCGCCGGCCTGACGATCCACGTGCACCTGCGATACGGGCGGTCGCCGCATCACGTCTGTGAGGCGGAGTTCAAGGCGATGGCCAAGGCCCTCGGCGACGCATGCAGCCTCACCGGGAGCGGCGGGGTGCCGTCGACCAAGGGAACGCTCTAGGCCCGACGAGAACGAGGAACCGAGGACATCCGATGACCCAGACGATCGCCGTGGTCGACTACGGCTCCGGCAACCTGCACTCGGTCTCGCGCGCGATCGAGCGCGTCGGCGGGCGCGCGCTCGTCACCCGCGACGCCGGGGAGATCTCCGGCGCCGACGCGCTCGTGATCCCGGGGGTCGGACACTTCGGGTCGTGCATGCGGGCGATCTGCCACCACGGCATGGACCGCTCGATCGAGGAGTTCCGCGCGACCGGCAGGGCACTCTTCGGCGTGTGCGTCGGGATGCAGGTGCTGTTCGAGGGCAGCGACGAAGATCCGGAGCCGGGCCTCGGCGCGATCCCCGGCCGCGTCGAACGGCTCGACGACGATGTGAAGGTGCCGCACATGGGCTGGAACACGGCGGACTGGACGGCCCCCCACCCCTACACCCACGGCCTCCCCGCCGACACGCGCTTCTACTTCGTGCATTCGTTCGCTCCCCCCGCCGGCGACCACACCGTGGCGACGACCGTCTACGGCAGCAACACGTTCTCGGCCGTGGTCGCACGGGACAACGTCTTCGCGACCCAGTTCCACCCCGAGAAGTCCGGCGAGGCCGGCCTGCATGTGTACGAGCGGTTCGTGAGGTCGCTCGCATGATCGTGGTGATCCCGGCCATCGACCTCCGCGGCGGACGCGCCGTGCGACTCCTGCAGGGCGACCCCACGAGCGAGACCTCCTACTCGGACGAGCCGACCGAGGTTGCGGCCCGCTTCCAGCAGGAAGGCGCGCGCCGCCTGCACCTGGTCGACCTCGATGCCGCGCTCAGCCAAGGGAACAACCGCAGGCGTGTCGAGGCGATCTGCCGATCCGTCCAGGTTCCCGTGCAGGTGGGCGGTGGCATGCGGACCCACGAGGACATCGACGAGGTCCTCGACCTCGGCGCCAGCCGCGTGATCCTCGGCACCGCGGCGGCGACCGACCCGGAGTTCGTACGGCGCGCCGTCGAGGAGCACGCCGAGACGATCGTGGTCGCGATCGACGTGCGTGGGGACAACGTGATGGTGCGCGGGTGGCAAGAGGAGGGACCGCCGCTCGAGGAGGCGATCCAGGCGCTCGACGACGCCGGGGCGCCCCGCTACCTCGTGACGTCGATCGCCCGCGACGGCACCTTGAAGGGTCCCGACAAGAAGCTCTACGAGCGCGTGCTGGGGCTCACCGACACCCCCTTGATCGCCAGCGGGGGCGTGCGCGACGCCGACGACGTCTGGGCCCTGCGCGACCTCGGCTGCGAAGCGGTCGTGACCGGGAAGGCGCTCTACGAGAAGACGCTGAAGCTCGCCCAGGTGGTCAGGGGATGACGCCGTGACCCTTGCCAAGCGCGTGGTCCCGTGCCTCGACGTCGACGCCGGCAGGGTCGTCAAAGGCACGAAGTTCCAGGAACTGCTCGACGCAGGCGACCCGGTCGAGCTCGCCGCCCACTACGACCGGGAAGGCGGGGACGAGTTGGTCTTCCTCGACATCACGGCGACCCTGGAGGGCAGGGCCGCCACGCTCGACGTGATCGCGCGCACCGCCGAACAGGTGTTCATCCCGCTCACGGTCGGCGGCGGGGTGCGGAGCGACGACGACGTGCACGAGCTATTGCGCGTCGGCGCCGACAAGGTCGCCGTGAACTCCGCCGCCGTGCGGGACCCGATCCTCCTGCAACGGTGCGCCGACCGATTCGGCACCCAGTGCATGGTGGTCGCGATCGACGCCAAGCGGCGCACGGACGGCGACGGGTGGGAGGTCGTCGTCGACGCGGGGCGCACACCCACCGGCAGCGACGCGGTGCGGTGGGCCGTCGAGGCCACCGCCCGGCGCGGCGCGGGCGAGGTGCTGATCACCTCGATGGACCGCGACGGCACCGGCGAGGGCTACGACCTCGCGCTCGTGCGGGCGATCGCCGACGCCGTTCGCGTCCCGGTGGTGGCGAGCGGCGGCGCCGGCACCCTCGGTCACTTCGCGGAGGCGTTCACCCAGGGCCACGCCGACGCCGTGCTCGCCGCGAGCCGCCTGCACTTCGGCCAGCTCACGATCCACGAGGTCAAGGAGTACCTGCGCGACCGAGACGTCGAGGTTCGACTGTGACCGCCGGTGAACGCCCGCCGGGCGCCGACGATCTCGATCGCTCACCCGTCGACCTCGATTCGCTGCGTTACGACGACCGCGGGCTGATCCCCGTGATCACGCAGGACGCAGAGAACGACGAGGTGCTGATGATGGCGTGGGCCAACCGCGAGGCGCTCGAGCGCACTGTGGCCGAGGGACGCATGGTCTACTGGTCGCGCTCTCGGCATGAGCTGTGGCGCAAGGGAGACACGAGCGGGCACGTGCAGCACTGGCAGGAGCTGCTCGTGGACTGCGACGCCGACGTGATCGTCGCGCGCGTCCACCAGGAGGGCGCCGCCTGTCACACGGGCGAGCGCAGCTGCTTCTTCCGTTCGCTGCGGTAGCGCCTCTCCCCCGTCCCTCGGCGGCGGCATCGCCTGCCTGCGACCGGCAGCCCTCTCGATTCGATCACGCGTGCCCGGAATCGCCGACGAGGCCCCCGACGTACTGCGCCGTGCCGTCCCGAAGCACGTATTCGGTGACGTCGTCGTCGCCAGGGACCCTGTCGTCGGTCCGACCTCGCCGTGCTCCAGGAGGCCAGTAGATGACGGTGCCGGTTCGCAACGAGTCGTCGACCTCCTGTACCTGCCCGTCGAACGGACCTCCGATGAACAAGATCTCCAATCCGCTCACCTCCTCACCGTCATTTCCCATCTCGCTCCAGATGCATGCACGCGCCCGGACGAGCGCGTCGATCGAGGCGCAACCGTTGCTCAGAGCCACCTCGGCAGGCGACGATTGGGCCGTGAGCGAGCCGAACGGCGCCCGGGACGAGCCGGGACGTGACCGACTGCGGCGTGCGATCGTGGAAGCACTGAGGGACGGATTCTTCCGAACCGACGTCGATGGCGCGATCCTCGAGGTCAACGACGCCTTCTGCACCCTGGTCGGGTACGCCGAGCGAGAGGTCGTCGGCATGAGGCCGCCGCACCCCTGGTGGCTCGAGGATCCCCAGGGCGGCGAACGTACCGACGAGAAGATCGCCCGGCTCCGCGAGGGCACGGATCGAGGCATCGAGCTCGCCGACACGATCGTCAGCCGGGACGGCCGCCGGCTGCACGTGAACGCCTCCGTCCGGGTGCTGCGTGACGATGGCGGCGCGGTCACCGGCTTCGTGGGAACGCTCGAGGACATCTCGGAGCGGTCCGCTGCGCAGGATCGGGCCGGTCGCCTCGGCGAGCTGGGCGAGCTGCTGGCGAGGAGCGTCGAGGAAGACGAGGTCCTCGACGTGATCCTGGACGGCGTGCTGCGGACCGTCGCGCTCAAGGGAGCGGGGCTCTTCCTTCCGACGAACGACGGAGCGTTGGAACCGAGGCGCCATCGCGGGATGGGATGGACCCAGGAGGAGCCCGCACTGCCGCTCAGCGCCGACCTACCGATCACTCGTGCGTTCATCGAGGGAACCCCGTACTTCTTCTCGGATCGAGCCGAGATGGAGCGCGAGTTCCCCGACGTCACGCCCCTGACGAACGCGAAGGACGACCATGCTCGCGCGACGCTGCCGCTGCTCGGTCGGCGCGCTCCGGCGGCGGTGCTGCACCTCTTGTTCAACGGCGTCTACGAGTTCTCCAAGCAGGAGCGCACCTTCCTCGGAGAGGTCGCGGCTCGCTGTGGCCTCTCGCTCGAACGAGCGAGCCTCTACGACGAGCAGCGGCGGGACGCCGTGCGCGCGCAGCGATTGCAGGAAGCGTTCGCGGCGATGGCCGCCGCGGGCACCCCCGCGGAGATCGCACAGATCGCCTTGCAGGACGCCGTGCCCGCCTTCTCGGCTCGCGCAGGGTCGCTCGCACTCGTCGATGAGGAAGGGTCAGAGCTTCGCTTGTTGGGATTCGAGGGCTCCGATGCGGCGAGAGCCGAGGGATGGGACGTCTTGCCCTTGGGGGCAGATCTGCCCGGCACCGACGCCGTGCGACAGCGGAGGGCGATCTACCTCGGAGATCGAGCGGCGATCGCCGAGCGGTACCCGGACCAGGTGGCCCTGAGCGAGAAGGTCGGGGACCACGCCTGGGCGGCCTTGCCGCTGATGACCGGGACCCGGTCGATCGGCCTGCTGTTCGTCAATTTCCCGACCGCGCAGGCATTCGACGCACCTCAGCGACTGGCGCTCGAATCCATGGCCGACCGAACGGCCTCCGCGATCGGACGAGCACGGAGATCGGCGCACGAACATGACGTCGCGGTCACCCTGCAACACAGCCTCCTCCCCGTGGTGGCGGATCGTCCCTCGGTGAGGATCGCCACGAGATACGAGGCGGGGGCGCAAGGCCTCGACGTGGGCGGCGATTGGTACGACTCGATCGGCCTTCCGGACGGGCGTATCGCGTTCGCCGTGGGAGACGTGGTCGGCAGAGGGCTCGAAGCGGCGGCAACGATGGGTCACCTTCGAAGCGCCCTCGGCGCCCTCGCCCTGCGAGGTGAAGGTCCCGGTGCCGTCCTCGAGGGGCTCGATGAGTTCGCGCGTGCCGCCATGGGTACCCATATGGCGACCGTGGCCTACGCCGAGCTCCATCCGAACGACGGAACCATGCGCTATGCCTGCGCCGGACATCCGCCTCCCATCCTGGTGCCGGTCGACGGTCCGGCACGGCCGCTCGACGGTGCCAGGTCACCGATCCTGGAGATGCTCGACGTCCCTCGCGTCCGGCCGGTCGCCACGGCGCGCATGGACCCGGGCGATGCGCTCGTGATGTACACGGACGGACTCACGGAGCGTCGGAACGAGACGCCTGACGTCGGGCTCGACCGCCTCCTCCGGGTGCTCGATGCCTCCAGGGACGGAGACCCGGAGGCGATCTGCGACATCCTATTAGAACGGGTGGCTCCGATCGGAGCACGTCGAGACGACATCGCGATCCTCTGTGCCCGCCTTCGAGAGATCGCGGCCGTCATCACCAGGGTCGACGCCGCTGCCGACCGGCTCGTCGACATCCGAACCGATCTGGAGGCCTGGCTTCGCGGCCACGAGATCCCCGCTCCCCTCCTGGAGGATCTCGTATTGGCGGTGGCCGAGGCGAGTGCGAACGCCGTGGAGCATGCGTATCGTGACGGGCGTGCGGGGGACATCACGATCGAGGGCTCCGTGGACCAGGATGCCGTGCTGAAGATCGTCGACCACGGTACCTGGCGGTACGGTGAGGGCGATCCGGATCGAGGGCGGGGGATGCACATCATGCGATCGCTCGTCGACGACATGGAGGTCATCCGTCGATCCGACGGCACGACCGTGTTGCTGCGGAAGTGGCTCACCGGATCGAGTTGATGGACCTCAGCATCGACATCGAGAGCGAAGCTGGGACGGTCGTCGTAGGCGTCAAGGGTGAGATCGACCTCTCGAACGCCTCCCTCCTGGAACGGCGACTCCTCGACGCGTTCGATGGCAGCAAGCCGATGGTCGTCGACCTGACGGAGGTCGCCTACCTCGACAGCTCGGCGCTGGCGTGTCTGCATCGCGTCTCGGTCGCCGCGGGCGATCGGGCCGTGCAGCTGCGCGTCGTGACCGGCGAAGAAGGCATGGCGAAGCGCCTGCTCTCGATCACAGGGCTCGACGAGGTGCTCCGACCGTACGGAACGCTGCACGAAGCCTTGGCCTCGATCTCCTCCGAGCACTGAGTCCGTAGACTCTGCCGCGTGCTGAAGCTGGTGATACCGAAGGGCTCCCTCGAGGAGCAGACGCTCCGGTTGTTCGAGGCCGCCGACCTCCTGGTGCGCCGGTCGTCGGTCCGGGACTACCACGGCTCGATCGACGACGATCGCATCGAGCGGGTGAGCGTGCTCCGCCCCCAGGAGATCCCGACCTACGTGGCCGACGGGCTGTTCGACCTGGGCATCACCGGTCAGGACTGGATCGCCGAGACGGGCAGCGACGTCGAGGTGCTCACCAGTCTCAGCTACGCGAAGACCGGCACCGGCCACGGAACGAAGATCGTGCTCGCGGTCCCGAACGAGCACCCGGCGAACAGCGCGAAGGAGATGCCCGAGGGCTCGCGCATCTCCACGGAGTTCGTCCGCATCACCGAGCGGCACTTCGACGACCTCGGCATCCCGGTGAAGGTCGCGTGGAGCTACGGCGCGACCGAGGCGAAGGTCCCCGAGATCGTCGACGCGATCGTCGACGTGACCGAGACGGGCAGCACCCTCCGAGCCCACGGCATGAAGATCATCGGGACGCTCCTCACGTCCGAGCCCGTTCTGGTCGCGAACCGAGATGCCGCCGCCGACGCGGCGAAGCGTGCGGCGATGGACGACATCACGACGCTGCTGCTGGGCGCGCTCGCCGCCGAGGGTCGCGTGCTGATCAAGTTGAACGTGAGCGAGGACGACCGAGACGCGGTGCTCGCAGTCGTGCCGTCGATGAAGGCCCCGACGATCTCCCCGCTGGCCGACGGCGGCTACGCGATCGAGACCGTGGTCGACAAGCGCGGGGTGAACCGACTGATCCCCGAGCTGAAGGCCGCCGGGGCCACCGACATCCTCGAGCTGCCGATCACCAAGATCGTCCCCTGACCTACCCAGGCGAGACATGCCTTGACCCGCAGGCGTCCCGGCCCGTACTCTCGCGACGCAACCCGCCGGGGAGGGTCGGATGCAGAGCGCGGTGGCACGTTCGCTCGTGACGGCGACGCTGGCGCTCGGCATGCTCACGGGCATCGCGACCTCGTCCGTCGCCGCTCCAGGGAAGCTCGACACGATGTTCTCCGGCGACGGCCGGGCAACCGCGTTCCCGAAGGGCGCGACCGGCTACGCCGTCGCCGTCGACGACAAGGGGCGCATCGTCGTCGCCGGCTACACCCTCTCGGCGAACGCCGGGTTCGCGGTGGCTCGCTTTCGCCCCAACGGAACGCTCGATCCGAACTTCGGCGGAGGCGACGGGCGGGTCACGACCGACCTGGGCGGCACCGACTACGCATTCGACCTCGCGATCGCCCCGAACGGACGCATCGTCGTCGCCGGCACGCGAGAACGCCGGTCGGGCACCCGGACGGCGGTCGCCGCCTACACGCGACGCGGGGCGCTCAACAGGGGCTTCTCATCGGACGGCCTCGCGTACCTGTCCTTCGGCAAGCGCTTCCAGGGCGCCAACGCCCTCGCGATCACCGGCGCCGGGAAGATCGTGATCGGCGGATCGACATCGAACGGCAGCACGAGCAGGTGGGCGCTCGCCCGGCTGAACCCGGACGGCTCGAGGGACCGTAGCTTCGGCGGCGACGGCCGGGTCACGCTCGATCTCAGCCCGAGCGGCGAGCAGATCAACGACCTCTCACCGGTTCCGGGCGGGAAGATCGTGGCCGTCGGATCGGTCGAGTCGCGGCTCTCGCCGCGCATCGCGATCGCCCGCCTTCGCTCGGGAGGTGGGCTCGACCACACCTTCGGCAAACGAGGGGTGAAGATCACGAACGTCAGGAACGGTGCCGACACGGCTTACGGCGTCACGCGGCAACGAGACGGCAAGCTGGTCGTGGTCGGCCACGTCGCCAACGGAGGCACGTCCGACTGGGGTGTGCTGCGCTACGGCGCCAACGGTCGCCTCGACCCGACCTTCCACGGCGACGGAATCCGCATCCTGCGGTTCGGGCCGGACGACGAACTCGCGCAGGCGTCCGCCGTCCAGTCCAACGGACGTATCGTGGTGGTCGGCCGCATCCGGCGTTCGAGCGACGATCAGTTCGGGGTGGTACGGCTCAAGCCGAACGGCTCCTATGATCTGAGCTTCTCGACGGACGGGCGGATGGTCGTCGACTTCGACGGAGGCAGCGACACGGCTCGCGACGTCGTGTTGCAGGTCAACGGCAAGATCGTCGTGGTCGGCGAGGCGACGGTACGGGGGACGCACCGACTCGCCGTCGCGAGGGTCCGGGCGTCATGACCCCGGTATTGACACCCCCCGGGGTCGGTGTGGCAGAATCGCCGGAGATGTTTGAATCGACATTCAATCGGGCAACCGGTCAGGTATCGGCCGCGTAGGGGCGCGCCCCGGACGTGGTTCGACCGCGTCCACGCGCGCCAGGGGGACCTCTCGGTGAGAGAGGTCCTTCCGCTTTCTTGGGTGGACTCGAGGTAGGGGGTCACTGATGGGCAACACGATCGAGGAGCGCATCGCACGGGAGGCAGAGGCCCTCGAGCACGCATGGGAGACCAGCCCGAGATGGCGCGGAGTCGAGCGACGATACTCGGCCGAGGACGTGATCAGGCTGCGCGGGTCGTTCGCCATCGAACACACGATCGCGCGCCGGGGGGCGGAGCGGCTCTGGGACCTCGTGAATCAGACCGAATTCGTCAGCGCTCTCGGCGCCCTCACGGGGGGCCAGGCGGTCGAGATGGTGAAGGCGGGGCTGCAGGCGATCTACCTCAGTGGATGGCAGGTGGCCGCCGACGCCAACCTGGCGGGCCAGACGTATCCGGACCAGTCGCTCTACCCCGCGAACTCGGTTCCGGCGGTGGTGCGCCGCATCAACAACGCGATGGCCCGCGCCGACCAGATCGCGTGGTGCGAAGGACAGGATGCCGGTTCGGTCGCACCGGTCCTCGCCGACGCCGAGGCCGGCTTCGGCGGCCCGCTGAACGCGTTCGAGTTGATGCGCTCGATGATCGAGGCCGGCGCGGCGGGCGTGCACTTCGAGGACCAGCTCGCGAGCGAGAAGAAATGCGGCCATCTCGGCGGCAAGGTCCTCGTGCCGACCGACCAATTCGTGCGGACCCTGACGGCTGCCCGGCTCGCGGCCGACGTGGCCGGCGTGCCGACGCTCCTGGTCGCCCGCACCGACGCGCTCGGGGCCACGCTGCTCACCAGCGACGTCGACCCTCGCGACCGACGGTTCACGACCGGGGAACGCACCCACGAAGGTTTCTACGGGGTGACGAACGGTATGGAAGCCGCGATCGCTCGAGGACTCGCCTTCGCCC